>Ga0207695_10010135_pt1 | contig 11564 bp, 12 predicted proteins | sample KBSC54metaG_FD_184354 | JGI IMG/M metagenome (GOLD analysis project Ga0207695, IMG submission 184354) | Corn rhizosphere microbial communities from Kellogg Biological Station, Michigan, USA - KBS C5-4 metaG (SPAdes) (version 2) | ecosystem: Host-associated > Plants > Roots > Rhizosphere > Soil... | reverse complement strand
CTCCGTCGACGACCCACCGCATCACGAGCTCCTCCCCAGGTCTCTCTCGGTGTCACGGTGTTGGTACCAGGCGCCCGTCACCGCGCCGTCACGGCGGCGTCACGCATGGGGCCAGGCCCCGCGCCGCGGGGCCTGGCCCCGGTCCCGGCCTAGGCCGCCGCGCCGGGGAGCGCGAGCTCCTCCGGCAGGAGCCCGGACACGAGCTCGCGCATCTGCGCCGAGGGCGGCAGGCCGATCCGGGTCAGGGTCAGCCGCTCGTACAGGTGGTACTGGCGGATCGCCTCGAACGAGTTGCCGTCGGCGAGGTGGACGCGGATCATCAGGCGGTGGGCGGTCTCGCGCAGCGGCTCGCGCGCGAAGACGGCCAGGGCCACCTCGAGCGCCTGGGAGCGAGTGCCGGCGGCGAGCATCCGCTCCGAGAGCGTCTCCATCGCGTGCAGCGAGAGGTGGCGCTGGTGCTCGCGCTCGACGATCACCCACTCCTCGTCCCAGTCTGGCAGCAGCTCGCCGGCGAGCGTGGCCCAGTCGGCCACGGCCTGCAGGTCGGGCGCCGGCCCGTCGAGCAGCGCGCGCGAGAGGGCGGTGGCCTCGCGGTAGTCGACCCGCACCGACGGCGCCAGCGAGAGCTGCGCGTCGCGCACCTCGATCACGTCGGCGCCGGCCTGCTGCACCCGCCAAAGGGCCGAGCGCAGGCTGGCGTGCGCACGCTCCTCCGGGCTGTCGAGCCACAGCGACCCGGCCACCTGCGCCCGCCGCAGCGGGTGCGGATGGAGGGCGAGGAAGGCGAGCAGTCGCTGGGCGCTGTGCGGCACCGAGACCGGCCTGCCGTCACAGGTGAGCGCGAAGCAGTCGAGCAGCCGGAGGTTGAATTTCATGAATATTTCATCTTTCTCTGTCGAAAGCTAAACGTTCCGATCGGCACGTGTCAAGGGCCGGCGGCCGGCAATGTGACCCAGACATCTGTGCCGCCGCCCTCGCGGTTGCGGACGTGGGCGGCGCCTCCGTGCGCCTCGGCGATCATGCGTACGATCGAGAGGCCGAGGCCGCTCCCGCCAGCGTGGCCGCGGGCGGCGTCGGCGCGGGTGAAGCGCTCGAACGCGCGGTCGACGAAGTCCGCCGGCAACCCCGGCCCGTGGTCGGCCACGTGCAGCTCGACCGTGCCGTTTGCGCCCGCCGCCGAGAGCTCGACGTCGCCGCCGCCGTGCCGCAGGGCGTTGTCGATCAGGTTCCCGAGCGCCTGCTCGAGGCGGACGCGGTCGCCGCGCAGGGAGGTCTCGCCGCCGGCGTCGAGCGCGATCCGGCGGCCGGTCTCCTGCGCCCGCCACTCGAACCGGCTGGCGGTCGACGCGAGCAGGTCGGCGGTGTCGAGCGGCTCGATCCGAAGCGCCAGGCGGCCGGCGTCCGACTGCGCCATCAGCAGCAGGTCCTCCGCCAGCTGGACGAGCCGGTCGACCTCGACCGAGCTGCGCTTCACCGCCTCGCGCAGGTCGTCGGCGGACCCGGCGTGGCGCAGGGCCAGCTCGAGCTCGGTGCGCAGGAGGGTGAGCGGCGTGCGCAGCTCGTGGCCGGCGTCGGCGACGAAGCCGCGCTCGCGCTCGATCCCTGCCTCCAGCCGGGCCAGCATGGCGTTCAGGGTCTCGCCCAGGCGCTGGATCTCGTCGCGGGTCCGCGGTACCGGCAGCCGCTCGCCCGGCGTCGCCGCCGAGATCGAGGCGGCCCGCTCCCGCATCGAGTCCACCTGGCGCAGCGAGAGGCCGGCCAGGAGGTAGCCGGCCAGCGACGCCAGGATGAGCGCGATCGGGCCGGCGATCAGGAGCTCGTTGCGCAGGCCCGCCAGCGTCTCGGTGCGGTTCTCGCGGGTCGCGCCGACGACCAGGATCAGTCGCCGGCCGGCGCGCGAGACCGGCGTCGCCAGGAACCGCGACGGCTCGTTCAGCCCGGGCAGCGCGTGCACGTCGGCGAAGATCGTGCCGCGGCGGGCGGCCTGCACCTGGGCCGGCGTCAGCACGTGGGCGACGCCGAGCGGGAGGGTGGCGTCGAGCACGCGCCCGTGCGCGTCGAGCAGCTGGGCGTACGCCTCGCCCTTCTCGACGAACGGGTGCGGGCCCGTCGTGGCGAGCGACATGCTCGGGTCGTGGACGATGGTCGTCATGTCGAATGCCCGCAGCTCGAGCTCACGGTCGAGCGCGGTCTGGAGCTCGCCGCCGATACGGACGTAGAGCAAGAGGCCGGTGGCGAGGAGGACGACCGCCATCGCGGCCGCGAATGCCGCCGCGACCCGGATCCGGATCGGGGCGCGGCGGATCATCCGTCGGCCGCGCGCAGCCGGTAGCCGCTGCCGCGCACCGTCTCGAGCGTCCGGCGGCCGAACGGGACGTCGATCTTCGCCCGCAGGTGGCCGACGTAGACGTCGACGACGTTCGAGCGGCCCTGGTAGCCGACGTCCCACGCGCGCTCGAGCAGGTGCGCCCGCGGCAGCACGTCGCCGGGCCGGCGCATGAACGTTTCGAGCAGCGCGAACTCCTTGGCCGAGAGGTCGATCGCCGCGTCGCCGCGGTGAACGGCGCGGGTGGCCGGGTCGAGCCGCAGGTCGCCCACCTCGAGCACCGTCGGCCGCTCGTGGTCGCCGCGGCGGATCAGGGCGCGCAGCCGGGCCAGCAGCTCCGGCCAGGCGAACGGCTTCACCAGGTAGTCGTCGGCGCCGGCGTCGAGCCCGGTGACGCGGTCGTCGACCGAGTCGCGCGCGGTCAGCATCAGCACCGGGGTCCACACCGCCTCGCCGCGCAGGCGGCGGCAGGTCTCGAAGCCGCTGATGCCCGGCAGCATGATGTCGAGCACGATGGCGTCGTAGGTGGTCTCGCCCGCCATCCCCAGGCACTCCTCGCCGTCGGCGGCGACGTCGACCGCGAAGCCCTCACGGGAGAGGCCCTTGCGGATCAGCTCCGCCATGTGCGGCTCGTCCTCGACCACCAGCACGCGCACGTGGCGCCTCCGTTCATCAATCCTTCATGAAGGCCAAGCGTAGATGAGTTTGCGTCGGCGCTCGGGTCTCCCCACCAGCACACTCTCGTCCTGGAGGATCTGAAATGGGAAGGATCGTGGTATCGGAGTTCGTCTCGCTCGACGGCGTGATGGAGGATCCGGGCGGATCCGAGGGCACGCCCTCGGGCGGCTGGGCGTTCAAGTTCGAGCGCGGCGCCGACGGCGACGCCTACAAGCTCGAGGAACTCCGCGACGCCGAGGCGATGCTGCTCGGCCGGGTCACCTACGAGGGCTTCGCCGCGGCGTGGCCGTCGATCACCGACGAGCAGGGCTTCGCCGAGAGGATGAACGGCCTGCCCAAGTACGTCGTCTCCTCGACGCTCGAGCGGGCCGACTGGCAGAACTCGACCATCCTGCCGGGCGATCCGGTCGCCGAGGCGACGGCGCTCAGGGGGCGGCTCGCGGGCAACATCCTGGTCGCCGGCTCGACGTCGCTCGTCCACACGTTGCACGATGCCGGCCTCGTCGACGAATATCGGCTGATGATCTACCCGACCGTGCTCGGCAGCGGCAAGCGCCTGTTCCGCGACGGCGCCGGCGCCGCCGGCTACGAGGCCGTCGAGGTGCGCCCGGCCGGCGCCGTCGCCCTGATGACGCTTCGGCCGCTCGCCGATGGAGGCGCCGCCGCGGCATGAAGCCCGTCCCCCCGGCCCGGCACCTGCTGCGTGCCAAGGACCTGATCGACGCCCGCTACCGCGAGCGCCTCGACGTGGAGGCGCTCGCGCGGGCGTCCCACCTCTCGCCCGCCCACTTCAGCCGCGAGTTCCGCCGCGCCTTCGGCGAGGCGCCGCACCAGTACCTGCTCACCCGCCGCCTGGAGCGGGCCGCGGCGCTCCTGCGCCATACCGACCACTCGGTCGCCGACATCTGCATGGCGGTCGGCCTGCGCAGCGTCGGCTCGTTCACGACCAGCTTCGGCCGCGCCTACGGGCTCTCGCCGACCGCCTACCGCGCCGCCCATCCGCCCGCCGCCAACCGGGTTCCCGTGCCCGGCTGCCTCGCCCTCGCCTGGGCGCGGAAGCCGTCCAGCACGTTTCGAGAAGACACCGCGCTGGCCGCTGGCTAGCGTGGTTCTCAATCGAGATTCCCACGGGAGGGAAACCATGCTGAAGAAGCTGACCAACGTGAACGTCTGGGTGCACGACCAGGAGGAGGCGCTCGCCTTCTACACGGAGAAGCTGGGGATGGAGGTGCGCGCCGACGTCACCCTGCCCGAGCTGGGCGGGTTCCGCTGGCTGACGGTCGGACTGCCGGGCCAGGACGACGTGGCCCTCGCCCTCATGACGGTGCCGGGGCCGCCCGTCTTCGACGACGAGACCCGGGCCGCGCTCGAGACGCTCGTCGCCAAGGGCGCCGCCGGCGGGCTCTTCTTCTCGGTCGACGACTGCCAGTCCGCCTACGAGGAGCTCGTCAAGCGCGGGGTCGAGTTCTCGCAGGAGCCGACCCAGCAGCCGTACGGCATCGACGCCGGCTTCCGCGACCCGTCCGGCAACCAGATGCGGATGGCGACGCTCTCCGATCCCGCCTGACAACAACGGGGTCAGACCCCGAACGGCGGCCGTTGCACTTCTGTGACGCTTCCGTACGGGGTCTGACCCCAGTTCGGGCGGCGATGTTTCGCGGTTGGCCGGCCTGGGAACGTTGCGGCTACCGTGAACGCGCGTCGAGTCTTGGGCGTGGTGGTGGGGGTCATGGGCATCCTGGCGACGGCCGTCGCGTGCGGCCAGAGCAGCGGGAGCACCAAGGGCCCCGTCACCCTCAACTGGTACATCTTCCCCGAGTTCTCCGGCGCATTCGTGAAGAGCGCCGCGCAGTGCTCCCAGCACTCCGGCGGCGCCTACACGATCAAGATCCAGACGCTCCCGAACGCCGCCGACGGCCAGCGCCAGCAGATGGTGCGGCGCCTGGCGGCCGACGACTCGTCGCTCGACATCCTCGGCCTCGACGTCACCTGGACGCCGGAGTTCGCCGCCGCGGGGTGGATCCAGCCGTGGCCCAAGAACCTGGCCGACCAGGTCGAGAAGGGCACGCTGAAGACGATGGTCAACACGGCCACGTGGGACGGGAAGCTCTACTCGGCGCCGTTCAACACGAACACCCAGCTGCTCTGGTACCGCAAGGACCTGGTGCCGCACCCGCCGAAGACGTGGAAGCAGATGATCTCGATGGCGAACGCGCTCGCCAAGCAGGGCAAGCCGCACTACATCGAGATCCAGGGCGCCCAGTACGAGGGCTACACCGTCTGGTTCAACACGCTCGTGAACTCGGCCGGCGGCCAGATCGTGAGCCCGAACGGCCAGAAGGTCGTGCTCGGCCAGCCGGCCGTCCAGGCGCTCGACACGATCCACGCGCTGACGCACTCCAAGGGCGTCGACCCGTCGCTCGGAAACCAGATGGAGGACCAGAACCGGCTCCAGTTCGAGGCCGGCAAGGCCGCGTTCGAGCTGAACTACCCGTACGTCTATCCGTCGGCCAAGGCGGACGTTCCCCAGATCTTCAAGAACATGCGCTGGACGACGTATCCGACCGTGAAGCCCGGCGAGCCGGCCCACGTGACCATCGGCGGCATCGACCTCGCCGTCGGCAAGTTCACGAAGCACAAGGCCCAGGCGTTCGCCGCCATCCAGTGCCTGCGCAATCCGCAGAACGAGATCCGAAACGCCGTCCTGGGCGGCCTGCCGCCGGTGCTCGAGTCGATCTACTCGCAGCCCGCGTTCCAGAAGGTCTATCCGATGTGGAAGGCGATCTTCGACACCCTGAAGAACGCCAGCGTGCGCCCGAAGACTCCGGCCTACCAGAGCGTGTCGCTGCAGATCTCCTACACGCTCTCGCCGCCGTCGTCCGTGTCGGCGAGTGACGTCGGCACGCTCAGATCTGCGATCCAGGACGCCATCGACTCGAAGGGGCTGGTGCCATGAGGCTGCCGTTCGGGACGCCGAAGATGGGCGCAGTCGCCGAGGCAGGCGCCGGCGTCTCCGTCGGCCGGCCGCGCAAGCGGATGCTGACCGAGCGCCAGCGGGCCGAGCGCAAGCTGGCGTGGATCCTGTGCGCGCCGGCGGTCATCATCATGGCGCTCGTCGCCGTCTATCCGATCCTCTACGCGATCTACCTGTCCTTCCTGCGCTACGACCTGCGCTTCCCGGACGACCGCCACTTCATCGGCTTCACGAACTACGCGACGATCCTGTCCTCCACGGGCCTCTGGTGGCAGGCGTTCGGGGTGACCGTCGTGATCACCGTCGTCTCGGTGACGATCGAGCTGATCCTCGGGTTCGCCGTCGCGTTCGTCATGCACCGCACGCTGTTCACGCGCGGGCTCGTGCGCACGGCGGTGCTGATCCCGTACGGCATCGTCACCGTCGTCGCGGCGTTCAGCTGGCAGTACGCGTGGACGCCCGGCACCGGATACCTGGTGAGCTGGTTCGGCAGCCCGACCTCGGCGCCGCTGACCCACCAGTGGTCGGCGATCGCGATCATCATCCTGGCCGAGGTCTGGAAGACGACGCCGTTCATGGCGCTTCTGCTGCTGGCCGGGCTCTCGCTCGTCCCCGACGAGCTCCTGCGGGCGGCGAAGGTCGACGGCGCCACCGCCTGGCAGCGCTTCATCCGCGTGATCGTGCCCGTCATGAAGCCGGCCATCCTGGTCGCGCTGCTCTTCCGCACCCTCGACGCGTTCCGGATCTTCGACAACATCTACATCCTGACGCAGGGGTCGCAGAACACCCGCTCCGTCTCGATCCTGAACTACGACCAGCTGTTCACGGCACTCAACCTGGGGGTGGGCTCGGCGATGTCGGTGCTCATCTTCATCGCGGTGGCGCTGATCGCGTTCGCCTTCATCAAGGGCTTCGGCGCGGCCGCTCCAGGGCAGGACCTGCGATGAGGTCGACACGCCGTCAGAAGCTCGGCTGGGGCGTCGCCAACGTGGTGGTGCTCGTGATCGCGGCGGTGCCCGTGCTGTGGCTGGTCTCGCTCTCCTTCAAGGACCCGAGCACGCTCACCGACGGCAGCTTCTACCCGAAGAAGTGGACCTTCGAGAACTATCGCGGCATCTTCGACCAGTCGATCTTCACGCACGCGCTCGTGAACTCGATCGGGATCGCGATCATCGCGACCGTGTTCGGCGTGGTGTTCGGCGCCATGGCGGCCTACGCGATCGCCCGGCTCGACTTCGGCGGGAAGCAGCTCCTGATCGCGTCGGCGCTCCTGATCGCGATGTTCCCGCCCATCGCCCTCGTGAACCCGATGTTCAACCTGTGGCGCCAGATCGGACTGTTCGACACCTGGCCCGGGCTGATCATCCCGTACATGACGTTCTCGCTGCCGCTCGCGATCTACACGCTCTCGGCGTTCTTCCGCGAGATCCCGTGGGACCTCGAGCGGGCCGCGGCGCTCGACGGCGCCACGCCGCTCCAGGCCTTCCGGCGCGTCATCGTGCCGCTGGCCGCGCCGGGCGTCTTCACGACCGCGATCCTGGTGTTCCTGTACTGCTGGAGCGACTTCGTGTTCGCGATCTCGCTCACGTCCACCAACAACGCCCGCACGGTGCCGGCGGCGATCGCCTTCTTCACGGGCGCATCGCAGTTCCAGCAGCCGACCGGGTCGATCGCGGCGGCCGCCGTCATCATCACGATCCCGGTCGCCATCGTCGTGCTGCTGTTCCAGCGCCGCATCGTCGCCGGCCTCACGGCCGGGGCGGTGAAGGGCTAATCGAAGGAGGGTAGGGGTCACATGGCAGAGATCGTCCTCGACCACGTCACCAAGCGATTCCCGGATGGCGCCCTGGCCGTCAACGACGTCAACCTCACGATCGCCAACGGCGAGTTCGTGATCCTGGTCGGCCCGTCGGGCTGCGGCAAGTCGACGACGCTGAACATGATCGCGGGGCTCGAGGACATCTCCGACGGCCAGCTGCGCATCGGCGGCGAGGTCGCGAACGACAAGACGCCGCGCGACCGCGACATCGGGATGGTGTTCCAGAACTACGCCCTCTACCCGCACATGAGCGTGCGGGAGAACATGGCCTTCTCGCTGAAGCTGGCGAAGGAGGACCCGGCCAAGATCAAGGAGCGGGTCGCCTGGGCGGCGGACATCCTCGACCTGACCGCGCACCTCGACCGCAAGCCGGCCCAGCTCTCGGGAGGCCAGCGCCAGCGGGTGGCGATGGGCCGCGTGATCGTGCGCACGCCAAACGCCTTCCTGATGGACGAGCCGCTCTCGAACCTCGACGCGAAGCTCCGCGTGCAGATGCGCACCGAGGTGTCGCGGCTGCAGAAGCGGCTCGGCACGACGACCGTCTACGTCACCCACGACCAGGTCGAGGCGATGACGCTGGGCGACCGCGTCGCCGTCATGCGCGGCGGCGAGATCCAGCAGGTCGACCGGCCGGAGGTGCTGTACGAGCACCCGATCAACCTGTTCGTGGCCGGCTTCATCGGCTCGCCGGCGATGAACTTCCTGGCTGCGCGGGCGAAGGGCGGAGTGCTGCAGACACCGCTCGGCGAGCTGAAGCTCCCGGCCGGCCGGGACCGCGGGCTCGACGGCAAGGAGCGCGACGTGATCATCGGGATCCGCCCCGAGCACTTCGAGGACGCCTCGCTGGTCAGCCCGGACAAGCGCGCGCAGGGCGTGACCGTGAAGGCCACGATCGACCTGCTCGAGTCGCTCGGCTCGGACAAGTTCGCCTACTTCACCGTCCAGGGCGAGCGGGCCACGGCCGAGCACCTGCAGGAGCTCGCGGCCGACGCGGGCACGGGCGACCTGGGCGCCACAGAGGAGGGCGTGCAGGTGACCGCCCGGCTCGACGCGGGCAGCGAGGCGGCCGAGGACAAGGAGCTCGAGATCTGGATCGACCTGGACAAGATCCACGTGTTCGACCCGGACAGCGGCGAGAACCTGACGCTCGGCGACGCGGCCAGGACGGACGGCTCCGAGGCCAGGACGACGGTGCAGCAGGCGGCCCCGGCGAAGGCCGAGGAGGCCGCGCCGCCCGAGCCCGAGACCGAATAGCTACGCGCCCGGCCCGAACCAGGTCGTGAGGGCGTCGGTCAGACCTGCCCGGCCGTCGCCGCCGGCCCAGGCGACGTGGCCGTCCGGACGGATCAGCACGGCCTCCGGGGCGGCGACCGCGCCGACCACCGGGAGCTCCCAGGCGCCGTCGTAGCGGGCGTCGACGAGGCGCACTCGCTCGGTCCATGAGGCGATGTCGACGGCCCCGGGCTCACGGAGGTTCAGCAGCACCGGGCGAGCGTCTCGGAGCAGGCCGAAGACGCGCGCCGGGCCATCCGCCGTGACGATGTCGAGGTCGGGCATGCGCCGGCCGAGCAGCGGGTGGCCCTCGCCGAGGTCGTAGCGGATGTCGAGGGCGGCGGTCTTCGCGGCCAGGCGTGTCCGCGGCTCGTCCGCGCTCAGCAGGTCGGCCACGACGTCGCGCAGCGCCTCGATGCGGGCGTCCGCGCGCGTCAGGGCGGTCAGCGCCATGGTCGTTCGCAGCGCGTCGGCGGCGACCGGATGGCGCTCGGCCTGGTAGGTGTCGAGCAGGCTCTGCGGCGACACTCCCTTGATGACCTGGGCGAGCTTCCAGCCCAGGTTGACCGCGTCCTGCACGCCCAGGTTCAGGCCCTGCCCGCCGACCGGGTAGTGGATGTGTGCGGCATCTCCGGCCAGGAGCACACGCCCCTGGCGGTAGGCCGCCGCCTGCCGGGTCATGTCGGTGAACCGTGAGAGCCGCGTCGGCGTGTGCACGCCGAAGTCGGTCCCCCAGACGCCGATGAGCGCGCGGCGCAGGTCGGCGAGGGTCGGGTCGGGACTCTGGCCGGCGTACCGCTCGGTGATGACCATACCCACCCGCTTGCCGTCGCCGAGCGGGCCGATCGCCTGCGTGCCGTTCTCGTCGTGGCGCATGCCGTACCCCGGCTCCCCGGTCATCTCGGCCTCGGCGATCAGCGAGCTGACCGACGGGTCCCAGCCGGGGAACTCGATGCCGGCGGCCTTGCGGATCACGCTGCGACCCCCGTCGCAGCCGACCAGGTAGCGGGCGCGCAGCGGCTCGCGGTCGGCGAGGGTCACCGAGACGCCCTCGCCGTCCTGCTCGAACCCGGTGATCTCGCGCTCGCGCAGGAACGGCACTCCCAGCTCGACCACCCAGCCGGCCAGGATCTGCTCGAACTCGTTCTGCATCAGCGCGAGGCCGTAGCCGTGCCGGGTGGGGAACTCGCTGATGTCCAGAAGCACGCCGGCGAACCGGCTGATCTGCATCGGCTGCCCGGCGGCGATGAACCGGTCGGCGATCCCGCGCTGGTCGAGCACCTCGAGCGTCCGGGCGTGCATGCCGCGCGACCGCGACTCCTCGAGCTCCTGGCGGGCGCGCCGCTCGACGATCACGGCGTCGACGCCCGCCAGCGCCAGCTCGGCCGCCAGCATGAGGCCGGTCGGCCCGCCTCCCGCGACGACGACCGCGTGCTCCGCCAGGGCTAGGCCCGCCTGCCGCGACGGGGCCTGGGACGCAGGCGGGCGACGATCTCGTCGCTCCACTGGTGGGTGCGGATGAGCCGGTAGCGGTCGCAGGCGACGCGGATGTAGGCCTCGGCGTCGGTGCCGCCGCCGACGAGGCCGGCGTCGTGCAGCATGGACACGACCGGCAGGTACTCCTCCTCGAACCAGCGCCGGGCGGCGGCGCGCCGGTCGAGGAACTGGCGCTCGTCCTGGACCAGCCGGAACGCCCAGGCCTCGACGGCCTCGGACAGCTGGGCGTAGTCCCACGGGTCGGTCAGGTGGATCCGCGCGGCCATCTCGGCCGGCAGCGGCACCCGCTGGCGGAAGAGGCGCTGGTAGTCCTTGACGACGAGGTCGCCGCGGCTGGAGATGCCGTCGGCCGGGATCTCGGTCTCGATCTCGGTGACGTGGGCCTCGATCACCGAGTGGTGCAGGGCGAGCGCGACCGAGACGCGGTGGTGGCCGTCGCGCACGAAGTGCAGGTCGCCGACGCGGTAGACCGAGATCGGCGGCATGCCGCGCCCGCGCCGCAGCGCCATGTCGACGCCCTGCCAGCGCTCCCGCAGCCGGTTCGAGGTGGGGCGGAAGCGGCGGTCGAAGTCACGGGTGCGGTCGATCGTCCCGACGATGCTCGCGAGCGCGATCGTCTGCAGGCCGAGCGCGCGCTCGCCCTTTCGGCCCAGGGCCCGCACGACCTCGTCGAACGGGAGGATCAGGTTGATGTCGTCCGGCTCGCGCCGCAGTCGGCCCGACAGGGCGGCCAGCACCTGTCGCCGCCGCGCCCGCTGGAAGTCCGTCTCCGCGTCGAGCTGGTGCAGGCCGGTGTCCCACGGCATGCTCGTAACGTAGATGATTGATTCCACGCCCTGTGGGTCCTGGGCGGTTGCGAACCGAGCAGCGCAAGGACTGAAGGGAGTTCATACCTGGCTGTATGGGCGCGACCGAGAAGCTGTCAAGGGCGGATGCCCTTGACAGCGGTCCGAGGCGTCTGCGATCACGCAGACGCCAAGGCGCGATGCGACGGTTCA
>Ga0207695_10010132_pt1 | contig 11566 bp, 20 predicted proteins | sample KBSC54metaG_FD_184354 | JGI IMG/M metagenome (GOLD analysis project Ga0207695, IMG submission 184354) | Corn rhizosphere microbial communities from Kellogg Biological Station, Michigan, USA - KBS C5-4 metaG (SPAdes) (version 2) | ecosystem: Host-associated > Plants > Roots > Rhizosphere > Soil... | reverse complement strand
CTATCAGCCGCGCGCTTAGCGACTTTCGCTCGATTCACGGATGCACTTATTTACCTGAGGAGAGCCGTGTGCGTTCCTACTACTTGCACGGTCAATACTTGATTGGGCTTTCGTTCGTTGGTTCGCCGCGCGCCCAGCAAGTCGATTTCGAGTCGCTCTTTCCCGTATTCTCTGAGCTTCATCTGCAGCTCAGCGGAATACATTCTCTGCTGCCCTACATCCACGCCTCGGCGCGCCATCCGCCTAACGCGTATTAGACAGCACACAACTTTTCGATGACGTTTGACGCGGTTCGACCCGTCATAGTGCCGACCGAGTACTTCGAACGCGCCGATTTCCCGGCGGCGCATGAGAATCTCGTGGCTCCGGACCTCGCCATGACCTGGGTAGAACTCACCGAATGCCAGACGATGGTCTACGTAACACGCGAGCGGGCGATGGCGTGGGACTGCGCTGGCGTCGCGTGGCGAACGGCCGCAGTCAGCAGTATGAGAAACGCTGATCGTGGCGCCGTCTACACCCACGAGAAGCGGACCGCGCGCGGTGACCTCGCGTGGGTAGCGATGATGCACGAAGATGGCTTGGGGTCCTCCCGCCTCCTTTGTCGGGCTGAACTCGCCGATGTGTTTCCTGAAGGGTATTGGATAGCGCTCCCCGACCGCAGTTGTGGGATTGCGATCTCCCGCTCTCTCCGCGGAGAGGCACTTGATGAGGTGCGAGCAATGGTGAGCAGCATGCATCGCAATGCAACTGTACCAATGTTGCCCGATCTGCGTGACCCTGACATGCTCCTACCGCATGCTGTCTGACTTGCGCTGAGGCTGACAAAGGATCGGTGTAGATGCTCAGGGTTCCGCGCGCACTCTACTTGAATCCTTTGCAGTCTAGCTCAGGCGTCGTACGGATCGCGCCATCCTAGGGAGAACACACCGTGCGCCGCTCAACTTACGTACTAATTGCCGTCGGAGCTCTTGCTACCGCAGCGTGTCACGCCCCGCGGAAGCTGGAGCATGTGCTCGTCGCGGAGCCGGTCATACCGAGCGCCGATGAACTTTCGCCGGCGGAGACCGCGACGCTCGCGCCGCGCATCGCCCGGCTGCGACTGATGCCCGATTCGATCGTCCTGGCTCCGGGCGAGGTATACGGTTACGCGATGCTCCAGGTCGTTGCGCTCGATTCAGCCGGGGCGGTGTTGGGACGTCTCCGCGTCTACGATACGGCGATGGAGCCAGGGGCCGCCGTTCTACTCGGCGGCCGTGAATTGCAGGGCGTCCATCCCGGGGTTAGCGAATTGGTGGTTCGGTTTCCGCGAGCACTCTGGACTGGTAGCGGCGACCCGCCGGCCCCGGTCAAGGTCCGCGTCATCGTGAAGGCCCCTGCGGCGGGACGGTCCACTAACGATCGCTGAGGCTGATAAACGCTCTTTACCGATGCTCGCTGCGCTCGCAATTGTTGGGCAGTCTTTGCAGCTGGCTCAAGATGTTAGGCCGCGAGATTCGAATGCGAGAACGGAGGCTGAGACGGGGAATTCGACTGTTCGTCGTCCTGCTCGGCGCGATGGCGCTGGCTGCTGGTGCCGTTGTGGGCGCGACGGAGCTGAGCATTGCATACCACTACTGGCCGTACTGGCCGGCCCTGATCGCCGCCGCTGTCTGCGGGATCGTGGTGGCGGGCGGCGTCGTTCTCGTACGCGGAGCTCTGCGAAATCGCGTGATCGTCCGCAATCCGGCGCCCCGCTCGCCTTGACGGCATCGGCCTCCGCGGTCCCGGCCCAACGTATTGTTGTACCAGACAGGCGCGCGCGTTGGCCGCGTGTGGTAGTGGCTGGCGACGGCGGCGCAGCTCGCACGATCCCGACGCCTGGCAAGCCGGCGTCCGCAGGTGAACATGGCGTGACATCTCTGGCCAACGCCGTATACGTGCTGCATGCGTTCGAGGCAGTCTGCTTTCCGCCGGCTGAGGCGGAGCATCTGCGCATTCGCGCGGATCACATGATCGAGCTCACGCGGATCATGGAGGCCCGCCAGCTCACGCAGGCGGCGATGAAGGTGCCGCGTGGAACGCAACCGCGGATTTCGGATTTGATGCCCGGCAGGATCGATCGCTTCAGCATCGACACGCTGGTGGAAATGCTCACATGCGCGGGTGCGGATGTGACCGTTCGCGTTCGCCGCGGCAAGCACGCCGCCGAACGTGCGCTGAACCCGACAGACAATCCGAGGATTGCGCGCGGCTGCACCGCGCGCTCTTATACGATTCCCCTGCAGGTAAACTCGAGCGGCGTACCGACAAGATGACGGAGACCATGGCATGAGTGTCTACGCGACAGTCCTGTGGTTCTACGCCGTGATGGCGTCCCTTGTGTTAGGCGCCAGCGTGTACGAGTGCGTGGTCGTCCATCCCGCGTGGAGTCGGAAGCCGCCCGAGTCCTTTGTCGGCTTCATGGGATCTCCTGTCAGTCGGATGAACCTTCCGGCGTTCTGGGTACCGATGGCCCCGCTCTATGCGCTCAGCGCCATCGCTGCCCTGGTCGTGGCTCCTCGGGCGGGAGGTCCAGGCGTGCCCCTCATCGTGTCTGCGGTCTGCGCGGTCTCGGGAGTCGTGTGGACCCTGATCTACTTTCGTCCGACAATCGCGCGCTTCCTCGAAACGGGGGGCGGGGACACTCCAGCCGCGCTGCTCCAGTCCGAGGCACGTCGCTGGATTCTGCTCAACTGGATCCGGCTTGCGCTGGTCGCCGTCTCTTGGTGGGGTGCGCTCAGCGCAACCGTAACACACGGGTGAACGTGCAGCGGTCGCAGCTTTGCCCAGCGCGCACTCCTTCCGCGAGGCGAGGCCCAGGGCATCCTTACCGACGAGGACGTGTTCACCGCCGTGTCGTGAAGGTTTTTCTCGACACCAATGTCCTGATCGCCGCCTTCATCGCACGCAGTCTCTGCGCGGACCTGCTTCGCTTCGTGCTGGCGGAGCATCAGTTGCTGACCGGTGCCGTGAATCTTGCCGAAGCCGAACGTGTCCTGCGGGACCGGTTCGGGGCCACGCCGGCGGAAATCGCGCTGGCCCTCGCTGTCCTAGAGGACGACATGGTGGTGCCCCGTTCCGCTGCCATTCTTTCGGTCCGCGTCCGGGAAAAGGCCGATGCCTGGGTGCTCGCTTCGGCGGTGGCGGCTGGCGCTGACCTCCGGGTGAGCGGGGACAAGCACTTGCTCACGGTGGCAACGCGAGCGCCCGTCCCCATTGTCACGTCGCGCGAGGCGTGGGAGCGCTTGCATGGACGGACAGGCGCTACATAGCGCATGCTTCGTTGCGGCGAGACGATTCACCCATGGAAGCGAGGCCCCGCCATCGCTGCGTGTCTGGCGATCAAGGTGATACAGGCGAGCACGTCGGCCGGAGAGACCACTCACCGGAGACGCTGCTTCTTCCGCTGATTACGGAGCGCGACTCTTCTACGTCTACGGAACGAGGACGGGAAGGAGTTGATCGCTAATGCGTGATGGCCCGAAGCGAGGGGGCGTAACGAAGGCTCAAGCCGGCGCCCAGTTGTGGTATGCGCCGTTCGCTCTGCTCACTGGCGCATCCATATAATTCGGCGCAGCTTGGCGCGGCATTAGCCAGCGGCCACGCGTCTCTTCTTGCGGATAGCGTTCGCCACGTCCGTTCGCTTCGCCCCTGCCGCGAACGCCGCTTTCACAATCAGGTCCAGCGACACCGTCGCATCGCCCGCCTCGAGCTTGGCGACTCGCGATTGACTCGAGTGAAGTCGATCAGCCAAGCCGTGCTGCGAGAGCTTGGCGCGTTGACGTGTCGTGCGCACGAGGTGGCCAAGCGACAGCTTCAGGTCAATGAGCGCGCTCTCTTCCGGGGTCAGGTCAAGAAATTCAGCCGTAGAGCCGACATGCCACCCGGCCGCCTCGAGCATCCGTCGCTTCTTTGCATCCATACTCAGTCTCCCTCCTGGACCGCGTAGTAGGCCGCCAGTCGCCGGCGCGCCTCGTCCAATCGTCGTTTCGGCGTCGTTCGTGTCTTCTTCCCAAACACGTCGAGAATCACGATCGCGTCGGCCGCGATGTGATAGACGATTCGCCAAGTCGTCTCGGCATCGACGATCCGCAGCTCATGACAGCGTTTCCCGATGGTGGCCAGCGGCCGCGAATGCGGCAGGCCGACGGATTCGCCAGATTGCAGCCGCCGCAGCAAGGCACCGGCCTCGACGCGAGCTGCCGGCGAGAACGGTGGCGTCTTGATTTCCCCGGCGAGCCATGCGAGCGGCTTGTCGCCCTTCTCACGGTCGGCCATCGACTGGAATATATGTCAGATGTGACATAGCCTCAAGCCCCGGGATTCGAAGCCCTCTCGCCCGCTGGCTAATGTGCGCTGCTGCAGACGGGCGATTTTGAGGATTGCACATGATGCGCATGCGCCTCTATCTGATTGGCCCGTAGCTGAGTTGAAGACTCAGTGTCCGTCCGGCAGGCCACCGGCCGGGCGACCTGTTGCCAGGCGCGTTGTCACGTGACATTCGCCGCATCGTGAGCGATATTCGCCACGGCCCGCCCGCCTCGTCCGGGCACAACCTGACCCTCACGCGCAGGAGCCCAGCATGGGACTGTTCGACGGAGTACTCGGCGGCGTTGTCGGCGCCGAAATGGCCACCGTGGTCAACGGACTGATTCAGCAGCACGGCGGCATCCAGGGCATCATCAGCCAGCTCGAGTCGCAGGGCCTCGGCAACACGGTGCGGTCATGGGTTGGCACTGGGCCGAATCAGCCGATCACGGGCGATCAGCTCCACGCGGCCATCGGCTCCGACGCAATGACGCAACTCGCGGCCAAACTCGGCATCACGCCGCAGGAGCTCTCCACCAAGCTCGCGCAAGTTCTCCCGAACGCCATCGACAAACTCACGCCGCAGGGAGTCGTGTCGCCCACGCCATAGGCCAGCCCACGTGCCATGCGCGTAACGTTCGCGGCAATCCAAACGCTTCGTGCAGCGCTTGGCGCGACTCCGGGCCCTGCGCATCCTGCATTGATGAAAACCCGGCCATACCGTGATACCGACTGGCTCGAGTGGTTGCGCCTGAGTCGAGCGCTCTTTCCTCACCACTCCGACGAGGATCTCGCAACCGGAATGCACGAGCTTCGTGCCCGGGCCGATGCCGAGGTCTTCGTCATCGAGCGCCCGGACGGCTCGCTCGCTGGCTATGTCGAGGTCGGGGCGCGTCCGTACGCCGATGGCTGCGACACGAGTCCCGTCGGGTACCTCGAGGCGTGGTATGTTGATCCCGATGTGCGACGCCAGGGCCACGGGCGCGCACTGCTCGCCGCCGCCGAAGCATGGGCGCGCGAACGCGGCTATCGCGAGATGGCCTCCGACGCGCGCCTCGACAACGTGGTGAGCCACGCCGCACACCGGCGCGCCGACTATGCGGAGGTCGATCGCGTCGTGCAGTTCCGGAAGTCCCTCGAGGTCTCCGATTCGGCAGCGCCCCCGGCATCGCCTGACAGGGGTTAGACGGAGTCTGACGTGATCTACGCGGGTCTGATCCTTGGACATGTGGGCGCAGTCCGGACCGCCGTGGCTGGCGTCGGCGTCGTCGCATTCTATACCGCTATTTTCCGTTCAGTTGTCGTGTACGGTGCGCTCCTGAAAGAACTCAACGCGAAGCTGCCGAAGGCTGAGCGGTTTGGGCTGTTTTGGTGGGGTCCATTCAAGTGGATGCGCATGTGGAGTGAGGTCCGTCGCCGGTGTTGGAGCAGTCCGAACGTGACCAGGCTACGTCATTCGTACGTTGCTATCGGCGCGTCGGCACTCGTTGTGATGGTGGCGTTGGGAGTTGGACCGGTGTTCGTTGCTTTTCTTGCTGTTTTCTATGCGGTCTGGCTTTGGTATCGGTTCCGCTCGGTTGCCTGACCTGGCGCTGCCGGGTCCGCGATGTTGATCGGATGCGGACCCTCGCCGCGAGTGTGAAGACGACAGCTATGCGAGGAGCGTGCTATGTCCCAACGGGAGGTTCGTCTCGCGGATTTTCCGGATCGTCAACTGATATTCGGCGCCGAAGGCGGTGTCGTCTACGCAGCAACGCGCGCAAGCAAGTTCTACGTCATTGTAGACGAGAGCATGTTCGCCGACTTTCTCGGCGAAGATGAGATCGGGAGCGCTGAATCGCTGATCCAGATTCATGAGTTTTCTTCAGCGAGCGAGCGTGCGGCGTTTCTATCACGACGCGGTTGGAGCGGCCCTTAGATTGGGCGCCCTTTCCCGAGCTCTGATCGTGAAGCTCCCGGTCGGGTGGCAATCAGCGGCAAGGATTTCGATCACAGCGTGCGGTCCATTCCTTTTCGGCATTTCTCGCAAGTCTCTTACTGCGCTCTGCGCGGGGCACTCATGCCATTCACCAGAGAGCTCAACCCCGGGCTGATTTCGGCACTCAACGACCTTTATGTCGAAAAGGACTCCTGGTGGCGCGCGCTGGTCGACGATAAGGAGATCTTCATCGCGATAAGGCCCGATGCGATCAATGCCTACGCCCACGGCGCATCGATTGCCAGGATCACATGGACGGGGCGCCTGTGCCTACGTGTGCACCGCAAGTTCGTCGTCATTCCAAAGACAACGAAGGGTGACGAGTACGTCGATCTCCTTGATGAGCGGCGAAGCACCACCAAACCTCTGGTCGTGGACAGCGTGAAAGCGTACACCGAGCAACTTCACTACATCAAGGCCGCTGCCGGCCGTCTCACCGGGAAAGAACGCGAGGATGAAAACACGATAGCGCTGAGGTGCAACTGTGTCCTCGACATCGAGGCAGCGTTCAACAACGAGTCAGCATCCGAACAAAGCGATGATGACACCGCCGGGGGGCGAGTCGATATCGTAGCGCTCGAGAATGGCACGCTCTCACTCACGGAAGTGAAGTTGTACGGGAATGGCGATGTTCGGAGCAGCGCGATCCCCGCCGTGTGCGGGCAACTCCAGGGCTATTACACCTGGGCGAAGGAGAACCAGACGCAGATCGTCAAGGCGTACAACAAGGTGGCAAAGTACCGCGAAGAACTGCACCTCGTGTCCGAGGCCCAACCGGTGGAGAGGCTCGACCCGACGCCGCGGCTTCTAATAGTCGGCTTCGACAGATCGCAACAGAGCAGCTTGGGCGGGATCAAGGCGCGGATCATCGAGAACCTGAATGGATGCGTTCCGGGGTTTGACAAACAGCACATTCGCACAGTGGGAAGTGCATCGAATGTCCGTGCGGCTCATCTGCAGTAGCCCTGCTCGCCGTGCAGTTCGCGTGGTTGGCGGTGGGCTCGCCTGTTTCCGCATAACCGGCGAACCTCGGTGAAGATCAGGATCCATCGCGGCGCCAGAGAGATCGGCGGCAACTGCGTCGAAGTCGAAGCCGACGATGGTTCACGAATCGTGCTCGACGTCGGAAGACCCCTCACGGCCCTTCGGGACGAACACATCCCGCTGCCCGAAATCTCCGGCATCGATGCGCCCCACGAGTCACTCCTCGGCGTCATCATATCGCACGGCCATCAGGATCACTGGGGCCTGATCGATCAGGTACCCGAGCACGTGCCGGTATATATAGGCGAGGCCACCAACCGCATTTTGAAGGAGGCCTCCTTCTTTTCCATCGGCGCGAAACTCGATCCCGCCGGTTACCTACAGGACCGGGAACCGTTCAGGCTTGGGCCATTCACGATCACGCCCTTTCTCAACGATCACAGCGCGTTCGACACGTATTCGCTGCTCATTGAAGCAGACGGCAAGCGACTGTTCTACTCCGCAGACCTGCAGGGACACGGCCGGAAGGCGCGACTCTTCGAGAAACTGCTGCGCGCGCCCCCGCAGAACGTCGACATCATGCTCATGGAAGGAACGGCGTTGAGGCCCAACGAAGTGCCCCGCGCTGGGAAGACCGAGCGTCAGCTGGAAGACGAGATAGTCGAGACGCTCGAGACGGCGCCCGGGATCGTGCTGGCGATGTATGCGGCGCAGAACATGGACCGACTGGTTACCTGGTTTCGCGCGTGCCGGCGAGCGAAGCGGTTCCTCGTCGTCGACCTCTACACCGCGAGCATCGCCAAGGCCACGGGCAACAGGAACATCCCGCAGCATGGATTCCGCGGGCTCCTCACCTATGTGCCGCAAGCCCAACGCATCCGGGTCAGGCAGTCCGGTGAGTTCGAGCGAGTCAACGCGATCAAACAGTCTCGGATCTTTCCCGAGGAATTGGCTCCGAGAGCAAAGGAGCTGGTCCTCACGTTCCGGGCGTCGATGAGTGGCGAGATCGAGCGGTCAGGATGCCTCGATGCCGCGACCGCGGTGTGGTCGATGTGGCCGGGATATCTCGAACAGCCGGGAACGAAGCGACTGCTCGAGTTCCTGCGGCGGCACGATATTCCCTTGATCGAGTTGCACGCGTCAGGGCACGCGTACATCAGCGATCTCCAGCGATTTGCTCGCGCGGTGGCGCCAAAGCGAATCGTGCCGATCCATTCCTCGGCGCCTGATCGGTTCGCGGAATTCTTCGACAACGTCCAATGCTGTCGCGACGGCGAGTGGTGGGAGTGCTAGCCACAATTTCTGACAGGTGCATCGTGACGTGGCGAGCCAGCGCGTGCACGGCACGACGGGCGCGACACCCACGGAGCGACTCGAGCGCGCTCGGTGCAAAGGAGGTGCTGCCGCTGGCGGCAGGGCCGAGGAAGGGTTCGGCGACCTACGCTCGTCTGCGACAAATGAACTGGCCATTCCGCACGCCAACGGACTCGAACGACTTGCGGGCTCGCCTCACGGCGAGCACAGTATTCGAGTGAACCAACAGCATCGCGACTGTTTCCGCTGGGAAGCGGGCCATGCCTACGATGTCGAAGCCACGGACTACCACGAGGAAGCCACGGGTGGCCATCACGGGGCGGCCCTCCAAATTGCCTGTGGAGGTCAGCATGGTAGATCGTGAATCTCGCGACCGCCTTGCCCTCGCGCTCCGACGCTTTGCGAGCGCTCGGTTGACACGGGACGAGCTGGACCGAGTCGCGTGCAGCGCCGCACGGTCGCACGCTGCGTGCTCTTCCTGCACAGCAGTGAGCCCTATGAGTGGTTGGAGCGGACGAAGTGGGACGAGTTCAGAGCGCTGCTTCTGCTCCAGGCGTGGCATCGCGGCGGCGACACCAGGGTCTGGCCATTTGTCAGTAGGGAGCAGTTGGCTCGGCTGACGGCGCGGCCGGCGTTTGGCCGGCCTCACGACGGTGCTGTCTGACACCGCAATGAAGTTGAAAAGGCCGAGCGGACGCCGCACGCTGGCCGTGCACTCCAGCGCGACTGTTCAGCGCATTCCGCGCGATGGGCGTTACTTCGATACGCTGTGATGCGTGCGCATTTGGTTCGAGTATTCGGCGCGTTGGCCGTCTCCATCTCGGTTGTCCTGGTCGCCGCCTCCTGTAGCGCCGGGTGCAAGAACCAGGTCCTGCGCGACCTCGTCGCGCCGGATGGGCGGCGCCACGCCGTGGTCTTCGCGCGCGACTGCGGTGCCACCACTGACTTCAGCACCCAGGTTTCCGTGCTACCGGCGGGGCGCGCGGCCTCCGGGCGCGGGAACGTCTTCGTCGCCGACGCCGACCACGGGCGAGCACCCGCGGGGCCGGGTGGCGGGCCGAACGTCGTGGTGCGATGGCTCGACAGCCACACGCTCGAAGTCCGCTATGATCACCGCGCGCGGGTCTTCACTCGGAGCGCGCGACACGACGACATCGACGTCCGCTTTGTCCCCGGCTCAACATAACGTGGAGCTGGATCACGACACGACTGCGTACTTTGGCATTCGCAAGATCACAGGCGAGCAGCCGCGCCAATCAATCTTCTGGCGTCGTCTTCGAGCAACCATGTAGTTCCTTGGCAACCTTCTCACGGAGCATGCATCATCTCGGCAGGCCACCGACACTGAAGTTCGGCTCCGATTAATTCCCTAACGGAAAAATTCCTTGGCGCAAATTCTTGTCCCTACGACGTCAGCCGACGATTGGAAGCGTCTTCTGGCGCGGCCAAAATTGCACTGGAAGCCCGGCTTTTCAGCCATGGCTCTTGCCCGTTCGTGGGAAGCGGCCGCCACTTCCGGGTTCCCACCGGAAGTCGCCACGGCGCTCCGCAGCGGAAAATCCGATTGGCACAACCTCCGATTGCTGATCGCAATTCCGGAGTATAAGGTCCCCCTGCCTGGCGGTTCCCGCGCGTCGCAAACCGATCTGGTCGCATTTGGACGCGCTCCCTCCGGTCTCGTCGCGATCGCAATTGAAGGCAAGGTGGATGAATCGCTCGGTCCAACGGTCGGGCAGAAGCGTGCCAAAGCCAGCGCGGGCGTCGACCAGCGGGTGCATTATCTCGAGACCTCTCTCGGCATGCGCGATCCGTGTCCAGATGGCATTCGTTATCAATTGCTGCATCGGGCAGTTTCCGCTCTCCGCATTGCGCGCGACTTCGCGGCCGGGAGCGCGGTCATGTTGGTCCAGTCGTTCAGTCTGAGTGCGAAAGGGTTCAGCGATTTCGAAGCCTTCGCCCATCTCTTCGGCGTCACACCGACGATGGGCTCGGTATTAAACACCGGCATGCGCGATGGCATCAACCTCTATATCGGTTGGTGCGTCGGCGATCAGCGCTTCAGGGCGGATGTCGTTCCGCCCGTGGTATAGCGAATGCTGCGGCAGATGGGGCGATTCAGGAGCGCGCATGCTTCGCATTCGTTCCTGTTTGACTCTCTCAGCTGAGCTCAATCATTAGACATCGACGGTCCGCGATTGTGAAGATCTCACTTGGTGCACTCTCCGTAAGGCCACGTATCGGCAACGAGCCGTTTCATCAAAGCGGCCAGAACCTCGGCTTCGATATCGCGGGGTTTTGGCGTTGGGCGGCCTCCAATCTGGCGAGCAATGTCTGGCGGGGCGTCCTTGCCGAGTATCTGGTCGCTCGCGCGCTTGGCTTGGACGTGGATGCAGTCGTTCGCACGGAATGGGACGCCTGTGATATCCGCACGCCGAATGGCTTGCGCATCGAAGTCAAGTCAGCGGCGTACGTTCAGACGTGGCACCAACGCGACCCGTCGACTGTCAGGTTCACTATTGCCATGAAACGTGGCTGGGATGCCTCAACGAACACCACTGCGCCCGCTCCTTGCCGAGATTCGGACGTGTACGTATTTGCGCTGCTCGCCCACGCGGACAAGGCCGCTCTCGATCCGTTGAACGTGGCGCAGTGGGAGTTCTTTGTTGCGTCGGCCCGAGCTCTGGACACGACGTTTGGCACGCAGAAGAGCATTGGTCTGAGCTCGCTCCATCGGCTGGCGCCGGAACCTGTCGCATTTTCCGCACTCCGGGGCGCCGTGGCCACGGCAGCCGGCGTCCGCGAAGCTGATGTCTCGTGAACGCTGAGACTGCCGAATGAATCTCGAGTTGCCGGCACCACACTTTCCCATGAGGTACGGGTTTGCGGCGTAAGCGACTGGTCCTGATAGTCGTCGCATTCGTTGTTGGCGTACCGCTGGCCGTCCTTGCCTACCCCTGGGTA
>Ga0207695_10010131_pt1 | contig 11567 bp, 12 predicted proteins | sample KBSC54metaG_FD_184354 | JGI IMG/M metagenome (GOLD analysis project Ga0207695, IMG submission 184354) | Corn rhizosphere microbial communities from Kellogg Biological Station, Michigan, USA - KBS C5-4 metaG (SPAdes) (version 2) | ecosystem: Host-associated > Plants > Roots > Rhizosphere > Soil... | reverse complement strand
CGACGTCGCCTCCTGGATCAGGCACACTGCATGGTACACGCGTTGTGCACAGGCCATCAGCTCGCCGTTGGTGCACCTTACTTCGCTGCGGCCGGCCACCTCGCCGACGAACGTCAACAGGATGCTACCGAGGATCTCGAACTCCTTGAGAATCTCGTACTGATCGAAGCCCTGTGAGTGACGGAGCCCGCCAAGCTCCCGCGCCTTGTCCACAACCGACATGTCGGCGGACACGATGGATGCGGAATCGGCTACGTACGCCGCTATTCCGTCGATCAGAACGGGGACGTGATCCAGGAGGTCGGCGGATGGGAATATCCGAATCGCATCAACCGATACGCGCGACGCGATGCGATCGAGCCAGCGCGCCGTCAGCTCGTCGCGCGACTCACGGAGACGCAATGCAAGAACCTCTGCGAGCGGACAGTCTTCAGTCAGAGCCACGTTTCAACCGTCACCGTATTCGTCGCGTCGCGGAAGCTCACCGCGCAGAGTAGCCGCCCTCCAACAAACATACATCAGAACCGGGAGTCCGGGCCGCCCACGCTAGCGGAACAGCTCCACGACGTGGGCCCTTGCGGCGCCATCCGCGGCTACTACGTCGTCGATCGACTCGGCGGGGAGGCCGGACAGGGCGGTAAGCGCGGATTCAATCGCTCGCGGAACGTCCGGGAAGCCGATGGCACCAGCCAGGAAGAGGCAAACGGCCTGCTCGTTGGCGCCGTTGAATACCGCCGGCGCGACTCCGCCACTACGTCCCGCCTGAATCCCAAGCGCGAGCGATGGGAACCGTCCGACGTCGACAGGCTCGAATGTGAGCGGCGATGCAGCCGCAGGATCGAAGCGGCGCGCCGGCGCGTCGGCAACACGGCCTGGATGCGTCAACGCGTACAGGATCGGCAGCTCCATCGTCGGGAACCCGAGCTGTGCGAGCACACTCCCATCCACAAATTCGACGAACGAATGGATGATGCTCTGTGGATGAACCACGACGTCTATGCGGTCGTACGGCACGTCAAACAGAAAATGGGCTTCGATCACTTCCAGCGCCTTGTTCGCGAGCGTCGAGCTGTCCACGGTGATCTTCCGTCCCATCGTCCAGGTCGGGTGATTCAACGCGTCCTGAACAGTCGCCTTCGCGATGCGCTCAGCGTCCCATTCGCGGAAAGGGCCACCGGACGCCGTGAGAATGAGGCGGCTGATCTCGCTCTCCGGCCGCGCACCGATGCACTGCATGATCGCGCTGTGCTCGCTATCCACCGGAACGATCTCGCCGCCCCCCTCCCGGCACGCGCGAAGCACGAACTCGCCGCCGATCACGAGCGATTCCTTGTTCGCAAGCGCCACGCGCTTGCCCGCGCGCAGAGCAGCGAGCGTCGCTTGCAATCCCGCGGCGCCGACGACTGCATTCACCACCACGTCCACGTCCGGACGCGTGGCTGCTTCGACGAGGCATTCGGCACCGGTAGCCCACGCGCGATCCGCGTCGCCGCCTGGCGTGACGATCCCGACATACCGCGGACCGGTCGACTCCGTCTGTTCGCGAAGCAGCGCGGCGTTGCCGAACGCTGTAAGCGCAACGACGCGAAACTGATCCGTGTGCCGCGCGATTACCCGGAGCGTGGCCGTGCCTATCGAGCCAGTCGAGCCGAGTATCGCGATCCCGCGCGGTCTCACACTGGCGCCGGAATGAGCATTGCGCGCAACAGCAGCACCGCAACCGGAAGAACGAACAGCAGGCTGTCGAAACGATCCAGCACGCCGCCGTGGCCCGGAATCAGCGTCGAGCTGTCCTTGATGCCCGCCTCGCGCTTTATCAGCGACTCTGCAAGGTCGCCGACCTGTGCGACAGCGCTTATGCATACCGCAAACACGACGATGGCGAGAGGGCGCAGAGACAGTTGTGCCATGGGATGCAGCACGTAGCTCACGTACAACAACGCAATCAGGACAGCGAGAACCAGTCCGCCGAACGCTCCCTCGATCGTCTTGCCGGGACTGACCGACGGCATCAGCTTGTGCGAGCCGAGCAATCGGCCAAACGCGTAAGCACCGACGTCCGTCGCCCATGTCAGCAGAATCGGAAACATGGCGAGCGCCGTTCCGCCGCGCGCGTCGATTATGTAATCATCGTATCGCAGATCGAACACGTACGCGACGAGTCCGAGATACGCGACGCAGAACACCGTCGTTGCAGCGGCGAGCAGGGGTCGCCCGCCGATTCCGCGCCTGAAGATCGTCGCGGCGAACACCGCGAGCCCAGCGACGACGGCGTGCGTCCATGTCGGCGCGAGAAGGCGGAGCTGCACGCCGTAAACCAGCAACGGGATCGCTGCCGCGCCGACGATCGCGGCGGCGTCGAACGGTTGCGCACCCGACGCACGGGCGATGCGACAGAATTCCCAGGCGCCGAGCGCTGCTATTACCGAGAGCAGCGTGGCGAGGAATGGTCCGCCGAGATAGACGATAGCTATCCCGACAGGCGCGGCGATTACCGCGAAGAGAATGCGTCTGGAAAGTTCTGACACGACCTGCGTCAGACTTCCATGATTTCCGCTTCTTTCGCCTTGAGCAGCGACTCCAGCTGTGCCATGTGCTCGTCGTGCGCCTTCTGGAGATCTCTCTCCGCAGCCTTCACTTCGTCCTCGGATACCTTGTCGAGCTTCTTGAGCTTTTCGCGACCATCGGTCCGCGCGTGACGGATGCCGATGCGGCCGTCTTCGGCGAGCTTGTGCACCACCTTGACGAGCTCCTTGCGACGCTGCTCGTTCATCGATGGAAGCGGAACCCGGATGAGGCCGCCCTGCGTGCTCGGATCGAGTCCCAGATCCGACTCCCGGATCGCCTTCTCGATGGCCTTGAGCTGACCCTTGTCGTATGGAGTGACGAGAAGCGAGCGCGGATCGGGTGACGCGACACTCGCGACCTGATTGAGCTGCATCTGCTGTCCGTACACGTCGACACGGATGCTGTCGAGCATGTTGGGCGACGCCTTGCCGGACCGGATCGAGCTGAACTCGCGCTTCGAGTTCTCGATCGCCTTGTCCATCGCGGCGCGTGAATCCTTTGCAATCTGCGGAATCGTCGTCATGATACGCGCGTCCCCACTGGTTCTCCGCAAACGGCCTTCATGACCGCCCCGGGATGGTTGATGTTCAGAACGATGAGCGGAAGGCTGTTTTCCTTGCACAATGTAACGGCCGTCTGGTCCATGACTCCCAGCTCGCGCTGCATCACGTCGTTGTACGAAATCGTCTCGTACAGCACTGCATTCGGATCGCGCTTGGGATCGGCCGAATAAACGCCGTCCACGCTCGTCGCCTTGATGATGACGTCGGCACGCATCTGAATCGCCCTGAGCGCGGCCGCCGTATCGGTCGAAAAATAAGGATTGCCCGTGCCCGCCGCGAAGATCACCGCACGCCCCTTCTCGAAGTGGCGCAGCGCACGACGGCGAATGTATGGCTCGGCGATCTCTTCCATGCGGATCGCCGTCATCACCCGCGTGTCCACCCCGATGCGCTCCAGCACGTCCTGCATCGCAAGTGAATTGACGACGGTGCCCAGCATTCCCATGTAATCGGCGGCGACCCGGTCCATTCCCATTCGCGAGATCTGCGCACCGCGAACGATGTTTCCGCCGCCGATGACGAGACCGACGCCGACCCCAGCGTCGACCACATTCTTGATCTCGTTGGCATAGCCGGAGATCACATCAAAATCAAAACCAAAGCCCTTGTCGCCGGCGAGCGCTTCACCGGAGAGCTTGAGTAGAATGCGGCGTAGCTTGGGATCGGACAATCGTCTTTACTCCTCGCCCAGTTGGTATCGTGTGAAACGACGAACCTGAATGTTTTCGCCGAGTTTGGCCGACGCTTCCTTGATCAGATCGCCGATCGTCTTCTTTGGCTCGCGCACGTACGGTTGCGACACAAGCGCAACTTCCTTGTAGTACGACTCGACCTTGCCCTCCACCATCTTTTGAATGATCGCGTCCGGCTTGCCGCTCGCCTTGGCCTGCTCCTCGAAGATAGCGCGTTCACGGTCGACCAGCTCCTGCGACACGCCGCTCTTGTCGACTGCCACTGGGGCAGCACTGGCGATGTGCAGGGCAATCTCGCGCCCGAGCTCCTTGAAATCGTCGGTGCGGGCGACGAAGTCGGTCTCGCAGTTGATCTCCACCATAACGCCCACCTTGCCGTTGTGGTGAATGTAGCTGGAGATCAGTCCCTCGCTCGTCTGCTTGCCGGTGCGCTTCTCGGCCTTGGCGATTCCCTTCTTGCGAAGATGGTCGACCGCCTTCTCCATATCTCCGCCCATCTCCTCGAGCGCCCTCTTGCATTCCATCATGCCCGCGCCGGTGCGCTGCCGCAGGGTCTGAACGTCTTTAGCTGTATACATCGTTGGCCTTCGGTTGGTTATTGTCTGTGTCAGTCAAACGAACGCCGCCGCGGTGATCCGCGGCGGCGTTCAAGGTTGGTCGGTCGCAATCACTCCGCGGCCGGCTCCGCGCCACTGTCGCCAGCATCGCCGGCGTCACCGCTATCGCCACCGCCATCCGACGGAGCGGCCTCACCTTCTGCTCCCGGCACGCCCTTGAGGCGCGCAGCGATCGCTTCCTGATTGGCGCGACGACGGCGCGGCCGGCGACGGCGACGACGCTCATCGCCTGCCTCGGGCTCAGCGCCGCGATCGGAGCTGTACGTGTACGACTCGGACTCCTCGACTTCGGTACGGACTGGCGCTTCGCGACGAGCGTCGATGATTGCATCGGCAATCGCCGACGTCATGAGCTCGACCGCGCGAATCGCGTCGTCGTTGCTCGCGACCGGAACCGTGATGAGATCCGGATCCGCATTCGTATCGACCAGCGCGACGATCGGGATGCCGAGCTTGTTGGCTTCAGCGACCGCGATGCGCTCCTTCTTGGAATCGATGACGTACATGAGCCCCGGAAGACGCGTCATCGACTTGATGCCGGACAGGTTCTTCGCGAGCTTGTCGCGCTGGCGCGTCATCATGAGCTGCTCTTTCTTCGTGTAGTTCGCGAAGTCGCCGCCACCCTCGATTCCAGCATCGAGGTCCTTGAGCTTGCGGAGCTGCTTCTTGGCGGTCTGGAAGTTGGTGAGCAGACCACCGAGCCAGCGCTCGGTCACGAACATCGCGCCGCAACGCTCTGCTTCCGACTTTACGATCGGAACGAGCTGGCGCTTGGTGCAGACGAAGAGGACCTGGTCGCCGCGCGCAACGACTTCACGCACGAGCTTCTGCGCGAGTTCGAGCTGGCGCAGGGTCTTCTGGAGATCGATGATATGGATGCCGTTGCGCTCGGCGAAGATGAATCTGCGCATCTTCGGGTTCCAACGGCGCGTCTGGTGGCCGAAGTGAACGCCGGCTTCGAGCAGCTGCTCGAGGTTTGGCTGGGACATTCTGCTGATTCCTTAGGTTGGTTGATGTCGTCTCCTCCCGTCAGCGCCGCGACGACCGGCCGAAGCCGGCACCCGTCGAAGCTCGGGGAGGATGAGTGGTGGTTTGGCGCGACGTATGGGCGACGCATGCGTCGCCCGACTACCCCGTGCCGCTACTGCGAAAAACGAAAGACAAAAAACTGAACACCTGCACCGCCCGGGTCGACACGGAGGCCGACCCCAACGGGTTTAACGCTTGGAGAACTGGAACCGCTTGCGCGCCTTCGGACGGCCTGGCTTCTTGCGCTCGACGACGCGTGCGTCGCGAGTCAGGAAGCCGAGACTGCGCAGCTTTGGCTTGAGCGTCTCGTCTTCCTTCACCAGAGCGCGAGCGATCGCGAGGCGTAGCGCCCCTGCCTGACCCGACAGTCCGCCGCCGTCGATGTTGGCGGTCACGTCATAGCGGCCGAGCATGTCGGTCGCCGTGAACGGCTGCTGGATGGTCGAGACGTGCGCAGGACGCGGGAAGTAATCGCCGAGCGTGCGGCCGTTCACGAGCCACTTGCCCGAGCCAGCCTTGATGTAGACGCGGCAGACCGCTTCCTTGCGGCGACCGATCGTGTGCGTTGTTCCGTCGACAGGCATGCTTACTTGGTGGTGATGGTGAGCGGCTTGGGCTGCTGAGCCTTGTGCGGGTGATTGGCACCCGGGTAAACGCGCAGCTTTGTGCGCATGTGCGTACGTGCGAGCGCCGTCTTGGGGAGCATGCCATTGACCGCGTGCTCGATGACGCGCTCCGGATGCTTGCCAAGCATGTCCTCGAACGTCGTGAAACGCTCGTGGCCCATGTAGCCGGTGTGGCGGAAGTATCGCTTCTGCTCCGCCTTGCGACCCGTGACCTTCACCTTCGAGGCGTTGATCACGATTACGTGGTCGCCCCCATCCATGTGTGGGGTAAACGTAGGCTTGTGCTTGCCACGGATGACGCGCGCCACTTCTGTGGCCAGCCGTCCGAGCACCATGCCTTCCGCATCCACGATGTACCAATCGTGGACTATATCAGTCGGGGTGGAGGAGAAAGTCTTCATTTGGGGAGGTAATCGATTACGAAATGCGACAGCCTTCTAAGTTACCAACCCCGCTGGCGTTAGTCAATCGGCCTTGCCCACCGCGGCGGGATCCGGCACTCGTCGGCACATTCTCCGCAATCTTTTTGCTGGCGCGCCGCGCCGAGCGGTTGTAACGTGCTGTCGCCCCGGGAACACGTGTCCCCGACCGACTGGTCTGGGTGCCCGGATGACGATCTAATCGGTACAACGAATGAGAACTTCCCCATCGTTGGCTCGGCTAGCAGTCTGTCTGCTGGCCGCCGTGACCTTGCACCCATCGTCTGCGCTGGCCCAGGGGTTCGGCCTCAACGAGGTCGGAACCTGCGCCGTCTCCCGCGCATTCGCCGCGACCGGCACCCCATGCCCCGACGCCTCGACGATCTTCTGGAACCCGGCGGCCGCCGCCGAACTCCCCGGCAAATCGATCAGCGTCGGCGCAAGTGCAATCATAGTGAAAGGCTCCTTCCGCCAGGACAGCACCGGCCGAAGCTACCCCAGCGATATCAATCCCGCTCTTCCGCCGTCCCTGTTCGCGGCAATGCGCTTCGGGCAGGGATCCGTTGGGCTCGGGGTGTACGTGCCCTACGGACTGACCTCCCAGTGGAACGATAATTTTCCAGGCCGGTTCTCGGCCCTTCGCGCCGCGCTCCAGACGGTATACATCCAGCCCAATTTTGCCTACCAGGTGACTCCGAACTGGTCGGTCGGCGGTGGACCCGTGTTCGGACACTCCTCCGTCGATCTCACTCAGGCGATCGATCTGTCTCAGCAACCGGCCGCGGCAGGCATCACCTTCAACCAACTCGGCATCGCCTACGAGACCGAGTTCGCGCGCGCACAGGTTCACGGAACCGCCACAGCTCTGGGCTACAACCTGGGCGTGCACGGCAAGTACGGCCCATGGTCGGTCGGCGCGCGCTATCTCTCGGCGCTCACGTTCAACTACGACCACGCGTCGGCGAAGTTCTCCCAGACGGCAACGGGACTCGTCCTGCCGCAGGGGAACCCCGTGAGTCCCACTGGCACTCCGGTTCCGCTCGACGCGCTGCTCGGCGCACAATTCTCGCCCGGCGGCGCGCTCGTCGCCCAGAGCGCTTCATCGACCATCAAGCATCCATGGCAGCTGCAGGGCGGCGTCGGCTACACCGGATTCGCGCGGACAACACTCTCCGTCGACGTGGCCCGGCTCGGCTGGTCGGCTTTCAATACGCTGCCGCTTACGTTCGAAGGGCCGGCCAGCGGCAGCAGTCGAACGCTGTACGAAGGGTACAAGGATTCCTGGAGCTACCGCTTCGGCGCCGAGCACGTGATCGGGACCTGGACCGGGCGCGTGGGCTACAGCTACGCAGATACGCCAGCGCCGGACGTGACCGTTACGCCGCTCCTGCCCGACATGAACCGGCGCAACTTCTCGGCAGGCGTCGCGATACCTGTCACTAGCGTGTACAAGCTCGACATCGGATACCTGCACGTGAACACACCCGGACGACGCGGCAGGATAGTGGAAAATCCGGTGGCGCCTCCCGGCTCCACGGTGCCGCTCACTTTCGCCCCGAATACCGGCGCGTACGCACTGAAGGCGGACGTGATATCTGCCGCTCTCAACATCACCTTCTAACCGCGCAGAATCCAATGATTCGCTCAAGGAATACAATCGGCGCGGTTGCGAGCGCCGTCATACTCGCGCTCACGTCAGCATGCGCGGACAACGGGCCAACGGCAGTAGTCCCACCCAACGTTGCTGCGAACGCGCTGTTCACCAGTTACGTCGCCCTCGGCAACAGCCTCACGGCAGGTTACCAATCCGGCGGCATCAACGACAGCACGCAGAGGCTGAGCTACCCCTCGCTGCTCGCACAGGCCATGAAGACGCGATACGTCTATGCGTCGCTTGCGGGCGCGGGATGTCCGCCACCAATCGTCAACTTTCAGACGCAAGCGAGACTTGCCAACGGCACGGCAACTACATGCTCTCTGCGCACACCGAACACCGCGGTCGCGCTCAACAACGTTGCAGTTCCCGGTGCAACGTCGCTCGATCCGTTCAGCGTCAGCACGGCGGAGTCCAACACGCTGACCACGCTGTTCCTCGGCGGAAAGACGCAGGTCGCGAAGGCTGCTGACGCCAACCCAACCTTCGTCTCCGCATGGATCGGGAACAACGACGTGCTCGGCGCGGCGCTCTCCGGCATCCTCGTGCCGACGGCAGGAGTCTCGGCCGGGGTCACCTCACAAGCCGCGTTCACGACCAACTACACGGCGATGGTGAAGGGCCTCACCGCGATCCCCACGCTGAAGGGCGCGATTCTGATCGGCGTGCTCAACGTGACGGGAGCTGCCGCACTCTTTCCCGTTGCGGCGCTGCAGAACCCCGCGTTCAAGGCCGGTTTCGATCAGTTCGCCGGTGCACCGACGACGATCCTTCCCAACTGTCTCAGCGCGCCCGGAAATCAGGCGCTCATCTCGATCTCGATCCTGGGACAAATACGTTCCGGAGCGCATCCACCGGTAATTGGTTGCGCCAAGAACTCCATCCCGGGAACGCTGGTTGGCGACATCTTCGTCGTCGACAGCACCGAGCAGGCAAGCCTCGCGGCGACGGTCGCCGGTTACAACGCAACGATCCAGGCTGCTGCCGCAGCGAACGGATGGGCGTATTACGATCCCAATCCGTTGCTCGCAACACTCAAGACGCCCGGCACAGGTTGCATCAACATCGTTCCCAATCTGGCGAACGCCACCGCACCGTTCGGTGCGTGCATCTCGCTGGATGGAATCCATCCGACCGTCGTTGCGAACCGTCAGATTACCGCGGCGCTCGTGGCGGCGATCAATACCAAGTACGGCACCTCGATAGCAGCTGGTGGTCCGTAGGAGGACTTCACACGTTGGCCTCGTGCACGACAGTTCGCGCCGGCGGCATGCATTTGGTGCCGTAGATTATCCTCACGAGCCGCGACTCGCGGCTCGTGATTCTCCCGATGGAGCTTGCCTGCGATGCGAATACACGTTGCTCTTGCGGGCGTAATCATTGGCGCCGTAGCCGCCGTGCTGCCGCGCACGGCCGTCTCGGCGCAGGAGAACGCGGCGCACGGCGCTCGGGTGGCTGAAGGTTACGGAGCGATCGACGGGAGCGTGCGTGACACGAGCGGAGCATGGCTGCTCGGAGTGGAGGTAGTCGCGATAGACAACTCGCTGATTCGGACGCGCAGCGGAGCCGGCGGCGCTTTCCGGATCGACAGCGTCCCCGCCGGCCCGCATCTGATCCGCTTTCGCAGGATCGGCATCATGCCGACCACCGTATCCGTAGTTGTCGAGCCGAGTGCAACCATCTCGGTCGACGCTGTCGTCGAACCGTTTCCGATGACGCTGTCGCGAGTAACAGTCCAGGCCGTGAGCGGCGAGCTGGTGCATCTACCGCCGGGCGTTGCCGATCGCATGCGCACAGGAATTGGAACGTACCTGACCGCGGCACAGATCGAGAATTTCCATGCGCGTACCACAGCCGACATTTTCCGCCACGTTACCGGTGTTGGCGTGGTGAATTATGCTCATACGCTAGTGGTCCGCAGTGCCCGCGGCGTACAAACCATCAATGGGAACGCGTGCGTAACGGGAATGACTGTCGTGGTGAACGGCGCTATAATGAGCAACACGCTGACCAGTGCTACCTCCGATAGCGCCCCGTCAAATGTCGCTGGTGCAGCAGGCGGTTTCGATTCGGTATCGCCGAGAGACATCGCCGCGATCGAGATATACAAGGACGGCGCGGAAACCCCTGCAAGCCTGAGCGATTCGGAATGCGGTGTGATCTACATCTGGACGAGATAGCAGCGGACTCACTCCAGCTCGATCAATACCGTTCCCTTTTCTACCGCGGTCCCCTGCGTCACGCGAATTGATTTTACGGTCGCGGCCGCGGACGCACGCAGCTCGTTTTCCATCTTCATCGCTTCCATGACGAGCACTCCCTGCCCTGCCGTCACGGTGTCGCCGACGGCAACGTTGACTCGCACGACAAGCCCTGGCATCGGAGCAACCACCGGCGCCGGTCCTGCCGGTGGCGCCGAGCGCGCGGCAAGCTCCTGGATCGCACGTGCGCGCTCACCCAGCGCCTCGACGTGATAACGGTGACCGTCAACGTCGAGGACAGAGCGTCCCTTGCCCTCGCGCGCGTGCACGACGACTCGCACGACGCGATCACCGATGCGGAGAGTTCGGGCCGGAGTGCCGTTCCCGACGTCGAGCGTCGCAGTCGCCGCCGCGCCCTCGATTGTTGCCGTGTTCTTGTCGGTGAGTACAGAATGGCGTGTGCCATTTACATCTACGAGAAACTTCATCGTGCAGGAAGGTTGGTCGAATGTGCCGGCGTCAGCACGCAAACCGTCTCCACGTGGGACGTCTGTGGGAACATGTCGAACGCTCTGATTGATTGAATCGAATAGCCGGACAGACGCGCAACGTCGCGTGCTAGCGTCGCCGGGTCGCAGCTGATGTAGATCATGGCACGGATCCCCGGCATCTCGGCGATCGCTTCGGTGACGTCGGCATGGAGACCGCTTCGCGGAGGGTTTACCACGACGACGTCGGCCGGTGCCAGGCGCGGTAGAACTTCCTCGACGCGACCCACGATGGAGCGCGACGGCGGCGCAAGCCGCTGCTCGGCCCACAGCGCTGCATCACGATCGAGCTCGATCGCAACTACTGAAATTCCAGTTGTTGCAAGATTCACGGCGAGATCGCCCGATCCCGAGTACGCGTCGATTACGCTCGCCGGGTTGAAAGACCGCACGACGCCGAGTACGTATTTGCGCAGCACTGCAGCAACGACGGGGTTTACCTGCGCGAACGATGCCGCCGGTGTCGCGCGAACGCGACGGTCCGCGAGCAGCTTTCGAGGAGCGTCGTCCGGCTCCCAGTACAAGGCGGCGAGTGTCGGCACTGCCTCGAAGAAGCGCGCATGATCGCTCCATCGGGTGGCGCCAATCAGCACGAACGTCGGACCATCGTCAGTCCAGCGCACACTCCCGCGCAACGATGTTGCGTCCGG
>Ga0207695_10010127_pt1 | contig 11570 bp, 11 predicted proteins | sample KBSC54metaG_FD_184354 | JGI IMG/M metagenome (GOLD analysis project Ga0207695, IMG submission 184354) | Corn rhizosphere microbial communities from Kellogg Biological Station, Michigan, USA - KBS C5-4 metaG (SPAdes) (version 2) | ecosystem: Host-associated > Plants > Roots > Rhizosphere > Soil... | reverse complement strand
GCTTCATCGATCGCAACGAGTTCGCGGGGATGATGCGCCGCGGCGGCGAGACGCCCGAGGAGGAGAAGGAGCGCTTCGGGATCTCGCGCGCGTTCGCCAAGCGCGTGCGCGAGGTGCTCGGCGACGCGCCCGACGTGGTCTTCGAACACGTCGGCAAGGCGACGTTCCCGACCTCGGTCTTCTGCGTCAAGCCGTTCGGCAAGGTCGTGATCTGCGGCGCCACCTCGGGCTACACGCTCGACTTCGACGTCCGCTACCTGTGGATGAAGCAGAAGGAGATCCTCGGCTCGCACTTCGCCAACGCGTACGAGTGCATGAAGGCCAACGAGCTGATCGAGTCCGGCCAGATCCGCCCGGTGCTGTGGCGGACGCTCGGCTTCGAGGGGGTCGCCGAAGCGCACCAGCTAATGCTCGAAAACAAGCACCTGGGCAAGATCTCGATCCTGGTCGGCGCCGAGTCCGAGCAGGAAGGCAAGACCGCGGATGGCCCAGGAGCGATACACGCCGAGGTTGGAGGTTGAGATGGCCGGCACGGTGATCGTCCCCTGGTATGCGACGGGCTTTCGCAAGGAGGGCCTGGAAGCCGCGCTCAACGAGGTTGCGCCGGTCGCGCTGCGCTACGGCGCGACTTCCTACGCCGTCTATCGATCCCGCGAGGACCGTTACCGCATCCATCAGGTCGCCCATTTCGAGGATCACATGGACTGGGAACGCTACTGGCACGGCCCGGAGATGACCGAGTTCCGCGTGCGCCACTCCGGCTGGTATCAGACCCCGGTTCTCTACGGCTGGTGGGACCGCACGGTCGCCGGCGCGATCCAGACGGACGAGCAGGCCACAGCCGACGCGAACGGTCACGCAAACGGCGGCACCGCCGTCGGCGAGAACGTCTGAGCGAGTGTTACGACGCTAGCGCGCCAGCGACATCGCCGCCGCGGCCACGGTGGCCGGGTGCGTGTAGGGCGCCATGTGGCCGCCCGGAACCATCTCTAGCCGAGCGCCACGGACGCTGGTCGCGATGCTCCGGCCGCATTGCGGCTTGACCAGCTTGTCGCTCGCTCCCTGAACCACGATCGTCGGTGCCCGCACGCCAGCCAGAGCGGCGTTCACCTTGTCAATTTCCCCGTTGGCGATCAGGATCTCGCCCGCATAGGCCTCGAGATTTCCGTGCTTGAGGTTGATCGCGAGCACGCGATGGCGATGAAGCGGATTGACCGGCGCCGGCGAGAACGCTTCGCTCTCCTGTGGCTCCGCAGAGGCCGTGCGCACGAGCTGGGAGAAGGTGACGTCGGCGAGCGGTGCGACCACCGGCAGCTCGAGCGCCTGGATGAAGCGCGCCTGGGCGCGCGTGACGAACGTGTCGTGGCGCGAGCAGTCGCCCGCCGCCGCGTCCACCAGAACCAGTCCGCGCACTTCGGAAGGATGGCGCTCGGCATACGCGAGCGAGATCGTGCCGCCGTAGGAGTGACCCACGAGCACCGGCCGGCCGAGACGCAGTCGCGCGATCAGTTCCTGCACCGCTTGCAGCTGGCGGTCGAAGGAGTGGTAGCCGCCGCTGGAGAAGCCGAAGCCGGGCCGATCGATCGCGACCGTGCGATGACCGTGGATCAGCGGGGTGACATCTTCGAAGTCTTCTGCCGTCCCTGGCAGACCGTGGATCAGCAGCACCGCCGGTTCAGCCCCAGGGCGTTCGAGGTAGCGGATCTTCAAGCCGCCGGCGAGCTGGACGAAGCTGCCTGTGGCCTTCGGCGTCGCCGGCAGCCGGCCATATGTCCAGTTGAGCGCGACGATCGCCGCGGCGATGACGAGCACGCCGCACAGCAAGATTCGGCGAATGGATGGCCTTGCCCGGGTCACGGCGGCCAAGGCTATAGGCCGTGACGGAGCACGCGCAGGCTCAGCAGCGCTCTAGCGGCGCCATCGTCAACCCGGCGCCCTTGAGCAGCTCCCAGTAGTGCTCGGCCGGCTCCTTGTGGCCGCTGAAGACGATCGCCTGGCCGGCGTTGTGGATGATGCCGGCGATCTCGTGACCGCGCTCGATGCTCACGCCCGGGATGAAGCGCGCCAGAGTGCGGGCGACGTGGTCGAACGTATTGTGGTCGTCGTTGCGCACGATCACGCGCCAGGAGCCACCGGCGCCCGTGTCCGGCCCGTCGGTGCGTGGCAGCTCGATCGTCTCGGTCATCGCGCTGTCAGGATAAAGCCCGCCGGGCCAAGCACCGCTCCTGGCCATACAATTGCGCTCATGAGCGCAGATTCCGTGGACCCGCGCCTGCCGGAGCCCGACCGGCCCTGGATGATGCGCACCTACGCCGGGCACTCGACGGCGAGGGCCTCCAACGAGCTCTACCGCCGCAATCTCGCCAAGGGTCAGACGGGGCTTTCGGTCGCTTTCGATCTTCCCACCCAGACCGGCTATGACCCCGACGACGAGCTGGCGCGCGGCGAGGTCGGCAAGGTCGGCGTGCCGGTCAGCCACCGCGGCGACATGGAGGCCCTGATGGACGGCATCCCGCTCGGCGAGATGAACACGTCGATGACGATCAACGCGACGGCCGCGTGGCTGCTGGCGCTGTACATCGTCGCGGCCGAAAATCAGGACCCACCCACCCCGCAGAGCCAGCTGCAGGGCACCACCCAGAACGACATCGTCAAGGAGTTCCTGGCGCGCGGCACCTACGCGTTCCCGCCGGCGCCGTCGATGCGGCTGATCGCCGACATGATCGCCTACACGGTCGAGCACGTGCCGAAGTGGAACCCGATCAACATCTGCTCGTATCACCTGCAGGAGGCCGGCGCCACGCCCGTGCAGGAGATCGCCTACGCGATGAGCAACGCGATCGCGGTGCTGGACGCCACGCGCGAGCGCCTCCAGGCCCAATCCCACGATCCCGGCTCGGGCCATCAGGATGATGCGGCGTCCGACCGAGCACAGCGGCTGATGGGCGAGGTGTTCGGTCGCATCTCCTTCTTCGTCAACGCCGGCGTGCGCTTCGTCGAGGAGCACGCCAAGCTGCGCGCGATGTCGATTTTGTGGGAGCAGATAGGGCGCGAGCGCTACGGCGTGACAAGCGAGCGTCATCTGCGCTTCCGCTACGGCGTGCAGGTCAACTCGCTCGGGCTGACCGAGGGCCAGCCGGAGAACAACGTGCAGCGGATCGTGCTGGAGGCGCTCGCCGTCACGCTCGGCCGCGACGCGCGTGCGCGGGCGATTCAGCTGCCGGCCTGGAACGAGGCGCTGGGACTGCCGCGGCCCTGGGACCAGCAATGGTCGCTGCGCATCCAACAGGTGCTCGCCTATGAGACCGACATCCTCGAGTACCCGGACATCTTCGAGGGCTCAAAGGTGATGGAAGGACTCGTCGAGGAGCTGCTGAGCGGCGCCCGGGAGGAGATGGCCAAGGTCGCCGAGCACGGCGGGGCCGTGCAGGCGGTGTCCTATATGAAGGGGGCGCTGGTCGACTCGCACCGCGAGCGGATCAGGCGGATCGAGTCCGGCGAGCAGATCGTCGTCGGGCAGAACAAGTTCACCGAGACCGAGGAGTCGCCGCTGACCGCCGATGCCGAGGGCGGCATTCTCGTAGTGGACCCGGCGGTGGAGGCGCAGCAGATCGAGGCGATCGGACGCTGGCGCTCGCAGCGCGACCAAACCGCCGTCGACGCGGCGCTCAGCGAGCTTGCCCGCGTGGCCGCCTCCGAGGACGCCGGCGAGAACCTGATGGTGCCGACGATCGCCGCCGCCCGGGCCGGCGCGACCACCGGCGAGTGGGCCAAGACCCTGCGCGAGGTGTTCGGCAGCTACCGCGCGCCGACCGGCGTCGGCGAGGCCGTTGCCGCGCCAGCCGACGAGGAGCTGACGGGACTGCGCGAGCAGGTCGCCCAGCTGACCCAGAAGCTGGGTCGCCGGCCGAAGATCCTGGTCGGCAAGCCGGGGCTTGACGGGCACTCGAACGGGGCCGAGCAGATCGCGGTGCGCGCACGCGACGCCGGCATGGACGTCGTCTACGAAGGGATCCGGCTGACCCCAGCACAGATCGCTGCCTCGGCGCTGCAGGAGGGGGTGCACGTGATCGGGCTGTCGATCCTCTCCGGCTCGCACCGCGAGTTGATCCCTGCCGTGATCGAGGCCCTGCGCGAAAGCGGAGTGGACGCGCCCGTCGTCGTCGGCGGGATCATCCCCGATCAGGACGTCGAGCCGCTCGAACAGGCCGGGGTTGCCGCTGTCTATACGCCGAAGGACTTCGACATCACGCGCATCGTGCGCGACATCGTGCAGCTCGTGGGCGAGCGCAGCGGCGCTGCCCTGCCGGCGTGAGACAGAGCAAAGCGCCCGTGAAAGCGGCCGCGAGCAGCCGGTGCTGAGCGGATCCCCCCAGACCGGAGCGGACCTGGGCAAGCGTCTGCGCGCGCGTGACCTGAGCGCCGCGCCGGCCGCGCTGAATCTGATCGAGAGCTTCGCGCCCAGCGACCGTGAGCAGGCACGCGAGTTGCTGAGCGCAGTCTCACCGGCGGCGCTCGGCGGCGAGGCCGCGGGCCATATCGTCGGCGTGACCGGACCCCCTGGGGCCGGCAAGTCGACGCTGCTCTCGGCGCTGCTGCACACCTGGCGCGACGAGGGCAAGTCGGTCGCGATGCTGGCGGTTGACCCGAGCTCGCGCCGCTCGGGCGGATCGCTGCTCGGCGACCGGGCCAGGATCGATTTCGACCCCGCCGACAAGGGGGTGTTGATCCGCTCGACCGCCGCCGGCGACCGTCTCGGCGGGCTGGCGCCCGCCACCCGCACGGCCGCCCAGGCCCTCGCCGCCGCCTTCGACATCGTCGTGATCGAGACCGTCGGCGTCGGGCAGGCCGAGACCGAGGTGGCCGACGTCGCCGACACCGTCTCGGTGGTGGTGCAGCCCGGCAGCGGCGACGTACTGCAGTTCTTGAAGTCCGGGATCATGGAGACTCCAGATGTGCTCGTCGTAACGAAGGCCGACCTCGGCGACCTCGCCCTGCAGACCAGGCGTGACCTGAGCGCTGCGCTGCGCTCGCTGGGAGCGCGCGAGACGAAGGTTGTTGCCGTCTGCTCGCTCCCCCCCACTTGTGGGATCGAGGAACTGGTCGACGCGCTCGAGCAGCACCGCTTGCGAGCGAACATCGCCGAGCGCCGGACGTGTGCGCGCCGCGCCGGCGCGCTGCTCGACTTCGCGGCCGAGCACGGCGAGCGCGGGCTGCGCGCGCTTGGCGGACGGCGAGAGGCCGAGAAGCTGCTCGCGACGCAGGATCCGAGCCTTGACGGGCAGGCGCTGGTGGCCACGCTGGAAGAGGCCGCGCGTGCCTGAGGTTGCCCGAGACCTGCTGATCGTGGTCGGGGCGTTCGTCCTCGCCAGCGCCCTTGCGGGGGCATTCGGCGCGGTGAACCTCGGCACGGCGCTCGCCTTCGGCCAAATCGGCTTTGCCATCGCCGTCGTCTACGTGATGGTCAAGCTGTGACGCCCTCTCTGCGGCAATGATCGTCCTGATCGCCTTCGCGCTGCTCGCCGGCGCCGGGACGGCTCTGTCGCCCTGCGTGCTGCCGGTGCTGCCCGCGCTGCTGGCCTCGGGCGGGGTCGGCGGCAAGCGCCGGCCGCTCGGTGTGGTGATCGGGCTGACAGTCACCTTCACGGTCACGATCGTCGGGATCGCCGATGTCGTCGACGGAGTCGGGCTCGGCTCGGATCCGCTGCGCTACGTGGCGGTGGCCGTGCTGCTGCTCGCCGGCCTGGTGCTGCTGGTACCGGGGGTTGCCGATCGCGTCGAGGCGCGAATGTCACGACTTGCCGCACTTGGGCCGCGCTCCCGTGGGGACGGGTTCCGGTCGGGACTGCTCGTCGGCGCCGCGCTCGGCTTCGTTTACACGCCCTGCGCCGGGCCGATCCTTGCCGCCGTGATCTCGGTCAGCGCCGCCAGCGGGCGCGGCGTCGCGGTGGCCATCGCCTATTCACTCGGCAGCGCCGCCGTTCTGCTGGCGCTCACACTCGGCGGGCGCTCACTGTTTGACCGCATCCGAGCGGCCGGGCGCGGGCCGGCGCTGCAGCGCGCGCTCGGCGCCGTGATGCTGATCACAGCCGTTGCGATCCTCGCCGGCGTCGACGTGAGCTTCGACCAGTACGTCGCCGAACACATCCCAAACGTCAACCTCACTGCCGGGCTTGAGAAATCAAAGGCCGTCGAATCACGTCTGCACGAGATCACCGGGCGCGAAGTCAAGTACGCGCAGGCCGCCAGCAAAGCCGCGGTGGCGCCAAAGAACGCCAGTGACGCGACGCTGCTGGCAGACGCGCGCGGACTGAAGGATCTGGGCGAAGCGCCGGAATTCAGAGAAACCGGGCGCTGGTTCAACACGGGGGTGGGTGGGCACTCAAATAAAGCGCTGACGCTCTCCTCGCTGCGGGGGCATGTCGTGCTCGTGGACTTCTGGACCTACACCTGCATCAATTGCATCCGCACCTTGCCCTATCTGAAGGCGTGGGACGCCACCTACCGCAACAAGGGGCTGACTATCGTCGGGGTGCACACGCCCGAGTTCGCCTTCGAGCACGACGCCGGCAACGTCCAGAACGCGATCGCGCGCTTCGGGCTGCGCTATCCGGTCGCACAGGACAACAACATGGGGACTTGGAACGCGTACGGCAACCAGTACTGGCCGGCGGACTACCTGATCGATGCGAAAGGGCACGTCCGCTACGCCGCCGCCGGCGAGGGCGATTACGCACAGACCGAGACCGCGATCAGGGCGCTGCTGGCCGAAGCCGGGCACAGCGTGAGCGCCATGAGCCATCCCACCGACGTGGTTAGGCCTAGTGAAGTGGCGACGCCCGAGACCTACCTCGGGACGGCGCGCGGACAGGGTTGGCACGACGGGCCCCACGAAGGCACGCATTACTATGGCGCGAAGGCCCCCTCCCAGCTCGCGCTCAACGAGTTCGCCTACAGCGGCGCCTGGAACATCGCCGCCCAGCCGGCGACCGCACTCAGCGGGAGCGGCATCGACGCCGAGTTCGAGGCCAAGAACGTGTACCTGGTGCTCAGCTCGCAGGGCGAAACGCCCCGCACCGTCCAGGTGCTGCTCGACGGACGCCCGATCGCAGCCAAGGACGCCGGCGCCGACGTGCACGACGGCGAGGTCGTTGTCCGCGCGCAGCGCCTGTATTCGCTGGTGTCGCTTCCCAGCGACGAACAACGCCGGCTGTCATTGCGATTCGCGCCCGGCGTGTCGGGTTATGCGTTCACGTTCGGGTAGCCAGCAGCGATGAGCAGCTTTGTCTAGCATTGCCGCTTCACAGCTAGGGACGAGTCCGGGAGGCATGGAATGAGCGGAGTGGCGAACTTGCGCGGCGAGCCGATGAGATGGGCCCTTGCGCTGATGGCAGCGGTGGCGATGGTCGTAGGCATCGGTTTGACCCTGACCCAGCGAGCACATGCGGCGACGCCGGCTCACACGGACGTGATGTTCGTGTTCGACACGAGCGGATCGATGAGCGGCGAGCTCGAAGAAGCCAAGAAAGAAATGCTCGCGGTGATTGCGAACATCAACGCGAAATTGCCCGATGTGCACTACGGCGTGGCTGAACTGCGCGACTACTCGCCTTCCCTGTATACGAACAACGAAGAAGAACCGGGTGTTCTCCCCTGGAAGCTCGACCAACCGCTGACCGCGGATGGCGCCGCGGTGCAGAAAGCGATCGAACCGCTCGCCGCCAACGGCGGCGGCGACAACCCTGAATCCTATGGACGCGCGTTGTGGGAGACGGACACGAACCCCAACGTGGGCTGGCGCGAAGGCGCGCAGCACGTAATGATCCTGATCGCCGACAACGTCCCCCATGACAACGAATTGAACGAAGGCGTCCCATCGATCGACTGGGTCGTGAACCCGTTCAACACCGGCGAAGAACTTCCCGGCGCCTGGGGTATCCCGGGCACCGTTTGGACACCTGCGACCAACATGGACTTCCAGTCGACCATGCGTCAGCTCGCGCTCGACGGCAAGCCACTCCAGGACGTCGACTTCTCCGGCGAAGCCGGCTACCTCCCTTATTGGGAATATTGGGCCTCTCTGTCGGGCGGACACGCGCTCGCGGGGTCCAGTGGGGAACTCGCCGCCAAGCTGACGACATCGATCGAAACCGGCGCCACCGCCGGCCTGCCGCCCTGCCCCACCGGTCAGGTGCGCAATGGGGCCGGCGTGTGCATCACGCCGCACCCGACGGCCACCCAGGTGATCTGCAACCTGGTGATCGCAACCGCGCAGGACACCTGCACCGCCACGGTGGGTGACGCGGCGCTGGCCGGCTCGACCAACCCCACTGGAACCGTGGCGTTCACGAGCGCCAGCGGCGGGGTGTTCGTCGCGGGCAACACCTGCACGCTGACGCCGACTCCCGCATCGGGCAACACCTCGAGCTGCTCGGTGCAGTTCCTGCCACCGACCATGCCCAGCACGCTGCCGGCGATCACGGCGAACTACGCCGGTGACGCGATACACAGTCCCAGCAGCGGGCAGACCCACTACGGGAGCGCGAGCGAACTCGCCTCGCACGTAGAACTCTCCGAACTGGGGACGATTCTGCCCGGCGGCGAAGTGGCGATACCGGTCGGTTGCGGCTTCCCATGCGCGCTCTCGGGCGAACTCACCAGCCCGCCGGGGGCAAAGCTGTCATCCGTCTCGAGCGTCAGCATCGAAGTCGCGAGCGCGGCGGCGCACGGGAAAAAGAAGAAGAAAAGGAAGCAAAAGCCGGTGACCCTCGGCAAGGGGTCGCTCAAGCTGGTCAAAGGCGGCAAAGGGACGCTCAAGATGAAGCTCAACGGCAAGGGCAGGCACGCTCTTGCTCATGTGAAAGGCAAAGGGGCGCATGTGACCCTCAAGCTGACCATCCACACCCTGAGCGGGGTGTTGGTGGCGACCGAGACCAAGCGCGTAAAGCTCGTGCCGGCCAGGAAGAAACGACACGGCAAACATCACTAGAAGGCGGGACCCCGCCGCCTCGACCCGCGACCAGCGCGGCGTCGAGGGGCGGGGGTGCGTCGCATGTGCCCAGCGCGCCTCCCGCCGACGCGCAGCGGCGCGCGTACAATGACCGCAATGGAGGGACCGGCCCCGGAGACCACCGCCAGAGCTTGGCTGCGCTGCTATCGCTGCTGGTCGCAGAACCTCGAGGTGCAGGTCCACTACGAGGGGATCCACAAGATCGATCCCGAGACCGGCGAGCGCTCGGAAGTCGTCGACGAGCTGCAGGAGGCCGTCGTGCAGTGCCTCGATTGCATGCACGACCAGCCCCACCTCGGTTTTGCCAACGGACGCGTCGAGCCGATCGAGGACCGCTGGGAACGGATGATCGCCGGCACACCGTGGGTCGCCTCCTGCACCGTCACGGTCGATTCCGACGATGTTGAGATCTGCTCGGGGCCCGAGGCCGGCGACGCACTCTCCTACGCGGCGTTCGGCGAGTACGGGGTCAGGGAGTTCTTCACGCATGTGCGTTTCCACAAGCACGAGGAAGACCAGATCGTCGTGCACCTGCTGGTCGAGCTGTATGCCCGTTCGCTGGAGGAGGCCACCGACGTGCTCGAGTCCGCGGCGCGAGGAGCACTGACGATCACCTCGCTGGCCGAGGAGTCCCGTCCCCCGGCCTCAGCGGGCGAAGCACACGACGCGCACGAGTAGGTCCAGGACCGGTTTCCCGGCCCCGGACCCGCAATGACTACTCGGACGTTTCGTCTGAGCGCTAACCTGAGGATCCCTCGATCGTCTCCGGCTGATCTCCGACTGAGATGGCCACCCGGCGCGGCTTGCGCTGCTCGGGCTTGGGGATCCGTACCTCCAGCACGCCCTTCTCGATGCGCGCCTCGATCTTGTCGGGGTCGACTCCCTCGGGGAGGGTGAGCGCGCGTGAGAACCTTCCCACAGCGCGCTCGAAGCGCTGATAGCCCTCACGGCTCTCCTTGCGCTCGGAGCGGCGCTCGCCCGAGATGGTCAGCACATCGCCTTCCAGCTCGACCTTGACGTCCTCCTCGGCCACACCCGGAAGATCGGCGTGCAGGAGGTAGTGATCGTCCTGCTCGGCGAGATCCATCGCCGGGATCCACTGACGCGCGGCCAGCGCGCCACCGTTGCCGGTTGGCGAATCGGAGAAAGTCCCGAACAGGCGGTTCATCTCCTGCTGGAGGGTCTGCAACTCCCGGCTCGGCTCCCATCTGATCAATGCCATTTTCTATCACCTCCAAAATACCTGGCACCCATGCGTACCGACACACCCCATTATAAAATCTCAGTCATTATATATCAAGTCTTATTTTCTCCAAAAGGTCCGCGCCGCTGCGCCAGCAATCAGGACCACCAAGCAGCACCAACCTCGCCCGCGTCATCATCCAAGCGATGGGAGTCCTTGCCGCCAAGCTCGTCCTGGCCCCTACCTTCGTTGTGGCGGCGTCTCTCGCCGCGCGCCGTTACGGGGCCCGCGTAGGCGGCCTGATCGGGGGTCTGCCCGTGGTGGCCGGCCCGATCCTGCTGGTGTTCGCGCTCAGCCATGGACGCGCCTTCGCCGCGGAAGCCTCCGCCGCCACGCTGCTTGGAATAGCGTCGCTGTGCGCCTTCGTCGTCGTCTACGCGCGCCTGGCGGCAATCGCGCACTGGGGCGCGATCCTGCTGTCGGGATGGCTTGCGTTCATCGCGATGACCGCGGCGCTGAATGCCCTCTCCGTGTCCGCCGGCGTGGCTTTGGGCTGCGCGGTGGTGGCGGTCGGACTCGCGCTGATCGCTCTGCCGCGCCCGCAGGGAGCGGCTTTCGAGAAGTCTGCGCCGCCCACCTGGGACCTACCCCTGCGTGCGGTCAGCGCGCTGGCACTCGTGCTGGCGCTCACCGCGCTGGCCGGCCAGCTCGGCTCCAGGTTGAGCGGGCTGCTGGCGCCGTTCCCCGTGATTGCGAGCGTGCTTGCGGTGTTCACGCACGTGCTGCACGGCGAGCGCGACCTGGTAGGAATCATGCGCGGCTTCCTATCCGGGCTCGTGGCCTACTCCCTGTTCTGCTTCGTGCTGGCCGAGTCGCTGCCCACGCTGCCGATCGCCGCCAGCTTCGCGCTGGCGGTCGCGACAGCGCTGGTAACGCAGACGGTCGCGCTCGCGCTCGACCAGCATCGATTCAGACCGAGCCGCCGGCCCAACCAGCAGCGCGTGGGCTGCGCGGCGGCAACAACAGCAGTTGCAAGCGACTGCGCTACGACGCCCCCGCCCGCGCCCGATACGGCCGATGGCGCCCAGCCGATGTGAGCGTCAGGTCGACAGGCGCTGCTCTAGCGCGAGCAACTGCCGATGAAGCTCGGGCGGCAGGCGGTCGAACTTGCCGAGGTGCTCGTGGAAATGCGGAAGCTGCGCCTTCCACTCGGCAACGTCGACACGGAGCAGCTCGGCGATGTTCTCTTCGGAGATGTCCACGCCGGAGGTGTCAAGGCCCTCGGAGCCGACTGGCGGCATGTACCCGATCGGCGTCTCGGTCGCGGCGCCGTGACCGGCACAACGTGCGAACACCCAAGCCAGCACGCGCGAGTTA
>Ga0207695_10010125_pt1 | contig 11571 bp, 13 predicted proteins | sample KBSC54metaG_FD_184354 | JGI IMG/M metagenome (GOLD analysis project Ga0207695, IMG submission 184354) | Corn rhizosphere microbial communities from Kellogg Biological Station, Michigan, USA - KBS C5-4 metaG (SPAdes) (version 2) | ecosystem: Host-associated > Plants > Roots > Rhizosphere > Soil... | reverse complement strand
TCGATTCGGCCTTGCGAAGTGGCGGAGGTCCCCTCGAATTCATCGAGGATTTCGACAGGTCGCCTGGAGCGAGATCGTCCCTTCGATCCGAAGATCGATTTTTTCAACATCCTGTTAGGGAGAACAATGCATTTATAGACGCTTCTCTCCCCTGGTTCTTGAGTTCAGGGACGAGTCGCTCTTGTATGAGATAGCCGGCCTCGGCAATTTTAGCGTCGGTCAACGTAGTTATTTCAACTCCGAATGGGCGGCGAGGCTCGAGGAAACCGGTAACGTCGGGGCTCTCTGTGTACGCGAAGCTGGCGATGCACGAACTAGCATTCCATGCCTTGAGGAAGCTTTCGAACCAAACACGTTCATCTGTTTTATGGGCCTTGTTCATTCGACGAAGGCATCGTCTCGCACACGCAACTGCGCTTTTGCCGGCAGGCGCGTAGCAGGCTGAAGTCGCCAGGCACTGGCCGCGAAGCCATTCACGAGTGCCCAGACGGTTTCCGAGTCGGTGCGGAACGTCTTCCTGATCATGGTTCTGAGGGCGATGTTTTTCACGTCTGTCCCCTCCGTCTGATCCCAATTCTGAATGGTCCTGAGATGATTCCTGACAGCAGAATAATGCCCATGACCTTCGGTTCCAGCGTCCATTTTACCCCGACGATGGCGGTATCAACCTCCGACCCTCACCATTAGTTTTCAATCGAGTGCCCGGGCTCTATTCGCGGCGGCGCGCTCAGCGGCAGCTCGGTCAGCGACAGCGGCTCGCGCGCGTCGACGCGCCGGTAGCCGAGGCCCTGGAACGGCGCCGCGGGGTCGAATGGAAGGGGCATCTTCTTCGGGACCGAGCCCGCCGCGGGCATGGGGAAGATCAGCGAGCGGGCGGCGTGGTGGGCGATGTGCTGCGTCTGGTGGTGGTGCTCCTGGTGGATGTGCCCGTAGAAGACGGTGACGTGCTTGCGCGGCAGCAGCACCTCCATCACCTTGTCGCCGTCCTTGGTCGCCCACTCCCACTCCGGGTACAGGTCGAACAGCGGGCGATGCGCGAACACCACCACGGGCGCGTCGGTGGGGACCTTCTTCAGGTCGGCGGCCAGCCAGTCCAGCTGCGCGGACCCGACCTCACCGCCCGGCCGCGACACGTTGTCGAGCGCGACGAAGTGCACGCCCTTGTGATCGAAGGCGTGGTGCGTGGGCCCGAACACCTCGTTGTAGGCGGCGGCCTGGTCCGCGGCGGCGTCGTGCTCGCCGGGGATCAGGTGCAGGGTCTTCACCTTCAGGCCGGCGGTCAGCTCCTTGAACTCGTTCAGGCGGCGGCGTCGCTCCGTGGCGTCCTTCGTGTCGTGGGTCAGGTCGCCCGTGAAGACGATGAAGTCCGGCTGGGTCGCGGTGGCGTTGATGGTGGCGATGGCCGTCTTCAACGGTTCGCCGGAGCGCGGGTTCGAGGGTCCCGAATATCCCCAGTGCGTGTCGGAGAGCTGCAGGAAGAAGAAGTCTGGCCCGGCGGGCGTCGACTTCTTCTTCCCGGGCGCCGCGCCGGCCAGCCCGGAGGCGAAGACGACCCCTCCCACGCCCATCAGTTTCAAGACATCGCGACGGCTCTCTCGTTTCGACATGGCGGAACCTCCTGCCGCCAGAACGGAATCGACCCCGCGATCGTTCCACGACGTTTGCCACGACGTTTGCCGTGACGTTTGCCGTGACGTTTGCCGTCACATCTCGTTGATCTTTGTGGCCAGCGTCTCCAGCTCGCGCACGTTCAGGTCCGAGACCAGCGCGTAGCCCAGGCCGTCGTCCCGCCACAGCAGGACCGAGAAGCCACGCGCCACCGTCTCGCTGACGTCCAGCCGGCCCACGTGGGTGGTCGCGCCGGACGGCCATCCCAGCCCGCCCGCCGGGAAGACCAGCAGCGTGATGGCGTGCAGCCGCCGCTTGAACTGGAACACGGCGGCCTTGCGGTCGACGAAGTAGCCGACGCTGCCCCCCACCAGCGGGAAGTCGTCGTCGCCCGAGAACGTCACGCGCGGCGCGAACTCGAGCCGTCCCGTGAACCACGGCTTCACCTGGTGGATGCCGCCGCTCTCGATCTCGATGGGGTGCGTGCTGGTGACGACGCGCAGGTGGTCGTTCACCGCCTCGTTGACCAGCGCCGCCGTGCCGGCCCCGGCCGGCGCCGACACGCGCATCGCCACCACGACCAGGGCCGCGGCCAGGCAAGCGCTGGCGAAGTGCGCCAGCCACACCGACAGGCGGGAGCTCTCGCGTCGCGGGCGCGCCGGGCGCTCCGCCGCGGTCACCAGGCCCTCCAGCCGCGCCGTCAGCCGCGCCGGGGCTCGCGGGCGGGGCAGCTGCGAGAGCGCCACGTTCAGCGCGTCCTCACCGGCGGCCAGGCGCCGGCAATCCGCGCACCCTTGCAGGTGCGCGCTGACCTCGCCGGCGCGCCCCGGCTCCAGCTTGTCCGCGGCGTGCGCCGCCAGCAACGGGCGTGCGTCTTGGCAGTCCATCATCTACCTCACGTAGTCCTTCAATTTGCGGCGCAGCAGGGCCCGGGCCCGGGCCAGCCGCGACTTCACGGTCCCCACCGCGCAATCCATCAGGCCGGCCACCTCCGTCTCGGTGAAGCCCTCGAGATCGAACAGGATGATGCTGCGGGCCTCCTCGGTCAGCTCGCGCAGGGCGGCCTCGATGTCCTCGGCGACGGCGCGGCGCAGCCGGTCCAGCTCGATGTCGTCCTGGAACAGGGGCGCGTCGTCGGCGACGTCCAGAGGTTCGGCCTCGGGCCGCGCGGGGCCGCGATGGTGCAGATCGATGTAGGTGTTGCGCACGATGCGGAACAGCCAGGCCTTCAGGTTGCCCCCCCGGAAGCTCGCCGCCCCGGCCAGCGCGCGCGCGAAGCTCTCCTGCACCAGGTCATCGGCGTCGCTGGGCCGGCGGGTCAGCCTCAGCGCGTAGGCGTAGGCGGCGTCGGCGTGACCCAGCAGCGCACGCCCCAGCGACGCGCCGTCACCGGCGCCCGGGCTCACGGGCAGCGCCTCCACGGGCCGCAGGCCCGGGTCATTCCGTTGCGCATGGGGTGCCACGCCCAGGATAGAACGGAAACCGGGCCGCGTTCGTTCCCTGTTTCTGGAGATGATCTAGCGGGCGCGGGCGATCGCCTGGCGGCCCAGCTCGTCGCAGCGCTCGTTCTCCGGCACGCCGGCGTGTCCGGACACCTTCACGAACTGTACGGGCGCGGGGAAGGCCGCCAGCTTGCGGCGCAGGCGGGCCACCAGCTCCTGGTTCGCCTTCGCCTTCCAGTTCTTGTCCAGCAGCCCGATCGCGTAGGACGAATCGCTGTACACGCGCACGCGGCGCTCCCCGTTCTCGGGCACGCGCTTGGTCGCCAGCGCCAGGCCGCGCTCGATGGCGACCAGCTCGGCGATGTTGTTGGTGCCGACGCCCAGGTACTCGCCCGCCTCCTCGCGCTCGCGCCCATCGATGATGACGACGCCGATGCCCATGGGGCCGGGGTTTCCCGAGCAGGCGCCGTCCGTCCAGATCTGCAGGTAGTCGCCGTCATCGGCGGCCGGCGCCTTCCGGACGTGTTTTCGATCCTGGCTGCGCGGGTTCGCCCCGTCGCCGTCACTGGCGACGGTCAGATCGCGCGCCGGCCCGCCGTTCGGATCGGGACGCAGGTTCGCCGGGCCGGGGCGGTAGGACTTGCTGTCCGACTCGCGGTACTTCATCTCGGCGCGCCCGTCACGGTCCAGGGCCAGGCGGCCGTCGTCACCGACGCGCACCCAGACCGACTCATCGCGGAACAACATCTTCTGCCACGGCATGGCGGCACTATGGCGGAAACGCGGCGGGCGATCGAGTTGCACGCAGTTGTGCAAGCCCTTGTGCAAGCCCTTGTGATAGATCCGATTCGGATGCCCGCGCGCCGCCGACCGGTACGCCTTGCCTGCTTCCTGCTGCTGCTCGGCCTCGCCACGTGCCGGGGAGGCTGCGGCAAGAAGGCGGCGCCGCCCGCCTCGCCCGCCGGGGCGCTGGACTGGTTCCCCGCCGACACGCGCATCGTCGTGGGCGTGGACTTCGCGCGCCTGCGCGCCACCACCCTGTGGGCCCAGCTGGGCAGCCTGGCCACCACCGATCCCAGCGACCGGCAGAAGATCGACGAGCTGGCCAGCCGCACCGGCTTCGATCCGCTGAAGCAGGTGGACTCGCTGATCGTCGCTTTCCCCGAAGAGGCGCGCGCCCAGGGCGGCATGGGCATGCTGCTGAGAGGGCGGGGCCTGGACGAGAACCGCCTGATCGCCTACGTGCGCGACCAGGTGACGAAGCAGGGCGACGACCTGTTCTCGTTCCGCCACGCCGGGCGCACGCTGTGGGCCACCAAGAAGGAGCCGACCACGGCCGGATTCTTCCTGGACTCCACCACCTTCGTCCTGGGGACGGGCGGTTGGGCCGAGCGGATGGCCGAGCTGTCGGCCTCGCCCCCCGGGCCGTCGTCGGCGAACGCGACCGGGAACCTGCCGCTGGCTCACCTGGTGGACCGCGCCGGACCGGCGCGCGCGATCTGGGCCGCCGCCATCGTGCCGGCCGCCACCCGCAGCGCCCTGGCCGCCGATCCGGCGCTGCCTGGCGCGGCGAACGTCAACCGGCTGGCCCTGGGCATCGACCTGTCGTCCGGGGTGGACGCGCACCTGCTGGCGGATCTGTCGACCCACGCCGAGGCAGAGGACATGGCCCGTCAGGTGGGCGAGGCGGTGCTGGCCGCGAAGAGGAGCCCCCAGGTCCTGCTGATGGGGGTGGGGCCGTCTCTGGACGGGGTGACCGCCAAGGCGACCGACGTCACGTGCGAGGTGGGCGTCCGCCTGTCGCCGGCCCAGGCCAGCGACGGGGTGGACCGCCTGAAGGCCCTGCTGTCGCTGGCGCGGCAGGGAGCGGTCCCCGGCTTCCCCCATCCGTGAGGGGGCCCGCCCCCCGGGGCGCGGATTCGGTTTTCCTTCCGGCCCTTTTTGGGGTAGATATCCGCCCCTTCGAAGGAGAACCCGGAACATGGCGACTACAAGCCCGCTCGCGCGGGTCAAGCAGGAATTTGGCGGTAAGGACAAGCTGGTCGACAAGATCGTCGGCTTGATCGACGCCGGTGACGAGTCCAAGGACGACTTGCGCAAGCGTCTGCTGGGCGCGGCGAACCGCAAGCTGATCCGTCTGCACAGCGTGGCGACGCAGGTGAAGGGCGTGGGGGGCCGGGACCAGATCGCCGCCGCCGCCGCCCAGGAGATGGGCAAGGGCAAGGACAAGGACTACGTCGCGAAGCTGTCCACGTTCTCGTCGGGCCGCCTGGTCGACATGCTGAACAGCGCCAAGAGCCGCAACGCCCGCAAGGCCCGCAAGAGCGGCGCCGCGCCGAAGGCGAAGTCGGCCGCTGCGCCCAAGGCGACCACCGCCGCCAAGGCGAAGCGCGCGCCCGCCAAGAAGCCGGCCGCCAAGTAGTTCGGTTCGTGAAGACCGCGCCGCTCGCCGCAACGACGGACGCGGCGTGGGTCGTTCCCGTGACCGGCAGCAGACAGGCCGGCCGCCGCTGGCGGCTGCCCGTCTTGCTGGGCGTGGTGTGCGCCGCGTGCGCGGCGCCGCCGCCCGTCGCGCGCCCGCTGCCCCCTGTGGCGCGCTGGCGCGGCGACATGGAGACGGGCGACCTGGGGCAGTGGAGCTACCTGCTGAACGCCCGCGGGCTGTCGGTGGTCCCGTCGCCCGTCGCCGACGGCCGCTTCGCGGCGCGCGTGGAGCTCCGCCCCGGCGACCTGTGGCCCAACGGCCTGAACCGCGTCGAGCTGGAGCACAAGCCAGCGCCGGACAGCGTCGCCGAGGGTCACGCGACCTTCTTCGCGTGGAGCCTGTTCGTGCCCGTGCAGCTGTCGCCGTCGCGCCATCAGATCGGGTACTGGGAGTCGTACCCCAGCTACCGGCAGATCATGGCGCTGGAGGCGCGTGGCCGGTCGCTGGCGTTCGTCACCCGGCTGCCCGAGGAGCAGGTCCACTGGACGGCGTCCGACGCGCTGACGCCCGACGTGTGGCATCGCGTGGTCATGCGGGTGGTGTGGTCGGCAGACCCGTCGAAGGGCCTGGTCGACGTCTGGTTCGACGGCGCGCCGGTGGTCGTGCACGCGGGCGCGCGCACGCTGTGGGACGCCCCGAACTTCGTCCACGTCGGCCTGCTGCGCGACAAGCCCGAGGCGACTGAGCTGATGTTCATCGACGCCGCCGTCGAGGGCGATTCGCTGCCGACGGTCTGGAGCGCCGGCGAGCCCACGCCCGCCAAACCGTGACGGCGCGGTCGCCGCGGCGCCGCGGGCGCGCTAGGTTGCAGGCACCTTCAGGAGGTATCCCGTGGCCGCTTCCTCATCCATGTTGCCGCTCGGCACGACCATGCCGTCGTTCACGCTGCCGGACACCGTCTCGGGCCGGGCCGTCTCGTCGCAGTCGCTGGCCGGCAAGCCCAGCGTCGTCATCTTCATCTGCAACCACTGCCCGTACGTGAAGCACATCCGCGGCGCGCTGGCGGACTTTGGGCGCGCCTACGCCGGCCGCGCCGGCGTCGTGGCGATCAGCGCCAACGATCCCGTGACCTACCCCGACGACAGCCCGCAGGCGATGGCGCGCGAGGCGGCGGACGCGGGCTACACGTTCCCGTACCTCTTCGACGGGACGCAGGCGGTGGCGAAGGCCTTTCACGCCGTCTGCACGCCCGATCTCTACATCTTCGACGCCGCGGGGAAGCTGGCCTACCGCGGCCAGTTCGACGACAGCCGCCCCAAGAACGGAGTCGCCGCCACCGGGAAAGACGCCCGCGCGGCCGTCGACGCGCTGCTGGCCGGCCAGGCGCCGCCCGCGACGCAGGTGCCCAGCATCGGCTGCAGCATCAAGTGGCGCGCCGAGAACGCCTGACCGACGCGTCAGCGACGCGCCAGCGCGTCCTGCACGACCACCCACATCGCCGCCGCCCACCGATCGTAACCGTCGTCGGACGGGTGATACCCGTCCCGGGAGAAGTACTCGGGGTGGCGCGGGATCTCGGTCTTGCTGAGGCTGTAAAGATCGAAGAGGGCGGCCTGGTTCTTCCGGCAGATCGCCGCGAGGGCGACGTTGACCGAGCGGACCAGCCCGTCGACCTGCGACCGGTAGGCGGCAGGCACGGCCGGCGCCAGACCGACGGCGGGCAGATTCGTCACCACCACGGTCGTCCCCATCGCGCGCAACGACGCGACGATGGTGGCCAGGTTGTGGGTCAGCTGGTCGACCGAGGTTCCGTCCGTCAGATCGTTCGCGCCGATGGCCAGCGTGACCAGCGCCGGGTGCAGCTTGGCGACGCGCGGCAGCTGGGCGCGCAGCACGTCCGCGGTCGTGGCGCCGCTGCTGCCCAGGTTGTGTAGCACCGCGCCCGCGTGCCGGCTGGCGAGCCGATCGTAAAGGCGATCGACGTAGCCGTGACGCGCGCCTTGCCCCGCCGTCAGCGAGTCACCGAGCGCCACGTACGAGAACGTCGCGGCGGGCCCGTTCACCGCGCCGAGGACCACGATGGCGGAGAGGGGTGCCCAGTACGTCACGTGGTGATGGCCTTCCACCGACAACATAGGCCCCACCCGGGCGTGTGAAAGGTCCCGCCGGCGGCGGGCGTTCGGCTCAGATGAATTCGCAGAGGTAGGCGGACGGCTCGCTGGCGCGCACGTCGAAGCCGCTCTTGCCGGCGACCTCGAAGGCGGTGCCGGCCGGGTAGTTCAGCCACTCGGTGGTGCCGTCGCGCTTCACGCCCAGCTCGCCGCTGAGCACGGTCATCCGCTCGGGACCGCTGGTGCCGAAGTGGAACTGGCCGGGGGCGATCACCCCCACGGTGGCGGCGCGGCCGTGGCGCGTGTAGCCGATGCTCTGCACCTGGCCGTCGAAGTAGCTGTTGTGCTTGAGGGCTGGGGTCGACATGGGCGGGATTGTAGCGGCGCCGTTCCCCACGCGACCAGGAAAATGGGCGCGTCTCCGCCGCCCAAGGCCTGTCCCCGCCGGTCGCAGGCGCGCCCTTGCCGGGCCCGCCTTGCCGCCCGCGCGCGCCCCGCGTAGGCTGTGCCCGCCGCCTGGGCGGCAGCCAAATGCAGGGATACATCGACGCCGTCACCGCTCACCCCGACACGAAGCGCCTCGCTGGTGTGCTGCGCGCCATCGTGGGCGCGCCCGCCTTGCATGCGCGGTTCGTCAACACGCTGTCGCGCATGGAGTACATCGGCGTGCGCAAGATGCTGAAGAGCCGCCGCTCCGAGCGCATGGACCTGGATGGACTGCAGCACATGCTGGACGAAGGTGTGCACGCGCTGCGCCTGAAGAAGGCGGCCGCGGCCCTGGGGGCCGCCGCTGGTGTCGACGTGACCACGTTCGCCGAGGCCCACACGCTGGCGGGCAGCGCGGGCGAGGCCTACTTCCAGGCGCTGGACCACCGCGCCGAGGACCTGGTGGCCGACCTTCCCGAGTCGGTGCGCGCCGAGGCGAACTACCTGCTGACCAGCGCCGTCATCGAGGTGCGCGCCCAGGTCTTCTACCCGCTTTACGACCGCTGCCTCAGCGAGGGGCGCGCCGGCTTCTCCGTCGCCGCCATCACCAAGGACGAGGATCGTCACCTGTCCGAGATGAAGGACGGCCTGGCCCGCGTGATGGAGAACTGGCCCGCCCGGCTGGAAGCGGTGCTGTCGGCGGAGCAGACGCTCTTCGGGGGATTCCTCGACGCGGTGGAGATGGCGCTGGGCGCCGCGCGGCGCGCGGCATGAGAGAGCGGCCGTGAACTGTCCCTTCGATCTGGTCGTCTTCGATCTCGACGGGACGCTGGCCGACACGCTGCCCGACATCACGGCCGCCTTGAACATGACCCTGGCCGAGGCCGGGCTGCCCAGCCTGCCGCAGGAAGAGGTCATGAGGTACGTCGGCGACGGCGCGGCCAAGCTGGTCGAGCGCGCGCTGCCCTCCTCCGAGGGGAGTCGCGACGTCGAGGCGCTGACGGATTCCTTCGTGGCCCACTACGAGCGCAAGCCCAGCGTGCACGCGCGGCTGTACCCCGGGGTGCCGGCCATGCTCGACACCCTGGCCCAGGCCGGCGTCGTGACGGCCGTGCTGACGAACAAGCGCGGAAGCGTGGCCCGCCTGCTGCTCGGCCAGCTGCTGCCGGGCAATCCGTTGCGGGACATCATCGGGGACGGCGACGGCTTTCCGCGCAAACCCGATCCCGCGGCCGTGAAGACGCTGATCGCGCGGGCCGGCACCAGGGCGGCGCGCACGGCAGTGGTGGGCGACGGCCTGCCGGACATGCGGATGGGCCGGGCCGCCTCCACGACGACCATCGCCGCGGCCTGGGGCTACGTTCCCCGCGACCAGCTGGCCGCCGAGGAGCCGACCTGGATCGCCGCGTCGCCGGACGCGGCGTTGCACCTGCTGATGACCGGCAAGTAGTCCGCCGGCGCGCGGCGCACCCATCGGGCCCGTCGTCGACGGCAGCCACGGCGAAGCCGTGGGCGCGTCCGGAGGGTGTCCGGGACGCTGTTCCCCCAAAACAAAAACGCCGCCGAGCGGGTGCTCGACGGCGTTTCTTTTACTTCGTTCGTTCGGGACTCAGGCCCGGGCGGTCGCCTCGGTGGTGACGACGGCGTCCGGTCCCGGCACCACGACCTGCACCGACTCCAGCGCCGCGGCCAGCACCTCGTCCATCTTCTTGGCGAACCCGATCTCCATCTCGGCGCGGACGGTATCGGGGATGTCCACGATGTCCTTCCGATTGCGATCGGGCAGCATCACCCGGCGGATACCGGCGCGGTGGGCCGCCAGCACCTTCTCCTTGATGCCGCCGACCGGCAGGACCGTCCCGCGCAGCGTGATCTCGCCCGTCATGGCGAAGTCACCCCGCACGCGGCGGGCCGTCAGCAACGACACCAGCGCCGTGGTCATGGCCACGCCGGCCGAAGGTCCATCCTTCGAGACGGCGCCCGCCGGTACGTGAACGTGGATGTCCACCTTCTCGAACTCGGCGGTGATGCCCAGCTCCTCGGCGTGCGTGCGGACCCAGGACATGGCCGCCCGCGCCGACTCTTTCATCACGTCGCCCAGCTGACCGGTCAGGATCAGGCTGCCCTTGCCCGGCATCATCGACGCCTCGATGAACAGGATGTCGCCGCCGGTCGGGGTCCAGGCCAGGCCCGTCGCCACGCCCGGGATCTCCGTGCGCTCCGCTGCCTCCGAGTAGTACTTCTGCGGACCCAGGATCTCGGACACCATGTCGGGCGTCAGCGTCGGCTCGTACGACTGCCCCTCGGCGATCTTGACCGCGATGGCGCGAATGACGTTCGCGACCTCGCGCTCCAGGTTTCGCACCCCGGCCTCGCGCGTGTACTGCTCGACCACCACCGTCAACGCCTCGGGCGTCAGCTTGATCTGCTCGTCGGTCAAGCCGTGCTCGGCGATCTGCTTCGGCACCAGGTGCCGCTGCGCGATCTGCAGCTTCTCCTCGCGGGTGTAGCCGGGAATCTCCAGCACCTCCATGCGGTCCAGCAGGGCGGGCGGGATGGGATCCAGCATGTTCGCCGTGGCGATGAAGATGACGTTCGACAGGTCGAAGTTCGCCTCCAGGTAGTGATCCGAGAAGGTCGAGTTCTGCTCGGGGTCCAGGACCTCGAGCAACGCGGCCGACGGGTCACCCCGGAAGTCGGACCCCAGCTTGTCGATCTCGTCGAGCATGAACACCGGGTTCCTGGTTCCCACGCGGCGCATGCCCTGGATGATGCGGCCCGGGAGCGCGCCGATGTACGTGCGCCGGTGGCCCCGGATTTCCGCCTCGTCGCGCACGCCACCCAGCGACATGCGCACGAACTCGCGGCCCAGCGACCGCGCGATCGACTTGCCCAGCGACGTCTTGCCGACGCCGGGGGGGCCCGCCAGGCACAGGATCGGTCCCTTCTTGCCGGGAGCGAGCTTGCGCACCGCCAGGTACTCGAGGATGCGCTTCTTCACCTTCTGCAGATCGTAGTGATCCGCGTCGAGGATCTCGCGCGCCTTGTCCAGCTCCAGCCGGTCCTCGGTCTGCTTGGCCCAGGGCAGCTCGACCAACCATTCCAGATAGGTCCGCTGCACGGTGTATTCGGCCGAAGACTGGGCCATCTGCTTCAGGCGCTCCAGCTGCTTGCGGGCCGTCTTCTCGACGTCCTCGGGCATCTTGGCGGCCTTGATCTTCTCCTCGAAGACCTCGAGATCGCTCGAGTCCTCTCCTTCTCCCAGCTCGTCCTGGATCGCCTTCAGCTTCTGGCGCAGCACCGCCTCGCGCTGGTGCTTCGAGAACTCCTCACGCACCTGCGAGTCGATCTTCTGCTTGACCTTGATCAGCTCGACCTTGCGCTGCAGGAGGACCAGCAGGCGGCGCAGCCGCTCCGCCACGTCGGCCTCGACCAGCAGCGACGCCCGCTCCTCGGGCGACAGGTCGACGGTCGCGGCGACGATGTCGCCCAGACGCGCCGGGTCCTTGTGCTGGTCCAGCACCTGCGCCGTCTCGTCCGGGATGTCCGGCGAGATGGC
>Ga0207695_10010122_pt1 | contig 11573 bp, 11 predicted proteins | sample KBSC54metaG_FD_184354 | JGI IMG/M metagenome (GOLD analysis project Ga0207695, IMG submission 184354) | Corn rhizosphere microbial communities from Kellogg Biological Station, Michigan, USA - KBS C5-4 metaG (SPAdes) (version 2) | ecosystem: Host-associated > Plants > Roots > Rhizosphere > Soil... | reverse complement strand
ACAATCGCCAGCAGCCCGCGCGCGGACCACGCCCTCGGGTCCGTTTCAGAGCACCAGACTGAACGCGACGCCAGCAATGCCGCAGACCGCGAGAGGGCCGGGCTCGAGCGCCAGCGCGTCATCGCGCTGCGTTCTTCGGTGGTCGGCACCGCGCTCGAATGGTATGACTTCTTCCTCTACGGCACGGCCGCGGCCATCGTCTTCAACGTGTTGTTCTTCACCAAGCTTGATCCCCTGATCGGTACGCTGGCGGCGTTCGGCTCGTATGCGCTGGGGTTTGTGGTGCGTCCGCTGGGCGGTTTCGTATTCGGCCATATCGGCGACCGCATCGGGCGCAAGAACGTGCTGGTGATCACCTTGCTGATGATGGGGCTGAGCACGACGCTGATCGGCTTCCTGCCGACCTATGCCAGCATCGGCATCGCCGCGCCCATCCTGTTGACGTTGTTGCGATTGATCCAGGGTTTCGCCGCCGGTGCGGAATTCGGCGGCGCCGTCACCATGTCGGCCGAATACGCGCCGGTCCACAAGCGCGGCTATTACGCCAGCTGGCCGGGCGTCGGCGTGGCGCTGGGCGTGGTGCTCTCGGCCGGCGTATTCACGCTGGTGCGGCAGATGCCGGAAGCCGATTTCATGGACTACGGCTGGCGCATTCCCTTCATCCTGAGCAGCATCGGCCTGGCTGTCGGGATGTACATCCGCCTGTACGTGCTGGAGTCGCCGGCATTTGAAAAGATCAAGTCGAAGAAGGCCGTGCAGAAGTCGCCGATCTCGGCGGTATGGAAGCATCATCGCCGCCATCTGTTCATCGCCATCGGCGCGCGTTTTTCCGAGAACACTGCCGGCTATATCTTCCAGGTGTGGGCGTTGTCCTACCTCACCGCACAACTGAAAGTCGACGCCAGCATCGGCCTGGTGGCGGTGCTGATCGGCGCCGGCCTCGGCGCGCTGCTCAATCCGTTCTGGGGCATGCTATCCGACCGCATCGGCCGCAAGCCGGTGTACATCCTCGGCATCGTGGTCATGATCCTGGGTTCGTGGCCGTTCTTCATGATGCTGGAGACGCGCGAGACGCCGATGATCATCGCCGGCTTCGTGATGATGATTGTGTTCGGCTTGTATCCGATGTTCTCGGTGCAGGCGGCGTTCTTCGCCGAGCTGTTCCCGCCGAGCGTGCGCATGAGCGGCATCTGCATGGCGCGTGAATTGTCGTCGGTGATCACAGGCGGCATGGCGCCGGTCATTGCGACAGGGCTGCTGGCGTACTACGGCGGCAGCTATTACCCGATTATCGGTTATCTGGTGTTCATGGGCGGCGTCGCGCTGGTCGCATTGCTGATGGCGCCGGAGACGCGCGGCGTGATCTACGAAGAGGACGCATGAAAGAGGCTGGCAGCGTCTAAGCTCAGGCGCTGCCGCGGCGCACGATGGAGAAGCCGAGGTCGCTGACCGTGTCAGCCTCGGCATCTTTACCGCCCAGCCGCGCCAGCAGCATCCTTGCCGCGGTCTCGCCGATGCGATGGCTGCTGACGTGTACGGTGGTGAGCGGCGGATTGATTTCAGAGGCGATGTCGAGATTGGCGAAGCCGGCGATGGCGATGTCCTGGGGAATGCGCACCTTGCGGCGGTCACATTCCAGCACCGCACCGGCGGCGATCACGTCGTTGCTGAAGAAGGCGGCGTCGACATCGGGATGCTGCTCCAGCAGCGTCACCATGGCTTCGCGGCCGCCCTGCAGGAATGACCCCGGCGACGCCGTGATCCGTATCGGCGCGCGCAGGCGATGCCGCTTGAGCGCGGCGCTGAGGCCGGCCAGGCGCGCCACGCCGCGCGGGTCTTCACCGCCGACGAAGGCGATGCGCCGATATCCTTGCTCAACCAGATAATCGCCCATGGCCGCGCCGGCGTCGTAGTTTGAAAAGCCGGCCAGCATGTCGATCGGCTCGGGCGTCAGGTCCCAGGTTTCCACCACCGGAATGCCGGCGGTCTTGAGCCGTTGCAGCGTTGCGGCGGTATGCTGCACGCCGGTCAGCACCAGGCCGTCGACGCGACGACCGATGAAGGCTTCGACCAGTCTGGTTTCGATGTCTTCGGAATAATCGCTCTGGCCCAGCAGCAGTTGATAGCCGTGCGCCATCAGGTATTCCGACATGCCGCGCACGGTTTCCGCAAAGATCGAATGGCCGATGGTCGGCACCACCGCCGCGACAATGCGCGTGCGGCGCGACGCGAGTCCACCAGCCAGCAGGTTGGGGATGTAACCCATGCGGGCAATCTCGGCCTGGACGCGTTCGCGCGTGGCCGGCGCCACCTTGTCGGGCGAGTTGATCACGCGCGACACGGTGATGTGCGACACGCCGGCGACGCGCGCGACATCTTCCTTGGTGACGGCCCGCGCCGGATTGCTGTCTTCGTGCGATGAAATTCTTTTTGCCATGCGGGTGGTCAGAGTGACGGATTGTTGTCGCCGGAGAAACCTTACCGGCGACGCCTATTCTGACACCAAATATACGATTTGCGACGCCAACTTATCGGGACGGCAGCCATACAACACGACATCTTGAAAAGATCCGGTCGGTTGGGGGAGGAGGGACGTAGTGCAACGGGCACGATGCAACGCGATAGGCATGCACGATCGTTCGGCTTGATCGGAAATGAAAAAAGGGCTCCAATTGCTTGGAACCCTTTTCGCTTGCTGCTTATCGCTGCTTATTTTTACTGCTGAATTTCTGGTAGGCCGTGCGGGACTCGAACCTGCGACCAACGGATTAAAAGTCCGCTGCTCTACCAACTGAGCTAACGACCCGAAAGACCGCTATTATATGCAAAATCGATCAATCGTGTCAAACGCGTAGGGAAACTATTTCAACGTTGCCAGTTTTTCCTTGCCGGTCTGCGCCGCCGGACTCTCCGGATACTTCGCAATCAGCGCATCCCAAGCCTTCTTCGCCGCCGCCTTGTCCTTGAGCTCCACGTAGGAACTGCCGATGTTGAGCATCGCGTCCGCTACCTTGGGGCTGTCCGGATAATTCTTCACCACGACTTGCTGGGCTGCGATCGCTCCCTTGTAGTCGCGTTGCGCATACAGGGAATTGCCTACCCAGTATTGCGCCGATGGCGCATAACCGGATTGCGGATAACGTTTCAGGAAGTCGTTGAAAGCTGCGCCCGCGCCCTTGTAATCGCCGCCCTTGAACATGTTCAAGGCCGCGTCATAGGTCTTCTGCTCATTCAGGTCGACGCTGGATTCCTTGCCGTCGATCGTGACTTTTTGTGGCTCCAGCTTGCGCAGGCGTGCATCCAGATCGACGTAGAAGTCTTTCTGGCGTTGCTGCGTGTTGGCGAGTTCATTGCTGAGGACTTCGACCTGGCCGCGCAAGCGGGCGATTTCCTGGAGCAACCGGTCGTTCTGGTCGGACAGGCTCAGCGCGCTGTTCTTGTCCGCCTTGTTGGCGACATCTTTTTGCAGGGCATCGATCTTGCTGCGGATATCGAGGATGGCCTTGCGCGCTTCATCGTCGTCAAACAAGCCTGCGCGCGCCGTTGCCGGCAACACGGACAGGCTTGCGACAGCGGCCACCAGGGCCGCTGCGGAAAACGACTTGAACGCAGTCTTCAGGGAAGTGCGCATAAGTCTTATTGGTAAGCGATGTCGGAACGACGGTTTTCAGCCCATGCTGCTTCGTCGCTGCCCAGGGCCTTCGGCTTTTCCTTGCCGAACGACACTGCTTCAACTTGTGCATCGGACACGCCCAGCAGGACCAGTGCCTTGCGGACTGCTTCTGCGCGCTTCTGACCCAGCGCCAGGTTGTACTCGGTGCCGCCGCGATCATCGGTGTTGCCCTGGATGATGACCTTGCGATCCTTGTGCGAATTCAGGTACTTGGCATGTGCTTCGACGACCGAGCGGAATTCATCCTTGACGGTGTAGCTGTCGTAGTCGAAATAGATGCTGCGCTTGGAGAGGATGCCTTGCGGGTCGTTCAGCGGGTCGGAACCGGCGTTGACGGTGTTGACTGCGCGCGGATCTGCGCCGTCGGTGGTGGCGCCTGTGCCGGCACGGTTTTCAACCGGCGCGTTCTTGTCGTCCAGTTTGGTGGACGAGCATGCCGCCAGCAGCATGGCTGCCGAAAGAACGATTGCAAAAGAACTGAATGTACGCATGTGAAACTCCTTGTGTCGTGAATGAATGTGAATAATTGTTTATTTCATGAACGGCCCCCAGGTTGGCTCCCTGACATCGCCGACCTGGGTTGTTAAGCGCTGTTTGATCCTGCCATCAGTGGAAACGATGGCCAGCGACCCGCGACGACCTGATTCCGTCGCGTACATGATGTATTTGCCGTTTGGCGAGAAGCTGGGCGACTCATCTTTGACGGTGTCGGACAGGCGTTGTTCCTGACCGTTGGTCAAATCCAGCGCGTAAAGCTGGAATTTGCCCTCACGGCGGGAAATGAACGCCAAAGTCTTGCCATCCGGGGAAATCCGCGGGCTGATGTTGTAGCTGCCGCCAAAAGTCACGCGCTGGGCGTCGCCGCCGTTCGGGCTGACCTTGTAGATCTGCGGTCCGCCGCTGCGGTCGCTGGTGAAATAGACGTAATTACCGTCCGGCGAGAAGCGTGGCTCGGTGTCGATGCCGGCGGTATTGGTCAGGCGGCGCAGGCCGCTGCCGTCGGCATTGATCACGTAGACCTGGGTCAGGCCGTCGCGGGTGAGCGCCACGGCGAGGCGCTGGCCGTCAGGCGCCCAGGCCGGCGCCGAGTTGCTGCCCTTGAAGTTGGCCACCAGCGTACGCTGGCGCGTCACCAGGTTCTGGATGTAGATGACAGGCTTCTTTGCTTCGAAGGAAACGTAGGCGACCTTGCCGCCGTCCGGCGACCACGATGGCGAAATGATCGGTTCGTTGGAGCGCAGCGCGACTTGCACGCCTTCACCGTCGGCGTCGGCCACTTCCAGGCGATATTCCTTGCCCGAACGTGTCACATAGGCAATGCGGGTCGAGAAAATGCCGGGGATGCCGGTCAGTTTTTCATAGATGTCGTCGGCGATCTTGTGCGCGGTGAGGCGGATCAGTTGCGGCTGGCTGCCAAACGACAGCGCCGACAATTGCGTTGCCTTGATGGTATCGAACAGGCGATAGCGCACGTCGAAACGGCCGTCGGCCAGGCGCTGCACGCTGCCCACTGCAAGTGCATTGGCGCCGCGGTTCTTCCAGTCGCCGTAGTTGATGGCGGACGCGTCGGACAGCGAGTCGCTGTTGTCGATCAGCTTGAAAACGCCGCTGCGCGCGAGGTCGGCCTTGACGATGGAAGTGATCTGCTGCGGCCCGCCTTCTTCACCGGGGAAAGCGGCGATGGCGACCGGGATCTGGCTGGCGCCGACGCCCGAAATCTCAAAGCGCAATTCTGCATGTGCGGCGGACGCGGCGGCAATGCCCATGACGGTCAAGGCAACGCCGGTCAGGCGATAAAAACCAAAGGGCTTGTTAAAACCATGCGGTGATTTCAGTGCTGTGCGCGAGTTTTTCATCATCAGTTCTGATCCTTCGGGTAGTGTTTAAAGGTAAAGCTGTTCGGCACTTTGCCATCCTTGTCAGGAGGGAAAGGTTGCGATTTGTTGATCGCTTGCTGGACTGCTTCGTCAAAGCCCGGAATGCCGGATGACTTGTTCTTGCGGATGCCGCGCACGGTGCCGTCGGGCAGCAGTTCGACAGTGTATTCTACCGCCGGGTTTGCACTCAGCTCGCCGGGCATGTCGAAGATGGTGTTGGAGCGAATCTTCGCGCCCAGCTTGTTGCCGTAGTCGGCCGCACCGCGCGGGCCTTGCGACTGCGCCGCCGTGCCGGTGCCGCCGCTTGCGCTGGTGGCCTGGCCCATCATGCGCTTCAAATCATCCTGGCGGCGTTGTTCGGCGGCCTTGTTGTCGGCGGCTTGCTGCTTCTGTTTCTTCTCGGCGGCGAGCTTGTCGGCTTCGGCTTTCTTCTTGGCCTCGGCGTCGTCTTTCTCTTTCGCCAGCTTCTTGTCGGCGTCGATCTTTTCCTGTTTCTCTTTCTTCAGGCGATCGGCTTTTTCACGCTCGAGCTTGGCTTCTTTTTCCTTCTCGTCGCGTTCCTTCTTTTCCGCTTCCTTGCGCTTCTTTTCCTTCTCTTTTTCGAGCGCGATGTCAGGCTTCACCACGGGCGGTTCTTCCACCTTCGGTGGCGGCGGCTTGACGGGTTCAGGCGTGGGTTGCGGTGTTGGCTTCGGCGGTTCCGGCTCGGGCGCCGGCTGCGGCAGCGGCGCCGCTTCCTTGATGTTCGGATCCCAGATTTCCGCTTCGACGGTCAGCGGCGTTTCGCTCTGCCAGCTGATGCCGAACCAGAGGAAAGCCAGCAAGGCCATGTGGACTACCACCGCCAGCGCGATGGCGCGCCAGCGGCCCGGTTGTCTCGGTACTTGGTAAGGAGTGCTCATATTACTTCGTTGCCAGTCCCACGCGTGCGATGCCCAGCTTCTTGGCGGCGGCGATGACCTGCACGACTTCGTCGTACTTGATTTCCTTGTCGGCGGAAATCATCACCGGCATGTCCGGGTTGTCAGCGTGCAGCGCCTGCAGCTTTTGCGACAAGTCGGGGCGGCCGGAGGCGGTCTGCGTTTCACCGCGCTTAGGGCCGTTGACCTTGATGGTGGCCTTGGCGTCGGGTTTCAGCGCGATCTCGATGTATTCGCTCGGCGGCACGGTCGACTTGCCGGCGGTCGGCAGGTTGATGACGCTCGGATCGTTCACCGGCGCCGCCACCATGAAGATGATCAGCAGCACCAGCATCACGTCGATGTACGGCACGACGTTGATTTCCGACTTGAACTTGCGGGGACGTCCCCCGCGCATGGAGGAGCCTGCCATCAGCGTGCCTGACGTTGCAAGATGTTGGAGAATTCTTCGATGAAGCTTTCGAAGCGGATCGCGAGGCGGTCGATGTCATGCGCAAAGCGGTTGTAGGCAATCACCGCGGGAATCGCGGCGAACAGGCCGATTGCTGTCGCGATCAGCGCTTCGGCGATACCGGGGGCCACCGCTGCCAGCGTTGCCTGTTGCACGTTGGCAAGGCCGCGGAAAGCGTTCATGATGCCCCAGACCGTGCCGAACAGACCGACGTAAGGCGACACCGAACCGACTGTCGCCAGGAAAGCCAGGTGCGATTCCAGTGCGTCCATCTCGCGTTGATACGCAGCGCGCATGGCGCGGCGGGCGCCGTCAAGCAAACCGCTGGAGTCGATCGTCGCGCCTTTGCCGACTTGTGCCTTGGCCTTGTTGAACTCGCCCATGCCGGCCTGGAAAATGCGTTCCAGCGCGCCGCCATGGCCACCGCCCTTGCGGCGGTTGGACAGGGTGTCCTGGTACAGCGCGATCAGGTTGCCGCCGGACCAGAACGAGCGCTCGAACTCTTCGGTCTGGGAGCGTGCACTGCGGATCGTGAACATCTTGCGGAAGATGTAAGTCCAGCTGAAAACGGAGGCCAGCAGCAACAGCAGCATGACAAACTGCACGATGACGGAAGCGTTGGTGATCAGGGCAAAGAAGGATAGATCTTGAGTGACGTTCATGGAGGAGTGTGGGGTCGAGGTTCAGTACGGGGTTCGGTTTGGCGCAATCTGGCGTTCAGTCGGAGAAGCTCAATTGTACGTGCAAATTTTTTCAGTCCAGCAGCGGCACGTGTAAAGATGCCGCTGCGGTGGCGATGATGAATTATAAATTTCCCTTGAGGCGGCCCAGCATTTCTTCCGGAATGGCCTGCGGCCGGAAGTTGGCGGCATTGACGCAGGCAATCTTGATTTGGCCCCGCGCCAGCAATGTTTGTTCTGTTCCCTGGAGGCGCCAGGCTTCTTGTACGAAGGCCATGGACGCGTTGCGGAACTGTTCGACCACGACGGTCAGTTTCAGTTCATCGTCAAGCCGCGCGGGGGCAAAGTAGTCCACCGCGGTGCTTTTGACCACGAAGATCAGCCCGCTCGATTCGACCAGTGCCTGCTGGGAAAAGCCCAGCGCGCGCAGCCATTCGGTGCGCGCGCGCTCAAAGAACTTGAGGTAGTTGGCATAAAACACGACGCCGCCGGTGTCGGTGTCTTCGTAGTAGACCCGGACCGGCCACGAGAAAGCGTCGTTGCTCTTGCTGCTGCCGACGCTGTTGCTGCTATTGTTTTTATTGGTTGAATCGGACATTGAGGAGCGGTTTTATTGGGTGCGTTTGATGTTCAACGGACCAAAACCTTGGCAAGTTGGCATCAGTTCGATGTAGTTGATATTGACGTGCGCCGGCAGTGTGGCGACCCAGAATGCGGCTTCGGCGATATCGACTGCGGTCAGCGGCGTGGTGCCTTCGTAGACCTTGGCGGCGGCGCCGTCGTTGCCCTTGAAACGCACGTTGGAAAACTCGGTGCCGCCGCACAGGCCGGGAGCCAGGTTGGTGGCGCGCACGCCGGTGCCGACGAGGTCAGCGCGCAGGTTCAGCGTGAACTGGTCAACGAAGGCCTTGGTGGCGCCATAAACATTGCCGCCCGGATACGGATAGGCGCCGGCGATCGAGCCAAGGTTGATGATGGTGCCGGTGCCGCGCTTGACCATGTTCGGCAGGATGTGATGGGTGACCGTGACCAGGCCCTTGACGTTGGTGTCGATCATGGTTTCCCAGTCTTCCAGCGCAACCTGGTGGGCGGGCTCCAGGCCCAGCGCCAGACCGGCGTTGTTGATCAGCACATCGATGTCCTGCCAGCCTTGCGGCAGCGACGCGAGGGCGCTTTTGATCGAATTCTTGTCGGTGACGTCCAGCACCAGCGGCAGCACCTTGTCGGTGCCGAATTCGGCGGCCAAGGCATCCAGGCGGTCCTTGCGGCGGCCGGTAGCGATGATCTTGTGGCCATTTTGGACGAACTTGCGCGCCATTTCAGCGCCGAAACCGGCTGTTGCACCTGTAATCAAAACGATCATCTGTAATTCTCCCTGTTGGCGTAGGACGATGCGTGTTTGCATCAATAACCCGAAATTGTAGCCCAAAGCGCCGCTGCGCGAGATGCAACGCTTTCCTGACGTCAAGCAGAGGCAAATCTTGCCGAATCCGAAGGCATCCCTTACAATGCCCAGACCATTTCGTCTCACGTGACTGGCGAAAAACCGGGACCTCGTTCCGGCACAAGATGGGTATCCATCGGGAAGCGTGAGATTTCATTAGCCGTGCGCCTGGGCAGCCCTGAATGGAAAGTACGATTGAGGCTGCCTGCAATTCCCTTATTCACCCTGGCCCTCATTCGATTTGGAAGTCCTCAAGTCGGCGTTGCCTATTGTATTTTTGGCGCCACCAGGCGCTGCCGGCTGAGGTGCTTCAGGCGCACCCTTATCCATTGGAGAAATCATGTTTGCAAAGAATCACACCATCGCGAATGTCGACCCGGAACTGTGGTCCGTCATCCAGAAGGAAAACGTCCGTCAGCAGGAACACATTGAGCTGATCGCTTCCGAAAACTACACCTCGCCTGCAGTCATGGAAGCGCAAGGCACGCAATTGACCAACAAGTATGCCGAAGGCTATCCGGGCAAGCGTTACTACGGCGGCTGTGAATTCGTCGACATGGCCGAGCAACTGGCCATTGATCGCCTCAAGCAACTGTTCGGCGCCGAAGCTGCCAATGTGCAGCCGAATTCCGGTTCGCAAGCCAACCAGGGCGTGTTCTTCGCCATGCTGAAGCCCGGCGACACCATCATGGGCATGTCGCTGGCCGAAGGCGGTCATCTCACGCACGGCATGGCATTGAACATGTCCGGCAAGTGGTTCAACGTGGTTTCCTACGGCCTGAACGACAAGGAAGAAATCGACTACGAAGCCATGGAAGCACTGGCGCGCGAGAAGAAGCCGAAGCTGATCATCGCCGGCGCCTCCGCCTACGCGCTGCGCATCGACTTCGAACGTTTCGCCAAGATCGCCAAGGAAGTCGGCGCTTACTTCATGGTCGACATGGCGCACTATGCCGGCCTCATCGCTGCAGGCGTTTATCCTAATCCGGTGCCGCACGCCGACTTCGTCACGTCGACCACGCACAAGTCGCTGCGCGGTCCACGCGGTGGCGTCATCCTGATGAAGGCCGAGCACGAGAAGGCGATCAACTCGGCGATCTTCCCGGGTATCCAGGGCGGTCCGTTGATGCACGTCATCGCCGCCAAGGCCGTGGCATTCAAGGAAGCGCTGTCGCCTGAGTTCAAGGCGTATCAACAGCAAGTCGTGAAGAACGCCGATGTGTTGGCCAAGACGCTGATCAAGCGCGGTCTGCGCATCGTCTCCGGTCGTACCGAGTCGCACGTGATGCTGGTGGATCTGCGTCCGAAGAATCTGACCGGCAAGGAAGCCGAAGCGATTCTGGGTACCGCCCACATGACGTGCAACAAGAACGGCATTCCTAACGATCCTGAGAAGCCATTTGTGACTTCCGGTATCCGTCTGGGCAGCCCGGCGATGACCACGCGCGGTTTCAAGGAAGCGGAAGCGGAAAAGGTTGCCAACCTGATCGCCGACGTGCTCGACAATCCGCATGACGCCGCCACCATCGAACGCGTGAAGGCCGAAGTCAAGAAGTTGACTGACGCCTTCCCGGTCTATGCAGCTTAACCGGCAAGCGAGGTAATCAGTCGTTGTTTGATCCTGCGGTCTTCGCTGTTGCGAAGGCCGCAGGCGCAGTAAGATGTTCTCCGGTATCAAACCTGTAGTCTGCTTCGATTTGCCTCTACCTTGCCTTTATGAAATGTCCCTTCTGCAATCATGACGACACGCCCGTGTTGGACACGCGCCTCTCCGAAGAGGGCGACGCGATCCGTCGCCGCCGCCGTTGCGCCAATTGCGACAAGCGTTTCACCACTTACGAGCGCATCGAGCTGACGATGCCCGTCATCGTCAAGAAGAACGGCAGCCGCAGCGAATTCGATCCTTCCAAATTGCGCGCCAGCCTGATGCTGGCCTTGCGCAAGCGTCCGGTGTCGGCTGAAGCGGTCGATGCGGCGATCCAAAGCATCCAGGAAAAGCTGTTGTCCAGCGGCGCCCGCGAAGTGGTGTCGGGGCAGGTCGGCGAACTGGTGATGCGGGAATTGAAGCGCCTGGACAAGATCGCGTACATCCGTTTCGCGTCGGTCTACAAGAGCTTTGAGGATGTCACCGAGTTCCAGGACGCCATCGCCGAAGTCGGCCAGGAGCGCAAGGCTGCAGCGAAGAAGCGCAACGAATGACGTCACCGGCTGACGTCATTGCCTGCACATCGCTGCGCAGGCCATCCGCCCTGATTTCATATTTCCATTCCGCGCAGGCATAAAAAAAGCGACTGTATTTCTACAGTCGCTTTAGTAATTCAGTCCCGCCTGTGCCGCTATGCTGGCATCCTGAACCAAGCGGTTCAAGTTGGCTGCAGTTAGTTTAATTTCGGGTTCATCGGACTAGCGACGCTCACGCCCACCAAACAAAATCCCACAGCCTGTGCACATAAATGGTTCAAGGAATATAAGCATTCGCGAACACGGCAGGAGACTTAAGTCTACTCTATTCGGGATTCTTGTCAAAG
>Ga0207695_10010121_pt1 | contig 11574 bp, 9 predicted proteins | sample KBSC54metaG_FD_184354 | JGI IMG/M metagenome (GOLD analysis project Ga0207695, IMG submission 184354) | Corn rhizosphere microbial communities from Kellogg Biological Station, Michigan, USA - KBS C5-4 metaG (SPAdes) (version 2) | ecosystem: Host-associated > Plants > Roots > Rhizosphere > Soil... | reverse complement strand
AGGCGCTCCCTCTCCCCGGCGGCGAGAGGGTTGGGGTAAGGGAGCGAGCCGCAGGCAAGCGCTTGACCTTGTAGGTTAGGCCACCCTCACCCAACCCTCTCCCTCGAAGGGAGAGGGCTTTTCGGGTTGATCCCGGTTCAGCTAAATCAGTCTAAGTGAAAGCGAGCCTAATAAAGCAAAGCCCGCGCTCTCGGCTGGAGAGCGCGGGCTTTTTTGATGCGCAGCGGGTGGCTCAGGCCGCCTGGGCTTCCTCGGTCGGAGCCGGACGCTTGTCGAACACTTCGTCGATGATGCCGAAGCTCTTGGCCTCTTCCGCCTCGAGGAACTTGTCGCGGTCCATCGCGCGCTCGATCTCCTCGATCGTCTGGCCGGTATATTTGGCATAGAGCGTGTTGAGCGCATGGCGCATGCGCAGGATCTCGCGCGCCTGGATCTCGATATCCGCGGCCATGCCCTGCGCACCACCCGAAGGCTGGTGCACCATGATCCGGCTGTTGGTGAGCGCGACGCGCATGCCGGGCTCGCCGGCCGCGAGCAGGAAGCTGCCCATCGATGCCGCCTGGCCGATGCAGACCGTGCCGACGCGCGGACGGATGTACTGCATCGTGTCATGGATCGCGAGGCCCGCGGTCACCACGCCGCCCGGCGAGTTGATGTACATGTAAATGTCCTTCTTCGGGTTCTCGGACTCGAGGAAGAGCAGCTGGGCGGTGATCAGGCTGGCCATATGGTCTTCGACCTGGCCGGTGACGAACACGATCCGCTCACGCAGCAGGCGGCTATAGATGTCGAAACTGCGTTCGCCGCGGTTCGATTGCTCGATAACGATCGGCACGAGCCCAGCGGTGATGTCGGCGTGGTCGGTCATTGAAATGCAGGTCCTCTGGCTTGGTCGCTCCCAACATCGGCGTTCCGGCCAGCGGGTTCAAGAGGCCTGTATTCCGGCAGCGCAAGAACCGGCGCCGGAAGCGGCGTGCGCGGCGGATATCCAAGGCCCAGCCAAGGGGTAAGACGCGTCGCGATCGACGCCTTGTAGATCGCGAGCGGGATCAAAAGTCCGCCCGCAGTGATGAGCAGGACCGCGATGACGGGCTGGCCCACGCCGATATGCTCCAGCCCCGCGCGCATCGCTGCGGCGCAGATCACGTGGAGCACGAAAATGGCGAGCGATGCCATTCCGAGCGCGGGCAGCAACGCGATCCGGTCGCCGAACAGCCGGGCAAGGCCCAGCGCCGCCACGATACCCGCGCCCGCCACCGCATATTGTGCGAGTGCGGCGGGGAGGCCGCTCAGCAGCGGCATCGCCGCCAGCAGGGCGGCAAAGGCGATCCCGCCGCCGACCAGCCAGGCGATCGCCGCGCCCGGGGTCCGCAACGCCGCCTCCAGCCCGGAACGACCGAGAAGCACGCCGGTCGCGAAGAAGGGGAGGAACCAGCCGGCGCGCGCCAGCAACGGGCCGCCACCGAATATCAGGAAGACAGTGACCCCGACCGGGACCATCAGCAGGAAGATGGATCGCGGGAGCAACAGCAGGAGCTGAAGCATCGCCAGCACGTAGAGGAACCAGAATTGGCCGATCGGGTCGGTGCCGATCCGTTCCAGGTCGGAAAGGCTGTGGTGGCCGTTTGCCAGATGGCCCGCACCCATGGTCAGCACGGTCTGCACCACCGACCACAGGATGTACGGATAGACGATCGTCACCAGCCGTCGACGTACGAATGCGCCGCGGGACCGTATCTGCGCGCCGGCGAACAATCCCGACAGCAGGAAGAAGAAGGGCATGTGGAAAGCGTAGATCGCGCGATCCTGGAGTTCGACAGCGGGGGCCCAGGCGAGCAAGCCGGCATGGAACTGACCGCGCAGGACATGCCCGTACACGACCAGGATGATGCCCAGACCGCGCGCCGTGTCGATCCACAGGGTACGCGGCGGAGCCTGCGAAGCCCGCAACTCGTTACGCATGCCCGCACCGAACGGCGCATGCTGCACCTGCGTTCCGGTGCGGGATGCCGGATCAAGACGAGGAGGGGTTAATCTGGGTTAGGTCGATTGCTGCGGTGCAACGATGGGCCGAACACGCCTAGACTGCGGGTAGCGCCAGGTAGGCCAGGCGCCGCATCTCGCGCCGGCCGCGCACGACCGTGTCGAGGATCAGGCCGGCGAAAAAGCAGAGGCATGCGGTGATCGCGAGCCCCGTGACGAGGATCGCGGTCGGCTGGCGCGGCACCAGCCCGGTCCGGGCGTAAGTGACGATCAGCGGCGTAGCCAGGATCACCGCCACCAGCGCCAACAGCGCACCGATGGATCCGAAATAGAGGACGGGCCGTTCGATCCGGAACAGGATGAGGATCGTGCGCAGGATGCGCCAGCCGTCGCGATAGGTGGAAAGCTTGGAGGCCGACCCTTCGGGACGCGCGCCATATTGGGTGACGACCTCGGCCACCGGCATGCGAAGCTCGAGCGCGTGGACGCTGATCTCGGTCTCGATCTCGAAGCCCGCCGACAGGATCGGAAAGCTTTTGACGAAGCGGCGCGAGAAGACCCGATAGCCCGAAAGGATATCGCTGAAGGTACGGCCGAACAGTCGTGCGAGGATGCCGGTCAGCACGCGGTTGCCAAGGCGATGGCCACGGCGGTAGGCTTCCTCCACCTCGCTCGCGCGCGCGCCGACGACCATGTCGAGATGCTCGTCCTGCAGGCGGCGAATCATCTCCGGCGCGGCTTGCGGATCGTAGGTCGCGTCGCCGTCCGCCATCACATAGATGTCGGCCTCGATATCGGCGAACATGCGGCGCACGACATTGCCCTTGCCCTGCATCGGCTCGCGCCGGATCTGCGCGCCGGCTTGCTCGGCGACCGCGATCGTGCGGTCCGAGCTGTTATTATCGAAGACGTAGATGGTCGCGTCCGGCAGCGCCGCGCGGAAACCCGCGACCGTCAGCCCGATCGCCGCTTCCTCATTGTAGCAGGGAAGGATGACGGCGATCCGTGGGTTCATGCGCGTCTCTTATGGCGGCACGTTAAAATAGAAAAGGGCACGGACTTGCGTCCATGCCCTTCTCGATGCCGTCTCCCGGTTAAGGGAGGGGCGATTACTTGGCCTTCTTGGGCGCCGCCTTCTTGGCGGGCGCCTTCTCGGCCTTGGGTTCGGCAGCCGCGGCAGCCTTCGCCTTGGCGGGCTTCTCGGCGGCTTCGGTAGGCGCCGGAGCGGCCTTCTTCGCGGCGGCCGGCTTCTTGGCCGGGGCTTCTTCCTTTACCTCTTCCTTGGCGGGCGCGGCCTTCTTCGGCTTGTGGTCGTGGTCATGATCGTGATGGTCGTGGCCACAGCCCGGGCCGTGGACATGGCCGCCGCCGATCGCGTCGTCCTCGGACTCGATCGCGGCTTCCAATTCTTCGCGGGTGGCGGTGCGGTCGGTGATCTCGGCCTTGTCGAACAGGAAATCGACGACCTTGTCCTCGTAGAGCGGCGCGCGCAGCTGGGCGGCGGCGACCGGATCGGTCGTCACATATTCCATGAAGCGCTCGCGATCCTTGGGCGCATATTGCTGCGCCGCCTGCGCGGCGAGCATGCGCATTTCCTGCGCGCTGACCTCGACATTGTGCTGACGGCCGATCTCGGACAGCAGCAGGCCCAGGCGGACGCGGCGCTCGGCGATCGCCTGATAGTCGGCCTTGTCCTTTTCCATCTCGGCAAGCGCGGCCGCGGGGTCTTCCTCGTGGCTGGCTTCGTGCTGGAGCTGGTTCCAGATCTGCGCGAATTCGGCCTCGACCATCGACGGCGGGACCGGGAAATCATGCCCGTGCGCCAGCTGGTCGAGCAGCTTGCGCTTCATATAGGTGCGGGTGAGGCCGTTGAGTTCCTGCTCGACCTGGCCCTTGAACAATTCCTTGAGCTTGTCGAAGCTCTCCAGGCCCAGGCCCTTGGCGAAATCGTCGTCGAGCTTGGCTTCGCCCGGAACCTTCACGTCCTTGACGGTGATGTCGAAGGTGGCGGGCTTACCGGCCAGGCTCTTCTCGCCATAATCCTTGGGGAAGGTGACGTTGAGCGTCTTGGTGTCGCCGACCTTCACGCCTTCGAGCTGCGCTTCGAAGCCGGGGATCAGGCGGCCCGAACCCAGTTCGACCGCCATGTCCTCGCCGGTGCCGCCCGGGAAGGCGACGCCATCCTCGGTCTTGCCGACGAAATCGATGATGACCTGGTCGCCCTCGATCGCGGGATGGCCCTTCTTGGCGGGCGCGAAGCTCTTCTGCTGCGCGGCGAAGCGCTCGATCTGGGTCGTGACCTCGGCGTCCGACGGCTCGACCGTCAGCCGCTCGAGCTTGAGCCCTTCGATCGACGGGGTCGGGACTTCGGGCAGAACCTCGAGCTCGACCTTGACCTCGACGTCCTTGCCTGCCGCATAATCCTCGTCGAGGGCGACCTGGGGCTGCATCGCCGGGCGCAGGCCCTGCTCCTGAATCAGCGACTGGACGCCTTCCTGGACCGCGGTGTTGAGCGCCTCCTGCTCCAGCGCGGGACCATGCATCTTCTTGATCAGGTTCGGCGGAACCTTGCCGGGACGGAAGCCGGGCATGCGGATGGTCGGCGCCGCGCGCTTGACCTCGGCATCGACCTTGGCGGCGATCGCCTTGGCCGGGATGGTCAGCTTGTAGGAGCGGCGGAGGCCCTCGTTCAACGTCTCGACAGTCTGCATGGTCGCTTACTCAAAGCCTTCGAAAAATGGATGCGTGGGCGAGGTCGGGCTGGTGCGGGCGAAGGGACTCGAACCCCCACATCTTGCGATACTGGAACCTAAATCCAGCGCGTCTACCAGTTCCGCCACGCCCGCGGCACGCTCGTCGGAAGCGGGGCGCTTATAGCAGCGAAGCCCGAAGGGCAAGGACAAGAGGGAGCGTGCGGACGCGCCATTCGTTGGTTCTTCCCGACAACCTCCCGACACGGAGAGAGATGATGGCCAGCCATGCCGACGCGCACCCTGATTCCATCCCCGAAGATGCCGATGATTCGCCCGAACAGATCCAGTCAGAAAAAGATCGGACGGAGCAGGGATCGGAGGACAGCCCGGGCGATTTCGCCGGCACCGCAGGTGCCGGCGGCGAGAACAAGGTCCAGGATCAGGGTTTCGAGCGCTGAGCGCGCCGACCTGGGCCAGAAACGGTCCGAACGACTGGGCCAGAAGGAAAAGATCCAAAGCGGTAGCCTGATCGGCTAGGTCCGGTTCGGCGCCTTTCGCATGGGAGCAGGACATGACGGATATGCTCGGCGACGCGAGGGAGATGGCGGCGAAAAGCGCCTGGCCCTATCCGAATGAAAGCGGCACCTATCGTGCGGCGCGGACCGCGCTTCTGGCGGAAGAGATCGGGCTCCGGCGGCATCTCGAACGCGTCGCAGAGATGCGCCGGGCCCTGCCGCCTGGCGGCGAGGTGACGGGCGATTACCGGTTCGACAGCGCGCACGGGCCGGTCGGCCTGGCCGATATGTTCGGCGATAAGCAGACGCTCATCACCTATAATTGGATGTTCGGGCCGGAACGCGAGCGCCCCTGCCCAATGTGCACCAATTTCCTGAGCGGGCTGAACGGCGTCGCGGCGGACCTTATGCAGAATGTCGCGCTTGGGGTGATCGCCCGCTCGCCGGTCGCGCGGATGGCGGCCTTCGCCGAGGAAAGGGGCTGGCAACACCTGACTTTCTACAGCGACCCGACCGGCGCCTATAGCCGGGATTATCATGCGCTGGTGGACGACAAGGAAGACATCCCTGCGTTCAACGTCTTCAGCCGCAAGGACGGCACGATCCGGCTTTTCTACGGCGGCGAGATGGGGCCGGCCGCGGCCGATCCGGGGCAGGACCCGCGGGGCGCGCCCGATCTGTCGCCGCTCTGGGCCTTGCTCGACATGACGCCGGAGGGGCGCCGTCCCGATTGGTATCCCAAGCTCGATTATTGAGGCCGACGACATAAGGGGAGGATGACATGGACAAGGTGCGGCAGGTGGCGACGATCGTCGCCGGATTGTTGTTGATCTATCTCGGTATCCTGAATGCGGTCTATCGGGACAGCCTGCTCACCTGGCAGCCGACGCCGGACGGCGCGTCGTGGAAGATTCCGTTTGCCTATCTTTCCGCCCTGATCCTCGTGGTCGCGGGGATCGGCATCCTGTTGCCGCAATGGCGGGCGAAGGGCGCGATCCTTGCTGCGGGATGGGTCGGGCTGTGGGCGCTGCTGCTGCACCTGCCGCATGTCGTGACGGACCATAATACCGCAGCCCTGCTCGGACTGGGCGAGGCATCGGCCAATGCGCTTGGCCTCGCCACGCTCACCGGCTGCTTCGATACGCGCAAGCGCGCAATGCTGCTGAGGCTCGCCTTCGGCCTGTGCCTGGTGATCTTCGGTGCGTCCCACTTCGTCTATGCCGGCTTCACCGCGCAGATGGTGCCGGCCTGGTTGCCCGACCGGCTTGGTCTGGCCTATCTGACCGGCGCGATTCACGCGCTGACGGGCGCCTGCCTCCTGGCCGGCATACGCGTCCGCGTGGCCGCCACGATCGAGGCGCTGATGATGTCCTCATTCGTGCTCCTGGTGCACATCCCCGGCGTGGCGGCCGCCCCGCACGACCGGCTCCAGCTCACCATGCTTGGCATGGCCGGGCTGCTGACCACCGCCGCCTGGCTCGTTGCAAGCTGGAAAAGCCTCCGCTCCGAAGTTGCCTGAGCCGGCGCCGGATCCGCCGCTTGTCCCGCCTCCGGTGGGTGGCTAGGTTGGCACCATCAACCGGGTGAGGGCGTTGGCGTGCCTCGATTGCTGCTGATCGTCCTTGGCGTGATCGCGCTTGCCGCGGTGCTGCTTTATCCGATCGCGAGGCGACACATGCATGCGGAGGCAGGAATGACGAACAGGCATGGCATGCGCGCGACGCTGGCGGCGGTCGGCGCGATGTTGGCGGGCGGGGAATCCACGGCGGCCTTGGCCGTCCCGCCGACCACGATCGGCGTCACGCTTACCGCGCCCGGCTATTTCCGGAAGGTGCGCTCGCTTGCCAATCTCGCCGGAGGCAGCAACTGGTATGCGTCGGACCATCATCCGCTCGGCCCGGACGAGGTCGACAATGACGGTAACGTCAAACGGCTCGCCCCCGGCATCACGATGAGCCGGATGATGACCTCGCCCAATCCGAGCACGAAGAGTGCCACGATCCGCTGTTCGTGGCAGGGCAAGGGAAGTTTGAAGCCCGGCGGCAAAAGGGTCCAGGGCCTCCAGGGCACCGCCAACAGCTTCACCTTTCTGATGAACAACGATCCCGCGATCCAGGGCAATGTCGAACTGAAATTGTTGGCGATCGATCCGGCCGATCCGCTCCGCAATATCGATTGCCGTGAGACCAGCATGCCGGCCGACGCGCATTTCGATCCGCAATATGTGGAGTCGCTGCGGCCCTTTAAGGTCATCCGGTTCATGGACTGGCAGGCGAGCAATTTCAACGAGCCGGTCACCTGGGCGACCCGCCACACCCCCGCCAGCATCGACAATGCCCAGCATGACGGCGTTTCTATCGAAGACATGATAATCCTTACCAAGGCCACGCATGCCGACCCCTGGTTCAACATGCCGTGGAATGGCGACGACGATTATTTCGAGCGCTTTGCGCGCATGGTCCATGACAATGTTCCGGCCGATCGCACCGTCTATGTCGAGATGGGCAACGAACTCTGGAACCACGCCTTCAAGGCGTCGCAGCAGGCGCAGAAAGAGGGGATGGCGGCCGGCCTAGCACCCGATCCCAACCGAGCGGGGCTGTATCGTTACGCGCAGCGGCTGGCGCATGTGATGGACATCTGGAAAAAGGTCTATGCCGACCGGCCGGGCCGGCTGGTGCGGGTTGCGGCCTGCCAGAATGGTGATGGCTGTGCCAAGACCGTGCTGGGCTATGAGGATACGGCGAAGCATATCGACGCCCTGGCGACGGCCCCCTATTTCGGGGCACGCCTGAACCGGATCCCGATAGCCAGCGCGGACGAGGTGTTTGCCGCGCTCGATCCCGAAATCGAGGGGACGCTCGAACTGGCGCTGAAGGCGAAGGCGGTCGCCTCCCAATATGGCAAGCGCTACATCGCTTATGAGGGCGGGCAGCATCTGATCTTCAAGGACACAGCGCTGGAGGAGCAGGTCGAGCGCGATCCGCGCATGTACCAAGCCTACAAGAAATATCTGGATATCTGGCGCAGCCGCATCGGCGATACGATCGCGCTCTACGTCTCTTCGGGCTCGGTCTCGCGCTTCGGCGGCTGGGGCCTGATCGAATATATCGGTCAGCCGCTCAACGAAGCGCCCAAGATGCGCGCGGTTCAGGAGGCGATCGACGCCTCGGCTGGCGCCAAGCCCGTGCACTGATATTTTTCGTGCGATATGCTGGAACGAAACGCGCGGTTAAGCCGGAACCGGCGAGGACGCGAAACGTAACGTTGCCGTTCCGGCTGCAAGCGGCCGGCGCGCGCTTCGAGAAGGTCGATCAATGCTTTCTATGATCCTGATGACCGTCAAGGGTCTCGTCCTGCTGGCGGCCGCGATCTTGGGCTTCGCAGCCTTGCTGCGGCGGGAGGATGCCGCCTGGGTCAAGAAGGCGCCGCTGTGGATCTTCCTGTCGATGTTCACGATCGGCATGTGGGGCCACACTTATTGGGTCGCCTACGCCGCGCTGCTGCTGGCGCTGCCGATCGCGGCAAGGAACCGGGCCGATGCGGCGGCGCTTTACTGCATCCTGGTCGTCTCCCTTCCCCAATTGTCGCAGCAGATCTCGGTGGGCAGTCTCTATCTGACCACCGCCAGCAAATATCTCTTATCCGGCCTCGGTCTGACCCTCGCCTTCATGATGAAACGGGAAAAGACGCCGGTCATACGACGCGCGCGGTTCGGGCTGCCCATTCTCATAATCGCCGTGCTTGAGGTGGCGCAGGCGCGCGATCCGAGCGCCACCGCGACCATCCGGCAATGCCTGCCGATCCTGTTCACGATCCTGCTGCCTTATTTCGTGCTGAGCCGCTCGCTCAACACACCGGAAGACGTGCGCCGTTTCCTGCTTGCTTTTACCCTGGCAGGATTCGTCATGGCCGCCGTGGCCACGGTCGAGGCGCGGCTGCATTGGCTGATCTACAAGCAGATCGAAGGTTTCCTGAACATCCACATGTCGGTCAACGGCTACTCGAAAATGCGTGCCGGCATGTTGCGCGCGCCCGCCTCCTTTCCCGAATCGACCGCGCTCGGCACCTTTCTCGACCTGGCGTTCATGGCCGCGCTGGCGTTGCGCAATACGTTCGCGTCGCGCGTCAAATGGTATGTCGTTCTGTTCGTGCTGACGCTCGGGCTGGTCTCCGCAAATTCGCGCGGTGCCTTCATCGCGCTGGCTGTTGGTCTGCTGGCGTGGGATCTCTATTGCCGTCGCTACGGCCAACTGGGCCTCAAGATCGTGGCCGCGGGTGGTATCTACTTCTTCGCGCTGTTCGCCGCGCAATTTTCGAAATTCTTTGCCGCGATGGTCGGCAAGGGCAGCGGTTCCGCGGCCACGTCCGACTACCGCGTGCAGCTGCTTCGGCGCGGTATGGAGGAAATCCATAAGCACCCGTATCTCGGCCAAAATCTCAAGACAGCGCTCGATAACCTGCAGGACCTCCGCCAGGGCGAGGGCATCATCGATCTGGTCAATGGCTATATCAACTATGGCCTGACACTCGGTTATCCGGGCATCGTCGGGCTGGTGGTGGTATTCGTCAGCCTTTGCCTTGCCATGTGGCTGGCGCGGCGGAGGTTCCGCACCAACCCGGAACTGCTGGAACCCGCCGCCTGCGTGTTCGCGGTGGCGGCGCTCAGCATTCCGAACAGCTTCTTCACCGGTTTCGGCGGCATTGGTTCGACCAGCTTCTACCAGATGTGCGCGCTCGGCGGGGCGCTGTGGGCGATGCGCGGGCTGGCGCCGGCGGTGCGCACCGGATCGGATGCGCCCAAGCCGATGCCGGTGCCCCAATCCGGCATCGCGGCCATGATCGCGGCGGATCGCGCCCGCGCCAAGGCGGACGCTGTCCTTCAGACCTAGGGCATCGACCGCCGCAGCGGGATCTCAGCCGTCGAGCGCGTTCTTGAGCAGCTCGTTCACCACCGCCGGATTGGCCTTGCCCGCCATCGCCTTCATCGTCTGACCGACGAAGAAGCCGAACAAGGCGACCTTGCCGGCGCGATATTGTTCGAACTGCGCGCCGTTCTTCGCCAGGATGTCCGCGATCACGGCCTCGATCGCGCCGGTATCACTCGTCTGCTTGAGCCCGCGCTCCTCGACGATCTTCGAGGGATCGTCGCCGGTTTCGAGCATGATCTCGAACACCTGCTTGGAAAGCGTGCCCGACAGCGTGCCGTCCGCGACAAGGTTCAAAAGCTCAGCCGCCTGCTTGGGGCTGACCGGGCTCTCGCTGATATCCTTGCCAAGGCGATTCAACGCGCCGAACAGCTCCGACGTCAGCCAGTTTGCGGCGGCGGCCGGTTTGGCGCCGGCAGCCAGCACGTCTTCGAACCAGCGCGCAATCTCGACTTCGGCGGTGATCACGCCCGCATTGTAGGCGGAGATGCCGAGCTCCTTCTCATAGCGGTGGCGCTTGGCGTCGGGCAGTTCGGGCAGGCTCGCCTCGCACTCGGCGATGAACGCGTCGTCCAGCTCGAGCGGGAGCAGATCGGGGTCGGGGAAATAACGATAATCGTGCGCATCTTCCTTGGAGCGCATCGATCGCGTCACGTTGCGGTCCGGATCGTAGAGCCGCGTTTCCTGGACGATGCTCCCGCCCGCTTCCAGCACGTCGACCTGGCGGCGCGCCTCGCCCTCGATCGCGGCCATGACGAAGCGGACCGAATTCACATTCTTGGTCTCGGTCCGCGTGCCGAATTCCGCACCGGGCTTGCGCACGCTGACATTGACGTCGGCGCGCATCGATCCCTGGTCCATATTGCCGTCGCACGAGCCGACGTAACGCAGGATCGCGCGCAGCTTGCGCAGGTAAGCCCCGGCCTCGGCGGGCGAGCGCATGTCGGGGCGGGAAACGATCTCCATCAAGGCCACGCCCGAGCGGTTGAGATCGACATAGGAACGCGTCGGATGCTGGTCGTGCATCAGCTTGCCGGCGTCCTGCTCGACATGGATACGCTCGATCCCGATTGTCTTGACCGCGCCTTCCGGATCCTTCTCGTCGAGGCTGATCTCGATCGTGCCCTCGCCAACGAGCGGGTGGTAGAGCTGGCTTATCTGGTAGCCCTGCGGCAGATCCGCGTAGAAATAATTCTTGCGGTCGAAGCGGCTCCAGCGGTTGATCTTGGCGCCGATCGCCATGCCGGTGCGTACCGCCTGGCGGATACATTCCCGGTTGGGCACGGGCAGCATGCCGGGCATCGCCGCATCGACCAGGCTGACCTGGGTGTTGGGTTCGGCGCCGAATGCGGTCGCCGCGCCCGAGAAAAGCTTGGCGTTGGAGGTGACCTGGGCATGGACTTCCAGCCCGATCACGACTTCCCACGGGCCGGTCGCGCCCTCTATAATGTAAGC
>Ga0207695_10010116_pt1 | contig 11576 bp, 13 predicted proteins | sample KBSC54metaG_FD_184354 | JGI IMG/M metagenome (GOLD analysis project Ga0207695, IMG submission 184354) | Corn rhizosphere microbial communities from Kellogg Biological Station, Michigan, USA - KBS C5-4 metaG (SPAdes) (version 2) | ecosystem: Host-associated > Plants > Roots > Rhizosphere > Soil... | reverse complement strand
CCGTCAGGCGGAAGGCCTTGGCTTCCCGAACCGCTCCAATCTCTCAATGAGTTCTATAAAAAGGGATGTCAAGAAAAAACTTCTCCTCCGACCGGAGCGCGAGAGTGATGCTCGAGATCCAGCCCCACAGTGCTTCCCTGGAGAAGTTTAGTGAATCCATTCTCGCGGATTTCTTCGTTGGCGGCGTGATGCCGTCGGGTTTGTAAGAGCGGCAAGCGCAGCGGGTTGATTCAGTGTCAACCATGGTTCTATCCGAGGCTCGTGGCCTAGAGCTATTTCTGGTTATCCGAGGGGGCATAACGTGTAATGGGTGACTCGGTGCTGATGCACACTGGGCCGATCTCATTGACTGATACTCCCCTCGAACCGAGCATCTTCAGAACCCGGGCATCACGCAGAGAAGTTCCCGGAGATGAAAAAGCCTTTTCCTCAGAGATGCTCAAGCGGCTTGTCGCTGCAACTGCTCGGGGTCGAAACTCGCTCCTTTCTTCCACAGGGTCAGAGTGATACTGGCGATCTTGCGCGCCAGGGTTAGACGAGCCATGGTGGGGCGCATTCCACTCTCTACCCGTGTCGTATAAAAATCACGCAAGGGACCAGGACGTGTGCTGGCTGAGATGGCCGCACTTTTGAACAGGCTCTTCAGGTCCTTATTGTGATTGTCGTTCAGACCGCGCACCGTGATGCGCTCGCGATTGCGTTGGAGTTTGCCGCGTACATAGCGATACTCACCGCTGTCGTGCGTCGCCACGGCGAAACCACTGTAGGCCCAAAGCTGGCGCTTGCTGCGGAAACGATGCGGGGTCTGCAGCAGCGCCACCAGCAAAGCTGCCCGAATCGGACCAATCGATGGAATCTGACGAAGTAACTTGACGGCAGCATGCTTGTGACTCTCACGCAGAAGTTGGCGGCGTGCTTCGAGGCGGAGCGGTTGCAGGCTGTCGAGTTGCTGATACAAATGCTCGGCGCGAACTCGCACTCCTGGTTTCACAATCTTGGCCAACCATGCTTGGCGGTGACGGGGAGCGTAGACCGTGCTGCCGCTGCAGGGTATCGCCCAGCTGCGATACAGCGCTTTGATCCGATTCATCACCCGAGTCGTATCTTGAGTGATCGTCAGATAACTGCGCCCCAGCTCTTGCAAGCTGCGCATACCATGCTCGCCGTGGTAGACCGGCTTCAGCTGATTGGTACGGAGCAATTCCGCGAGCTTGCGGGCGTCCATTCGATCACTCTTATTGCCATCCTTCAGCAAAGCCGCTTTTCGAGGATCGCACACCACTAGCCGGCTGACATGGGGCTGGAGTAGATCGTGTAACCAGGCCGCCGAAGTGCCTTCCTCAAAGGTCAGGTACAGCGGTCCCCGCAATCCTTCAATGAACTCCACAATCGTGCTGGCTTTGGTTTCCAACACGCATTCCATCAACAACTTGCCTTCAACATCCATCACCGCAACTGAAATCGTGGCCTGGTGAACGTCCATCCCGATATACTTCTCTTGCCTCATAGGCGCTCCTCTTCGCTAGGTTGGCGATGCAGACAATCACAACCTACCGCGAGAGTGGGCGCCTTTTCATATTGCGTGTAATGGCGATTTATCGCCAACTAGGAGCCATTGCATTTAGCCCGAGGCACTTTTCGCCAGTCCCCGTAACGAACCGTCGGCAAACAACATCGTTGCCGCCTTGCCCTTCGGGACAGATGTTGGTGCCGGACGTTCAATTCACCATAAGCGTGAGGGTCACGGAATGGCTAACGCTACCTGATTTGCCGGTGATCAAGATGCTGTAGGTTCCGGGAGGCGTTCCTGCCGAAGTGCTCGCGCCACCCCCTCCGCTACCACAAGAAGACAGTGAAAACAAAAATAGCAGAGGGACTGCACCTGCAATCCATCGAGTTATTATTGCCGCTCTAAGGGTGCATGCCTGGAAAATACACATCGCGATTGTCCCGAAAGCGAATGCAGCAAACGCGCCCTCACTCCACCTATGCCGATTAGGGGGACTCACGATATGGCTAGCAGACGATCGGGCAGTTGTCGCGACGTTCACGGTTGCGGTGAGTGCATTCAACCCAGTCGAAGACCATGCACCCGGAAGTGAGCAACTGGAAAAAAGAGGTTCTCCCGAACAGCTCAACGCAATGGATTGAGCGAACCCGCCAACGGGTGACACAGTTATTTGGTAGGTCGCAGTCTGGCCAGCGTTGATCGACTGTGGTGGGGTAGAGGAAGCGAGAGCAAAATCGGGTGTAGGGGTTGCCTTCGAGATCGCGAATTTCGCAACAAAGGCGTCTGCACAAAAGGGATCGGGCGAACACGTGAGAGTGGGACTTGTGGAAAGCGAGGGCTGTAGTGCATTAATGGCTGGGAAATTTGGCGAGTCTGTCGTGCCAGCGATATAGGCATCACCGGCGGAATCTACCGCAATCCCGTTGCCCTGTTCCGTGTATTTGCCACCGAGGAAGGTTGAGAAAGATGGACTGCCGTTGGGATCGATTACAGTCAGGAATGCGTCTGAGGTGCCGCCGCCATACACGCTCTGCAGAGGGCTAAGCAATGGAAAGTCGGTAGAGCTGGCTAATCCGGTCACGTAAGCGTTCCCCGAAGAATCGACGGAGATGCCAGTAGCAACTTCATCAGTGCTTCCGCCGAGGTAGGTGGAGTACACCAGTGCGCTTCCGTTCGAGTTCAATTTACTGACGAAAGCGTTCGCGGGACCTTTGAGCGTCGGTTGAAAGGCGTTGGTTACCGGGAAATCCGTGGAAAAGGTTTGTCCGGCTACGTACGCATTCCCCGCTCCATCAATTGCGATCCCGCCTGGGAGGTCCAAATCGCTGCCACCAAGGAAGGTCGAGTACATCAATGCAGAGCCGTTGCCGTTAAGCTCGCTTACAAACCCTGTGGTGCTATTGCCCCCCGAAGTGCGGTACGCCGTCTGAAAAACGCCGGGAGTAGTGGGGAAGGCCGCCGAACTCGCACCGCCCGTAACAAATGCGTTGCCGGCAACGTTCACCGCTACGCCAGTGGCCAGCCCGGGTCCGATGAAGGTTGAGTAGCTTAGGGCGCTCCCGGTGGGATTTAGCTTCGAGACAAATGCACCTCCCCCCGTTATCTGAAATGCGCCGGGAGTTGTAGGAAAGTTCTGCGAACTAGCCCTTCCGGCCACATACGCGGAACCCGACATGTCCACCGCGATAGCCAAGCCATTATCTCCAAGAGAGCCGGAGGACGGGGTGCCGCCGAAATATGTGGAGTAAACCAGTTGCGAGCCGGTGCTGTCCAACTTCGTGACAAAGAGATTCGGACACGTAGTACAGTTGGCATTCAATGCCCCGGGGGTCACGGGAAAATTGCTAGAGTCAGTGTTTCCAACGATGTAAGCATTGCCATTGGCATCGACGGCAACGCCATTAGCTGAACCTCCATTTGTAAGATTTCCATTCGCATTTGCAGTTCCACCTAGGTAGGTGGAATACAAAATAGCCGTTCCTGCAGCATTGATTTTAGTTATGAAAGCATTCGAAGCTGCCTGTTGTTTGGAACCTTGAAACGAATTCATCGTGGGAAAGTCCGTTGAGTACGTCCAACCGGCAACGTAGGAGTTTCCTGCGCCGTCGACCGCAATAGCGTTTCCAGTGTCAAGGCTAGTGCCACCCAAGAAAGTCGAAAACGTGGCGATGGGATCAATAACCAACGGCAGCGAGTGGTCATAATTCCCCACCTCGATGGTCGCTTCCAATTGTTGTTCTTCCCCTACAGACTTCACAGAAGATAGCGAATAGTGGGCTGCTACTTTTTGCTGCATAGCGCCGGGTCTCTGCTGGTAGGCTACTGGCCGGTGAAACCTCAGTTCCGCACCATGGGCCCACAAGGTCAGACCACCGCTTTCATCTAGGGCAACGCTCCGCCGCGCGAGGCCAGAGACCGAAAACTTTAAATTCGATTGATGGGCGCCGGGCTGGAGGATGAGGTCATATTCAAGATCGCGGCCATGACCATAGTAAACGATGTCCACCCCCGGATAGACTTGCTCGTACCTAACCTTCGCATAGTTGGCTATTCCTGATTTCCATTTGGAGCGATCTCGACCAAGGAAATAGTTCGTAATGCCGGGTTGCTTCTCGATACCCCTTACACGGTGGGCGCGCCCCCCGAGAAATTTGATCGTTACGGCTCGCTGATACTTAACGTGATCTCCGCGAAATATGAATGATGGACCATCATTCGTCAGGAGTATCTGATAACCGCGACCGCGAGCGCTGAACCGGACCGCCGGCCTCCCTTCGTGTTCGTTTGCTTCAAAACTTAGCGGGAAGTTCCCATAAAGTTCGACAAAGTGGGATGCGTTTGGAAAGACTCGCGATGACCGTACGGCCGCGAGAGGGGATGATTCGGAGGCGTCACGTTCGGCCCGGCCATGGCCAGTCGGGTCGGTGACTTCCATCACCGTGAACAGAAGAAGAACGTTGCAAACGAACACCAGTCGAAGCCCTTTTGCAAACGTCATAGAATTCCATCCTTTTTGGGCGGCGAAAACAGCACCCTTGTGCTTCGGAAGGCCAAGCTATAACAACTGGCGGCAATTGTACTCCGCCATCTGAGCGCTGCCTGATAGTCGAAAACAGTCGTTGGTGCTGAAACTTGCTTTTCAGGGAAAACGGCCCGAATTCGAATGATGACTTCTGGCCTACTTGGCGGTGCGGCAACTGTTGAAATCAGATGAGATGAGAAGGCCGGTCTCCGGACGGGATGCGGTGTACGCTCCCAAGTTATCGACGTGCTCGAAGCACAGATAAAAAGGAGACCGGCAATGAAGAAGGTTAGCACCACCCTGGCAACGCAGAGCAGGAATATTTCGCAACAGAAACTGACGATCGGACTGGATCTGGGAGATCGCAACAGCTGGTACTGCGTGCTGGATGAAGCCGGACAGATACAACTGGAGCAGCGAGTGCGCACGACGATGAAAGCGTTGCGCGAAGTGTTTGGGATAATGCCGCACAGCCGGATCGCACTGGAAACGGGGACGCATTCACCCTGGATCAGCCGCTTGCTGAGGCAGTTGGGACACGAAGTAATCGTGGCGAATGCCCGCAAAGTGCGGCTGATCGGAGAGAGCGGAAGAAAGACGACCGGCTGGATGCACAGACCCTGGCGCGACTAGCCCGGATTCGATCCGCAGTTGCTGTGTCCAGTGAAGCATCGCAGCGCCGAGGCACAAGCCGACCTGATGATGATTCGAGCGCGAGCCGGCCTGGTGCGTGTACGCACGGGTCTGGTCAACACGGCTCGCGGACTGGCCAAGAGCTACGGCGAACGATTGCGCAGCTGCAACGTGCGCAACATGAATCCGGAGAAAGCTGAGAGCTTGAGTCCAGAACTGCAAACAGCTCTTCAGCCGTTGCTGGCGGCCATCGAATCGGTCAGCGAGCGCATTACCGAATACAACGAGCGCATCGAGAAACTGGCGCAAGAGAGTTATCCCCAAGTCGGGCTTTTGAAGCAGGTGAAGGGAGTAGGCACCCTCATCGCGTTAACGTTTCTGCTGACGCTGGAAGATCCACGTCGATTCTCCAAGAGCCGCGACGTGGGCGGTTATCTCGGGCTGCAGCCAGGGAGAAGGAACTCTGGCCAGAGCGAGCCGCAGCTGCACATCAGCAAAGAAGGCGATCCGTATTTGCGCACGTTACTGGTACAGGGGGCGCAACACATCCTGGGACCGTTTGGTCCCGACTGCGACCTCAGGCGCTGGGGATTGAAGCTAGCGGAACGAGGAGGAAGAAACGGCAAGAAGCGAGCCATCGTGGCAACCGCAAGAAAGCTGGCCGTGTTACTGCATCACCGGGTGAGTGGAGAAGTGTACGAGCCGTTGCACCACAACCGTCGAGTTGCAGTTCCAGCAGCTGCCTAACTCAAAAGCGAAATACAAAGCAAAACCGTTCCAGGAAGAGAAAAACAAAAGCCAAAGCCGAGTTCCGGTGACTGCGTTAATCGCCTGGCCCAGGTTCGACTCTCGAAGACCCGAACCATAGGCGCCAAACAGATGGCAGCACCGGCTGAAACGAGAACGCCCAACGTGCACCGAGCGAAACGAATCGCTCCTCGAGAGTGCGGATGGAAGCATGGCGACAGTGGTCACTCGGCAAGGAAAAAATCTTTGTCCAGCAAAATCGAAACGAATGCGCTTGACACAGACCGGCCTTCTCATGGAAGGCGTTAGCACTCATTGACCCACGCGGCGCGACCGAGCAAGACGGAATGCCCCCAGCGCAAGCGCAACCAGTCCGCCAGACATCATCATGAGGGTAATTGTGCTCGGCCCTGGCCAAGAGGACGCCCACCCGACGAACAAGCAGCCGAGTCCGACAAAGCCAGTGGAAGCCCAGCGCAATCGCCTCCTTAACAGGGTGTTGGCGGGGGCGATGATGAGGACGAGAGCGATTGGCAGGCAGACTAAGACCCCAAGCCCCAGCACACGATAGATCAGGATTTCCACGAGTTTGCCTTCACTCTATTATTGCTCTCGCCGTCAAATGTTGATAACAGCCGTTAGCACAAGCATGCACTTCCGATGTCAAGAAATCATGCGGAACGGTCTTCAATTGCGGGGTACTGGCGCTATCGAAGTCGCCCAAGAGTCAGTCTCAGAGTGATGCAGACTCGCCTCGCGTCAATTCCTGCGGGGCGAACAGCGGAATTGCTGCTTCCATTTCAATTGAGTCCCTGTCGCTTACTTGTGTTCGCTTTTCCACTTCTTCGAATCTCGATTTCAGCGCAAGGCAGGGCTGCTCGAGAAATTTTCTCGAGAGGGCAGCGACTGCAAAAGACAACAGAATGACGACTGCGGATCTTGTCAGAACGGTTTCCGTCGGACCCAGGTGAAGACGGTTTGCGAACAGAGCCTGATAGCCGTCACCGATCGAAAGATGGATCAGATAAAGGCAGTAACTCAGAGCTCCCGACAACTGCAGGAATGGATTCCTCAGAACGCTTGTCCAGGCAGTTCCGCGATACACGAGGGAAAGGACGAAGGCAATCGCAAAAGCAAAATAGGCTTGTGTATATGTGAATGCCAAACCCACAGGCGTTTTTGTGCCAAAGATCCCATGACCAGCGCCTGCAATGGTGACGACAAACAACATAGCCAGGCAAACGGCAGCGATCACATGCGCGGTCTTACGGCTGAATCGTGGCGAGCGCGCCCAAATGGCGATCGCCGCCCCGGTTGCAAGTCCGTCGAATCTGAACCAGGACAGAACGATGATGGTGCCGGGATTCATTCCCCTCAAGGCAAAAATTCCGCGCAAGATCGGGCACCCTATGAAGATCGCCAGACAAATCCAGATCAGTTTCTTCCGATCTACCAACAGAACAATTGCCGGCCAGAGAAGATAGAAATGCTCCTCCACAGCCAACGACCAGAGCACGGTGGGACCGTGGGGCACGGCGAAGTGGACCAACGGAGCTAGGTTTGCCCCAAAGACGGAACTCAACAGAAGATAGCGGCCGTAGGGGTGGTACAAAAACGCCCACACCAGGACGACCGTGAAGTACAGAGGCATGATGCGGAGGAACCGTCGCGCATAGAAATTCCGGAAGTAGTGCGGCCGTTCTCGGGTGTCGAGCAATATCCCGGTAATAAGGAACCCCGACAACATGAAGAAAAGGTCAACCCCCAGCCAGCCGTGCCCGATTGCCACCTGCATCGACCAAGGCAGAAAACTGAGTGCTCCTTGGGGATTCGGGAATGCCGTAATCACGTGAACGAGGAGAACCATCCAAATAGCGATGGCCCGAATGCCATCAAGTTCGGGAATTCGGCTTTCCAACCCATTGCCGCTCGTTTTCTGTCCCACACTCTTCATCGGTTCTCCTCGACTTCGCTTCAATTCCGCCCTGTTTTCTATTCACATTGCCATGCAAAAGGCGCGAGAAATCACCCTTTGTAAAAGGCGATTGCAACCTTCTGTAGGATTCTCTGGCAGAGAAGCAGCTTGCTTTTGACCCCGAGCAGCTGTCGCGAAAATAAAACAGGCGCCTCGGCTCCGTTTGAGTCGAGAGGCGCCTGGGCAGCCCTCCCCCAAGAACTGCTCAGGTTGACGATACTTCGGTCGACTCACCTTGTGAATGGCACGAACGTGCTACGGAATCCTCCCGATTTCCTCAACTGGCGCGGGATTTGGCGGAATTCCCCCCCAAGAGATTGTTGCAAAGTTCATCAAGAATTTACATTGGAAATGTCAGGAGTCGGACAATCCCTGCCGCAGAGAGGCCGCAGTTTCACGCTCTCAAAGCTCTCTACAGAGGGCTTGATCGAAGCACTAGAGCTTTCACGCTTTGTAACTGAAGCGAGGCATTGTGCTCTGTCTCGCTCCGCCAAACCTCGTAACCAAGCACCGCGTTCCAGCTCGTCGGAGCTAAGTTGACGACATACATCTTGCAGCCGGACACAGGCGCAACTTCTCCTGGCAGGAAATCGTTATTTCACCTCAAACGTTCCCGCTACACCGCTGGCGGAGTCCGGCGCGACCCAGACGTCGTAGGTACCAGAGTTGACAACCCAATGCATCTGCGGATCATAAGAACCGAGGTCGTTGGCCTTGACGCTGAAGTCGACTGTCTTACGCTCTCCCGGGCGAAGGGTGACCCGCTCGAATCCCTTGAGTTCGCGAACTGGCCTTGAGGTCAGTCCGACGCGGTCGTGAACGTAAAGCTGGACGACTTCTGTAGCCTCGCGCGAACCGGTGTTCTCCACATCGGCCGTGACCTCAAGGCTGCCATCCGGGGCAATCGTCGGGGTTTTTACCGCAAGATGGCTATAGCTGAACTTCGAGTAGGTCAGTCCGAAACCGAATGGGAAGAGCGCAGTATTGGGGAGATCGAGGTAGCCGGTGTGCCATCGATCCGGAGAACTCGGACGCCCGGTCGCGCGGTGGTTGTAGTAGATCGGAATCTCGCCCAAGGTGCGCGGCCAACTGATGGCAAGGCGACCGCTGGGCGAGGCATCCCCGAAGAGGATGTCCGCTATGGCATTGCCCGCCTGAACGCCGGGGAACCATGCCTGCAAGATTGCCTGCGTGTGGTAGGTCGCCCAACGGATGTCCAACGGGCGGCCGCTCTCAACCACGAGCACCACCGGCTTCTTGGTTGCGAGCACTGCATTTGCCAGCTTGAGTTGGTCCCCCGGGAAATCGAGTGAGGCGCGGGAACTGGCCTCGCCCGTCATTCCGGCCAACTCGCCTAGGAACAGCACGACGACATCGGCTTTATTCGCCGCTGCCACTGCATCGTCGATGCTCGAAGGCTTATTGGTGTTCGCAATTCCCTTCACGCCGGTTGCGGACGGCGGGGCTGGTGAAGCGACTCCCGCGCCCAGACCGCCTTCGAAGGACGGGATGCCGACGCCCTTGGCGTAGAGCACGTGCTCTTTGCCAATCTTGCCGACGATTCCTTCCAATGGGCTCACCGCATCTATCGCTTGCCCATTTCCAGCCCATGGTCCGAGTTGCGAAGCCTTGTCATCTGCAAGCGGGCCGATCACGGCAACTGTTTTGGTCTTAGCAAGAGGCAGAACCTCCGACTTGTTTTGCAGCAGCACCATGGATTCCTGCGCCAGCTTGCGGGCAACTTGCAGGTTTTCCGGCGTCAAGATGTCGGTCTTCTCGCGTTTGGGGTCGGCGTAGGGATGCTCGAAGAGTCCAGCCTCAAATTTCACCCGGAGAACTCGACGCACAGCTTCGTCGACGACGCTTTCCGGCAGTTTGCCGGAACGAACGAGCTCCGGAATGTGCTCGAAAGCGTTGTCAACCATATCCATGTCAACGCCCGCTTTAATAGATTTCGCGGCCGCATCGGCATCGTCAGTGGCGAATCCGTGGGCCAGAAGCTCGTGCACCGCTCCCCAATCGCTGACGACGAAGCCGTTGAACTTCCACTCGTCACGAAGAATGTCCGTCAGGGTGTGGTGATTTGCAACACCGGGGATGCCGTTCAAGTCCTGGAATGACGACATGAACGTGCCAATCCCGGCATCGACCGCACCTTTGAAGGGCGGCAAATAGATTTCACGGAGAAGCTGCTCAGAAATGTCGACGGTGTTGTAGTCGCGTCCGCCTTCTGCCGCACCGTAGGCGACGTAGTGTTTGGCGCAGGCGACCACGCTGTCGGGATCCGCCATGCTCTTACCTTGAAAGCCGCGAACTTTGGCAGCAGCAACCCTCGAGCCGAGGTAGGGATCCTCACCGATGCCTTCCACGATCCGGCCCCAGCGCGGATCACGCGCGATATCAAGCATAGGAGCAAACACCCATTTCACGCCGGAAGCAGTGGCCTCCTTTGCGGCCACGCGCTCCGCCTGTTCGAGGAGCGGCATATCGAAGCTGCCCGTGCTGGCAATCGGAACCGGAAACACGGTGCGGTAGCCGTGGATGACGTCGAACCCCAGAATCAACGGAATCTTGAGTCGCGAATGTTCGACCGCGGCACGCTGAGCCTCGTTGGCGTTGTCAGCGCCGAGGACTCCTAGTAGCGATCCGACTTTTCCTTCTCGAATGGCCTGCAGTGATTCCGGCGTTTTCCCAGCCAGCTGTGTCAACTGGCCGGCCTTCTCTTCCAATGTCATCTGCTTGAGAACGGCGTCTACTTTGCTCTCGATGTCTGAAGAATTCTGCTGGGCAATCGCGAAGGTGGTCGTCAGTAACAGTAAGGAAGGAAGGAATAACCGATGAAATGCGCGCATTAAGGTCCTCCGAAACGAGGTAGTTTAACAGAGCGAGTTCGGAGTCTGCGCAGCGGAGCTTGACGCTAGGACTTAATACAGGAAGAGCAGGGCGGCAAAATGGCGACGCTCAGGGGTGATATCACCACCCGCCGCCTCTGCTCTTTTGCGCGGCGAGCGTTGAGCTCACCGGCAAAGTCGAGGCACGCCAGCTTTCACCTGACCAGCGGCAATTTTGCCGCAATGGCTCTTTGTCGTGCAGAACAAGAATTCGAGAGCAGAAGGGCCAGGTTTAGGCGGCGGAACGAATCGGCGGAGCTCGCCCGTGAATCGGGCGTTCAAGTAGCGACGAAAGAGAGGGCACAGCAGTTGCAATTCGAACGAATCCAAATACTCGGAACAAGCTTGCCAACAGGGCGCTCAGCACGAACAGAATCGCTGTGAAATGCTCCACGCTGACATGAGCTGCATTGACCAGCTTCTTGCTTGGATTCGAGTCTTCACTAACAAACGCCTGTAGGTGCAGGTCGTCGGAAACTGAAATGGATGGGAACAACAACAAAAGCGCACAGCAGAGCGCCCCGAAAGCCACCAGAAACTGCTTGCGCCGGCTTGGAACAAAGCTCAGGAAAGCCGACACTGCTGTGCCTGCCAAGAGCGCCCAAACGACATTTAACAACAGTTCCATTCAGTGAAGTTCAGAACTACGGAGCTCAATCATACAGCAAAGAACCAGCCATCACTTACCTACTGTGATGCGGACAGACACCCGCAGGCTGTAGGCGGTGGCTCGATATCCTTTGGGATTCGAGCGCTTGTACCTGTCGCTGAAACACCGTCATCCTGACGTCTCCGCAG
>Ga0207695_10010115_pt1 | contig 11576 bp, 10 predicted proteins | sample KBSC54metaG_FD_184354 | JGI IMG/M metagenome (GOLD analysis project Ga0207695, IMG submission 184354) | Corn rhizosphere microbial communities from Kellogg Biological Station, Michigan, USA - KBS C5-4 metaG (SPAdes) (version 2) | ecosystem: Host-associated > Plants > Roots > Rhizosphere > Soil... | reverse complement strand
GCCCTCCAACAAGTTGCGGCGTCTGGCTTCGTCGTATGCGCGCGTGATTGTCGTCAGGTCGACATCCAGCTGTGCTGCCAACTGGCGCTGGGTAGGCAGACGATCACCCGGTTTCAGCAATCCTTCTGCTATCGCCGCCTGCAACGCATCCGCAATCTGCAAAAAACGTGGCCCACCGTGCAAGGCCAATCGCGGCAACCAGATTGGCAAGTTTTTATCTTGTATGGCTTTCAACTGGGACATTTTGTCTCAATGTATGGAAATTGCTTTCAAGTAGTATGCATCAGAACGTGCAGCAACATCATCCTTGCCGGCAGTCGCTGACGTTTTCTCCTCTCTCATCTGCATTCTGCAAATCACTCCGCTGGATGCTCTTGTTATTTCGCAGGTAGGTGTAGTGAAAGATTCAAGCAAGATGCCTGGGGATGGGTTTGAACAAAAATGAAGCTGCTGAAGCGGCGTTTTGAGGTAGTGCTCTTCACCATAGTTAGTGTCAAGTCATAGTCTGGAAATACGCAAAATGATGGATTGGGTCCCTATAGTTTTCGTTACGTTCAAGGTTCTCGTGCTCGGTATAGGCATGTTCTTCGCCATCAAGTGGCATTACGATCAAGGGAAGAAGAAAAAGGGAACGGAAACGCGCGCGGTGCTGCGCGCGGGCAGCAAGGCAGTCGTAGTCTTCGTGCTGTTGCTCCTGGGGCTGTGGCTAGGCACCTTTGTCCTTGCCAGGACCCTCGGTTTGGACTTGACCTTCCCATGATGGCGAACAATAGTCGGTCGATATCCAGTAATGCGATAGCTATCTTGGGTAGTTGAAAACAGTGTCGGATTTCTTTTGTCTCGCGAACGGTTCGATGCAAGATGCCCTCTCACAACTTTGCCTGGCGACCTACTCTCCTGATGTGAAGTTTGAGATCCCGCGTAACGCTTGCGGCTTCTTCGAGTTTGCGCGCGGAGGAGTTGATCGATCCAGGACGGGCGCGGACTGCTCAGGCATTTGCACGTAGAGGGTGCTAGTCCCGGAGGCCGGACCTTGATTTCTTCCGTATGCACGGTCAAATAAATAGTTATAGGTAATATCGCCTATTACCTGTATATTCAAATACGTACTTGCATCAAGTCTTCAATATTGTCGGTCCCAATTCTGCATGGCTGTATCTCTAGTCGTTCTGTCTTATCTCCTTCGGTCTTAAATCTTGGTTTCAAGTGCCTCATAGGCATGTCGCCTATTTTTGACAAAAAAGGAATAAAAATGACTAATCAAACAGGTATCGTAAAGTGGTTCAATGACGCTAAAGGCTTTGGCTTTATTACGCCAGATGCAGGTGGCCCCGATTTGTTCGCCCACTTTCAAGACATTCAATCGACCGGCTTTAAGAGCCTTTCCGAAAACCAACGTGTGTCATTTGACCGCAGCGTTGGCGCTAAAGGCGAAAAGGCCGGCAACATTCAGGTTCTTTCCTGATTCAGATTGCGTAGTTGGGTCAAGCCCTGAAACAGGGCCAAAGCAGCTGTTAGTTCAGGCTCATTCGTATTTATTACGGCGTACTGTGCAGATAGCACGGATGCCGGAAGAAAAATATGGGCTCTGACAACACATTCACCTGTTGCGGATTTCGCTCAAGGCGGGATCACACAGTGCGCAGACAGGTTCTTACCGGCTTAAACTCTCGTCACTGAGGATTTAGGAAAATGGTTTAGCCTTTCGGTGCCTGGGATACCAGGCGCTAGTGAGAAGAAACAGCGCTAAAGCGACATCTTCGAACGCGCAATTGACTCTAATCGGCCAGCGGCATTACCACTGGAAAATGGTTTAGTTGATTTGTGAAGCAAATAATTCACCTTTGAGGACGTCCTCATTGCAAAGCGATGAGTGAAGGCATCAGAGGATTGGAGTTCTGGCGCACCGTGCAGATAGCACGGGTGTCCATGATCTGATGACACTCAGCAGATAGTTGAGGTCATTCGATACTAGTCATAGTGAATGAAAGGCCCGCCATTGGTGGGCTTTTTGCGTTTAAAGGCTTCAAAGAGTCAAGGTACGGATGCGTCTTGATACTACCCTTCAAGTACCATTGAAAATGCCACTCCAATGGAATTGCCTCGATGGGACGGCCAAGGCATTCTAAAACACCATCGGGACCGAACAGATGGTGCACGCCAACCGCAGTCAAGGTTCGCTCAGGTCGGTTAAGAGAGCGCTGTATCTGTTCCGCTCAAGCACGGTGTTGGACAAATAGCATGAAAAAACCAACAGGCCCACCTGCATCGAAATGATTGTGAGCCACACGCAATCCAACATATCGGCAGTCGAATATTCTCCCGCGTCTTTGCATAGAACTATTGGCAAGCCACTCACATCAAGATAAAGCGCATGTCCCCACTGCTGCTGGATCGGAAAATTGATGATTCGAATGAAAACCCGCTATTTGACAGGAGTCAATGATGGCGACATCCAGAAAAGAACGTTTAGAACTACTTGAACAATTCGGCAATGACGTCACGCGCATACAACGCTGCCTATTAGTCACGACACTCACGGTGACGCCACTGCAAGCCTTGAGCATGTGGCTGGACTATTCTGAAAACCACTGCGCAAGCTGGCTTCAGTTACCAGACGACGACAAGGAGTTATTGAATATCTTGCGTCAAAACTTGCCCAATACAACAATGCTGCAGATAAATCCTCCGACTTGGCAGGCAAAACTAATCGATGCCGGAGATGCTTCTGGCGATGCAGTGTTAGTGCTTCCTGATGAATTGCTCATGGAGCTGGGATGGGATGAGGAGGACATGTTGGAAATATCGGTCGAAGACGATCAAATTTCAGTCGTACGCAAATCCAAGCCTCTTTGAGAGATATTATAAATCCGGGAACGATGAGCAAAAAGTTTCCGAGCTGGCGGGCCTTGATTCCAATCATCAATTAGTTGTTGCCATCCTCATTCAAGATGGTGGGGGGCTTACGCAGTTGGAGTTTTGTTCAGCAGACGATCATCAGTTCGTCTGCATTCCAATCATCGGAAAGAACACCACCAATGTCGATCTCGATGTAAGTCATTAAGTCCGTTTCTCTACGCAGAGTTGGCTCTACAACCCTCCCAGCCACGACATGTGTGAATGAGAACGAGGCAGGGATATTGGGAAAATTACAGTTTCCAAGATGACTGCTTATAAAAAATCAAGCGATAATAACGCTCCCGAATCAGCTTTTAATTAAATATGCGCGACATCATCAATGGCTTTCTACGCTTCCAACAAGAAATATTTCCAGCACGTAAAGAGTTATTCAAAACGCTAGCGACTGGCCAAACACCTAAAGCGTTGTTCATTTCGTGCTCCGACAGCCGCATGGTGCCGGAACTTGTGACACAGAGAGAGCCCGGCGAGCTGTTCGTCATTCGCAATGCGGGAAACATCGTGCCGTCGTTCGGCCCCGAACCAGGCGGTGTCAGCGCAACAGTTGAATATGCAGTAGCGCAATTGAAAGTAACGGATATCGTGATCTGTGGTCACTCTGATTGCGGTGCAATGAAAGCAGTTGCCACGTGCGCGTGCCTGGATCACATGCCGGCGGTAAAACACTGGCTGCATTATGCAGATGCCGCTCGGATGATTAATGAGTCGAAGAATCACGCGAACGAAAACGACCGGATAAACGGCATGGTTCGCGAGAATGTTATTGCACAGTTGAACAATATTCGCACGCATCCGTCGGTAGCTTTGGCTCTTGCTCAAGGTCGCTTGACACTCCATGGATGGGTCTACGACATCGAAAGTGGCTCAATAGATGCGCTTGACGCTACCAATACATTCGTACCTTTGGCCGAACATCCGGCAAGTCAGCTTTGAACATTTGCCCCTGTCGCATAATGTGCGCCGAGAATTGACCCAAGTTTAGAGCGCATAGATGGTCGCCTCGGCTTTGCCAAGCACATCAATTGATGAGGTCAAACAGAGATCGCAGCCATAGATCCGGACTTTTTGAGCTAATGATTGTTCCCCGATGGAATTCGCTGGCAGGCTCCTCAACAATTCTTCGAGCTTGATGCTCTTGGTGTTCAGTAGGATTGACCTGCCACGGTCTGACCTGTTTTGCCAACACGTCATGATTGCCTGTGCAATCGGTGGAACCCTTTAAAGCTTCGGCGTTACAACAAACTAGGATGCGGGAACGAAGTCGGAGCATACAAGTTGCGAATGGATGGCTGGATTGAGACGCGGATTAATGGTGCAGTTCGTGCGAATGCTCATTCGATCAGAAAGAGTCAAGGATCCGTTTAGTTTTCTTGCCTTTGATGCTGAATTTCAAGTGCCGCAACTGGCCGGAAGCGGACACCATGCAATCATGTTCCGGGCGCACCTATTCTTAGAGATATTGATGCGAATAGTGTTGTATGGCCATGCCAAGAAAGCTAACCATAGCTGGATGATATGCATTGTGGAAATTCCGCATATCTTCATTCTCTTCGTAAAACAAACTAATCCCAATATAGGCTTGCTTTGACGGAGTGTAAAAACGGGAGAGAATTTTGTAGTGACGCTCTATTAACGATTGGACCTCCGGTGAGGTAGCGTCAGAATCTTGAACTAGTGGGCTTAACTCTTTATATAGAATGTCCCAATCTTGATGAACCTTATTTTTATCTACATGGGACCAGTTGTCAGTTGCGGATAGGGACGCGGCCTGCTCTGTAGCAAGTGCATCTCGGCATTCTTGAAAGTACTGAGAGGTTGTGTTTTGTGTCGTCATTATTTGGGGGTGATAAGCGGTTCTACTCATAATCTCCAAGAAAAGGTTCTTCTTGTAGCGATTGCGGGCATCATAGCGACGCACAACGAGGAGAGCAACGGAATCTTAAAGATCTGTTCCCAAGCGACAAAAACCTTCAGCATTTTTTCTTCCCCTCCAAGTAAGAAAACACATCGACGCTACAAGATATTATGTATTGGACGGCTGCTTCTGCCGATCGCGGACATGGCAAATAATCAGATGACTACAGGTTCCTACATCTTCAATCCTTCAGCGTTTCGAATCCCGAAGAACAAGCCTTCAGAATTCCACCGGATAAAATTTCTTATTGACGCCCTCCAGACCGAGGGTGATTCCGAACTTCGGTTTTTCACCTAGGTCATCGACCGTGACACTGAGCTTGTCTGCACTTTCCCGGTAACGCGTTTGGTAGACATGCGCGGCTTTCATCGCAGGCACTGTGACGACGGTGTCGGCTCGCTTCCAGTTGTATGTGCCGACGCCCAATTCGAAATGGGCGCTGTATCGCACCGTGAAATCGTGCTGGCCTGGAAGGACGCGCACCCATGCCGGACAGCCGGCTTGCACGCAAGTGGTCGCCTTGCCGTCCACAGCCAGGATGTTGGCGTGGCTCCCGGGCTGCCTTTCGTCAAATGCCACGAATACCGCTGTCTCCGATAGGGCTGGCGTACCTTCGTAGGTGATGTATGGCGCTTGATGGAATGCGCATCCCGACAGGGATAGCGACAGGATGGCAGCTACTCTCACACACTTCATATTTTTATCCTTTTCTCATACGGCTTATGATCAATGAGATTTCCAATGTTCGCTATCTGACCGATTGCAGGCATTGCAAATACGTTTTACAAGGCATCAAAGTGGGCGCAATTGTTGAAGCCAGTGTTGAGCGGATGACTGAAACGAGCCTGTAAATCAATAACCATCGGGGTTTCAATTTTAAAAATTTCGTATGAGCAACTCCTCGGGCAAGTTCTTTTCCCTCTTGCACAAGGTGACAAATAATTAGAAGATAAGCGCGCTGTATATGCTTCCACAAGCGCAAAGACAGCGTAGTCCTGTCCCGCCAGCAAAATGGCGGCAGCCCACAGGAACTCATTAAAACCAATCAAATAATGACAAACGTTCCGCCGACGATTCCTGACCAGCTTGTATCCTCCTATGAGGCGGCGATTCGCGCCGATACGCTTTCACTTCTTTTTCGGCAGTCTTTCCCTGCCCTTTTTCTGAGTCTGCTGATCGCCTGCATTATGTGCTGGACACTGTGGGGGAGTGTTCCGCCGCACGTCGTCTATGCATGGATTAGTGTGCTTGGTGTGAGCACACTAATCCGCCTGACCATGTTCCTACGTTATTTTGGTGCTCGCCCTCAGGGGGCGCAGATTTTGGCCTGGGAACGTCCTTATGCGGCAACGCTCATGCTGTCCTCGCTTATATGGGGACTGGGGCGCTGTATCTGATACAAGAAGTCAAAACGATGCAACAAGGTATTGTGCTGTTCTTCCTGGCCGGCATGCTCGGTGGCAGCATGGTTACCTACGCCTCTCATCGCGTAATGACAATCTGCGCGATGAGCTGCGTGATGGTACCTAGCACATTATGGCTGTACACCCAGCCGGGCCAGGCCGCACTTGGCATGGCGATCGCTTCCACCACCATGATGGCCACCGCATTTCTGGGGACAAAAGTACTTTCCAAGGCCATGCAGAGCAGCCTGTTGCTGAGTTATCAGTTGCAACACGCCCGCGATATCGCAGAAAACATGGCCCGTACCGATGCCCTCACCGGCATCTTCAACCGGCGAGCCTTCGTCGAATGCGGCGAGCAGGCAATTCTCCTGTGCGAACGCAACGCGCATCCAGTCAGCATCCTGCTGATCGATATCGATTTTTTCAAACACGTCAATGACACCTATGGCCATGGCGCCGGCGATCTTGTCCTGAAAAGAATGGGGCATTTGCTCGAATCCCGATTTCGTAAAACAGATATATGCGGCCGCTTGGGCGGTGAAGAGTTTGCCGTACTACTGCCAAATACGGAGGTCGCCGTTGCCAAAATACTTGCCGATAAATTTCGGGAAACCGTCGCCGACACGGTGATTCCCTGGCAAACAAAAAATCTCGGCGTGACCGTCAGCATCGGCGTCGCTGCCGATAGCTACGATCTGGAATCGCTGCTGCAGCGTGCGGATATGGCGATGTATCAGGCAAAGGCGAGTGGCCGGAACGCCACGGTTTGTTAGCACATGCTCGCTGTGACTTGTCGGAGATCTTACTGCTGTAAGGAGAGTTCACGCGCGGCTGGCGTGAATACCGGTTCCGCTACAAGATGGAACACACGATCATAATCGGCTGATATGTGCAAAGTCCGGGCTGGGAAGGTTAGGCGATTGCGGGCAAGACCCTGCTGATTCACGACGAGCAGGGATAAGGTGGCACATTCCAGTTCCTGCGCATGGTGGCCTGGCCTCGACATAGCCCGCTTTAAAGCATCGGCCATCTTGAAAGACAGTGCGTACACGGACTTAAGCTAATAGCCAAATTCCCTGAGCCACAATCCACGTCGGGAGCTGACAACTATCGAAAACACGCCACTATCGATAGTCCGCAACAGCTTATTTGTCTGGCCTTTGAATTGTTCAACGTCTGCTTCTGGCCGATGAGGGCGATTCTGTTGCCCGTCCCGGGCAATGGTCAGACTCGCATTTCTTTGTACTTGAGAATCTCTCGCCACATTCTGACCACCAGCGGCCGTAAATTGTTCTTCGGTTTGAATGCGAGGATGGAGACTTCCGTATCCCACGCCCCGCCGCCGACCGGTTCAAGACTCCAATGCCGGTGCTGACTGAACGAGCTGTCGGGCAGCCACGCAACTCCCAGTCCCTGAGAGGCGAGGTCGCCCAGCACATCCGACATCTCTGTCTCGAACATGGGCGAGCCTTCCAGCTTGACTTCAGATCCTTCGATGATCTGATCGACGACGCGCGCGAAATACACGCTGGAGCTGTACATCAGCAAGGGTGCAGGGTTGCCTGCACTGCCGAGCGAAGCGTGCATTCCGATTTTTTCAATCAAGGCGGGCGACGCGTAAGGACGTACGCGCTCTCGACCCAATTCGACGCTTTCAAATAGCAGAGGATCGATCTGGATAGGTGACGCTGCATGATAAAAGCAGATGAGCAGATCGACATTGCCGGCAATGAACGACGACACGATGTCGTGCACGTTGCCGGTCTCCAGCGCACAGATCAGCGGTTGGCCACTGGTCCAGCTGTCCCACCATCCAGGAAGCCGGGTAGTCGCCAGCGCATAGGGCATGGCCAGTTTGATCTTGTCGCGCGACTGGTTGCCGGCCAGGTCGGCCTTGGCGTCGGCTATCTGGCTGACAATCTGCGCCGCGACGCCGCGAAATTTTTCTCCGGCCGGGGTCAGCCTGGTCGGGTACGAACTGCGGTCGATCAGCTTGGCGCCCAGCATCTGTTCCAGAGAACCGATGCGTCTGCTGAACGCTGCCTGAGAAAGATTTCTGATCTCGGACGCACGCGTGAAATTGAGAACTTCCGACAGCGTCAGAAAATCCTGGAACCACTTGATATCCATTATTGCCTTCCTCCCTTACCTATCTTACGTCCAGATCCGCCGATTTCGGCCATGTGAATTTGCGATCACGCGATGCGTCCTGAACATGACGGCGATGCTGCACTTTGCATTGGACGCTCTGCATTCTCAACGTAATACTTAAGCAAATTCTGTGCAACCAGAACTCATCTCATCAAACCATTTTTTGAAAGGAATAGCGATGCCAACATCGACAGAACTGCGTTCCGCAGCGAAAGAATTCATGGTGCGCTATGGCGGCGACACGTTTCCGAATCTGTTTCGTTCGGCCAAGGGGGCGGTGGTCATCGACGATACCGGCCGCGAGATCCTTGACTTCACTTCGGGGCAGATGTGCGCCACCATCGGGCATAACCATCCGGCCATCGTCGCAGCGGTGCAAAAGGCCGGCGAAGAAGCGTTCCACATGTTCAGCGGCATGATTCCAGAGGTGGTCGCCGAATTGGCGACCACCATGGCGCAAGACTGGATGCCGGAGTCTCTGACCAAGTCCATCTTCGTCAATACCGGTTCGGAAAGCAATGAGATCGCACTGCGCATGGCAAAGATGTACACCGGCGGTTATGAAGTCCTGGCGGTAGGCGGGTCATGGCATGGCGTCACCGGCGGATCGAGCAGCGTGTCGTTTGCCAGCGATCGCAAAGGTTACGGCGTGTCGACGCCAGGTGTCTATGTGTTGCCGGAACCCAATGACTATCGTCCCTATATCAAGGGCATGAACGGCGAAGAGTCGGCTCTGACGTGTCTGGAAATCGGGCTGAAGATGTTCGACATGGCTTCCTCCGGTCGTCCCGCTGCGATCATCATCGAACCCATCATCAGCGCCGGCGGCGTGCTGGTGCCTCCCAAGTCTTACATGCAGGCGCTGCGCAAAGCCGCGGATGAACGCGGCATGCTGCTGATCTTCGACGAGGCGCAAACGGCGTTCGGCCGCATCGGTCAACGCACCGCCTCAGACCTGTTCGGCGTTGTTCCGGACATCATGTCTGTCTCCAAGACCATGGGTGGCGGCTTGCCGCTGGCGGCGACTGTCACGACAGCGCAGATCGAACAGGCTGTGCATGAGCGCGGCTTCACCTTCTACACCAGTCACGTCTCAGACCCGTTGCCTGCGCGCGTGGGCCTGGCAGTGCTCAATACGATTCGCAATGAGGATCTGATTCGTCGTGCGCAGTCTACCGGTTCTTATCTGCGTTCCCGCCTGTTGGAACTGCAAACTCGCTATGAAAGCATCGGCGACGTGCGTGGTGAAGGCTTACTTCTGGGTGTGGAACTGGTGGCCGACAGGGAGTCACGCAATCCGGCGCACGAACTGGGTGCATTGACCACTCAGCGTTGCTTCGAACTGGGACTGAGCATGAACATCCGGCGCCGTCCGGAACGCGGATCCGTGTGGCGCATTGCGCCGCCGCTGACGGTAGAGCACAAGCAGATCGATCAGGCAGTGGATATTCTGGATCGTGCCCTGCGAGAAAGCCTCGACAAGATGGCTGGTACCCGCTAGTCCCACCCCGAACCTGTTGCAAATTGCTGTCGAATGCCGCGCCACCTCTGTACCTCATGTGGCTCGTTCAGATTGTCGCGTCTTAAACTCACTTCCTGGGGAGCACTGTCATGGTTTCAATTCGTCTTGCAGTATTTACTTTTACCTGTACGTTGGCAGCATCGGGGGCGATGGCGCAATCCATCGGCACGCTGCAAAAGATCAAGCAGTCCGGAGAGATCGTGTTTGGCTACCGCGAAAGTGCGATTCCGTTTTCCTACATCGACGCGAATCAGAATCCGGTCGGCTTCTCCATCGACCTCTGCAACCGGATCGCTGCCGCCGTGCGTGACAAACTTAGCCTGCCCTCCCTGAGAGTGAAATTTGAACCCGTGACTGCATCCAACCGGGTCCCCTTGCTAGTCAATGGCGCTGTCGACGTCGAGTGCGGTTCCACCACCAACACGCTGGAACGGCAAAAATCAGTCGATTTTCTGAATACGACTTACGTCAGCGGTACGCGGATCATGGTGCAGACCAGCAGCAACATCACCTCCATTGCCGACCTGAAAGACAAAGCCATTGCGGTCACCGCCGGTACGAACAATATCAAAGCGATCCAGCAAGCCAATCAGGCCGGCTCCCTCAATCTGAGCCTTGTTTACGGCAAGGACCACGCGGAAAGTTTCCTGATGCTGCAAAACGGCCGGGTAAGCGCGTTCTCAACAGACGACGTTCTGCTCTACAGCATCCGCGCGATGTCGCGTAATCCTGCCGGCACCAAGGTGGTTGGCCCGTTGCTGTCGCAAGAACCCTACGGTCTCATGATCCGCCGCAACGATGATGAATTCAAAAAATTTGCCAATGACGTGCTGGGCGGCATGTTCGGCAATGGTGAATTCAAGAAGACTTACTACAAGTGGTTCAACGCGCCGATCCCTCCCAAGAACATCAATCTCAGCATTCCCATGTCGCCCGAGCTGGAAAAGCTGATGGCTGCACCAAACAGTCACGGCGTGTAACAGGCCTGGCTGGTTCAGGTCACCGCAGGCGGCATCAGCAACGCGATTTCATCCATGTTGCCGCCTGCATCAATGCTTCCCTGATTTCTTCTGTAACTTGCAGCTCGAACCCGATATTCCGAGAGGCGATGCATGATCGCTTACGAGTACGCGTTACTTCGGATATGGCAAAGGATTAAGCGATGGAATATCAATGGCACTGGAACGTTTTCTTCCAGATATCTCCGGACGCCGGTCAAGCGTACTGGATTCTGTTTGTCAAAGGCTTCGCCGCCACGCTGACCGTATCGGCCGCGAGCTGGATCATCGCCTTTGTGCTGGGTGTGATCGTCGGCGCGGCGCGTACTTCCCTGATCTTCTGGATACGCATGCCCGCGTATCTGTATGTGCACTTGTTTCGCGGCGTTCCCTTGCTGGTCCAGCTATTCCTCTGGTATTTCGTCTTCCCCGAAATGTTCGACAGCGTGAAGGCGGTGGTAGTGAGAACCGACGCCATGTATGTGCAATTCATTGCCGTGACAGTTTGCCTGGGCTTGTTTACCTCGGCGCGGGTGGCAGAGCAGGTGCGCTCCGGCATTGAATCGCTGTCGCGTGGCCAGCGTAGCGCCGGCATGGCGCTGGGATTGCATCCGGCACAGATCTATCGGTACGTGTTGCTGCCGCAGTCGATGCGCCTGATCGTT
>Ga0207695_10010112_pt1 | contig 11576 bp, 9 predicted proteins | sample KBSC54metaG_FD_184354 | JGI IMG/M metagenome (GOLD analysis project Ga0207695, IMG submission 184354) | Corn rhizosphere microbial communities from Kellogg Biological Station, Michigan, USA - KBS C5-4 metaG (SPAdes) (version 2) | ecosystem: Host-associated > Plants > Roots > Rhizosphere > Soil... | reverse complement strand
AACCTATAACAAAGCCCTAGCAAGGAGCGTTGCACATGCCTCGTACTCGTTATCTGGCCGGCGCCATTACCGCCGCGCTGCTTTTCAGTTCCGCCGCTTCGGCGGGCCAGTTCGACAAGGTCGTCGTCTTCGGCGACAGCTTGAGCGATGCAGGCAACATCTCGCTGGCCACCGCGCCGCAGATCCAGCCGCCGCTGCGCTTCACCACCAACCCGGGCGTGACCAGCGCGGAAATCGTCGCAGCCAACCTCGGCCTGCCGATCACGCCGTCGCTGCTGGGCGGCACCGACTACGCTTTCGGTGGCGCGGGTCTCAACAACAACGTCACGGCGGGCCCCATTCCGACCCTGCCGCAGCAGCTGCAGATGTACCTTGCATCGACTGGCGGCAAGGCCGATTCGCGTGCGCTGTACCAGGTGTGGGGCGGCGCCAACGACATCTTCTTCCTGACCGGCACCTCGACCGATCCGAATGTGTTGGCCGCTGGCACCGTTGCGGCAGCAACCACCGAAGTGAAGCTGCTCGGCCAGTTGCAGGCGTCTGGCGCGAAGTATGTTGTCGTCTACAACCTGCCCGATATCGGCAAGACCCCCGAGAGCATTGCCGGTGGCCCAGCCGCAGAAGCCGGTGGCACTCAGCTGGCGCTGGCGTTCAACGGCGTGCTCAATGCGGGCATCACGCAGCTGAGCAACAACGGCCTGAACGTGATTCCGGTGAACACCTTCGCGCTGCTCAACGAAGTGATCGCCAACCCGTCGGCCTACGGCTTCACCAATGTCACGCAGCCGGCGTGCGGCGCCGGCTCCAGCTCGGTGCAGTGCGGCCCGGCCGGTTCGGGCCTGCCCTACACCTACGCTGCGGGTACCAACCAGACTTACCTGTTCGCCGATGGCGTGCATCCGACGACAGCCGCACACGCGCTGCTGGGTCAATACGTGACCTCACTGCTACGCGCGCCAGGCCAGGTCTCGCTGCTGGGTGAGGCGCCGCTGGCAGCCAACCAGGCGCAGAACCGTGCCATCCGCAATCAGATGCAGGCTGACGAAGCTGGCTCCGGCACGCGTTTCTTCGCCAATGTCGATTACTCGCATCAGCGTTTCGACGGCAGCGACAGCTCGCCCAAGACCACGTCCAACAACGTCGACCTGACGCTGGGCGCCGATGCCAAGCTCAACGAGAATTTCTCGATCGGCGTGGCAATGGGCATCGGCCAGCACAATAGCGACTTCACCGGTGGCGGCGGCTACAAGCTGCAGGACATCAGTGGCATCGGCTACGCCACGTGGTACGCCGGCGGCGCCTACGTCGGTGGCTACGTCAACTTTGCGCAGTCCAACTTCTCCGACATCGATCGTCGCATCCAGCTGGGTACGGACCTGCGCGGCGAAACCGGCAAGGACGATGGCTCGCGCCTGGGTGGCGGCTTTACCGGCGGCTACTGGTTCACCTTCAACAGCATTCGCACCGGCCCGTTCGCAAACATCGACTGGCAGACGGTAAAGCTCGACGGCTACAGCGAAAGTGGTGACGACAGCACCGCAATGAGCTTCGGCAGCCAGCACCGCGATTCGTTGATCTCGACCTTGGGCTGGCGCCTGCAGGGCTCCTTCGGCTCGGGCAGCATTGCCTGGTCGCCCTATGCCGAGCTGGCCTGGAACCACGACACCAAGGCGGACCAGCGCGAAGTGACTGCCGGCCTGGTCAGCATGCCGGGCACCTTCTCGCTGCTTGGCTACTCGCCGGACAAGAGCTGGGGCACCGCCGATGTGGGCCTGAACGCGAAGTTCTCCGACAGCGTCAGCGCCTGGGTGGGTTACAGCGGTCGCTTCAAGGACAGCAGCCAGAAGTACAACAGCCTGAATATCGGGATGAAGATCGGCTTCTGATCTTTGGGAAAGTCGGCCGAGCTCTGCTCGGCCTGTAAAGAGTAAACGGGGAAGAGCGGAACCTTGCAGCTTTCGCTTTTCCCATTTACAGGTCGCGTAGCGACCGGACTTGCCCACTAGACAAAAAAAGAGCCCGCTTTCGCGGGCTCTTTTTTCGTCCGGTGAGCAAGGCTTATTTGCCCTTGCCGCCCGTCGCCAGATTCAGAATCGACTGCGCCTGCTTCTGCAAGCTGGCTGCATCGTCATCACCCAGCGCATCGGTCTTGCCGCCGGCCTCATGCTGCTTGAGCAGCAGCGCGCCGTCCTGACCCCACGCGGCGCGATCGGTCGACGTCGGCTTGGCGTCCTTGCTGGACTTCTTCTGCTGCACGACTACCCACGGCTTGCCGTCCTTATAGGCGTAATCGGTGCTGGTGAAGCCCTTGTCGCCGTAGTCGACCTGCTCGCGAATGAATTTGACGTTGCCGCCTTCGCGGAACACCTGCCAGCCGCGCGACACATCTTTGTCGAGCTTGGTGCCATTGGTGATCTTCATGCCGCCGATATGTGCCTGCACGTCCTTGAACGCTGCAAACTCCTTATCGCCAGCGGTCTGCACCGGGGCCAGGGTGATCGTCACCTGGTTGGGCGCACCCTTGGTCAATACGGGCGACTGCAAGGCCGGGGCGTACTTGTGGTCGCCATCGGTCAGCACGACCTGCACGTTGTAGCCGTTGGCCGGCGTGATATCGGCCGGGTTGAAGGTCAGCTCGAACGACTGCGGCATGCTCGGCACCGGCGAGATCGTCTTGCTCGCCAGCGAGGTGGCGCCGCCTTCGGTCGACACGTCGACCAGGTTGATTTCGAGCTTCGCATTCGGCGAAAGCTGCACGTCACCGGACAATGCCACGGTGCCGGACACCGTATTGGCCTTGGGAGCGGCTGCGTTGTCGCCCGCTGCAGGGGCGTTGCTAGCTGCCGGCTGCGACGACGCATCCGACGTATCCGAGGAAGAATTGCAACCGGCCAGCGCCAGGGCTGCAACCGACATCAGCGACCAAACGATCCTGCGCATTGAGGGACCTCAATCTATCGATGAACCAAAACGCGAAAACCCGCGCCACGTCTAGACGTGCCATAGATTTTCACGGGGGAAGCTTCAAGCATAGCCCAAAGAACCCCTGTGGAAAAGTCAACAAAACCAGTGCCATCCGTAACCAAACGAGCGTTTGGCTGGTGGTTTCGTGACCCAGCGCGCTCATCTTACCCGTATCAGACCAGTTGAGACGAGAGAGGAGCAAAATCTTACGTGAAACAAATTTCATTTGTCTGGGTATACATCGGGTAAACCAAACCCAAACTCGGTCGTTATTCATTGCGACCTGTCGGCTAAAACCACCGGTTGGACTGCAGCGTGCCCCGCTCGACCCCATACATTTCGGCACAAGTGCCCAGGGCTTGAGTTCGCTGTAATCCGTTAAAGCTTTGGACACAAGGAAGTTAAGCGGTGAAAGCAGGAGCGAAATTCCCCCTCGTCCACGTTGGTTGGAAATTGCGATGAATACGCAAAAAACTACGCACCTCGTCGAAGCCCCCTCCGGCACGTTTGCCGATCGTATTAAAGTGCTGATCCAACGCGTTGGCAGCGTCACGGAAATCGCACGAATGTGCGGGTTCTCCGAGGGCGTTGTGCGCAGTTGGCGCGACGGCAATACCGATCCCTCTCGTGCACGTTGCGTGACCCTAGCCAAGACACTGGGCATCTCGCTGGTGTGGCTGGTTGCCGGTGAAGGCACGATCCAGACCGAAGCGCTTGCGCAGGGCGAAGAATTGCCCGGCACGGAGAGTTCGCTGTCCCAGCGTCACCGCTCCAAGCTACGGACTGCGGCCGACACGCTGCAAGCCAGTGGCGTCGCCATGGACCCGACTCGTCTCAACACCGCGCTGCGCATCCTGCAGTCCGAGCTCGATCTGGCCGAAAGCCGACTGACGCTGGCCGAGAATGCCGACATGCTGGCCGAGCTTTACGACATCCTTGGCCCGAATGGCGACGTGGATGCCACGGCGATGGTGGCGTTCAATCACCGCCTGGGCGATCGCATTCGCCGGAATCGTTCGGCGGCCTGACCGCGGTCCGGCCGCGAATGCGGCCTGTAGAGCTGGTTGCTGCGCTCCCTGAAAAAGGGAGAGAGACAAGAAAAAGCCCGCACATTGGCGGGCTTTTTCTATTTACGGCTGACCGTTCGCAAGCTGCGCGAGCAGCCGGACTTACAGCCTGGAAATATCCGCAATCGCAGCAAACTGCGCTTTCAGCTGTCCCAGCAGGGCCAGGCGATTGGCGCGTACCGCCGGATCCTCGGCATTGACCAGTACATCATCGAAGAAGGCATCTACCGGTGCCTGCAACTGGGCAAGACGCGTCAGCACAGCCGTGTAGTCACCTGCTTGCAGCGGAGCGGCCGTGTCGGCCGTTGCGGCAACCAGCGCATCGGCGAGATGACGCTCGGCATCGAACTCGAAATGCTTCGGATCCACCGAGTGCCCGATCGGTGGGGCGCCGGCCTCCTCGGCTTGTTTGCGCAGGATATTGGCCACGCGCTTGTTTGCCGCTGCCAGGCTGGCCGCTTCCGGACGCCGGCCGAACTCGGCAACCGCACGCAGGCGACGATCGAAATCGGCAAGGCTGGCCGGCTGCACCGCAAGCACCGCTTCGAACTGCTCGCCGCCGAAACCTTGCTCGGCGTAGTAGCCACGCAGGCGTTCCAGCACGAAGTCGTACAGCTCCTCGACCAGTTCGACGCGTCGCTTGCCCGCATCAAGCGGCGCTGCCTTGCCGTCCTTGCCCGGCTTGATGCCTGCGGCCAGTGCGGCTTCCGGTAGCAGCTCCAGGGCCTCGCGCAGGGTGCCCTTGAGGTCGATCTCGATGCCGCCTTCGATCAGCGTACGTGCAAGACCTAATGCCGCACGACGCAGCGCGAACGGATCCTTGTTGCCACTGGGCTTCATGCCGACAGCAAAAATGCCAGCGAGCGTGTCCAGACGCTCGGCCACGGCCAGCACCTGGCCCACCTTGCCCGATGCCACGGCATCGCCGGCAAAGCGCGGTTGGTAGTAGCTGTCCAGCGCGGCAGCGACCTCGGCCGACTCGCCATGATGCGTGGCGTAATAACGCCCCATGACGCCTTGCAGTTCGGGAAACTCGCCCACCATGCGGGTAAGCAGGTCGCATTTGCTCAATGCCGCCGCTCGCGTCGACTCGCCGGCATCGACGCCGACGCGGTTGGCGATGATGCGGGCGAGCTCGGCGACCCGGATGCTCTTGTCCCACAAGCTGCCCAGGGCCTGCTGGTAGGTCACGTTTTTCAGCGCTTCCTGGTAGCCGGCCAGTGGGGTCTTGAGATCTTCGTCCCAGAAGAATTTTGCGTCGGCGAATCGCGGACGTATGACGCGCTCGTAGCCCTTGCGAATCTCGCTCGGCTGCTTGCTGTCGATATTGGCGATACCGATGAAATGCTCGGTGAGCTTGCCGTCGGCATCGAACACCGGCACGAACTTCTGGTTCGTTTCCATCGTGGTTACCAGCGCCTCGGGCGGCACTGCGAGGAACTCTCGTTCGAACGTACAGGCGATCGCCGCAGGCCACTCGGTGAGGTTGGCGATTTCATCGAGCAGGGCGTCGTCCAGGCGCGGCACACCACCGGTTTCTTTCGCGGCGCGGACAATTTCATCCTGGATGCGCTGGCGACGCTCGCGCGGATCGGCCAGCACCTTGGCCGCACGCATATGATCGAGCCAACCGTCCGCGTCCGCGATATGCACCGGCTGTGGATGCATGAAGCGATGGCCACGCGACTGACGACCGCTCTTGAGGCCCAGCACCTCGCCATCGACGATATCCGAGCCATGCAGCATCACCAGCCAATGTGCCGGTCGCACGAAGCTGTAGTCGTGATCGGCCCAACGCATCGGCTTGGGAATCGGCAAGCCCTTGAGTGCCTCGTCGACGATCTCCGGCAGCAACGCCGCGACCGCCTGGCCGGGCTTTACCGCGCGAAATACGAACCAGGAACCCTTGTCGGTATCGAGCTTCTCCAGCTGTTCGACGGTGACGCCGCACGACTGCGCGAAGCCTTGCAGCGCCTTGCTGGGTTGGCCTTGTGCGTCAAGCGCGGCGTTCACGGCCGGGCCACGGCGTTCGATCGTCTGCTCGGGCTGGGTCACCGCCACATTCGGGATATGGACGGCCAAACGGCGTGGCGATGCATAAGCCACGGCGCTATCCAGGCCAGCATCCACACCGCGCTTGGCCAGACCATCGCAGATGCCGCGCAGGAATGCGGCGGCCAGTTCATCGAGCGCCTTGGGCGGCAGTTCTTCGGTGCCCAGCTCGATCAGCAACGACTTGGCGGCGCTCATGCAGCCTGCTCCTTCTTGTTCTTGATGCCGGGGAAACCCAGCTTCTCCCGCTGGGCAACGTAGGTTTCGGCAACGGCGCGCGACAACGTACGCACACGCAGGATGTAGCGCTGGCGTTCGGTGACGCTGATGGCGCGCCGCGCATCCAGCAGGTTGAAGGTGTGGCTCGCCTTCATCACCTGCTCGTAGGCAGGCAACGGCAGGCCCGCGGCGATCAGCTTGTTCGCCTCGCCTTCGCATACGTCGAACCAGCGCAACAACTCAGGCACGTTGGCGTGCTCGAAGTTGTAGGTGCTCTGCTCGACCTCGTTCTGGTGGAACACGTCGCCGTAGGTCACCTTGCCGTGTGGGCCTTCGGTCCAGACCAGGTCATAGACGTTGTCCACGTTCTGCAGGTACATCGCCAGGCGCTCGAGACCGTAGGTGATCTCACCGGTCACCGGGCGGCACTCCAGGCCACCGGCCTGCTGGAAATAGGTGAACTGGGTAACTTCCATACCGTTGAGCCAGACCTCCCAGCCCAGGCCCCAGGCGCCCAGCGTGGGCGATTCCCAGTTGTCCTCGACGAAACGGAGATCGTGAACGAGCGGGTCCAGGCCCAGCTCCTTCAGCGAGCCGATATACAGCTCGAGAATGTTTTCCGGGTTCGGCTTCATCACCACCTGATACTGGTAGTAATGCTGCAGGCGGTTGGGGTTTTCGCCATAGCGGCCATCGGTCGGGCGCCGCGAAGGCTGAACGTAGGCGGCCGACCAGGGCTCCGGGCCCAGCGCGCGCAAGAAAGTGGCTGGATGGAACGTTCCTGCGCCGACCTCGGTATCGAGCGGCTGCAGCAGCACGCAACCCTGCGCCGCCCAGTAGCGGTTGAGGGTCTGGATCACATCCTGGAAAGTACGTGCGGACATGGTTTTCCGTGACCTGGAATAAAGCGGGTTAGTATAGCCTTGAGGTCAAATTTACGTCGTCAGGGTTTTCTACGGCCGCCTGGGCTTTGGCGGCGTCAGGGGTTTTTTCAATGGCCACAGCACCGCAATCGTCTTCCCTGCTCGGTCGCCGAGGCAGGTTGTCGCTGGACGAAATGCTGGCCGCCCTGGTCGTCACCGGCCATATCGCCGCCGACGATGCGAAGAACGTCCGCATGGGCTCGCGCTCGGGTCGCAGCACGGTCGAGCTGCACCCGCTGGTGATCATCGCCAATGCCAAGCTGCCGAACCTGCGCGAACCGGGCCGGCCACTGAGCGCCGAGGCGCTGACCGAATGGCTGGCTGCCCAGGCCGATCTGCCGTACATGAAGATCGACCCGATGAAGATCAACGTGGCCGCAGTGACCCAGGTGGTTAGCCACGCCTATGCGATACGCCACAAGATCCTGCCCGTGGCGGCGGCCCTGGGCGAGGTGACCTTCGCCACCTGCGAGCCGTTCGACGCGGCCTGGGCGACCGATCTCTCGCATATGCTCAGGCGCGAAGTTTCGCGCGTCGTCGCCAATCCGCTAGACATCAATCGCTACCTGCAGGAGTTCTACGGCGTCCAGCGCTCGATCCAGATGGCGCAGGATGCCAAGAATGCGGCAGGCGGTTATGACTCGTCGGCGATTCTCAACTTCGAGCAGTTGGTGGAGTTGGGCAAGAGCGGCGAAGTGGGCGCGGACGATCGCCACGTCGTGCATATCGTCGACTGGCTGCTGCAATATGCGTTCGAGCAGCGCGCGTCCGATATCCATCTGGAACCGCGGCGCGATGCCGGCAAGTTGCGTTTCCGTATCGACGGCATCATGCACAAGGTGTTCGAGTTGCCGCCGCCGGTGATGACCGCGGTGACGGCGCGCATCAAGATTCTTTCCCGCCTGGACGTGGCCGAAAAGCGCCGCCCGCAGGACGGTCGCATCAAGACGCGTTCGTCGGCGGGCCGCGAAGTCGAACTGCGTATCTCGTCGATGCCGACCGCGTTCGGCGAGAAGATGGTGATGCGTATTTTCGATCCGGACATCGTCGCCAAGGATTTCTCCCAGCTGGGCTTTTCGCCGACCGAGGACGCTATCTGGCGCGGCATGGTCGAACGCCCGCACGGCATCGTGCTGGTTACTGGCCCGACCGGCTCGGGCAAGACCACCACGCTGTACTCGACCTTGAAGCATCTGGCGACGCCATCGATCAATGTCTGCACGGTGGAAGACCCGATCGAAATGGTCAGCCCCGAGTTCAACCAGATGCAGGTGCAGCCGGCGATCGATCTCGACTTCGCCGCCGGTGTGCGCACCTTGCTGCGCCAGGACCCGGACATCATCATGGTCGGCGAGATTCGCGACCTGGAAACCGCACAGATGGCGGTGCAGGCCTCGCTGACCGGTCACCTGGTGTTGTCCACGCTGCACACCAACGACGCGCCCAGCGCGGTGACGCGACTGCTCGATCTTGGCGTGCCGCATTATCTGATCCAGTCGACTCTGACCGGCGTGGTAGCGCAACGCCTGGTGCGTACGCTGTGCCCGCATTGCAAGCAGGAAACCACGCAGGACCCGCATGAATGGGTCGCACTCACGCACGGTTGGGATTTGCCGGTGCCGGAGAAAGTGTTCAAGCCGCTGGGCTGCCTGGAATGCCGTCATACGGGTTTCCTGGGACGCACCGGCGTGTATGAAATGATGCCCATGTCCACTCGCTTGCGAGGATTGATCACACCGCAGCTCGATCTTGCCAAGCTGGGTGGCGCCGCATTAAGCAGTGGCATGCAACCCTTGCGCATTTCCGCCGCGGCACAGGTCGCGCGCGGCGTGACCACGGTGCAGGAAGTACTTACCGTTCTGCCGCCGATCGAGACGGAAGTCGACGATACGAAGTAACCGCTACGCCTTAATAGACAGACACCATCCATGAAGCCCGTTTTGATCATCCGTACCGGCCGCGCGCCCGACACCATTCGTGCACGCTTTGGCGATTTCCCGCATTGGTTCCGTGTTGGCGCGCAACTGGCGCCGCAACAGGTTCGCGTTGTCGACGTCGAGGCCGGCGAACAGCTGCCACCGCCCAAGGATGTTGCCGGCGCATTGATTACCGGCTCGGCGTCCATGGTGACCGAGCGTCTGCCATGGAGCGAACAGACCGCGGGCTGGATTCGCGATGCGATGGATGTCGAGCTGCCGATGTTTGGCGTCTGCTACGGTCATCAGTTGATGGCGCACGCATTGGGCGGGCGTGTCGACTACCTGCCCGGTGGGCGCGAAATTGGCACGGTATCGCTTGAGGCCGTGGGCGATGTGACGAAGGATTCGCTTGCCGCCGCGCTGCCCGCGCAGTTTCGCGCACATGCCACACACGAGCAGTCCGTGCTGGAAGCACCGAAGGGTTCGCAGTCGCTACTGCGCAGCGACCGCGACCCGAATCACCTGCTGCGCTACGGTCCGAATGCGCTGAGTGTTCAGTTCCATCCGGAATTCAATGCCGATGTGATGCGTGCCTATATCCATCGCAAGCGCAACGATATGCATCGTGAAGGTTTCGATCCGCACCATACCTTCAGGCAGGTTGCACCGACGCCGATCGCGCGGCGGTTACTGCGGCAGTTTGCGCGGCATCATGGATTGGCTGCACAGCGCTGATAGTTGTTCGGTGATCGTCAGCGCCTTGGCGGCATCGGAAACGGCGTAACGACTTTCTGACCATCGCTGGCATCGCGAATGGCCAGCGGGCCCTTGCGTTCGACTTCCTCGATGCGCACGACCGATTGCATCGGCAGATGCAGCACGCGGGTGTCCTGGAACTCCTCGCGCAGCCGTTCTTCGGTGGGGTCGACGACAATGCCTTCGCCCGCCGGCTCGAACACCAGTTCGCCGACTTCGGTAAAGCCCCACAGCCCGCTCGACGCCACGTGACGAGCATAGAGCTCGTAGCATTTGCCAAGATGCAGGAAGGTCACCTTGTAGAGTTTCTTTGTACGCATGGTTGCCATTTTAACCGCGCAGCCGTCGTGCGATGGCCGGCTTACACAGCAGCGCGAAGACGATGCCGAACAGGAAGCCGGCGATATGCGTCCACCACACGACCAGGCCGTAGCTGGGGCCGGCATAGCTGAAAAGCAGCTGCAGCAGTACCCATATGCCGATCAGCAGAAACGCTGGGATACGTACGAATTCGAGATACAGGCCCAGCGGCAGCACGAGGCCGAGGCGGGTCCGCGGAAACAGCGCGATATACGCGCCAAGGATGGCCGATACCGCACCGCTGCAGCCGATGATCGGTGAGCGCACACCCGCCAGGGACAGAGCACCGACCAGATTGGCGATCGCGCCGCCGATAAGGAACAGGGCCAGGAAACGCATCGAGCCCAGCGCTCTTTCGGCGGGAAGGCCGAAAATCACCAGGAAGAGCAGATTGCCGAGGAGATGCAGCCACGCCAGGTGGATAAACAGCGCAGTGATGAGGCGCAGCAAGGAAGGGTCATGCAGCTGCTGCAGGATCGGTTCTTTGGCATCGAACACGTTGGCCGGCACGGTGCCCCATTCGAGCCACATCGACACCCGCTGCGGTCCGGGCATCAGCGCGAACATGACGAAACTCACCACGCATACGATGACCAGCAACACCGTCGCCCATTGCGGCCGGACGCGCCGGCGAGTTTCGACATGGACGAACACGGGGAGGTACTCCGCAGGATGGACAGGGCAGTCGCATCATAGGGGAAAGCGCAGGGTGGGCGGGATCGTATTCCAAGGGGTGGACTAGGCGATGACCGGGTGTGCGTTGATGTTGTGAGGGGGCGGTCGCGACTGAAGTCGCTCCTACAAGCTAGCCGGGCCTGCCTGAGTTTGTAGGAGCGACTTCAGTCGCGACCGCGGCGCATGACCGAGAAGGGAAACACGACGACCCTTAACTCCCCTAGTCGTCATCCCGGCGCAGGCCGGGATCCAGTGGCTTCGGTTTCCGATTGTCGCGATAGAGCCGATGCGTGTTGGCTCTCGCGATAACCCACTACAAAGCCACTGGGTCCCGGCCTGCGCCGGGATGACGAGTAGGAAGGTCGAGGTTTGCTGAAGTCGCTCTCACGGCAGAACGCAGACAAGAAAAAACCCGCATCGTTTAGATGCAGGTTCTTAAATAAAGCCCCTGGCGGTGACCTGTTGCAGTGCGGGTCTGCGACCCGAACCGCAACAAAGAAAAAACCCGCATCGTTTAGATGCGGGTTCTTAAATAAAGCCCCTGGCGGTGACCTACTCTTGCATGGGCAATGCCACACTACCATCGGCGCAGCTGCGTTTCACTTCCGAGTTCGGGATGGGATCGGGTGGGACCACAGCGC
>Ga0207695_10010107_pt1 | contig 11579 bp, 9 predicted proteins | sample KBSC54metaG_FD_184354 | JGI IMG/M metagenome (GOLD analysis project Ga0207695, IMG submission 184354) | Corn rhizosphere microbial communities from Kellogg Biological Station, Michigan, USA - KBS C5-4 metaG (SPAdes) (version 2) | ecosystem: Host-associated > Plants > Roots > Rhizosphere > Soil... | reverse complement strand
CGCCCGCGCCTACGAGCGCAGCTTCGCGCTCGCACGCGCACAGCAAGACATCCGATCGATCGCGTTCCCCGCCATTTCCACCGGTGCATACGGTTTCCCGAAAGAACTGGCGGCGCAGGTCGCGCTCTCGGCGATGCGCGCGCACGAGGCAGCGGTCGACCGGGTCGTCGCATGTCTGTTCGATGAGGAGAGCGCGCGCATTTATCGGGCGCTGCTCGACGGCTAGCGGAGCGAGTCGCGATGCCTGATCGCGCTCGAGCATTGCGACGCGCCGCGCTATTTCGGGAAGATCACCGGGAACACCTCGCGCGTCGTGTAGATGCATCGATCGTTGTGTCCGCACTCGGGCACGATGATGGCCGTTGCGGTCTTGGCGCCGAGGGTTTCGGTGACGTACTTGAAGAACGCTTCACCCCGCGCGCGGCGCGTGGGTCCCTGCGCCATCGCCGACGGCGACGAATCGAAGCCGCCTAATGGGAGGACGTCGACCTGTCCCAACAGATACGTCGTGGTACGCTCGGCCAGCTGCTTCCGGAGCTGCTCGTCGCTCATCTGCGCAGTGTAGCCGTGGCGATCTTCCAGACCGGCCGGCCAGTGGTTGTAGCGCGGCACCTTGGTCGAGTCGAACGGTCCGTAGGTGTACGTCGTATGCACCGTCTCGCCCAACTTGCCTAACGGTTCGCCGAGCGCCGCATCGGGGCTGGCGTCGCCCGTGGGGAGCGGCCGCACGGCCGCCGGCCACGCATAGCTGGACGGGTTTGCCACCACGTACCTGATGCGTACGCCGAGCGTGCCGTCAACCTTGTTGGCCATCTCGTAGCGCGTGGCGAACTGCCCGCCGGCCGAGTGTCCGGCGACCACGATCGTGGCAAGGTTGGGGAACACCTTCTTGTCGGCGAGCGTGCGCAGGATCTCATCCATGAAATCGAACGAGGACAGCGTGGGATTGGAGGGCGACATGCCGCCAGAACGCCACGTATCGCCGCGCTCCGGCCACCGCACCTCGTTGGGCTGCGCCGTGTCGCGCTCGGCAATGAAGTGCGGGGCGATGACGATCGTGTTCCCGAGCGCGCCGTCGAGGAACGCGGCGGCGGTCGCAGTCCGGAAATAATGGTCGGCATTGCGCGCGGCGCCGTGCACCATGATCAGCGCACGCGTGATGGCGGCGTTAGGCGTTCGGAGCGCGTAGGTGGCGTACACCATTGAGCGTGCCGGGCCGGCGCCGTAGGTGACCCATTGTTCGCAGGCCGTCGTGGCCGTGGTGCACGGCGCCGCCGGGGAAGCGGGAGGCGCCTGGCGCGCCGCCGGCGCTGCGCCGAGCGCGACGAGGGCGATGAGAGGGATTCGCATCTGGCAAATCGGGAACGGGGAGGATTGTACCTGGAATTGTACCTGGAAAAAGCGCCGCGACACGACGCCCGAAGGAGCACGCGGTCGCGACGCCACAAGGTGATGGTGTGGTTTGGACATCACAAGGCCCGCGTCTCGGCGCGCCTTCCGTTAGCCCTCGATCGTGTAGATCTCCCGCTTGCCGTGGTCGACCAGATCGTGGTAGCCCTTCATGACTTCCTCGAACTGCTTCCGATCGTCGGCCGACATCATCCTCGGCGACATCATCTCCTCGAATGTCTTGAGGTCCGGCACCTCCATCTCGGCGACCACCGTCCAGTATTGCTCGGCGCACATGTCGGTCATGACCTTCATGCGCGGGCCGCCGAGTTTTTCACCGAGCTTCGACATGGCGATGAACTTCTCGACCATGGGCCGCACCTTGCCCGGCTTGCAGTACATGATGTCCCTGATGAGATACATGCTTCCCTCCCGCCCCAGACGTTGACGTAATCGGACTCTCTGTACCTATTTACCACGACGCGGAGATACGTCAACAATGCGCGGCCTGCAGGCACGTCCGGTTCGCGGCGGCAACGAGCGAGCCGGATATGCCAGTACGCGCTGTCCCGACGGGCGCATATCGCGCGGCCGCGAGTCCAACTACGCCCTGGCCTACGACCATGCGCGCCTCGGTCTTCGTCGGCACCAGCCTCGACGGCTTCATCGCTCGGCCTAACGGAGCGCTGGATTTTCTGGACGCCGGCGGCGCCGAACCGCACGGCTACGCGGAATTCATGGCCGACGTCGACGCGATCGTCATCGGGCGCAACACCTTCGAGACCGTACTCGGGTTTGACCGGTGGCCGTACGACAAGCCGGTGTACGTGCTCAGCAGTCGGCCGCTCCCACGCATCCCCGCGGCGGCGGCGGTCGAGCACTTGTCGGGCGACCCGCGCGACGTCATGACGCAACTCGAAGCGCGCGGCGCGGGCCATATCTATGTGGACGGCGGCGTCACCATCCAGCGATTTCTCGAGGCCGGCCTGATCGATCGTCTCATCGTCACGCGCGTGCCGGTGCTCATCGGCTCGGGCATCCCGCTCTTCGGATCGCTCACACGCGACGTTCTCGTTAGGCATGTGGCGACGCGCCAGTTCGGCGGCGGCCTCGTGCAGAGCGAATACGACGTCGTGCGGTAGCGCTGCCGGCGCACGGGCGCCTAACGGTGGACGCGCAGGGCGGCGCAACCGCCGCCGTGCGCGTTTCGAGCAAAAGGATCAGCAGCCGCCCGTATTGGCCGTCCAATCGCCCGCGTCGCCCTCACCAATATTGGGCGCATCGTACGTTCCGCTGCCGGCGCCAGTGGATGGATCGAGAGTCCCTGAAGCTGTGCCGCCTGTGTATGTCACCGAGAGCGACGTGCCCGACAACGTTCCCTGTAGCTGGCCGGCGACACTGGCGACACCGGTCAGATTGTTCTTCGAGTCGAGCACCAGATTCCACGTGCCGCCGCCGTTTCCCTGGCTGCTGCTGTACGTCCCGCAGAACACCTTCACCGTCGCGGCGTCGGTCGAGACCGTCCAGAGTCCGGTCTTGCCGTTGGGGAACGTGGACGTACCGGAGATCACACCGTTCGCCGCAGAGTAGTCGCCGGCGAGTCCGTATCCGCTGCCGGCAAGTACCAGCTGCGGCTCGGCGCTCGCGTCGTACGTGCCGGTCATCGCGATGACGTCGCCGCCCGGCGTGAGCGTCAGCGTCCCCGTGACCTGTTCGACCGTGCCGGCCTCAGCAACCTGCACGAATGCGAATCGCGAAGGCGCCTCCGACCGGCTGGCGACCGATGCCGGGAACGTAATGGTCAACACACCGCTCGCCCCGTCGCCCACCAGTGTGCCCTTGAACTCTCCCGTCGGTCCGGTGGACGGTGACGTCGAGCTCGATCCGCCGCACGCGACTGACGCAAGCATGACGGTTGCCGCGAGCCATCGCATGAGCGCCGCTGGCCGGCTTGGGAGAACGTTTGACTGGGCTGTTTGCATTTTGAGCGCTCCTGTTGGAAGGACCAGCGATCGGACGTCTAGCGATGGGGTCTCATCTTCGAGCGCTCCCGTGACCAAGGCGTCACCTGGACCATCACTCGGCGCGTGACGGGACAGGTACGGTCGCCGGCGGACCGACGCGCGGACATTCTCGCGCCCTCCCCCTTGTGCTTCTACAAGACCAATTGCATACTGAGGGCGTCCTGTAGAAGCGCAAAGGGTACACGAATGCTGATCGAGCTCTGGGCGGACCTGCGCTATCGTGCCCGGGCCATCCTGCGCCGGCGCACGCTCGAGCAGGAGCTCGACGCGGAAGTGCGGTTCCACATTGAGCGTGAAGCGGAGGCCTACATCCGCGCCGGCATGCCTCGGGCCGACGCGATGCGGCGCGCCCGGCTCGCCTTCGGCGGTGTCGAACGCACCAAAGACGCCAGCCGCGATGTACGCGGGACCCGTATGCTCGAAGCGCTGGTGCGGGATACGCACTACGCCGTCCGCTCGCTCCGTAAGCACGCGACGTTTACCGTCACCGTCGTCGTGACGCTTGCGGTCGGCATTGGCGCCAACGCGGCGATGTTCGCTTTGCTCGACGCGCTGATGCTTCGCCCGCTGCCCGTTGGGCATCCCGCGCGGCTGGTCACCATTGGTGATCCGTCCAAAGTCAACTCCGCGTGGCACGGATCGCCGATGACGGCGTACGTCTCGTATCCGGTGTACGCCGACATCCGTGACCACGCACGCTCGCTCGCGGGCCTGTACGCCACGGGCCAGGCCGGGAGACTCGAGGTCGCGGCCCCGGGCGGCGGCATCGAACGCCCCGACGGCCGCTTTGTGACCGGCAATTTCTTTTCCGTGCTCGAGGTCCCGGCGTACATCGGCCGCACCTTCACCGCATCCGAGGATCGCGTTCCGTTAGGCGACCCGGTCGTCGTCATCAGTTACGACTATTGGCGCCGGCAGTACGGTGCCGCGCCTGCGGCGGTCGGCAGTACGATGGTCGTGAACGGCGTACCGCTCACCATCGTGGGCGTTGCGCCGCGCGGCTTCACCGGCGACATCGTCGGGCAGTCGACCGATCTGTGGATCCCGCTGATGATGCGGCAGGCGTTGCAGCCGGCCGGCACGGCGCTCGACGATCGGTCGTTCTCGTGGCTCGCCATGATGGGTCGGCTGGCGCCCGGTGCGACGCTCGCCCAGGCGCGCGCCGAGCTGGCGGTCATCGAGACGCAATCCATTCGTGCGCACCTCACGGGTGAAGATCTCGCCGAGTTCGATGAGGACCTGCGCGTACAGCCGATCGAGGTGAATGCGGGCGCGCGCGGATTTTCCGAGTTTCGGCCACTCTATGGACCGGCGCTGGTGGTCCTCATGGCCGCGGTCGGGCTCATCGTGCTCGTGGTATGCGCGAACGTCGCCAACCTGATGCTTGCGCGCGCCGCCGCGCGGGCGCGCGAGATGACGGTGCGCATGACGCTCGGCGCCGGCCGGCGCCGCCTGGTGCTGCAGCTCCTAACGGAAAGCGCGCTCCTCGCCGGCGCGGGCGGCGCGCTGGGGTTGATCGCCGCGGTGTGGGGAAGCCGGCTGCTCGTGTCGATCGCCGGCGTGGGCGACCGCACGATCGCGCTCGACGTCGCACCAGACCTGCGCCTGTTCGCGTTCACGCTGCTGGTCACGCTGCTCTGCGTGGTGCTGTTCGGGCTCGTGCCCGCGCTCCGGGCCACGCGCCTCGACGTCGGCACGGCGCTCCGCGCGCAAGGGCGCAACATTTCCGGTGCTCGTGCGCGGTTAGGCCGCGTCGCGCTCGGCCCGGCGCTCGTTGTTGGGCAGGTCGCGTTGTCCACGCTGCTCCTCATCGGCGCCGGCCTGCTGCTGCACAGCATGCAGCGCATGCTCACCGTCGACCTCGGCTTCGATCGCGATCACATCGTGAGCGCCGACGTTCCGATGAATCAGCGGAGCCTGGGCGGCGCCGGCGTGCTCGCGGCGGCGCGCCAGCTGGCGGATGAGCTGCAGCGCGTCCCCGGCGTGCGCGCGGTGTCTTACTCCGAGGAAGGCTTGTTCAGCGGGGGCGAATCGACCGGGCACGTGGCGGTGGCCGGATTTACCGCCGTCGCCGACTCGCAACTGTCCGTTAGCTATGACGAGGTCGGCCCGGGCTACCTGCACGCGATCGGCGCGCGGCTCGTCCGCGGCCGCGATCTGGACGAGCGCGATGTCGCGGGCGCCGAGCATACGGCGCTCGTCGACGAGACCATGGCCCGGTACTACTTCGGTCCGCGCGATCCTGTTGGGCGGTCGTTCACGCTGGACTCCGTGGCCTACACCATCGCCGGCGTCGTGCACGACGTGCAAGAGCGCGACGTGCGCGACCTTCCGGTTAGGCGGGCGTATTTGCCGGTCGCGCAGATGGCCGCGGCGCCGAAGATGCTCGTCTTCGAGGTGCGCGTCGCGGGCGATCCGACGCGGTTCGTCGAACCCGTGCGCGCGGCCCTGCTCGCGCGTCATCCCGATCTGCGCGATGCGGTGAGACCGCTCGACGCGATGGTCCGAGAAACGATCGGACAGGACCTGCTGCTCGCGCACGTGACGTCGTTCTTCGGCGCGGCCGCGCTCCTGCTGGCGGCGGTGGGACTCTACGGCATCACCTCGTACTCGACGTCGCAACGGACGGGCGAGTTCGGCCTGCGCAGTGCGCTCGGCGCCGCGCCGCGCGACGTCACCTCGATGGTGCTTGGCGAAGCCGTGCGCCTGGCGACGTGCGGCGTCGCAATTGGATTGCCGGCGGGGATCGCGGCCACGCGACTGATTCGCTCGCAGGTCTTTGGCGTCGGGCCGCTCGACCCGGTGTCGATCGGGGCCGCGATCGTCGCACTCACTATTGCGACACTCGTCGCGAGCTACCTTCCGGCACGGCGCGCCGCGCGCGTCGGCCCGCTCGAAGCATTGCGCACCGAGTGAGCGGCGGTTGCACGCCGCTGTGATGCCGCGCGGCATCGTGTCGCGTTATCTTGTCCCACCTCCCTCGGACAGGATCCCACCATGCGACGCTCGTTGGCGTACGCGGCTTCCCTCCTTTGCCTCGCCGGGCCGCTCCATGCGCAAGGACTGCGCTCCACGATCACCAAGCTGTTCACCTTCGGCAACTGCGGGCAGCCGTTGTGTCTGGCCGGCTCGGTGCTTGCGCAAAACGGACATGGCGACCACTTCATTCCGGCCGACGTCGCCGGCAACGCGACGATTCTCTCGTTCCTCGCGGACGCGATCGGACTGAGCTCGGCCGACGTGCCGGTAAGCGCCGCGAGCAGCGGCGCCACGTTCACGTTCGTGAACGGCCTCCCGCAAAAGACCGCCGAGTCGTCGGGGCCGGTGTTCGGCGAGCGCGGGCCTACGTTAGGCCGCGGCCGCCTTCTCGTCGGCGCGAACGTGACCAACGTCGATTTCAGCACGCTGCGCGGCATTCCGCTCAACGACATCGAGCTCAATTTCACGCATCAGGATGTCGGCGCGCCCGGCCTCGGGGACTCGCCCTTCGAGAACGACTTCATCGAAGTGCGCACCCAACTGCAGGTGAACATGTACGTGAGCTCGTTCTATCTCACGTACGGCGTCACCGACCGCCTCGACCTGGGCGTGTCGATCCCGCTCGCGCACGTATCGGTGAGCGGCTCGAGCGACGCGCAGATCGTACCGTTCGGCACACCGGCCGAGCATTTTTTCTCCGGGACGCCGACGGATCCCGTGTTGACGGCGCAGAGCGCCGCGGCCGGCGCCGCGACCGGGTTAGGCGACATCTCGCTGCGCGCGAAGCTCAATCTCAACTCCTCCCAGCGCGCGAGCTTCTCGCTCCTCGCCGACGCGCGGCTGCCCACCGGCGACGCGGACAACTTCCTCGGCGCCGGCGCGTTCGGGTTCCGCGGGCTCGGCGTGTTCTCGGCACGGTTCGGCAACTTCACGCCGCACTTCAACGGCGGATTCTTCTATCGCGGCGGATCGCTCGAAAACAACGCGCTGCTGGCAACGGGCGGCTTCGATCACCTGATGACCGACTGGGCCACGATGTCGTTCGACATCATCTCCGAATGGCAACTCGGGGCGAGCAAATTGACCATCCCGCCGGTCGTTCACATCATCGCGCCGTTCCAGCGGACCGTGACGCCGACCAACATTCCGAACGAGCGCGATGACATCGTCAACGCGTCGTTCGGACTGAAACTGCGCATGGACTCGGGCGCGACCGGCGTCGTGAACATGATCCTTCCGATGAACCGCGGCGGACTGCGGCCGGATGTCATCTGGACGTTAGGCCTCGAGTACAACTTTTGACGCGGCGCTACTTGATCGAGGCGATCTTCCACTGTTGGCCGTCGCGCACCAGCACCGCGTGGTAGGTCACGGTCGGATGGCGCTCGCCGTCGGCGCCGCGCTTGTAGTCGAAGTCGAAGGTGGCCGTCACGTCGACGTCGGCGCTGCCGGATGACGACACGTGCGGCGGCCCGGCAAGCGAGAGCGAGGCAGTGATGCTGTTGGTCGCATCGAAGATGTCTTGCCAGCGTCGGGCTTCGTCGGCGGTGAGCGCCGGGTAGGCGGCGCGCAGTTGCGCGATGTCCCGCGACGCGAGCGCTCGGGCGTACGTCGCGATCGCAGCCTGAATGCCCGGCGTCGGATCGACGGGCGCCGCCGCGCTGGTGTGCGCCGGCGACCCGGCCGGCGGCGGCGATGCAGGCGGGGTGGGAGGCGGGCCGGCGGCACCGGCGCTCGGCGCTGCCGGGTGTTCCGTTAGGCGCACGGCGGCCGCGCTGTCCGAGGCCGCGCGCCAGGTGGAGCGCGCGTCGAGCATCGCGCGCATCGCGAGATCGAATCGGCGCCGCGCGATCGCGCTGTCCGCCGCCTGCATGAGCCGGTCTCCCCGCCTAACGCTGGACGCGGCGGCGCCGGAATCGATGGCGGTTTGCCGAGCGGCGAGGGCGGCACGCTGAATCTGCATTAGGTCCAGCTGCGATGTCGGCGTCAGGTCTGCCGAGCTGTGCGCCGGCGCCGGCTCGCGCCTGGGCAGGGCCGGCGGCGGGCTGCTGTCGGTAGCGGCCGGGGCAACGGCCGCCGGCACTCGCGCGGGCGCCGAGTCCGGCGCCGACGGCACGCTCACCTGAGGATGGCGCGCGTCCGCCTGCTCGGTCTCGTTGCGGTGCCAGGTCATGCCGAGCACGACGAGCGTCGCCGCGCCGGCGAGTGCACCGGCCGAGAACCAGAGACGGCGCGCGCGCGACAGTGGCAACGGCGGCGCCGAGGGCGACGGTGCGCCGCCCGCGCCTACCGCCAAGGCGTCGCGCAGATCCGCCGCCGTCTGAAAACGCGCGCCGGGCTCCCGCGCCAACGATTTCGCGACCAACGCATCGAGCCAGGCCGGCACCGACGGATTGGCGGCCCGCGGGTGCAGCGGCTCGCCGGTGAGGCGGCGCTGCAGCCGCGCTTCGATGGTCGCCCCGGCGAACGATGACTCGCCCGTGAGCATCTCGTACAACATGCAGCCGAGCGCATAGAGATCGCTGCGGCCGTCGACCGGATCGCCGCCTAACTGTTCCGGGCTCATGTACTGGAGCGTCCCGACCACCACGCCGGTGCGCGTCAGCGCTTCGCGACCGGCCGCGCCCTGCTGCGTCCCCTTGGCAATCCCGAAATCCACGATCTTCACGATGTCGCGGCCATCTTTCGCGCGCGCAATCATGATGTTGTCGGGCTTGAGATCGCGATGAATGATGCCGAGGTCGTGCGCGGCATCGAGGCCGTCCGCCACCTGTCGCGCAATGTTCGCGGCGCGCGCGGCCGGCAACGCGTGCTCCCGATCACAGATACGCGACAGCGCTTCTCCGGGGACGAACTCCATCGCGAGAAACACCAGACCGTCGGCCGACTCCCCGAAATCGTACACGGTGGCCACGTTCGGATGCTGAATGCGGCTGGCGTTCGTCGCCTCGCGATTGAAACGGCTGATCGCATCGGCGTCGGAGACGAGCTCGGGACTCATCACCTTGATCGCACATCGGCGTTCCATCTTCACGTGCTCGGCCAGATACACGCGTCCCATCGCGCCCTGTCCGAGCTGCTCGATCACGCGATAGCGGCCCGCGATGAGCTGTCCGACGAGGCCTCCGCGGCTCGGCGTGCCCAGAGCAGACCCATCTCGCGGACAGAATACGACGCCGGCGTCGTATCGAGCGCCGCACTGCGGGCAGAGCTTGGATCCGGCGCCGGACCCGAGTTCCGCATCATCCGGAGTGGTCACGGCATCAGCCTGTGCGCGCGACGGAAAGGGACACGCATCGATGTCCTGGGATGTGGTCGGCACTCATACCGTAGCGCAGGAGCGGCGGCGGGACAAGCGCCGGCCATGACGTCTTTGGCCGCTCTTTGGCGCAATGGAGGAAGCAGGGCGCACGAGGCGCTGCGCCCGTGCGCCTTCACCTCCACTCAGAGGATCTGATCATGCGCGGCAGGATCCTGCAGTACAACGGCACCGACGGCACCGGCACGATCGCCGCGGACAATCAGCAATACAAATTCGACATCGGCGTGTGGAAGAGCCCTTTGGCCCCGACGGTCGGCAAGACGGTCGACCTCGTGGTGGAAGATTCGCGGTTGAGCGCGGTGATGATCGTGCCCGACGATGTGTTGCTCCGCGAAAAGACCGCGGAGTTGGGCGGCAAGCTGAGCGGGTTGGTGAGCGGCCTCGGCAAGAGCGCCGGCGCGCCGGCCGGGTCCGGATCGTCGTCGAGTCCTAACGCAAGCGGCGGCGCCGCCATCATGCCGGGCGCTGCGCCCGGTTTCAACATCGCGGCGAACCCGATCGTGCAGCGCTACGGCACGCTGACGCTCGGCGCCTATGCGGTGTATCTCATCGGCACGCTCGTCTTCAACGCGATCTCGATCACGATCTTCGGCACGAGCCAGGGCAAGCCATTGTATGATGTTGCCACCCTGCTGAGTCAGGTGGGCGGCGGCGGCGGCGTGAAATTCATGCTCATCGTCGCGTATCTGAGCATCTTTTTGCCGCTGGTGTGGAAGGATCGCCGCGCATGGCTCGCCCTGATGCTGCCGGCAATCGCTGTGTTAGGCGCGCTGTGGACGGGCACGCACGCCATCAATTCGGCAGCCGGTGGATTCGGCGGCGGCAACGGCGGCCCGAGCGCCTCCGACCTGTTCAGCATCGGCTTCGGATTCTATCTGTCGCTGGCCGCAGGGTTGGTGCTGGCGTGGTGCGGATTCCAGCGATTCTCGCGCAACGCCTGACCGGCGCTGCTGCACTGGACAGATGATGCGCGCCGAGCCGTTCAGGCTCGGCGCGCATGTCGCATCAGAACCCGAGTTTGATATTGATGTCGGCGACCACGGTCTTCGGCGCCTCGTCGAACACGAACCGCTCGTGATTCGGCCGGATGACAATCCGTTCCATTGGCCCGAGGCCGTGGCCGTGGCCGTGACTACCGCGCCGGAAGTACACCACTCGCGCGCCCTTGATGACTTCGACGCGCACTACTCGGTAGCCGTGGTCGGCGAGCACTTCGCGCGTCACGTCGGTCGCGCGATCCATCGAGACCATCTTCTTTGCCTGACCAGGAGGAACCTTGTCCTGGTGACCGCGGCCCTGCGCCTGCGACGACGCGGCAACTGTGATCGAGAGTGCGAGCGCGACGAGCACGCTGTTGACGAGCGAGTTTGGTCGAGTGGACACGGGACCTCCTGACGAGAGCGAGACGTTGCACCAGCCCTGCTCTCTTGACGCCCGTTCGCGGCGGCGCGCAACGACGCCGGACGAACGGTGGAGGCATCATGCCGTGTTGGGCATGACGCGCCGCATTCAGCTCATGAGCTGGCGCCCGGCCCGGGCGCCTGACCGTTCGGCGTCAGCTTGTCGATCGCGCCCGGCAGCACCTGCGACAGCTTGGCCGACAGCTCCTCCGGCGTCACGCCGATCTTCGCCGCGAGCTGCGCCATCAGATCCGGCCCGACCGCGGCGTGGAGCTCCTGCGGCGTGACCGGCTGGTTCGGCCCGCTGCCCACCCACGATTGCACGGTGGGCCCGAGGCCCTGTGACTGCAGGTGGTTGATCACGCCCTGCACACCGCCATGCCGTTCGATCAACCCGTTCACAACGGTTGCCATCTCGGCCCCGACGATGCCACCGAGTAATCCATCAAACAGTCCCATCGGGCT
>Ga0207695_10010102_pt1 | contig 11583 bp, 10 predicted proteins | sample KBSC54metaG_FD_184354 | JGI IMG/M metagenome (GOLD analysis project Ga0207695, IMG submission 184354) | Corn rhizosphere microbial communities from Kellogg Biological Station, Michigan, USA - KBS C5-4 metaG (SPAdes) (version 2) | ecosystem: Host-associated > Plants > Roots > Rhizosphere > Soil... | reverse complement strand
TTTCATTTATCGCAGATGGATAATCAAATATTCCTTCATAAGACCGGAGTAACCCTTTTATTACCTGATCATACTTTGGATAGGTCTTTTCAAATAAATCAATTTCCGCCTTATCGCAGGTAAATACAACCATTGATGGTGTAAAAAATTGATCACTATAACTAATCAATTCTTCCTGCTCCAGTATCTTTAATACATTATTTGTTGTAAAGGCATCCAGCTTAAATTTTTTTGCAAAGTCATTTAGGTCAAAATCAAATGAAAGATCTTCACCGGCACCCGTAGGCAGTTGAAAGTAATTCGCTAATGATGCGTATACGCTTTTTATCGTTACTATACCTGGAAATCTGATAGACGATTGTTTTTTTAAATCTTTAATTTCCTGTTCGTTGAAAAATAAAACTGCATACGCTTTCTTTCCATCCCTTCCGGCACGGCCCGCCTCCTGGTAATAATTTTCCAGAGCATCGGGCACATCATAATGAATCACCGTTCTTACATCAGGTTTATCGATGCCCATACCGAAGGCATTGGTGCAAGCCATTACACGAGTCTTATTATTGATCCACTCTTCCTGCCTTAGGTTTCTAACCTCATTGGAAAGTCCGGCATGATAATGACTGGCTTTTATCCCATTCAAATTAAGAAACTCTTCAATTTCCCTCGTTCTTTTTCGGCTTTTGCAATACACGATTCCACTTCCATTAACCTTTTTTAAAATTTCTAATAATTTATTTTGTTTTGAAGATGGGTTAAAAACGCTATAAGAAAGATTATTCCTTTCAAATGACTGTTGAAACTTTCTGTATTTATTTTTGAAAGCTAATTTTTCGCAAATATCATTCTGCACTTTAATTGTTGCGGAAGCAGTGAGTGCTAAAACCGGAACATTTGGTAACGAGTCTCTTACGACGGCTATTCGAAGATATGGTGGTCGGAAATCATAACCCCACTGCGAGATGCAGTGAGCTTCATCAACAGCCAGGAGATTTACATTCATCGATGTAAAATATTCCAGGAATAATTCAGTCTCGAGCCTCTCCGGAGAAACGTACAAAAATTTAAAATTTCCATACACCGCGTTCTTAAGTGTTTTTACTACTTCGATATAACTCATGCCCGAGTAGATGGAAAGTGCCGGAATTCCTTTTTGTTTAAGGTTGGCAACCTGGTCTTTCATTAATGCAATTAATGGACTTATAACAAGGCATAAACCATCTTTCATTATGGCCGGTACCTGGAAACAAATTGATTTACCACCACCCGTTGGCATTAAAGCAAGCGTGTCGTTTCCGTCGAGTATCGAATTAATAACTTCGTCCTGCAGCGGCCTGAAAGTATCGTAACCCCAATACTTTTTCAAAATCTCAACAGCATTTTCCATACGCTATAATAAATGTTTATTGGGGAATTGCGAAGAAATAATTTTTCAACAGGTTTCGATCAAACATAAAAATACTATTGAAATTTATTGATGGTGAAGTTGGTTCTTTTTAAATAGAGCATCGCTACTCATAATTGTTATTTTTACAAAAACTTTTGATGGAATTTGATTTTAATATTGATGAGATTCAAACTATAGCAAGAAAAATTATTCTATTAGCTGATCAATATAAGATCGTTGCATTCAGTGGCGAATTGGGCGCTGGTAAAACTACGCTGATTAATGCGATCTGCCATGAATTGGGCGTAAAGCAGCATGTTACAAGTCCTACCTATTCAATAATTCAGGAATATCAAACCGACAGTAGGATTATTTATCATATGGACCTTTATCGCATTAAAAAAATTGATGAAGCAATTGATGCAGGAATTGAGGACTGCCTTAACAGTAATAACTTGTGCTTGGTTGAATGGCCCCAGAGAGCCCTTGTATTATTTCCACCCGAAACCGTTTATGCTTCTTTGCAAACTATTTCCATCAATACAAGAAAATTGATTGTTGAACTTCCCCAATAAAAAATTATTTTTATATCCCCAACAACAAAAAAATGGCCACATCAAAACCTTTTGTTTCGCCCTCCTTTAAATATGAAACACTGGAAGAAACGCTGGACGTAAAACCAAAAGGAGTTGAGCTTTATATAGGAATTCCAAAGGAAACCTCGTTCCAGGAAAATCGTATTGCGCTTACGCCGGAAGCAGTAAGTGTATTAGTCGCCAATGGCCATCGCGTTATTATGGAAAGTAAGGCTGGAGAAGGCGCTAGTTATTCTGATCGGGACTACAGCGAAGCCGGCGCTAAAATTACCAAAAGCAAAAAGGAAGTTTTTGAATGCGATATTCTTGTTAAAAGCGCACCGGTAGGGGACGATGAACTGGATTTACTAAAACCACATCAATTCATAATTTCGCCAATTCATCTTGCAGCAATGAAGCAACATATTCTTGCCGAGATGATGCACAAGAAAATTACCGCATTAAGTTTCGAAAATTTGAAAGACGATAGCGGTCACAATCCAATTGTACGCAGCATGAGTGAAATTGCGGGAAGTGCTGTCATGTTAATTGCGGGTCAATATTTAAGCAATGCAAATAATGGTAAAGGTGTGCTCGTGGGTGGAATTTCGGGCATTCCTCCTACAAAAGTCATTATCATAGGCGCTGGAATCGTGGGAGAACAGGCTGCACGTACAGCCCTGGCTATGGGAGCAAGCGTAAAAGTTTTTGATAACAGCATTTATCGGCTAAAGCGTTTACAAAATAACATTGGCGTGCGGTTATACACATCCGTTATAGAGCCAGGAATTTTATCAAAACAACTCAAGACATGCGATGTCGCTGTGGGTGCTTTATCTTCTTATGGTGGAAGAACACCGCTTGTAGTTACGGAGGAAATGGTAAGCAGAATGCGGCCAGGCAGTGTAATTGTGGACGTATGTATTGACCATGGCGGGTGTTTTGAAACGTCGTCTATCACTTCTCATAAAGATCCCGTTTTTCGAAAATATGATGTAATTCATTATTGTGTTCCCAATATTCCCAGCGGCTTTGCTCGCACGGCATCACAATCAATCAGCAACGTTTTAATGACATTATTACTTGAAATGGCTGATGAGGGCGGATTTGAAAACTTAGTTTGGTATAAAATAAATATCCGGAGCGGAATTTATTTGTTTAAGGGAGCTCTTACTAATTTCCAACTCAGTGAGCGATTTGACTTAAAATTTACTGATTTGAATTTATTGATCGCAAGCAGCAGGTAAATTATTTATAATTCAGCATATCAATTTTCTCTTCGCAAAAACTGTATTCATTCCTATCATTGCTGCTAACAATTACCAGCCTGTTGTTACAATAATCTTTTATTAACGAATGATAAAGCAGAATTCCTTCATCATCAAGATTAGTAAGAGGTTCGTCTAATAATACTACCGGTACATTGCTAAAAATTGCCTGCGCCAGTTTAACCCTTTGTTTCATACCACTACTGAAATAACGTATTTGCTTATGCGAAGATTTTTGAAGACCTAGTATGCCAATAATCTCGTTTGTATCAACTGAGGAGATCCAGCCTTTCATTTTTTGATGAAAAGTAAAGAATTCCGTCAAGGTCATCTCTTCTACAACTTCAAGATAAGGCGCAGCAAAAGAAATTCTTTTGAATATGTTTTCATATCCAACACTTTTTTCTGATTCATTATAAGAAATTTCTCCTTCATTGTGGATAGTTGATCCGCCAATAATTTGTAGTAATGTTGATTTCCCTGAACCGTTAGGTCCCGTAATTGCGTAACGTTTATTTATGTAAAATTGAAAAGTGAGATTACGAAAAATCCATTCCCTGTTATAGCGTTTGCCAAGATTATTCAGACTAATTTTCATCAGTAATTTCTTTGGCAGATACTTTTAGAATGCCACGCTTGCTGTCCCGGATAAATTTTATAATCTCAGTTTTTTCTTCTGAGTCTGGTAATTCATTTTCAATAAACTCGGTAGCCTGTGTAATATTTAGTCCACGCATATATATATTGCGGTAAATTTCGAGTATGCCATTTATTTTTTCTGAATTAAAGCCTCTTCTCTGTAAGCCAACAGAATTTACACCGACATAACTTAATGGCGAACGTCCTGCTTTAATGTAGGGCGGAACATCTTTGATAATTTCAGTACCGCCGGCAATATAACAATGTGCCCCAATTTTTGAAAATTGAATAGCAGCAGCCATACCGCCAAGAATTGCATAGTCGCCTATTTCCACATGGCCGGCTAGTTGAACTGAGTTGGCAATTATAACATGGTCTCCTAAAATACAATCGTGCGCAATGTGGCAATAAGCCATCAATAAACAATAGCTACCCACTTTAGTTTTCCATTTATCTTTTGTACCACGGTTTACGGTAACGCATTCTCTTATGGTCGTATGGTCTCCAATTTCTACAAAAGTTTCTTCACCATCAAATTTTAGATCCTGCGGTATAGCTCCCAAAACTGCACCCGGGAAAATATTGCATGATTTTCCCACGATTGTATTTTTCAATATTACCGCATGCGACATCACATGAGTGCCTTCACAAATTTGCACCCCTTCTTCTATAACAACGAAAGGATCGATCTTTACATTGTTGCCTATTTTTGCAGCGGGATGAATATGGGCAAGAGGACTAATCATATAATCAGGCTTGGGGTCTTTTTACTATTTGAGCAATTAATATAGCTTCAGTAACTACTTTATCACCAACGTATACTGTCCCTCTCATTTCGCAGATTCCTCTTCGAATGGGATGCAGTAATTCCATTTTTAAAATAAGCGTATCACCAGGAATTACTTTTTGTTTGAATTTGCAATTTTCAATTTTTAGAAAGTACGTATCATACTTGTCTGGTGAATTCCTGGGAATAGCTATAAATCCACCAGCTTGAGCCAGCGCCTCCGCGAGCAATACACCTGGCATTACAGAATTGCCTGGAAAATGGCCTTGGAAAAAAGGTTCATTATAAGTAACATTTTTTATAGCTACTACGTGAGTATCGCTAAGTTCAATTATTTTGTCGACCATTAAGAATGGATACCGATGCGGTAACGTCTTTTCTATTTCCTGTATATCAAGTAATGGAGGGAGATTAGGGTCGTATTTAGGAATATCCTGCCTGTGCTTATATTTCTTTATGTGTTCCTTTATTTTTTTAGCAAACTTAATATTGGAAGAATGTCCGGGCCTGTTTGCAATAATATGTGCTTTGAAAGGATAGCCCACAAGTGCCAGGTCGCCCACCACATCGAGCAATTTATGTCTTGCCGGCTCATTTGGAAAACGAAGTGTGAGATTATTGAGAATGCCTGCCTCACTAACTTTCACATCATTTTTGTGAAATATTTTTGAAATCCTATCAACCTGGTCTTCAGTTACGGGCTTGTCAACCACTACAATTGCATTATTTATATCTCCTCCTTTTATCAGGTCATTAGCAATGAGAAGTTCCAACTCATGAAAAAAACAAAAAGTTCTGCTGGGTGCAATTTCTTTTTTAAAATCTCCTATTTTTCTTAGATCAGCATGCTGAGTTCCTAATACCGGCGAATTAAAATCGATAAGAGTATTGATGCGGTAATCGTGATAGGGCAAAGCTACCATCTCTACTTTTTTATCTTCATCAACAAAACTTATATTATGCTGAATGTTGTAGTATATTTTTTGAGCATCTTGTTTTTGAATACCTGCTTTTGAAAGATGTTCAATGAAAAGCTGGGAGCTTCCATCAAGTATAGGAACTTCTTCGCCATCTATTTCAATAAGCACATTATCGATAAGCATTCCTGTAAGTGCCGCCATCAAGTGTTCGATAGTTCCAACCCGGGCCCCGTTGGCTTCAATAGTTGTGCTTCGGTTGGTTTCTATTACATTGTCTACATCAGCTTTAACGATTGGTTTACCTGGAAGGTCCGTTCTTTGAAAATTAATACCTGAATTAGTTCCTGCAGGTTTTATGTGCATGGTAACCGATTGGCCGGTATGAATGCCAGCCCCTGAAATAACAACTTCTTCCTTTATAGTATGTTGAAAATATTCCTCCTTAGCATTCATTGACTCCATGGATACGAAAGTATGAAAACTATTGCTTTCAAAAATTGCAATGGCGAGGTGAGTCCTAAAATTTTATTTAAAAAGATTTTCCTATCCGGTTACTTTCTCATTAATTAAGCGCTCTACTAGCTGTTCCAATTCTTTAATTCTCTTTTCCAATTCAGGAAGATTGCGATTTAATATCTGGCTGCGAAGAGCATGGGAATAATCAAATGCAGGAGATCCTGTAACTGCTGTATTGGGAGTTTTAATCGATTTGCTCACGCCGCTCTGGGCATTAATTTTGCTTCCGTCTGCAATCTGTAGATGCCCTACAATTCCAGCCTGTCCGCCTATCATCACGTTGTTTCCTACCTTAGTACTTCCGCTTATTCCGGCCTGTGCAGCAATCACGGTATTGTTGCCCACTTCTACGTTATGAGCAATCTGTATTAAATTATCAAGTTTTGCGCCCGATCTTATTAAAGTAGAGCCTATCGTTGCCCTGTCAATTGTAGCATTTGCGCCTATCTCCACGTTATCTTCAACAATAACATTCCCTATTTGAGGTACTTTTTTAAAACTCCCATCTTGTTGCGGAGCAAAACCGAATCCATCTCCCCCAACTACTGATCCGGCGTGAATAGTCACATTCTTTCCTATTATGCAATCATGCTGAATTTTCACCCCCGGAAATAAGATAGAATCGTCATCGATTGAAACATTGTCTCCAATGTATACTTGCGGAAAGAGCTTTACATTATTACCGATTTTGACGTTATTACCTATATAAGTAAACGCACCAATAAAAATATTTTCACCCAAAATAGCGGTATCGGAAATATAGGCGGGTTGTTGAACGCCAGCTAAATTAGCTTTAGCCATTTTTTCATAGGTGCTTAAAATAACCGCGAACGCTGAATATGCATCAGGTACACGAATGAGTGTGGCGTTTACTTTTTTTTCTACCAGTTGTGTATTGTTGATAATAATAACAGATGCTTTGGTAGAATACAAAAATTCTTCGTATTTAGGATTGGCAAGAAAGGCAAGTTGCCCGGGTTCTGCGCCTTCCAATTTCCCAAAAGATGAAACTGTAACAACAGGATCGCCTTCAATTTCCCCATTTATCAGGGTAGATATTTGCATTGCGGTAAACTCCATATTCTCTTTATCTATTTATACAGACGATCTATTTATTTAAAAGTTAAGCTATAATAGCCCGGCATTTGGAAAACAAATGTAAAATTTTTTTACCGTGCCAAATAATGTTTGATTTATAAGAGCATTATCCACCCCGGAAATATCTTTGATGCTACCATCCTTAAATAAAATATTTATGTGCTCATCCTGGTCGCTATATGTTTCGTTCCCGGTTTCGCCGGCGAAAACCAGGTAACCCGCCTCTTCATTATTTACTTGAAAATTTTGCATTACTAATTGCTTTTTCTCTTTTACAAGATTATTATCAATTATAGTTCCAGAATATCTTACTTTAAGAAGTCTGCGGTTTACGATCCCTTTGCAAAGAAAGGATAAAATTACATCAGGATGAAGTGTCCAGCTTTTTATTGCCGAAAGAACATCGTAATCATCGAGCATACAGAAATCGCCCACGTGTCTTTCTACTTCTTCCTCCCTAAATTCGTTATGCAAAAAAATATTTAAAGCATTAGATGGTGCCTCCGCCTTTAAAACTTTTGCCCTGTTAATTATATTGACCAACATCTTTTCCGCACATAAAACAGTTTTATGTAAATAAACCTGCCAATACATGAGCCTTCTGGAAACAAGGAACTTTTCAATTGAATAAATCCCTTTTTCTTCCGCCATTAATTCACCGTTATATACTGTAAGCATTTTAATGATACGATCGTAGCCAATAACACCTTCGCTCACGCCTGTAAAAAAACTGTCGCGGGTCAAATAATCCATACGATCAACATCTAATTGGCCACTCACTAACTGGTGAAGGAATTTTTTAGGATATTCATTTTTAAAAATATTTATTGCCATTTGCAACCTGCCGGAAAATTCGACATTCATTTTCTCCATCAACAACAAAGATATTTTTTCATGACTTGCATTTTTGATCAGAACATGTTCTAATGCATGTGAATAAGGGCCATGGCCAATGTCGTGCAGAAGAATAGCAATTTTCGCAGCTTGTTCTTCTGCAGGTAAAATTGATATGCCTTTTCCCTTTAATTCATTTATTGCATTATACATTAAATGGTAAGCTCCTAAGGAATGATGCAAACGAGTGTGAACTGCCCCGGGATAAACCAGTTGTGCCATCGCCATTTGATGAATGCGCCGCATTCGCTGATAGTAAGGGTGAGAGATAATGGCATAAATTAATTCATCGTCAATAGTAATAAAGCCATAAACCGGGTCATTAATTATTTTTCTGTATGCCATCTATTTTTAAATTGTTAAAATGCTTAAGCAGTGTTGCAAAGGTAATTTTTGGGGAGGGAATAAATTACATTTGTAAGAATCTGTATTCGAATACAATTAATGATTTAAGCCTATATTAATTACATAATACCAGTAAATTTTTTTAAATGAGAGCAGCAAAAATTTTGTGGGTGGATGATGAGATGGAAAGTTTGAAATCCCAAATCATGTTTTTGGAGAATAAAGGGTATGAAGTAAAATCGTTAAGCAACGGGTTTGATGCAATTGATTACGTGAAAGAAAATTTGGTGGACGTTGTGTTGCTTGATGAAAGTATGCCGGGAATTACCGGTTTGGAAACCCTTCAAAAAATCAAAGAGATCAGCTCGCAGATTCCCATAGTTCTCGTTACCAAGAATGAAACAGAAAATCTAATGGATGAAGCGATCGGCTCACAAATAACCGATTATTTGATAAAGCCTGTTAATCCCAACCAGGTATGGCTTTCATTAAAAAAAATAGTTGACAACAGGAGGCTGGTTGCGGAAAAAACAACATCAGCATATCAACAACAATTCAGGGATTTGTTTATGGCGCTCAACGATAATCCTGATTATAACGGTTGGATGGATATTTATAAAAAATTGGTGTATTGGGAACTTGAAATGAAAAAAAGCGATAGTCCTGAAATGCAGGAAGTTTTCCAATCTCAAAAAAATGAAGCGAATACTGAATTTTTTAAATTCATTTCAAAAAATTATTCCAATTGGGTAACAAATCCTGCTGCGCAAGCGCCCATAATGAGCCATACTTTAATGAAGTACAAAGTATTCCCTCATGTTGAAAAAGGTGGCGTACCAACTATATTCTTGTTAATCGATAATCTGAGGTTTGATCAATGGAAAGCGATTCAATCAATTTTTGCTGAGACCTTTCGCATACACGAAGAAGAAACTTTTTATTCTATTTTACCAACGGCTACACAATATAGCCGCAATGCGATTTTTGCAGGCCTGCTTCCTGTTGAAATTGAAAAACAATTTCCTGTTGAATGGAAGAATGATGATGAGGAAGGTGGCAAAAATTTGTTTGAGCAGGATTTTTTCAAAGCTCAGTTAAAAAGGTTGCGTAAGGATGACCTTAAATATTCTTACACAAAAATAACCAATCACCAGGATGCCCAAAAGTTAGTAGATAATATCCATAACATGTTGAGTAATGATATTAGTATTATCGTTTACAATTTTGTGGATATGCTAAGTCATGCCCGTACTGAAATGGAAGTACTCAAAGAACTTGCTGCAGATGAGGTAAGTTATAGGAGCCTTACTGCATCCTGGTTTGAGCATTCGCCTTTACACCAGGCGTTGAAAAAAATTGCAGATAAAAAATTGAATTTAATTGTTGCCACCGATCACGGAAGTGTCAGAGTAAATTCTCCGCAAAAGGTTGTTGGCGACAAGCAAACAACAGCCAATCTGCGCTATAAACATGGGCGCAATTTAAATTACGAAGCCAAAGAAGTTTTAGCATTTCGCGATCCGCGGCAGGCGGGCCTTCCTGTTCCTAATGTAAATTCTTCTTTCATTTTCGCTCGTCAGGATGGATATTTATGTTACCCTAATAATTATAATCATTTTGCAAATTATTATCGCAATACTTTTCAGCACGGTGGCGTAAGTCTTGAAGAAATGATCATTCCTGTTATACGAATGAGTACTAAGGTGTAGCCTTAACCCCCAGGATTTTTCCTTGAATGTTGAGTGTTCAATATTGATTATTGTTGTTTTTTAATTGAAATATTCAACGCCCAAAATTCAATCATCAATGTTCAAGTGGAAGTATTGCTTAACTAAATGTCATTTCCCTAAGGCGTAAAGAAGTTCGATTAATTTATATTAAATTCGCCTTTATGAAGTACAATCAAACTACCTTGAAAAAGCTCGAAAATATTTTAGACGAATGCGGCTATATCGTCCGTTACGAAAGAGGTTCATTCCAAAGTGGCTATTGCATTCTTGAAGAAAAAAAAGTTGTTGTTCTCAATAAATTTTTAAATCCCGAAGGGAGAATAAATACGCTGATGGATTTAATACCATCTGTAGATATTAACTACGATATGCTTACGAAAGATTCCCAAAAAATGTATGAAGAGGTAATTTCGAAAAACGAAGCAGTAGAAAAGTAAAGAACATCTTTCCGAAAAATTCTCTTTTATATTTTTTAGTTTTGAATGCGTGAATTATCCCTCAATTAAAATTACTTTTCTTGGTACCGGCACCAGTGGCGGAGTTCCTATGATTGCCTGCGGGTGTTATGTTTGCTCATCGCCGGACGAAAAAGATAAGCGACTACGCAGCAGCATATTGGTTGAGAGCGCAACAACTTCATTAGTTGTAGACACAACGCCCGATTTTCGTACACAAATGTTGAGAGCGAGTGTAAAGAAATTAGATGCTGTACTTTTTACTCATCCCCATAAAGATCATATTGCCGGGCTTGATGACGTAAAAGCATTTAATTATTTTCAAAAAAAGTCAATTGATGTTTATGCCAATGAATTAACACAGCAGGCGTTAAAAAGAGAATTCAATTACATTTTTGCCGATAAAAAATATCCCGGAATTCCTGATATAACAATGCACACAATAACTAATAAAAGTTTCATAGTTGGCGATATACCGGTAACTCCTGTTCTTGTTTATCATATGCAAATGCCGGTGCTGGGTTTCAGGTTTGGCAAGCTTACATATATAACAGACGCCAATAGGATAGACGATGAAGAAAAACAAAAGATAATTGGAAGTGAGACACTAATTATAAATGCGCTTCGAAAAGATGCGCATATGTCGCATTTTAATTTGCAGGAAGCGATTGATATTGCAGACGAAATGAAAATACCACACGTTTACTTTACACATATTAGTCATCAGCTTGGCACATACGAAGAAATCAACAGTGAACTTCAGCCTGGGAGGCAACTAGCTTACGATGGATTGCAACTGCATTTCTAAGATTGATCGTATACATTGTTATTTTCAGCATTTAAATTTAACTAATTTGAATAATTCATTTAATTGAGTATTTTACTGTAAAAAAAATAATGTGGAAGGAATTTGTTAGAAACTATCTAAACTTTACCCGGAAGGAAAGAAGGGGAGTTATAAGCGTTGTGTTC
>Ga0207695_10010100_pt1 | contig 11589 bp, 7 predicted proteins | sample KBSC54metaG_FD_184354 | JGI IMG/M metagenome (GOLD analysis project Ga0207695, IMG submission 184354) | Corn rhizosphere microbial communities from Kellogg Biological Station, Michigan, USA - KBS C5-4 metaG (SPAdes) (version 2) | ecosystem: Host-associated > Plants > Roots > Rhizosphere > Soil... | reverse complement strand
CCGAGGCCAGATTGGCATTTCCGCAGCGTTCTCCGTAGCCGTTCATGCATCCCTGCACGTGGGTGGCTCCGGCCTCGACGGCGGCCAGGGTATTGGCCACCGCGACGTCGGAATCGTTATGCGTGTGGATGCCGATGACACCGTCGAAGCGCTTGCGCACTTCGGCGACGATCTCGACTAGACGGGAGGTAGGAGTGCCGCCGTTGGTGTCGCAGAGGCACAGCACGAAGGCGCCGGCCTGTTTGGCGGCTTCCAGCGTTTCGAGCGCGTAGGTGGGGTTGGCCAGGTAGCCGTCGAAAAAGTGCTCGGCGTCGTAGACCACTTCTTTACCGTGCTCGACGAGGTATTTCACCGTGTCAGAGATGAGGTGCAGGTTTTCCGCGTTGGTGATGCCGAGGGCACGTTTGACGTGGAGGTCCCAGGTCTTGCCGAAAATGGAAACGGCGGGCGTCCCGGCATCCACCAAGGCAAGCACGTTGCGGTCTTCGTGCACGGGGTTCTTGGCGAACCGCGTGGAGCCGAAGGCGGTGAGCTTGGCGTGCTGCAATTTGAGTTCGGCGGCCCGGCTGAAGAAGTCCTTATCCTTGGGATTGGACCCGGGCCAGCCGCCCTCAATATAGTCGATACCGAGCTCATCCAATTTCTGCGCAATGATGAGCTTGTCATCGACGGAGAAGGAGACGGCTTCGCCCTGCGTGCCGTCCCGGAGAGTGGTATCGAAGGTAAAGATTTTCATAGTTATCGCTCCCTTACGGTCGCGGCTCAGATCAACCTACTGGTACGCCGATTTCCTTTTTCTTTTTGAGGAACGGCATCATTTCGCGGAGGCCGGCGCCGACGGTTTCGATGGGCTGATGCCGGGCGGCTTCCCGCATGGCCAGAAACTTGTGGCGGCCGGTTTTGTTTTCCTCGATCCATTGACGCGCGAATTCGCCGGACTGGATTTCGGCGAGAATCTTCTTCATTTCGGCGCGAGTCTGTTCGTTAACAATGCGCGGACCGCGGGTGTAGTCGCCGTACTCGGCGGTATCGGACACGGAATAGCGCATATAGCCGAGGCCGCCTTCCTGAATCAGGTCTACGATGAGCTTAAGCTCGTGCAAGCACTCGAAGTAGGCGATCTCGGGAGCGTAGCCGGCTTCGACCAACGTCTCGAACCCGGCGCGAACGAGTTCGGCGGCCCCACCGCAGAGTACAGCCTGCTCGCCGAAGAGGTCGCTTTCGGTCTCCTCGCGGAAATCGGTTTCGATCACGCCGGCCTTGAGGCAGCCGAGCGCGAGAGCGTACGCAAGCGCGCGCTCGACAGCTTTACCCGACGGGTTCTGGTGCACGGCGATGAGCGCGGGAACGCCGGCGCCTTCGACATACAGTTCGCGGACGCGATGGCCGGGCGCTTTGGGAGCGACCATGGAAACATCGACGTCGGGCGGCGGGGCGATCTGCTTGAAGTGGATGTTGAAGCCGTGGGCAAACATGAGAGTCTTGCCCTTGGTCATGTGGGGGGCGATGTCCTTGTTGTAGAGGTCGGCCTGGATGTGGTCGGCCACCAGGATCATGATCTCGTTCGCGGCCTCGGCGGCCTGCGCGGCGGTCATGACGCGGAGTCCGGCGGATTCGGCCTTCGCCCAGCTCTTGCTGCCGGGGTAGAGACCGACTACGACGTCCACTCCGGAATCGCGCAGGTTGAGCGCGTGCGCGTGGCCCTGGCTTCCGTAGCCGATGATGGCGACGGTGCGGCCCTTCAAGTAATCAAGACTTCCATCTTTTTCGTAAAAACGTCTCGGCATCTTGGCTCCAATTATTCGGTGGTGTGGGCCGGCGAAAGCGCCTGCCCTACTTTCAAAACGGGGGGTTGCAGGCGCAGTTTCTTGCTGTCGAGGGCGATGGCCAGCGCGCCGGAGCGCGTGACGTCGATTTCGCCGTAACTGCGCATCACGTCGATGAACTCGTCGAGTTTTTCGGGGTCGCCGGTGACTTCGATAGCGAAGCCTTCGGTGGAGGAATCGACCACGCGGCCGCCGAAGATCTCGGCTTCCTTGAGCACGGCGGTGCGGGTTTCCTGCGGCATCTTGATGCGAACCAGCACCAATTCGCGAATGACGGCCGGCGATTCGGTGAGGTCGGACGCCTGCAGGACGTTGATCAGCTTGTTGGCCTGCTTGATGACCTGCTGCCGCTGGTGCGCGTCCACGTCTACCACGATGGTCATGCGTGAAAGCTCGGGATCCAACGTGCGGCCAACGGTGAGGCTCTCGATGTTGTAGCCGCGTTGGGTAAGAAGCCCGGTGACGCGCATCAGCGCACCGGGTTTATTCTCCAGAAGTAAAGATATGATCTGCAGCATGTTTGACTCTCGTTACTTGGCCGGGACCGCGACGGGTTGCGGCGGACCGAGCACCATTTCGTTGATGGCCCCGCCCGCCGGCACCATGGGGTAGACATTTTCGAACGAGGTGACCTTCACGTTGAGCAGGTACGGGCCGGGCTCGCGAACGGCTTCTTCCAGCGCGGAGGCAAGTTCCCACGGCTTGTCGATGGTCCGGCCTTTGAAGCCGTACGCGCCGGCCAGCTTTTCGGCGTCGGGGAAGCAGTCCAGTGTGACCGAGCTGAGGCGGTTGTTGTAGAACAGGGTCTGCCACTGGCGCACCATACCGAGGTAGCCATTGTTCATGATGATGATCTTGATGGGCAGTCCGTTGCTGGCGATCGTGCCTAGCTCGGGGATAGACATCTGGAAACCGCCATCGCCGACGATGGAGAAGACCAGCTTGTCGGGCCGTGCCATCTGGGCGCCGATGGCGGCGGGAAGGCCGAAGCCCATGGAGCCGAGTCCGCCGGAGTTGACCCACAGACGAGGATGGCTGAAGCGGACGAGTTGCGCGGCCCACATCTGGTGCTGGCCGACGTCTGAAGTGATGATGGCCTGGCCGCCGGAGAGCCGGTCGATCTCGCTCATCAGGTGCTGCGGCTTGATCTCGTTTTCGCTGGTGGACGCCTGGAGAGGATGCTCGAGCTTCCAGTGGCGGATCTGGCCCCACCAGGCTCGACGCGCGGCCGTGAGCGTTTCGCTGACAGCCGGGGCCTCGTCGGCCATCAACTTGTTCAACTTTGCGAGCACGCGCTTGACGTCGCCGACGATGGGCACATCGGGAGTGCGGATCTTGCCGATCTCGGCCGGGTCGATATCGACGTGAATGACCTTGGCATGCGGCGCAAAGGCCGCCAGCCGTCCGGTCACGCGATCGTCGAAGCGCACGCCGAGGGCGATGATGAGGTCGCAGCCGGAGAGCGCCATGTTGGCGGCGTAGCTGCCGTGCATGCCGGGCATGCTGATGAAGTTGGGATGCTCGGAGGGCAGGCCGCCGAGTCCCATCAAAGTGTTGACGGTGGGGAGATCGTTGCGCTCGACAAATTCGCGGAGCTCGGAGGAGGCGTCCGAGGCGATGACGCCGCCGCCCGAGTAGACGAGCGGCCGTTCGGATTCCTGAATGAGCTGCGCGGCGCGGCGGATCTGTCCGGTGTGGCCTTCGGTGAAGACCTTGTAGCCGGGGAGGTGGATCGACGTTACGGGCTGATAGTGGCCCTGTCCCTGAAAGACGTCCTTGGTGATATCGACGAGCACGGGTCCCGGACGGCCGGAGGCGGCCACGTAGAAGGCCTCATGCACGGTGGCGGCGAGGTCTTCCAAGCGCTTCACCAGATAGTTGTGCTTGGTGCAGGAGCGGGTGATGCCGAAGGTGTCGGCTTCCTGGAAGGCGTCGCTGCCGATCAGCTTGGTGGGGACCTGTCCGGTGAGGGCGACGATCGGGATCGAGTCCATAAGGGCGTCGACCAGGCCCGTGGTCAGGTTAGTGGCGCCGGGTCCGGAAGTGGCGCAGCAGACGCCGACCTTGCCGGTAACGCGCGCATAGCCCTGCGCGGCGAAAGCGGCATTTTCCTCATGCCGGACCAGGATGTGACGGATGTGGTGATCGTAGAGGACGTCGTAGAACGGGAGGGTGACGCCGCCGGGGTAGCCGAAGATGCAATCCACGCCTTCGCGCGCCAGGCACTCCAGCAACATCTTCGCGCCACTCATCAAAGTTGACATATGTTCTGCCTCGAAAAAGTCGTTAGCTAACGAAAAAGGCCATCAGGGGGGCTTTACTTTCGCCCCGCTGATGGCCTTAGGAACCCGGTTCCTGGCGGCCTAAGCGGGGCCGGATACGATAACCAGGAGAATAATAATAATGCCTACAGGGATAGCGCTGGTGAGTTTGGAAAGAAGCGGCCGGCCTGTGAAGCTGTTGATCATTGCGACTAAGTTCCGAGTCTATCCCAGAAGTTTCGTAAATGCAAGTATGTGTTGGCATTAAATAAATTTATGGCGATATTTGAGTCGCGCGCGGGGGTGAGCGATGCAGTAGTTGTAAGGTATGCGCAACTGCATCGCAATCGCGTTTCTCCTGAGTGCCGGGCTGTTTGCCCAGAATGCGGCCGCAGCCTCTGCGGCCGAGGGTTGTGCCGGGCGGTGCGGCTAATACCAAGCCGGAGGCGGACACGACTACGGCCAAGTCCGAACTGATTTCAGGGCAGCGGCCCCGCTGAAGCCTGCGCCACCTGCGCGGAGGCGAAACCATCTCGGAAATTGAAATCAACAAGACCTTCGGAATACACCGGCGTAATTGAGGTATGTTGGAGAGCGATGCCTGTCGCGAGAGCCCCGGATTTTCGGGCTCTATTTGAGGGCGTTCCGGGCCTCTATCTCGTCCTGACCCCCGACTTGCGCATTTCGGCGGCCAGCGATGCCTACTTACGGGCAACCATGACGACACGAGACGGCATTCTGGGGCGCTACATTTTCGAAGTCTTCCCGGACAATCCCGACGACCCGTCGGCCACGGGTGTCCACAATGTGCGCGCCTCGCTGGATCGGGTGCTGCAGACACGGAAGCCCGACGCCATGGCCATCCAGAAGTACGACGTGCGACGGCCGGAAACGGAGGGCGGCGGGTTCGAGGAGCGCTACTGGAGTCCGCTGAATGCGCCGGTGTGTGGACCCGATGGCAAGGTAATGTCCATCGTGCACCGGGTGGAAGACGTCACGGACTTCATCCTCCTGAAAAAACATGGCAGTGAGCAGGAACTCCTGATTTACCAGCGGGCGCAGGAAGTCGCCGAGGCCAACGGTCAACTCACGCGAGCCAACGAGAAACTGGGCCGGCTGTACCGCAAGATCGCAGCGCTGATGGAAACGGCGGACGACGAACTGCGCGTGAGCGACGGCTCGCACGAAGATGAGGATGGCACCGACGAACCGATCGCTCCGGAAGCCATGCTGTCGCGCGTGGGACAACTGATTACCGGGTACAAGAGTTTGGAAGCGCAACTCCGGCAATCGCAGAAGATGGAAGCGGTGGGCCGGTTGGCCGGCGGGGTGGCGCACGATTTCAACAATCTGCTGACCGTCATTCTCGGTTACGTCGCCATGTTGCGCGAGGACTCGGCACACGCGGCGGCGGTCGCGGAACTGGAGGAGATCGAGCAGGCCGCGTTGCGCGCAGCGGCGCTCACCCAAAAACTGCTGGCGTTCAGCCGGAAACAGATTCTGCAGCCGCGCATCATCGACCTGAATGAAGTCGTAACCGGAATGGAAGAACTGCTGCGGCGGCTGATCGGTGAGGACATTTCGCTGGTGACGGTGCGGGGCAGCGGTCTGGGACGTGTGAAAGCGGATCCTCACCAGGTCGAACAGGTGATCATGAACCTGGTGGTGAACGCCCGTGACGCCATGCCGTCGGGAGGCTGCATCACTATTGAGACGCGCAACACGGAACTCGATGCCGGGGCACTGCAACTGCAACCGGGACAGTATGTGCTGGTCAGCGTCGCGGACACAGGTCACGGCATGGACGAAAAGGTTGCCGCGCGGATTTTCGAGCCTTTCTTCACGACGAAAGAAGCGGGAAAAGGAACGGGCCTGGGCCTTTCGACGGTATACGGCATCGTGGAGCAAAGCGGCGGTACGGTAGCGGTGGAGAGCGCACCGGGCGCGGGCACGACGTTCCGCGTGTACCTTCCGATTGCGGACATCGCCACACATTACGAAGCAGCCAAGGAAAGGGCAGCCGAGCCTTTGCACGGTGCGGCGACGGTGCTGCTGGTGGAAGACGAGGCGCCGGTGCGGCAACTGGTGTCGAAGACGCTGGCGGCGGCAGGATATCGCGTCCTGCAAGCGGGGAGCGGCGAGGAAGCGCTGGGGATGTCGGTGGGGACGCAGCCATTCGATCTGCTACTGACGGACGTGGTCATGCCGGGAATGACGGGTCCGGAGTTGGTGCTGCGGGTACGGGCCAGCCATCCCGAATGCGCGGTACTTTTCATCTCGGGCTACGACAACGAACTGATCGACCGAAGCATGCTGGAGCGGACGGCAAGCTTTCTGCCTAAGCCGTTCACGCCGCGGGCGCTGTTGAATCGCGTCGGCGAGTTACTAGCAGTACAGCGGCACGCGCGCGACGAACGTGAATCGTGAATGGCAGCCGGCACAGAGGCCACTGAGCTGAGAAACGATGGCCTGTTCCACTGGATTCCGAGCGGGGCTCTCAACCGTTCGATCTGCCTCAGGGCAGCGGCTCCGCTAAAGCGGTTAACTGCCCCACTCGGTTTGAACGGTGCGGGTACGAAACGACAAAGAGGGCCGCCGTTACAAGCTGCAAGACCACTTTTGCACCGGGCCCGGGATGGGCGTGCGGGACAGCAGAAAGAAATGGCCGGGGACGGCGTCGACCAGCATGTGGGCGGTGTCGCCTGCGGCGGCGGCGCGGTAGCGTTCAGGTATCAGGAAATCGCTTTCCGGATGCGCCTGGACAATCGACGACAGCTCAGCCACGGAGCGGGCAATGATGAGGGTCCCGATGGGCGCAGCGGAATCGATGCCCCAGTCGTGAAGTTGACGGCGGAAGCCCGGCTCGTATTGCGCCAGATGATTGAACTGGCCGGTGTCGAGGATGATCCCCATCGAGGCGAAATCCATGAAGAAGCGACTGTCGGACGAGGGGGCCTGCAAAAGGGCGTAGCGCAGGCGCGCCAAAGGCAGGACGGAGGCGTAGAGATCGTCGTCCATGCCGACCAGGATCAGTTCGTTGCCGCGATCGCGCAGGCAGTACGAGGACACGGCCGGAGAGAGCGGCTGCACGGTGCCGCCGGCGAAGGAAATGCCGGCGGGCGAGGAAGGCGCTCCGGCTTTGAGGACGAAAGCGGCAGCAGCAAGGGCTACCATCCACCAGCCCGGGCGCATGTTGCCGAACGGCCCGTAGCTGGACCCGATGATCGCCAGCGCGGGAACGAGCGGCAACAGGTAAGACGCGTTCCGGTACTGCCAGACAGCCACCGATGCGGCCACGACCACCACCCAGCAGAGCAGCAGAGTCGCTTCATGCGATCTTTTCCGGAGCGCGATGAAAAAGGCGGGGATCGCCACCAGGGTCGCGGCGAGCAGTACAGGGTCGGTCAGCGCCATGCGAATGACGTAGAAGAGCGCATGGTTTTCCAGCGAGGTCTGCGGGGCTGGGCCTGCGCCGTAGCCGAGGATTTCGATACCGATGTGCTCGGCCAGGAACCAGCGGCCATGCACGGCCAACTCGTAAATAAACCAGGGAGAAGCCAGCGCCAGCGCAAGCAGTCCGGCCATGCAGACACGCAGAAACGCGGGCTTGTATTTCGCGGGGGCGGACAACCAGTAGAGTCCCAGGACTCCGAGGGGCAGAATGCCGGCGATGCTCTTCGTCAGAATGGCGCCGGCGACGGCGGCGGAGAAACCCCAGAAGCAGCGCCGGGATGCCAGCCAGGGATCGCTGAAGAGGCAGTACATGGCCGCAACGTACAACGCCACCAGGACTCCATCGGTCATGCATGAACCGCCAAGGACGTGCCAGACGTGGTTGGATGACAGCAGGATCGCGGCGCAGACACCGGACTGCCACGTTGCCAGTTCGGCGGCAAACAAGAAGATCAGACCGGTGGCCAGGGCGCAGAGAAGAGCGATCGGAAGGCGAAGCGACAGGCGAGAGACGCCCAGAATGCGGGCGGATGCCGCGGAGAACCAGATGAGAAGCGGCGGCTTGTACAGGGCGAGGCGGCCCATGAAGTGCGGCGTCAGCCAGTCGCCGGATTGCGCCATGGCTATGGCGGTGTGGCCGTACAGGGCTTCGTCTTGCGTGGCGATGTGACTGATCGGATCGACATAATCGCCGGCCAGGCCGACGCGGGCGCCGCGAACGAGAAGGCAGACCAGGGCCAGCAGGGCCACGGCGCAGAAGGCTCGCGGCATGTAATCAAGACGATAGCATGCAGTCCGCGGGGGTACGCTACTGGTGCTGGATGTGGACGATTTCGGAGCTGAACGGGGTCGGCAGTTGGACGCGAATCCCGCTGCTCATCAGTTGCGATCCGGGGAGCGAATAGGCGAAGGGGCTGATTTCGAAAGTCACCGTGTAACGGGAGTCGGGGTTCAGGCCCTGCGGACGGAAAACGTACTGCGGAATTCCCCCGGCCGATCGGGTGATTACCGCAACACTATTGTCGAGAGCCGGGTTATAGCTTTGGATGGCGTCGATGCCCGTGGAGGACGGCGGCAGAATGTGGTAAATCTTGGCGCCGCTGATATTGCCTCGCTGCGCTTTGTAATTGGCAACTTCCAGCGCGAGATAGCCGGCCTGATCGACGGAAAGAGAAGTCAGTTGGTTCATGAGGACCCAGTTGCCGCCGAACATATAACTGTGGGTCGCGTAGGAACTGAGGCCGTCGCTATCCGGCATGTAACGTTCCGCGTAACGCGGCGAAAACGGGTATGTGACGCCGTAAGCGGCCTTGCGGGCCGGCAGCGAACCGGAAGCATCGTTGGTGATTGACGTCACATAGTGCTTCACCATATTGAACGTCATCATATTTCCGCCGTCTTCACAGTTCTCCCAGAAAACGTTAGGCCGGGCTGCCTGGAGAGCGGAAACTACGGCGTTGATCCCCTGGACGGAATTGGCGTAGTTACTATCATTGGGGTCGTGACTATGACTGGTCTTGGTACACTGCTTGACCATATTCTCGCCATCCTGCAGCATCCAGTCGACATTATAGTCGTCAATGATGTGTAAGCCCTGCTGAATAAGCCATTGCTGCGTGGGTTGGTTAGACAAGCAGAGAGATACCGCGCCGTGATAGTGGTCGTTCTCGGTGGATGTCCAGTCGGGATTGTCCTGTAGCACCTGACTAGCAGGGTCGGCTTCGGTAAGTGCAAAATGCAGTCCGAACTTCATGCCGAGAGAATGGACGTAAGCCGAGACTGCCGCTAGCCCGTGTGGAAACTTTAGCGGATCCTCTGTCCAATCACCGATCGATCGGGCCCATCCCAGGTCGACAATGAACAATTCGACACCGAGAGCCGCGGCTCTATCGGCATTCTGCTCGAGGATGGTTTCGTTGATTTGATCGCCGTAAGCCCAGGAGTCCCACGCGACGTACGGAAAAATGGAAGGAGCCGGGGCGGCCAGCACGGCTTCCATGAATGCCTGTGTGCGGTAGCCGGCTTCGTCGAAGTCTCCGTGGAAAGTGCCGATGAAGGCGGACGGAGTCTGAAAATCCGCCAGTGGCTCGACCACGTGATTCAGGTCGAGCACCTGCGAGTTGAGTTGCAGGTAATTCTGCGAGCCCATGTGCTGCACCGTCGACTTGGCGCGGCCGTCGAACTCCCAACCGGCAAACAGACCGCGCGCATTGGCGTCTCGGACCACCAGCCAGCCGCAATGTTGCGCATGAGCGCCGGAGAGCACCGCCACCGCGGCGCCATCGATATCCAGCAATGTTTGGGATTGCTCGAAATTTCCCGGCACCGAAATGACGGACCACTGGTTCACCCGCAGGGTCGAGTAACGTTGTCCGAAATCCGCGAAAGCAAACGGCAACATGTCGATGGACGTGACATACTGCGGCGCACCAGTGAGATTCCGATAGCTGATGTTGTAGCGGATTACCGGCTGATTATCGTAGATATTGATGTTTACCGTAATTTGCGCAGTACTATTAACATCCGTTAGTACAATTACCTGACGCACGCCTGAAGGCTGAATCGCCTGGGTATGCTGGTCGGTAACTGTGTACTGAGTATGAGCATCGTACAGGTTGGCTCCCGCCTGAAAATGAATCAATGAGGAAGGCTGGCCGGGCGCGGCGGTCCACAAATCACCGCTCTCGAAGTTGGACACGGATTGCGTAACGAAGCGACCATCCGGCGTGAGTTGAAATGCCGCCTGTATGACATTGGTTGTGAGCAACCATACGTTTTGATCGGCGTTAAAGTTCGCCTGAGCCGCAAAACCGGAAACTGAGAGCGTTATCCACGTGAGGAGTACGGCTGATTTCATGGCGCTAGTCTCTACAGTTACTAACGCGTAAACCGGGCAGACGTTGTGCCAAATATCTAACTATTTATGGCTAGTCAGCAGTTTTATATGGGTAGTTTGTAATAATTTTGATCAAATTACCGAGTTTGGCGGGGAGCTTTCACAATGTCGCGATCAGTGATCTTGGCATTGTAGCCGGCCTGCTGCAGGTTCTTCCCGATCTCATGGGCCATCATCACAGAACGATGCTGGCCTCCAGTGCAGCCGAAGGAAATAGTCAGGTAGCTTTTTCCCTCACGGATGTAATGCGGCAGGAGAAATGTCAATAAATCGGTGATTCTCCTGATGAACTCCTGGGTCTGAGGAAAAGAGCGGACGTACTGGGCAACGTTCTTGTCCTTCCCGGTAAGATTCTTGAATCGGGGGATGTAATTGGGATTCGGAAGGAACCGAACGTCGAAAACGAGATCGCTCTCGGCAGGCACACCTTTGCGGAAGCCAAAACTGGTGACGGCGATCATGGTCTTTGCCTCATCGCGTTCGCCGAAACGTTCGTTGATGAACTCGCGTAGTTCATGAACCGTGAACTTGCTGGTATCGATGGTGAGATCGGCGAGATCGCGGATGGGCGCGAGTTGGGCCCGTTCGGAGCGAATACTTTTCAGCACCGACCTGTCGGTTCCCAACGGATGGGGACGGCGGGTCTCGCTGAAGCGATGCAGGATCGCCTTATCGTCAGCCTCCAGGAAAATGAGCTTGGCGCCTGCCGAGCGGCGGATCCCGGCGAAAATCGACGGAAAGCGCTTGAGGCTTTTGCCCTCGCGGACATCCACCACCAGGGCCGCCGATTGAATGCTCGCGTTGTCCTTGGTGAGTTCGGCGAACTTGGGGATCAACTCGAGCGGCAGATTATCCACCGAGTAGAACCCCAAGTCCTCCAGAGCGCGCAGCACGGAGCCTTTGCCGGAGCCGCTGAGGCCGGTGATGATTACCAGATCGGCTTTGCGAACAGCCGGTTTTCGCCGTGCAGGCTTCGGGGATTTACTCGCCAAGGTTCGCGGCGTCCCCTTCCCCGGCCAGGAAGCCAACCATTACGACTCCACCAGATCGAAATCGCCGTCTTTGCGGCGCAACAAGACACGGAGGCGATCGGTTTCAGCGTCGCGGTAGACGATGTAATCTCGTTTCTTATCCATTTCGAGGATCGCTTCGT
>Ga0207695_10010099_pt1 | contig 11592 bp, 21 predicted proteins | sample KBSC54metaG_FD_184354 | JGI IMG/M metagenome (GOLD analysis project Ga0207695, IMG submission 184354) | Corn rhizosphere microbial communities from Kellogg Biological Station, Michigan, USA - KBS C5-4 metaG (SPAdes) (version 2) | ecosystem: Host-associated > Plants > Roots > Rhizosphere > Soil... | reverse complement strand
GACCGGCAGGCCACCGCGTGGGACGCGCTGTCCGGCGAGATCGACAGCAGCCTGCTGCTGGGGATGCCCGAGAGCAGGCTCGCGGCGGAAGCGCTCGACGAGGCCTGCGGCCGGGTCGGCATTCAGGGGCGTGCGAAGTGACGCGCGACAGCATCGCCCAGGCGGCGGAGCGGTTCGCGCTGGAGACGGGGCAGCGCGAGTTCGAGGAGCATCTGCCCCATGGGCACCTCGGGCCGCGCAGGCTCCAGATCATCCGGGCACACGAACTGACGATCCTCCACGACGACGGCCTGTATCGGCACCTGCGGTTCAAGTCCCCGGACCGGGGCTCGTACTGGTTCGACCTGATCACCTGGCCCGGTTGCCTCACCGTTCGCGGGGACCTTGGCAGCGCCTACACCTTCGCCGGTAACACCGACATGTTCGCGTTTTTCCGTGGGCGCGGCATCAGCCCGGACTACTGGTCACAGCGGCTCGATGCGGACCGCAACTCGGTCACCAGCTACGACCAGGACCTGTGCGAGCAGATCGTGAAGCAGCACGTCGTCGAGGCGATACGGGGCGGATGGGCGCCCCGGGGAATCGGCCGGGCCGTGACCGCGATGCTTCGCGACGGCGACTTCGCCTGGGAAGACGGCGCCTACGCCGAGCTGTCCCGGTTCGAGCACGGGGCGAGAGCGGTCCTGTCCTGCTTGTGCAAGGAGAAGGCCGAGTTCGACGCCGACAACGAGGTAATCGCGTCCCTCACGTGGCGCAACAAGCACCGCGGCGTGGGGCACCTTGTTTTCGAGGAGCGCAGGGACGGCTTCCGGTTCGGCGACGTCTACGAGTGGCGGTTCCGCGACTTCGACTGGTGCTACCTGTGGGCCTGCCACGCGATCGTCTGGGGCATCGCCCGCTATGACGAAGCGAAGCAGACCGCTGAGGCGGTGGCGGCGTGACCGCGGAGTTCATCGGCCGGTTCGAGACCGGCAGCCCCGAGTGGCACCAGGCGCGAGCCGGTGCCCTCGGGGGCTCCGAGATCGCCGCAGCGCTCGGCCTGTCCATCTTCGAATCCCCGTTCTCGCTGTGGCACCGCAAGGCCGGCCGTATCGGCCCGGTCGAGGACAACGGCGAGATGTACTGGGGCCGCATTCACGAGCCCAACTTGCGCAAGGAGTTCGCCAAGCGGCACCCAGAGTTCATCGTCGAGGGCGACATCGGCACCTGGCGCGACGGCGAGCACCCGTTCATCGTCGCCAACCCCGACGGGCTGCTGTACCAGCACTCCGGACTGCCGGGGCGCCGGAGCGTGCCGGAGATCTGGGAGGGCAAGTGCGCCCGGTCCCGGACCGGCTGGGGCGAGGAGGGTTCCGACGACGTCCCGGTCTACTACCGGGCGCAGGGCCTGTGGTACTGCCGCGTCTTCGGCGCCCCGCGTGTCCGCTTCTCGGTGCTGTTCTTCGGCTGCGAGTACGCCGAGTTCGTCGTCGAGTACGACCAGGCCGAGGCGGCGATCCTCATCGAGCGTGGGGCTGCATTCATGCAGACCCTGCGCGACAACATCCGCCCCGCCATCGACTCCCACGAGAAGACGTACGCGGCGATCCGGGAGATGGCTCCCGGCATCGACGACTACGACGTCGAGCTGGAGCGCGACCTGGCGCTGCCGTACCTGGAAGCCCAGAAGGCCTACGACGAGGCCGTCGAGACGCGGCGCATGTACACCGCCCGCGTCATGGACGCCATCGGGCCCGGCCGGCGCGCCACCTGGATGGAAGAGCCCATCGCCCGCCGTCAGCGCCGAGGCGACGCACCCCCGTTCCTCGTCCACATCCCCGCCGAACCCGACAAGAAGGTGATCGCGTGAGCGGCCAGACCATCGGCGGCGCGCTCGCCGTCCGCGACAACAGCCCGACCGCAGTGGTACAGCAGTCCAAGGACCAGTTCGCCATGGTCCTGCCGTCCCACATGCGACCGGAGGCGTTCGTCCGCGTCGCGGTCGGCGTGCTGCGCCGCAACCCGAAACTGGCCGAGGCCGCGCAGAACGACATGGGCGCGTTCATGGCCGCGATGATGGACGCCGCCCGGCTGGGGCTGGAGCCCGGGACCGAGCAGTACTGGCTGATCCCGCGCTACGACAAGAACGCCAAGAAGAAGATCGTCAGCGGGCAGCGCGGCTACCAGGGCGAGATCGAACTGATCTACCGCGCGGGCGCCGTCGCCTCGGTCGTCGTTGAGGTCGTGCGCGAGCGGGACCTGTTCGCCTGGAACCCGGGCCAGCTCGACACGCGCCCGGACGGCCCGCCCCGCTGGCACGGCCCGATGGACCGGCCGCTGCACCTCATCAACTGGGACCTGGAGGACCGGGGCGCTCTGAAGTTCGTCTACGCCTACGCCCTGATGAAGGCCGGCGGCGTGTCGAAGGTCGTGGTGCTCAACCGCGGGGACATCGAGCGGGCCAAGGCCATGAACGACGGCTCCAGCGGCGCCAACTCCCCGTGGGTGAAGTGGGAGGAGTCGATGTGGCTGAAGACGGGCGTGCACCGGCTCCAGAAGTGGGTGCCGACCTCGGCCGAGTACATCGGCGTCAAGCCGGGCCCGAACGCCGTCACGGCCGTCCAGGTGCCGATGCTGGCGCCCCCGTCCACGCCGATGCCGTCCAACGACGAGATGTGGGACGAGACACCCGAGGAGGTGGCCGTCGGCCACGACCACGAGGACGACGACTACCACCCGGGGTGCGAGGGCTGCCAGGCCGAGTCCCGCGCGGCGGATCAGGAGGCGAACCGGTGAGCGCCGAGACTGCGGCCGTCCTGGACCGGGCCGCCGACATCATCGAGCGGAACGGGCTGCATAAGGGCACGTTCGCATCCGGGGCGCTGATCGGCGGAGGCGCTTTCACCGACAAGTGCTGCTGTGCACGCGGCGCGATCAACATGGCGGCGAACGGCAACAACCCCTGGGAAACCAGCGAGGCCGGCGAGCTTGCGCATGACGCGCTGTGCAAGTACCTCGGCATCAGCGGCCGCGTCGACCAGAGCGTGGCCGACTGGAACGACGACCCGGACCGTACCGCCGAGCAGGTCATCGCCGCGCTGCGTGGCGCGGCCCAAGCCGAACGGGAGACCGGGTCATGAGCCGTCGCAACATCCTCACCGCGGTCGAGCTGGTCATGGCCGCTTCGGCGCTGGCCGCCGCAACCTACGCCCTCATCCGCGCCGTTTGCAACCCGCACGCCGCCGTGCAGTGGGCGCCCGTTGTCGCCGCCGGTGCCGGAACGGCGCTGCTGCTCGTCGGACTCGCCGCGCTGCTGTTCGCCGGACGTGCCGGGCTGCTGCTCGCCGTAGACGCCACCGACGCGCTGCGCAGGAACCGGGCCATCAAGGCGGTGCGGCGCGAGCGGGAACGGCGTGCCGCGCTGGCCGCGCACGGCCAGCACCGGGCGCCGCTGCCGCCGACGCTGCGACTGCCAACCGAGGAGCTGGCGGCAGCCGGCCAGGGCCGGGCCGGGGGTGGGCGGTGAGCAACGTCGACGAACTTCCCGCACATGGCACTACCGCCCGGGCTGTCGGCCGTCCCGCCTCTGGTATCAAGGGCTGTCCCTGCCGGAAGTGCCGGGACGCTCACAACGCCTACAAGAAACGTCGCCGTGTTCTGATCGCCAGCGGTCGACACCTCACGGTCGATGCCGCCCCGGCCACCGAGCACATACAGATGCTGCTGGCTGCAGGCACCGGCTGGGCCCAGATCGCAGCGGCAACCGGCATGAGCACGTCCAGCGTCTACACGCTGGCGGTCGGCACTCAGAAACGCATTCGGCGGGCCCGCTTCGATCAGGTGATGGCATTGCGACCGAACCCTTCACCGAAGACGTCGACCGGATCCTTGGGCACCGTCCGGCGCGTCCGGGCCCTGATCGCCGCTGGTCATTCGGTCACGGCCATTGCTGCAACAGCCGTGCTGGACATCGGCATGGTCAGTGACCTCGCGGCAGGCAAACTCGGATCGGTTCGCCACGAAACAGCAGCCAAGATTTCCGGCGCTTACGATCGCCTGTCAAGCACTCAGGGCACGTCTGTCCGCAGCATCAATCGCGGTCGTCGTGAAGGCTGGCCGACACCGATCGAGTGGGCCGGCGATATCGACGACCCGGATGTCGACCCGGCAACGTGGGCACGTAACGACAGCGGCCGCCGTGCCGCCACCGAGCTGGCCGAGGATGCCGAATTCATCATCCGCACCACCGGCGTCGGGCTTGACCTGGTGGCGGAACGCCTCGGTATCCAGCGCAACACCCTAGACAAGGCCCGGGAACGTACAGCCGCGCGGCACCGTAACGCGACCGAGATCATGATGCCGGCGGGGGGTGCGCGGTAATGGCTGAGCGCCCACACGGCTACGCCCGCTACAAGCTCGACGGCTGCCGCTGCTACACCTGCGGCTACGCCCGGTCCGAGTACGAAGCCATGCGCACTCGCGCAATTCTGTACGGCACCTGGGAACCGTTCATCGACGCCCAACCAGTCCGCGACCACATCAAGATGTTGAGCGAGGCCGGGATCGGGCGCCGGCGCGTGGTCGAGATGGCCGGCGTTTCTGGCAGCACCCTGAAGAAGCTTCTCTACGGCCGCCCCGGCGTGGACTCTTCCCCGACTGCGCGAATCAGGCCTGAGATCGCCTCCCGGATCCTCGCTGTGCGACCTGGGGACAGGGCCCTGGCCGACCACGCGCTCATCGACGCCACCGGATCGGTGCGTCGGCTCCAGGCCCTTGTGGCCAACGGCTGGCCGCAGCGGCGGCTGGCGCACCGGCTGGGGATGGAACCGGCGAACTTCGGTGCCGTCATGCGCCAGGACCAGATCACCGCGGCCAAGGCTCGGCAGATCGCCGCGCTGTACATGCGGCTGGAAAACGCGGACCCGCGCACCCAGGGCGTCGACAACCAGGCTTACTCCAGGGCGATCAATCAGGGCCTGCGCAACCAGTGGGCCCGGCCGCCGCACTGGGACGAGAACGCCCTCGACGACCCGGACGCCTTCCCGGACTGGACGGGTGAGTGCGGCACGCCCCGCGGCTACACGATCCACAGCCGCGACAAGATCCCATACTGCGATCCCTGTCGGGGCGCGTGGCGCGAGCTCCACCAGCAGCGCAAAGCCGCGGCGATGGCCGCCCCGTAGAGACCGCCGCCGCGGCGCCGTTGGTGACTCATGGCACGCCGCAGCGGTGCTGGAGTCGGCTGCGTTACCCCCTGGCAGCCAACGACTCCAGTGGCCTGGCCGCCCTTGGAAAAGGCGGCCAGGCAACGGACACCCCGGAAGGGGATGCCGCCGGGGTCGCGGACACCGCGGTCCGTGACAGGGATACCCGGCGATGAGGCCGGGCCCGAGATGAGGGTCTCGGGCCCGGCCGGCCAACAACAGACTTCGAGATCAGGACATAGAGATGACCGACAAGACGATCAGCGACCGCGAAGCCGAGCAGCTCCGCAAGAAGATCGAGTTCGTCACCCGTGACGGCGGCTACCGCACCGTCATGACCGACGCCGAGTCCCCCTGCGGGATCCTGCCGCGCTGCACATCGCCTGACCATCCGGTCGAAGACCGCGAGCTGCAGTGGGGCGTCCTGGACTGCTGCGAGACGCACCCCCTGATCGAGACCTGGCATGAGCACGTCGCTTCGGTGTGGGTGGACTCGCTGTACGTCATCCCGGCGCTGCTGGACGAGCGCGACCGGCTGCGGGCCGAGCTGGCGCGCATGCGCACCGAGCAGGCGCAGGCCGCGAAGGCTGGTGCCTGATGGCCTCCGCGCACGAGCACTACCGCGAGGCCGAGCGGGCCCTGGCCAACCTGAACGTCGTCGGCAAGCCTTCGCCGGCCCAGGTCCTCGCGGTGCAGACCGCCCAGGTCCACGCCACGCTCGCCCTAGCTGCCGTCACCGCCGAGGCCACCGCGGGCCGCGTGGTCGTGCTGGACCAGAACGGCCCGAGCCTGCGGCCATACGGGGCGCCGTCATGAGGGGCCCGATGGTCCCGGCCGGCCCGGCCCGCGCTCACGTCCAGCACCTACTCGACCAGGGCATGCGACAAACCGCGATCTACCACGCCGCCGGCACCAGCTCGGCCGCGCTGTCGGCTCTGCTGTACGGCCAGTTCAAGCCCGGTCGCCCGATCCAGCAGAGCATCGGCGCTGATCTCGCGGCGCGGCTGCTCGCCGTCGAGCTGCAGGCGCCCCCGGCAAAGCCGCAGTCGCCGCTGTGCGCCCCGAGCAGCTTCGAGCCGGTCGGCTACCGCGTCGGCCGCTGCGCCGACTGCGGCCAGGTCGCGCCGGTTCAGGTGCGCTCCGGCGTCGAGGTGATGTTCAGCCACCCGCGGGCGCAAGGCGCCGTTCAGGAGCTGCCGGCCGCGACCGGGGCGCATCCCGACTGCGGCCACACAAGAGGTGTCGGGCGCCACCGCCGCGAGGGAACCGAGTTGTGCGGGCCATGCCGGAATGTGCAGCGCGGCTACGACGCCGGCCACAAGGCGGCGACGACCGCTGCCGCACGGAACGCGAGGAACACGATCTCGCCGGAGCTGGCCGAGAACGTCGTGAAGGCAATGCGGGCCTTCCTGTACCGCCGGCCGTATCCGCAGCTGCGGCAGCTCGCGGCCACGGTGGTGCGCATCGCCGATGCCGAGCTTTGCGACGAAAGGGAGGTGGCGTGATGGCGACGAAGCCGAAGCTGCGCCCGCTCACCCCCCACGAGATCGAACTCGTGCGGATGGTGGCGCGCGGCCTGTCCAACACGCAGATCGCCGACGAGTGGGGCGGCATCCGGCCCGAGACCGTCCGGTCCCGGCTGCACACCGTCTACTACCTGACCGGCACCGGCAGCGAAACCATCGGCGATTCGCTGGCCCGGCTGCGGCTGGTGGTGTGGGCCTACGACCACGAGATCGTGAAACCGGCGTGTGTAAAGCCGAAGCCTGCACCGAAGGAAGTGCTGCCTCAGGAGCGGATCCGGGCCGAGCTGGCCGCCCCAATGATCCGGCTGGCAATCAGCATCCTGTCGGATGAGCCGCGCGGGGATCTGAAGCACTGGGCGCGGCGGGTGATGGACGCGGCACGGCTGAAGATGCCTGCCGCGATTGGCCAGTCGCGGTCGGAAACTCCGGAAGCCAGGGCCGCCTGATGCCGATCAGACCGGAGATGCGCGGCCGATACCCGAAGGACTGGGACACCATCAGCCGCTACATCCGCTTCGAGCGGGCCAAGGGCCGGTGTGAGTGCCGGGGCGAGTGCGGCGCGACACCGCACGATGCCGACGCGGGCGGGCGGTGCACGGCCGTGCATGACCAGCCGCACCCGCTTACCGGATCGAACGTCGTGCTGACGACCGCGCACCGGGACCACACGCCGGAGAACGTCGACCCGGCCAACCTGCGGGCGTACTGCAACAGGTGCCACTTGTCCCACGACGCCGAGGAGCACCGGCGCCAGGCCAGCCACACCCGTGCGATGCGGGCGGTCGGCGACGCGGTGCCGTTGTTTCCCGAACCTCCGAGAGGAACCCTGCCATGACCGGCTGGTACGCCAGTTTCCGAGTTGCCAACCCCAGCCTCCCGAAGGAGCACCGCGGGCACTACTCGTTCCGCCGAATCCCCGTCGCCCACTGGGACAACGGCTACGGCTGGGTCTCGGTTGCCGAGCACCAGAAGCACCCCGGGCACCTGATGCGGGCCGACGAGGTGCGGTTCACCAACTGGGAGTTCATGGGCTACTACCCGCTTCAGCGCCTCATCGGGGTGCTTCCCGGGGCCGGCTGGTCCGCGCGCTACGCCGACATGGACGGCAGCGGCGGCCACGGCGACAGCCCGATCCTGGCGTGGCTGATCTACGACGACGGCGACGTCAAGGCGTTCGACATGAGCATCGACGGGGCCGGCAGCGATCCGTGCGAGATGGCCAACTTCGTTCAGCTCGTTCCGCCCGGCGACGACAGCGCCGACAACGAGCTTGAAGCGGACGCGGCCTGATGTGCCAGGGCAGCGCGGCGTCAGTCGCCGGCGGCGCGCTGCTCGGCCTCGTGACGCTCCAGCAGCTCGGCGGCGTTGGCCTGGATCCACTCGCCGACCCACGCCGGCACGACGGCCAGCGCGGCCTTGTTGCGGTGGTTGATAAACGTCAGCGGCAACTCGCCGAGCTCCGGCCGGGACTGTCGCGCGGCCTCGCTGATCTGGCCCAGCACCTTATACACGTCGCCGGTCGCGTATTCGGTCACAGTCATCTTCGGCTCCATGGTCCAGGAAGTTTACACAGCGCAGGTCATCGCAGACATCATATCCCAGAACGCCATGAACCACTAGGACTACTTGCATGACTTGGACTACACGAACTTCTTGAAGTTCGCTAGGATGGGCAGCGCACGGCACCACCAGCGAGCTGCACATCCGCGTAAAACCGCAGGTCGCTATAGCAACTTGCCAATGGCAAACGATGGCAAAGGATGGCAACGCAGAAACATGGCTTGGGCTCGCCTCGACGACGGCTTCGGAGACCACCCGAAGGTCCTCGAACTCATCGACACACTCAGCGAAATGGCCGGCGCGGCGGCCATCGGGCTGTGGACGCTCGGGCTGTCCTACGCGCACGGAACCATGCGCACAGCCAAGATCCCCGGTTACGTTCCGCGATCGTTCGTCCATCGGGCCAGGGTCCCCGCGCAAGTCGGCGACTGGCTTTGTGACGCTGGCCTGTGGGAACGCGCCGAAGGCGGCTGGATCATCCACGACTTCGACGATTACCTACCGTCATCAGAGCTCAAGGCGAAGCGCGCGGAAGCCGGCCGCAGAGGTGCCGAAGCCCGCTGGGGCAAAAAGGCAGCTCAGGAGGGGTCCGAGGAAGAAACGCCTGATGGCGATAGCAACTTGCCATCGGATGCCACATGGCAAGAAGGCAAAAAATGCCCCGAACCCGAACCCGAACCCGAGAGTAAGAAGAAGACTTCGTCTTCTTCTAAGCGCGGAACGCGCATCCCCGACGACTTCGCCATGACCCCGGAGATGATCACCTGGGGCAGGGAGCATTACCCGCACCTTGACGGCGAAACCATCACGGCCGAGTTCGTGGACTACTGGCGCGGAGTACCGGGCGCCAAGGGCGTCAAGCTCGACTGGGTCGCCACCTGGCGCAATCAGATCCGGCGCGTCGCCGAACGCCAAGCCGCGCCGCAGTACAGCCGCAACGGCTCCTCACCGCGCCGCGCCACCACTGATGAACGCCTCGACCAGGCCGACGCCGCGCTCATCGAGGCCAAGAAGATCATTTACGGGAGTGCCGAGTGATCGCCAACGAAACCATCAACGCTGACCAGATCAACAAGCTCCTGAAGTCTTGCGCCTCACGCGACCAGCGCACCATCGCCACAGCCGACCAAATCGCCTGGTACCAGGACCTCAACATCGCACGCATCTGCTACGAAGACGCCAACGAAGCCGTCGCGCGCTACTACGCGATCCACTGGGTCCGGCAGGCGCCCGGCGAACGCTTCCGCCTCACCTCGCCGCTGCTGATCGAGCTTGTTCGCGGAATCCGCGAAGCCCGGCACGTGGCCGCCGACTACCTCTACGAGCCCGTGGTCGGCGAGACCGGCGCCGAATACGCCGCCCGGCTCCAGGCCCAGCTGCGTGCCATCGGCGACGGCCAGCCGCCCGCCCACACCACCGCCGAGATCGGCATGAACCCCGAGGGCCAGCAGAAGCTGGCCGAGCTGGTCTCCGGGATGGCCGGTCGCATGCCGTACCCGCCGGAGATAGCCGAGGTGCTGGAGCGGGCCCGCCCGGCCGGATCGCAGATCACCTGCCCCCGATGCCATGCCAAGCCCAACGCCAAGTGTTCCAACCCCGTTACCGGCAAGTCCATGAACCGGCTGCACGACTCCCGCATCGCAGGCTGGGCCATCCTCTGCGAGACCTGCCCGGACTGCCGCGCCCCGATCGGCGAGACCTGTCGCGAGCTCGGCGCCCCGTACAAGGACCACGCACACGCCGCACGTATCGAGGCGGCCAAGCAGGCCCTGCGGAGCGCAGCATGACCGGCCGCTCCCGCACCCGCGCCGACTGGCGCGTGTCCCATGAGATCCACGAGGCCGTGATCGGGATCCTGTCCCGGCCCGGCGAGCTCGACGCGAAGGCGAACGAAATCCACGACGCCTACCTGCGCGCCGGCTGGAAGGCGCCGGGACCGACCGGGCTGAACGTGTCCAAGTGTCAGAACCCGGCCGGCCCGCACCCCGGCACCGCCCTACAGGGCGGCCGCTGCCCGATCTGCGGATGGAGCCCGCTGACATGAGCCGCTTCAGCGGCCCCCAGGGCCGTGGTGCCCTCCGGAGGCTGCGCGCGTACCGCCGCCGCGCTGCCGACCGGCGGGCGCACGCCAAGGCCGTCCGGTTGGCCGCTGACGCCCTCGCCTGCCCCGGCAAGATCCGCTTTGCGTCCGAGGAGCTGGCCGAGGCCCGCGCACGCTCGATCTGCGCCGTGACCGGCGACCAGATGCGCTGGTACGGCTGCACCGCCTGCGGCTGGATTCACCTCGGGCACCCGCCGGGTGAGACGAGCGGGCTACGGCACGGCAACGGCCGACGCAAGTCAGCGGCAGACAGGTAAGACCCCTGACCAGCCCAAAAACCATCAGTTTCAGTTTTCCGACCCGAAATGAGGCCCCGAATGACCGTTCCCACCACCGCCGAGGTCGCCGAAGGCGTCCGCACCAAGATGGCCGCCAAGCCCGACCGCCTGGCCGAAGCCAAGCAGCTGGCCGACGCACTCCTGGAGCAGCTGCGAGAGCGCATCCCGAACGCCGATCCCGCGGTCATCGCCGCCGTCCTACTGCACGCCGGCAGCTACATCGGCTACCGCGTCTTGGACCAGATGCGCGAGGCCCGGATCGAGATGGACCACTACCACCTGCGCACTGCCAACGCGATTGTCGTGGCCGGCGGGCAGCTGTTCACCGAGGTTGCCGCAACGGAGCCGCGCCGATGAGCACCCGAGAGATCACCTGCCACACACTCCACTGCGACGTGACCGGCTGCGGCGCCAGCTTTGACGACTACGAGGAAGAAACGCCGCTGCACTTCGTCGACGCCGACCAGGCAATCAAGTACGCCCGCACCGAACACTGGACCGTTGTTGAGCCCGACCAGGCCATCACCTACGGCCCGCGCCTGATCGAACGGTTCGCGGTGTGCCCGGACGAGGACGCCGACCACGACGCGGCGCGCAAGCTGATCGGCAAGTGCTGATGGCCGGCTTCTACATCGGCGCCGCCGGCGACTGGTTCCGGGACGTTGCCGTGGCCATGGTTACCGAGGCCAAGCCGCAGCAGGACCAGGCCGAGGAGACGCCCGAGATGTCGGGCCGCCGCAACGTCTACGAGACCGCGGCAGAGGCCGACAGCGCGCTCGTCCACCGCATGTCGAAGATCCTGTGCGGCTGCTGCGACTGCCCCGGCTGCTACGACTGCACCCCGGACCCCGACGAGCCGTGTGCGTGCCTGCCGGACACCGGTATTGACTTCAGCAGCGAGGTGGCTGCGTGATGGCCGCCGCCGACGAATTCCGCAACGACTT
>Ga0207695_10010095_pt1 | contig 11595 bp, 15 predicted proteins | sample KBSC54metaG_FD_184354 | JGI IMG/M metagenome (GOLD analysis project Ga0207695, IMG submission 184354) | Corn rhizosphere microbial communities from Kellogg Biological Station, Michigan, USA - KBS C5-4 metaG (SPAdes) (version 2) | ecosystem: Host-associated > Plants > Roots > Rhizosphere > Soil... | reverse complement strand
CCATAAGCGTTCTGCTACAGTAATGAGTATATAAAAAGGGTGAGATCTACGTTAATGTCCAAGCCGAAAGTTGTTACGCTGCACCACCACCATGCGAAACCGTACCGCAAACGCCATGTCGGACTTTTGACGATCTCGGTCGCACTTTTAGCGCTGGTCGTCGGTGCAACCATTGAATATCGTTACCAGATTGTAACAAGCGTTAGCGGCAGTAAAAACTTTGTCCAAGACCTGTTCGTAACAGGACCCAAAGATTACAGCCAAAAAGTTCATTCAACCTACGGTTTTCAAGTCACTTACGACCAGAATAATTTCTATGCCAGCGGAATCGATTCTAGCACCGGAAACATCTATATCGGATCGGACCTAGCCGAAAACCGGGCGTATAACGTACTTCATTTTGCATCGAGTCTGGTGAACACGCGAACGACTCAGGGCGGCCTGATATTAACCTATCATAACGAGACGTCATTTGCCGCGGACAAAATACCGAGCCTTCAAAGTTTACAAAATTTGGCTCTGACTGACGGACAAGTAAACCCCGCTTCGTTTAACAATGTGTCGAGTGATAGCATCGTCATTGATAATCACTCTTTCCTTCATACCAACTGGGCACTAAAGCCATCTAATAGTATTTCGTCATTCATAAAATCACAAGTAACGACCTATGTCGGTGTTGTTAGCGGCCATCCGGTGACGATACTTATTAACCTTGGTCCAGGCGCCAGCACGAACAGTGTGCTTTACGACGCAATTATTAATTCGCTATCATTTGGCTCAATGAACCTGGCTGTTATGCCGCAAACAGTGGCAACTGCAGCTAACGAAGCGGCTCATAAAACACTGCTCGATAGCTTGCTAATGAGTAACGTCGCTGCCGCAGCAACCGTCGGTGGTACGAACTCAGAGAAAGTCGCCGCGCTCTATGGCCCAGCGGTGGTCAAGATTTATAACGTCTACTGTATGGATATTAATATCGATGGTAAAAGTTATCTCAAGAATGTCTGTAATGGCGGCATCACTGGTTCGGGCTTTTTTGTCAGTCAAGACGGCTACATTGCAACGAATGGTCACGTGGCGACCGCAGATCCGAAGGATCTGGTGATTCAGGATGCCCTGACATCGTACAGTAAAGGCAATTCGGATAATTTGCAGTATCTGATTAGCCTCACAAATCTAACGCAAAGTGATCTTGATGGTCTGAACGGCACTCAGCAGGAAGGCAAAATTATTGACGCGCTGTATGCACTGCCGAGCGCTCGATTTAGTGCAGTTAATTCGGTAGATAATCTATTAGTAGGTCTTTCTAGTAAAGAGCCGGACGTGAATGCGCTGCTCGATGCGACGACAGCACGCAAAACGTATCCAGTGCAAAATACGATGCTACCAGCCACACTGGTCGCTAGCGATTACCACGCTGTCGATGGTCCAGATTGGGGACTTGATGCATATAGAGCGTCGGATGTTGCCATCATCAAAGTCGCAGGCACCAACTACCCCGTGACAAAACTCGGGTCGCTTAGTGATGTGACTCAGGGTTCAAATCTCCTGATCTTGGGCTTTCCGGGTAATGCGACCGACAATGGCCTAGTGGATGCAACCAATAGTACCGTTACGCTGACTAACGGTGAGGTTTCGGCGATAAAGAACGCGGCAGGCAGCAATAAGAAACTGATCGAAACCGATACCGTAATCGGCCATGGCAACAGCGGTGGGCCAGCGCTTGCTGATAATGGCAATGTCGTCGGTATTGCAACCTATACGGCCGATGGATCGGGCAGTGGTGACGGGGTATTTAATTACATTCGCGACATCAAGGATTTACAGGATCTTGCAACCAAGGCATCGATTAACTTCGACACCAATAGCAAGACTCAGGCCGCATGGCAAGCGGGTATCGATGATTTCTACACTGCGCATTATTCCAAGGCACTGACTGATTTTGGCATTGTCAAGATTTTGTATCCACTAGACACACGGGTTGATGAGTTTATCGCGACCGCAACGACACGTATTAACGACGGCGAAGATATTCAGGATTTCCCAACACTACTTGTGGCAATTTCACTCTCTGTTATTGTCCTCAGTGTGACGGCCAGCGTCATATTAATCGTCCGGCACAATATGCACCACAAAATCTACAAACAACAGGTTGGTAGCGGCATGATTCAGGTGATCGAAAAAGGCCAGCCTTCACAAAAAGTTCATGTCTAAGTAGTATGATAGAACTATGATTCATGACCTCATTATAAGAATCGCAGCCGATGGCGCACTGATCCCGGTGGTCCTTATTGGCGCCTACATGTTGGTATTCAAGGTCCCCAAAGGCCATCGATTTGAAGCATATGCACGGGTATTGATGGCAGGTCTGACGGCGTATTTAATCGCTCAACTGGTGGCATCAATTTACCAGCCATCAGGTGAACGACCATTTGAACTGCTCGGTACGCAGGCTGGTGCGCTGTTTTTAAACAACCCAGGCTTCCCATCCGATCACACGCTGTTTGCGACAGCCATTACGGCTGCGGTCTGGTTCGAGACTCGTAACAAGAAAGTTACGCTACTACTGGCGATCCTTACGTTACTGATTTGTGTTGGTCGGGTATTGGCGCTTGTCCATACACCGGCCGACGTTATTTTCGGTGTTATCTTTGGTCTGATTGGTAGCCTCTGGTATTATTCGCGAGCTCCGCAAAAGTCTGGTATACTATAGTCATTAACGGGGAGACCGACAATGGCGCGAGTGATAGTTGATGATGAACGGGTGGCGGTAAAAACAGCATATAATTGGCGGTTGCTTTTACTCACTGGGCTTGTCATGGGATTACTCTACGTTGGGCTTGCGGCTGCTATTCAACACTATATTATTGAGCCAGCTTACTGTCAGCGCGTCATTAATACGACTATTTGTACGAATAGTCAGTCCGTTTCGGGCAATATCGCCTCTGTCATCGTCGCCTTCCTGGCACTTATCCTGCTGGTGCGACTGCGCGTCTTTCGTCCCATCGTAATTGTTGTTGCGACGATGGTTCTACTATGGGGACTTACGGTGTGGACATCGGGGCTAGGAGTTGCTGAAGTCATTATCTCGAGCATGATTCTGTATGGTCTGTCGTTTATTGCGATCAGCTGGATTTGCCGATATGTAAAGACGACGCCGGTGCTGATTACAGTCGCCTTTGTGGTGCTCGTCTCTCGACTCACTGGCATATCTTAGTGGTATACTAATAGTAATGGTTGAGGTTATTCTTATTATCATTTTGGTGGTCGTGATTATCGGCTTTGCTGTTATGTTGTATCTGTTTAATCAACGCATGCGAGGGTTGCAGGGTGGCAGTTCTGTCGAGATGATCAAGGCTGATGTGACCGAGCTATCGCGCGGGATTAACAGTCTGCAGCAAGCAATGGGTGACAAGTTAGAGCGTAACAACGCCAGTATGCAAACCTCGATGCAAAAGCAACTCAGCGAAAGTGCCAAATTAGTGGCCGATGTCACGCAGCGCCTGGCAAAACTCGACGAAACCAATAGGCGAGTGGTAGATGTTGCGGATGAATTAAAGACTTTGCAAAATGTCCTACAAAACCCAAAGCAGCGTGGGGTGTTCGGTGAATACTATCTAGAGTCAGTCCTTGATAACATCCTGCCGTCCAAGAACTTTCAGATGCAGTACAAGTTTAAAAACGGCGAGATTGCCGATGCTGTCGTGTTCCTCGACAAAGGCCAGATTCTACCGATTGATAGCAAGTTTAGCCTCGAGAATTACAACCGTATGGTCCAGGCTGAAGGCAAAGTGAACAAAGAAGAGCTACTGAAAAAGGTACGCAGTGACCTCAAGGGTCGTATCGACGAAACTAGCAAGTATATTCGTCCTAGCGAAAACACGATGGACTTTGCATTTATGTTCATTCCTAGTGAGTCACTCTATTATGATTTGCTGATTGGTGATGTCGGCACGGGTAGTAGCGCGCGCGACCTGATTGAATATGCTTTCAGGGATAAAAAGGTGATTATTGTCAGCCCGACTAGCTTTATGGCATATCTACAGACCGTGTTACAGGGACTACGAAGTCTACAAATCGAAGAACAAGCCAAAGATATTCAGATTCGCGTCGGCAAGCTTGGTCAGCACATCGCCAAGTTTGATAGCTTTATGTTAAAGCTTGGTAGCTCACTTGGTACAACCGTGAACCACTTCAACAATGCCCACAAAGAACTCGGCAAGGTCGACAAAGACGTCATTAAGATTGCAGGTAACACACCGTCGGTTGAACCATTTCTTATTGACTCACCACGTCTGGAAGATTAATTCATCGAATAGAAAAGTATACGTGTAGACATATGTTATTTATTTCTCTCCCGAAGCCCCATTTAGCTAAAATAGGTTATAATTGAATCATGCAGTTAACATGTACACACAGTAATGTAGTATTTCTTTTTAATTACAATGTATTTGATAACTTCAATCTTACAGAAGTCGAGGAGAAACTGAGAGAAACTTTAAGTGGCGAATCGGAAATTGCACTTACGACAATACCGAATCAAATAAAGGTAGTCTTTGCTCAGACCAAGAATATTCAGGTTGCTTCGCAACAAAATAGTCTCATTGTTTCAGACCAGAATTTGAATGAAACAAATACAGCAGGGAACGATTTTTTAAGAACAGCTCATGAAGTGGTAAAGCTTTTTACTCAATTCGGTTTAAAAACTTTTGGATACAATTTCCAATTCTCAATAGTACCCGATAATTTCTCTGAGCTACAAGACTCACTAAAAGATAAATTCTATAAAGACGAAGTGCTTAACTCATCCGATCAGGAAGCAATCTTTACTCTCCCAAATGTTGGATACTTGAAAAATGGTGCGATCTATATGATTGCGTTTACTGCGGCACTTGATGACGAAAACAGACCGGTAAAGGTAAATGTTTCATCAAGTGTCACACACGAGCCTGAAATAGCGACACTGGGTACATTGGCAGCCTTTAAGGCTAAGTATAATGCGGCCTATAGAGAAGTATACGAATATATCGAGGGTGTACTGTGACGTTCGATATTAGCAATACGGGCTTAAGCATGGCACTAGACTTAACGCCTAAACCGTTTAAAGGTGTTAGCTTAAACATTATTGATTCACGGTTTAATTCAGCCGTAACAACCTATGTCTTCACGGAAGATGAGGACTCAAGGCAAACAGAAGTAAATTATTTTCAAGTAAAAAAGTACGAGAAGAAACATGGCTTTAAATCAGACGAAATGCTCATTAGGTGGAAGGCTGGGCAAGTATTTGGACCTGAGTATACTGATTGGCTTTTGAGTTATATGGATATTAAAGATCGAGTTTATGTCACAAACCACGCTAGCTAATCATCTCGAAATTATCAACGATTCATTAAAAAGAAGGAAAGAAATTTTCGATATTGACCTAACTCAATACTGTCCTAATGTAAAAATGAGAGAAAGAGCAGATCCTGAGTTGTCTGGATACAAACTTGTAACCGTGTATTGGCCATTTCCTACAGGCAAATTCGATTCCAGAGGTCTACTTTTGAGAGATAATATGGGTACTATTTCAATAGAGGTCACGTATCGTTTTAAGTCTGGAAATAAACGTTCGTATGTCGAGGTTGAACATAGTTATCGTTATTTTAATCAAGATCATAAATATACATTTGAACATAGTACGATATCTGAACCAATGATTATGAACCATTATTCATTTAGGTATGATAAAGACTTACGTGATTCAGCTAGCAATGATCCCGAGGAACACATGCAAGTTATCGATCATCAAGTACCTAGGTTTAAATTTGAAAACTTGACCATAGAGCATTTCTTGGAAACCGTTAAAGAAACTTGCTTTCTTCTAAACAAAAACCGGACTATTATATCTGCGCGCGCAAGAGAGTTTTTTGCCCAATAATTTTAGGAAGCTAATTATTAAGCTTTTTTGTTATACTTTCATTGATGGACGATACGAATAAAACAACTCTCGAATCATACGATGCTGGAGTAAATGCCTATATTGAAAATACAGATCACAAACGCGATCCGGCTGTTCAGGATTGGCTGGATAAAAGCACTGCGGGCCTAGAGCCAGATGCACGAATTCTGGAAATAGGGTCGGGATACGGCAGAGACGCCATGTATCTAGAAAGCAAAGGCTTTCACGTTGAAAAGACGGATGCGGCCAAGGGCTTTGTTGATGTGTTACAGCGAACAGACCCGACGGCACATATATTAAATATTCTAACGGATGAAATAAGTGGAACGTACGATTTGATAATCGCGAATGGAGTGCTGCTACACTTTACGGCCGAAGAGTTAGAACTGGCCTTAGCAAAAATCTTTAACGCACTGAAACATAGTGGTACTTTCGCATTTACGGTAAAGCAAGGCATAGGTGAAGAGTGGCAAAATAATAAAAATATGGGTCCGCGATTCTTTAAATATTGGAACGCGTCCGAACTAACCGAGATTTTAACAAAAAATGGATTCGTTGATATCAACAGCTGGATTAATGATATCGACGCTCCGAACGCAACGTGGATTCTGTTTATCGTTAAGCGAAATCCCTAGGCCCTATTAGGGTTCGAGCTCGTTTCTCTTTCGTACTGGACCAGTAATGGTCGTACTGGCAATGTCATGAGCTTTTGATACTGCATCGCTGACGGCATTCAATTCTTTGGGTATGAATGGGCCAACCGCGATAGCGACCCCACGCATGATAATTTTGCGTGCACGACTGACTGTTAAACCATTCTTCATACGATTAAGGTCTTCTTGCAGGACTTCGTCGATTAATTTTATGTACAATTTTTCACGTTCGGCCGGGTCCGTCTGTGCTGTAATTTCTTTAAGCTGTTCGTAGCGTTCTTGCAAGAATCGAGCAGCATAGCCTAGTGCTTGATGACCTGTATACGGTCTACCACCTGGGTCACCGTGCATGTTATCAATTTGTCTGTTGATTGTTTCTAGGACTGCCTTGTTCTTTTCGAAATCATCCGTACCCGAACGAGCACTATGTGCGAGGAATCCCTTGGAACTACCGTAGTGTGTTGACCCATAGACAATGCGCGATGCTAGGTCGGTCGACTCTTGACTCTCGGCAAGTTCATCATTAAGCTCTCTCGTCCGTTTATTGTTTTTGCGGTCAAGGTTCCATAATCGGAAGACTTCAGGGGCGTCAATACCAAATACAATACCTGATGCAATCTTGATACCTAGTGTAATGTCTCCGACTACAGATTCTGCAGGTTGCGGGACGTGCACTATATCAGGTCCGAATGCAGCCAAAAAGATAACAAATGCGACGCCCGCGTGCAATTTGCGGTTTTCACGCAGACGTACAATAGGCGATTGCTCGTGATGTTCGTCAATCGTGTGACGCCGGTCCGCATGCTCTTGAAGTAGTGTGTCCATAATGAGATGCAGGTGATTAGCTGCCAGGTCGCGCATTTCTAAAGGTTCGCTATTAAAGGTTGCTTTACGAATAATGCCAGGAGGTTGTCCGAGTGTCAGAGCAGATTTAGGTGTTCCGTCGCTAGTAGTGTAGGCAGCGAGTTTATTGATGACAGCTGCCTTGTACTCCGCCTCCGTTAGTCGCAGATTTTTCTTGCGCTCAAGTCGATTAATAATATTTGGTTTAGTAAGCACGATGTCCATATAGGCATCGCGGGCCGCGTCAATTGCCGAATCTAGTTCGGACGGTTCACGCAGATGCTCGAGCTCTGCGAGTGCGTTGCGCTGTCCATTACCGTCATTGACGTAGGCTTTGGTTTCCTTGGAAAGTGGTCCACCTTTAGCTAACTCTAAAAAGGCCTTCTCTAGCAATTCTTTACGACTTGTTGATTCTCGCGACACCTCTGTCATGAAGCATACTATATCATATTTTAGAACAATTTGTTATAATATATTACGCTATCAGACACCTGACGGCACCATCACTCGATCGGACCTAAAAATGCAACTAGTATGTGACATCATCGCCTCCGCGGCAGCCCTCCTCGCCGCGCTCCTGTTTGTCGGAAGCTTGATGTCCACCATCGTGTCCGCCATCATGTACAGGAGCTACCCCAATGGCTCAGAGGCTTTCGACAACAAGGCTGATCACTTCGTGCCCAAACTGTTCTACATCGGCATCGCTCTTCTCGCCCTCGCGGCTATCGTGTGGGAGGTGGGGAAAGGGGTCTCCGACCTCCAGATGCTCAATCACTAGTTGCAGTTCGACCAGTGATGGAATACCCGGCTTCGCTCTCGAAAGATGAGCAAGCCGGTTTTCCATTTTAGGGTGTTATCATAGGGTTATGGCACATATACACACGGGAAAAGACCAGCATGATTTTACTGTGACGGCATTTGTTGTTCGCATCGATGGGGATGAGCCAAAAGTGCTACTACATATGCACCGCAAACATCATGTCCTTTTGCCCGTCGGTGGTCATGTCGAACTACTCGAATCCCCATGGGAAGCTATGGCCCATGAGCTAAAGGAAGAAGCCGGATATGATTTGAAACAGTTAGAGATACTGCAGCCGAAATCTCGCATCAAAAGCATATCGAAAACCATGTTTCATCCCGTTCCAGTTTCAATGAATACGCATTACATTGCCGATGATCACTTCCATTCGGATATTGAATATGCCTTAACGACCAAATCCGACCCGACTGAATCTATCGCCGAGGGCGAATCAATGGATATACGATGGCTTACAAAAGTAGAACTAAATGCGTTGGAACCATCTGTTATATTTGATAGTACGAAAGAGGTCTATAACTTTATTCTTGATGAAGCACTAACCGATTGGGATTCTGTACCGACGGGTAATTTTCTTAGTGAGTATCCGCCACAGTATAGGTACTAATATGAAAATAATTAGGACAATCACAGAGGAGGATTTCGGTAGATTACCATCACCGAGTAACTGGTCAACATATAGCGTGAGACCAAGTGCTAGGGCTGTGTTGTTGGATGGATCATCTCGCATCGCTTTAATGCACGTGGTGAGTGACAATTATTATAAATTGCCGGGTGGGGGAGTTGATGAGGGCGAGGATACAGAAACTGGCCTGAAAAGAGAGCTACTTGAGGAAGTGGGCGCGAGCGAAGTAGAAGTTATCTCTGAAATAGGGCAAGTCGACGAATATAGGGATCAGTTGGATAGGAAAAGCGAGCACTATGGTTATATTGTTAGGCTGATTGGACCAATTGTTGAGCCTGATAGAACCGAGGAAGAGATACGTGAAGGTTATGAAACTGTATGGGCAAAAGACATTGACGAAGCGATTAAACTTGTAGAGTCAGGAACGCCGAAATTATATGGTCATGATTTCGAACGATTACGAGAATTGACATTCCTAGTACAGGTAAAAAGTAGTAATACCTCTCTGTTATAACAACGCTACCAATTAAAATACCTCGCCGTTTAGAGCGAGGTATTTTGTTTGCGACAATGTGTATATTACGCGTTGTCTTGTTGTGGCTTGATAACGTCGTGGAGAATGAATCCAATAACGGCACCAATCACTGGAGCAAGGATGTAAACGGCAAGTGGCCATAGAGTCCACCATTGTTGCCAATCAACAACTTGGAGTGACAAAGCGATTGCTGGGTTGATGATCGCGCTTCCACCTACGTATGCACCTGCAGATGCAGCAAGTAGTAGGGCAACGAAGATACCAAGTCCTACAGTAAGGGCAGCGGCAACGCGGTCGCGGCGAACAAATCGCATAGCGGTTGCAATAGTGTATCCAAGTACGATCGTACCAACGAGTTCAGAGAAGAAGACGTACCATTCTTTTCCGACTGGAAGTGTATTCGCGTGGAATAGTGATGCAGCAGTTTGACCAGCGGCTTGAGCAGCTGAACTTACTGGAGCTGCGCCACCAACGAAGGCGTTAAGCAGTGCAAAGGCAAGGCCTGCACCAACAAATTGCGCAACGATGTAGCCAAGCGCACGAAGGCCGGTGATACGACGAGTTACCCATGATGCAAATGTAATTGCTGGGTTGAAGTGTCCACCAGAAATTGCACTAAATAGCAGCATGATGCCAGCTAGGGCGAACAAAATGATAATTGGCTGACCTTGACCGGCAATAACTGCAACGGCAAAGAGCAATGTACCAACAAGTTCCGCAACGAGTGCGCTCACAATTGGCTTGGTAGTAAATGACATACCAAACAAGTTTGTTTTGTTGCCAGAGACAACAGCTTTTACGGTTGATGTCTTAGTGGTCGATTTTGCAGCAGATGTCGGCTTTTTGGCAGTCGATTTCTTAACTGGCTTAACAGCTTTTTTAGTAGCCATGTGTTTTCCTCCTTATGTGAAACATGGCTATAGTATAACACAACCAGCATAGTGTAAACATGAATGTTATAATAAGTCGCATGGCATTATTTATTCGACAAAACGACGAGCGATCTAAACTTCAGGAACAAGTAGCAGCAGAACTTCAGGAACGCGCAAAGCAACGCGCGGCCTTGCAGGATCGACCCGATGGAGTGAGTGATACAGAGTATGTAAAGAACACATCACAAACTGGCCGGTTTGCCTGGATTTGGATTATCGTGGTGATTGCCGTAATCGTTGCAGTGATTTACGTATTAAGTCTTGCCGCAAAATAGCGGCCACTTCCCTGCCCTATTTTGATTGTTGCGATATATACAACATATACAAAAATGAACGAACGAGTAGCTTTACGAAAATTATAGGTCGCAATAAATCGCATAAATATCCCGTTGTTGTTTTAGCTTAAACTCTGACGTTTTGCCGTATAATAACTTACAGATATGCAAAGCATTGAAGAGATTAAAGTTGAGCTGCTCAAAAGGGTAGAAACAAGTGACGCGCCTAGAGAGATTCTAAAGGCAAGTGAGTTTCGTGACCTATATAGTAAAATCTCTGGTCTTGAACCTAGCGAACGTGGAGCGTACGGCAAGGCAGTCAATGATCTGAAGGTCGCCGTTGAAGCAGCAATTAACCTGCGCGAATCAGCGCTCGAAAATGCCGATATTGAACCAATTGATGTCACTGCTCCATGGGATCTAAATGGTAAGCCCATTGCACTGCTACCGACTGAACAAGGCACTCAGCACCCACTGACAAAAGAACTAGAAGTCGTTATTGATATCTTTACTCGCATGGGATTTGAGGCATATGAATCGCGCCAAATCGATGATGATTATCATATGTTCGGTAGCCTGAACTTCCCAGAAAATCACCCTGCACGTGATGGCTATGATACATTCCGAACCGAAGAAGGATTCATTCCGCCAGCACATACCAGCACGATGCAAAATCGAATTTTAGCTGAAGGCAAAAGTAAGCTCGAAGCAGGCGGCCAGATCGCGGGAATCAGCTACGGTCGCGTATTCCGTAACGAAGATGTTGATGCGACGCACGAACATACATTCTATCAATGTGAAGGCGTGTTTGTAAGTGAGTCGGCGAATCTATCACAAATGCTAGGGACACTACGCGCGTTCTTTGAATCGTATTATGGCCAGACGCTTAAAATTAAAACGCAGCCAGGTTACTTCCCTTTTGTTGAACCGGGTCTAGAATTTGCGATTGAAAAACCAAAGGCTTTAGGTGGCAA
>Ga0207695_10010093_pt1 | contig 11596 bp, 8 predicted proteins | sample KBSC54metaG_FD_184354 | JGI IMG/M metagenome (GOLD analysis project Ga0207695, IMG submission 184354) | Corn rhizosphere microbial communities from Kellogg Biological Station, Michigan, USA - KBS C5-4 metaG (SPAdes) (version 2) | ecosystem: Host-associated > Plants > Roots > Rhizosphere > Soil... | reverse complement strand
ATAGGGGCTGGCGGGATCCTTGGCGGCATCCTCGGCGATGCTGGCTTCTTCATTGACGCCATAGACGGCGGCGGTGGACGAGAAGATGAATTGCTTCACCCCGCCCGCGATGCAGCTTTCGATCAGATCGCGAGATTTGGCGGTGTTGTTGGAATAATACTTCAGCGGATCTTCCACCGACTCCGGCACCACCACCGAACCGGCGAAGTGGATCACGGCCTCGACTTTGTGCGTCTTCAGAATGTCGCGAACCAGATCCTTGTCGCTGATATCGCCTTCAATGAAGGTCGCCTGTTCGGCTACCTGGGCGCGCACGCCGGTGACCAGATTGTCCAGCACCACCACAGCATCGCCCTGGTCGGCAAGCTGCAAGGTCATATGGCTGCCGATATAGCCGGCGCCACCGGTCACGAGTACGGACATCATTCCCCCTCAATGCGAATTTGCGGCTCGCGCGGGCGCAGGTCTAATGGGCGCCCGAGGTCTTGGCGAGCGCACGCATATCCTGTTCGACAGGCCGGCGCCAGATCGGCACGGTCCGGCCCAACGCATCCTGGGTGAGCGGCTTTTTCACCACCAGCAGCAGCCCGGCCGTCAGCGCCACGATGATCAGGAATCCGTCATAATAGGCCATCGACAGCAGCGCCCCGCCGGTGACAAAGCCGATGATGCTGACCTGCATCATTCGCGCGAGTTTGACCGCCCAATCCAGCTCCGGCTTGTTCTTGGCGAAGGACAGGGTGGCGGCAGTATTGTACCAGGCGGCCGCAATCAGCATCAGGAAGATGGCAAGGCCGATAAAGCCGTGATCGCCCAAAACCTCGAAATAGATGCTGTGCGCGGCGCGGCCCATCGTCAGGCTGCCGCGGGATTGATAGGCCAGCGCCACATCGCCCAGATTGACCGATGAGAATCCGCCGCCAGTGATGCGCGCCTCGGCGATGTTGAAGCTGGTCCGCCAGGCCTCGACGCGGCCTTCGAAGGACGAATCCTGGCCATAGGTATTGATGGTCGACATGCGCTCGAACCAGCTGGCCGGAACCAGCGACGGCAGTGCCAAGATGACCACGCCGCCCAGCAAGAGCGGAATGAGGCCCGCGCGCGATTTGATGGCATAGAACAGGCCCATCACCGCCAACGCCGACAAGGCACCGCGCGAATAGGTGCCGATCACCGCCACGATGGTCAGGCCCATCGTGATCATCAGAGACATCCGGATCCAGTATTTCTCGGATGTCTCGCGCAGATAGTTGATCAGCGGCAGGATCATCACCAGGGCCAGGCCCAGGCTGTTATTGTCCTCGATCATCGTGTTTTCCGGACCGAAGACGTGATGCCGGCCGCCCGTCAGCAAGGTGAAGCCGCCGCCCTTGATACCGAAATAGGCCAGCGACAGGACGGTCACCCAGACCACGGCCTGGATGCGGCCCTTGGTGTTGGCGATGGTCATCACCGCCAATGTCAGGATGAAGGTCTTCATCGTGCGGTCCCACAACACATAGGAGAAGTTGCGATGAAGCGCGTAATAGGTGGTGATCGAAACCCAGATGCCGAATATCACCAGTACGGCGGTGACCGCATTCATCGGCGCGATTTTCTTCTCTTTGGAAATGATCCAGGCGATCGCGGTCAGGGCGGCGAAATAGAAATTGAGCTGGAAGTCGCTGAGAAACCCATAGACCTCGCGCTGCGGGCTCATCAGGGTAATCCAGATCCAGGTCAGGATGCCGATGGCAGGCGCGCGCAGAATGAGCGGGAACACGCCAACAAGCGCGGCCAGCAGGACAAGATCACGCACGCGAAACGGCTCCCCAAAACGAGACTTGATCGCGAGCTATGCAGATATCGTGCCCGCCCGGATCAGCATGGCAGCAAGAGGTTAACTAATGCGTGAAGGTCGTCTTGTACAATGAAATAAAGCGTGAGAACGTTCCTCCGGGAGAGTGACTATGTCCGGCCTTTTGTTCCTTGCCTCGGTCGTCGGTTTTGTTCTGATCGCCTATTGGGCGTATCGCAACGATGCCATGGGCCTGAACGAAAACGGCTCCGGATTGCTGGCAATGCGCAGCTCCGCTCCCAAGCCCAAACCCGGCCCCAAGTGGAAAAAAGAGGCGCAGCCCACGGCCGCGATCGCGCGCCGCCTGGCAGCGCCCAAGCCGGACGGTGAGAAGAAGCCGCGCTGGAACCAGGCTTTGCTTCCCGGGCGCGGCCGCTAAATTTTTCCTGTTTTGATACAGTCAGATAAAGGGACCCAGGGGCAGCCGGACAAAGGCGGCCACCAGGAAGATCCCCGTTGATGCCAGCGCGACATAAAGGCTGGCCGGGTCTTTCAGTGCGAATTGGACCGGATCCTCGGGAACTCGGCCGCGCCTGGCGAAAATCCACACCCGGCTGACCCAGTAGAGCAAAAGCGGACATAGAAGCCACAACGCCTGAGGGGTGCGGAACGCAGCCTGGGCATCCGGGGTGATCGCATAAAGCGCCAGAATGGCGGCCGACAGATAGCCGCCCGCCAGGCCGAAGCTGGCCAGAATATCCTGATCGCCCGGCCGGTAGGCGCTGGCGCGCGTCGCCCGCCGGGAACCGGAAAAGCGGCTGCTTTTCAATTCGCCATAGCGCGCCAGCATCGCCAGACCGAAGAAGAAAAAGCCCCCGAACAACAACAGCCAGAAAGGCGGCACGGTCGCGGCGATGATGAAGCCGGTGAGGATGCGGTGCATCGTCAATGCCGTCAGCGCCAGGATATCCAGGATCAATGTCTTTTTGAGCCACAGCGAATAGGACAGCGACAAGGCCAGATAGACCGTCATCCAGCCCGCCAGCAGCGGCGACAGGAAAAAGCTTATGCCAAATCCCGTGGCCGCCAGTCCCAGAAACAGCAACAGGCCGCGGGGAATGGAAAGACGGGCCGTGGCGAATACGCGGCGATGCTTGACCGCATGGCGGCGGTCGGCCCGAAGGTCGACCAGGTCGTTGGCGACATAGCCTGCCGACGCGATCAGGCAATAGGCACAGAATGCCAGATAGGCGCTGACCACGAAATGCGCGCTGTTCCGGTTGGCCGCATCCAGCAGCGGAATGAAGATCAGCAGATTCTTGATCCAGCGGCCCGGATGCAGGGCATCGATATAGCGCCCCGAAACCCGGTCGTCGGGGCACAGCACATCCGCCGTCTGGCTGTTCCACATCTGGTTCTTGAGCAGTTGCGTCGACGGCGCGACGATCACGGACCGGCGCGCGGTCCGCCACACCGGAATGTCGGCATGTCCGCCGCCGGCATAATCGAAATCGCCCGAACCGAAACGGGCGCATAGCGTCCTGGCAATGGCTTCGCCCGTTTCGTCATGGGCGATCTCGATGACATCCGAGAACAGGCCCAGATGATTGGCGATGGCCCGGGCCACTTCGGGCCTGGCGCGCGTGACCAGGAAGATCTCGCGGCCGGACGCGGCCTCGCGGCGCAGAAATGCCAGGAAAGGCCGCCGGTACGGCAGGCTCGCAGGCTCGAACACCGCATGTTCGACCACCCGGTCGCGGAACTCCGCCCGGTCCTTGAACAGCCATGTCAGCATCGCCGGCAGCATCCAGGGCTGCCGCCGCAGCAGGGCCAAGGCCAGTTCCGCCGTGGTTCCGGTGCGAAGAACGGCGCCTTCCAGCTTCACGCATAAGGGAATGGCGGGATCGTCGCGCCGATGACGAACCCGCTGACCGAGCGCCCTGGTGCTCAAATCTCTCAGCGAAAGGGACAGGATATTCGTCACGCCTGCTCTTGGGCTTAGGTCATCGCCGGGCCGACACTATCACCGCTCCGGCAGGGTTGCAGCATCGAGAAATCAACGCGCCGGCTTTGCCTCCGGCGTCACGCGCGGCTGGATCGCGAAGGTAGGATCGCCCTTGGCCTGCGCCCAGCTGATCCGGTTGGAGCGGGCGAGAACGAATTCATAGGCCGCGCGGGAGCGCTGAGAGCCGGTCACCGAATAGGTCGCGCCGGTGGCTGCCCGCATGATCAGGCCATAATCGTTCCAGGTTTCCTCGATATCCTTCGACGATTTTCCGCCCAGGCTGCTTTTCTGGAACGCCTCGCCCCAATTGGTGAAGCGGCGGCCATTGTCGGCGTCATAGACCTGAAGCATGTAGGCGGCGCCGCGGTCCGGATCGAAGCCCTGATCGCCGTTGGTGAAAAGCCCGTCGATGAAATTCGACATCCATCCGATGGTCTTGCCGGCATCGGCATAGCCCATATCGTTGATCCAGTTCAGGACCACCACCAGGAATCCTTGCTGCCAGGGCGCGGTCCAATTGTCGGGCCGGTAGGCGCCGGGGATCCAGCCTTCCAGCTGGCCCGCTGCTTTCTGACGCCTGTCCTGGACATAGAGCTGCACCAGCTTGGCGAGATTGCCGCGCAGCTTGGCGTCGAAATAGCCGCGCATGGGATCGCCGGCGGGCAGGACATAGGCGGCGGTGGCAAGGGTACGAAGCGACCAGGAGACGCCACGCACCTGCTGCCAGGCTTCGCCATGCTCGCCGATGAAAAGCCCGTGGCTCTGGCCGCGGAAACTGGGATCGTAGTAGAGCAGAACATAGGCCGCCTGGGCCGCCAGCTCATCGCGGTAATATTGCGAACCGGTGAGCAGGTACGGCAGATAGCTCAAGGACGGCTGATGGGCATCATCCATCGTCCAGCCATGCAGTTCGTCGCTGAAGGGCTCGGCCAAGATCCCCTTGACGGAATCCCCGCCCCGCGGATCCAGCCACAGATCCGGATGGGCGTCGATCGAAAGCGGCAATCCGGTTTTGCGGTCGCGCAGATGCCAGGGCACGCTGCCGGCGGCATCGCCATTGGCCAGAACGACTTTGCGGCTGCTTTCGCTGGCATCGATCAAGTCGATTGCGGCCCAGGCCGGCAACGGACCGATATCCATCCGGCCGCCAGTGTCGGGCATGTGCGTATCCACGGTGCCATTGTCCATCACCTTGCCGTCCAGCCGCGCCGCGGCCCGGGAAATATCGTCCAGGAAATTTCCCGCGATCCGAAAATCGGGCGCATAGCGGGGTACGGCCCCCGCCGCCGACAGTCCCGCCAAATCCGGCACGATGCGCGGAGACGGTTTGCCGTCGGTCCACAGAAGATAATGCCAGGTGGAGAAGCTGTATTGATGCACGCCGCGCTCTTGATGGGCGATGGCGCCCGCCAGCCGCATCTCCACGTCATAGTCGAAGTTGTCGTCGCGGCGGATTCCGGTCCAGTCATTATGGAAGATCACGTCGATCCGGGCGGGGCCCTGCGCCGGCGTGAAGACGTCGAACATCACCTGCAGGCGGTCGTTGACGTCTGCGGTGTAACGCCGCTCCTGCGCCAGGGGCCCGTTGATCCAGAAGCCGGGCGCGGCATTTTTGGGATTCTGCGCGATGGTAGGAAGGTCGATGGTCACGGGTTTGACCGCGCCGTCGGGGCCCTTGATCTTCAATGTGACGCTTAAGGCCGGAATCGCAGCAGCAGCTGGCGCGGCGGCCGGCGCGGTATCTGCCTGCTTGACGATCTGGGCATTGAGAGTCTTGCCCGATGACATTTGAGGCAGCGCCAATGTGAGAATCGCGTGACGGACCGAGCCGTCGGCATTGAAAGCTTTGGGATCGATCTGGGTGGGGACGGCGCGGCCGTCCAGCACCACCTGCAGCCGGTCCGCCCGCTGCACCACGCCTGGCACGAAGACTTGGCCGAAGCTGATGGTCCTGGCCGGCATCGATGCGTCGGCATGAATTTCGAATTTGCCGACCGCAGCCTGCGCCAGCGCGGGGGACGATAGGGCAAGGCCGCCCCACAAGAGCCCGGACGCAAGAATAAGGATTCTACCCAACGCCATTTAAGTCGCCATCCGATTCACAATTCGACAGTCAACGACCCTAGCCGAGTTCTTCGGCAATCCCCCACCGCAAACGGCCGGGTGCCGTCGGATTGTGCAGTGTTGGTAAACCGTTAGGGCCCCGCAAAAGATTTTAAGCATGGAGCGCGATTTCCTGTACGGTATAAAGCCGTTTCTTTATAACGGTTTAGCTATTCTGCGATAATCCTGCATTTCATGGGCGGCACATTTCTCGAGAAAACACGGTGCCGGGCACAAAAAGGCATTGTTCGGTCATGACGCGCGCCTCGACGATTTTCGGTTCCTGCACCAGCGCAAAGCGTCACGGCCATGCTTGATCCGGCGCCCAACTTCGATCCCGCACGATGGCACGTCAGCGCGATCATTCCCGCCTATAACCGGGCGGATTTTCTTTCCGAAACCATTTCCACGCTTCTGGCGCAGACCTCGCCGCCGCACGAGATCATCGTGGTCGATGACGGCTCGACCGACGGAACGGAAGCGGCTGTCGCCCAATTCGGCGATGCCGTGCGCTACCGGCGGATCGAAAACAGCGGCGCGCCGGTGGCGCGCAATGTGGGCGCGGCGATGGCGACGGGCGACTGGCTGTGGTTCTGCGACAGCGACGATCTTTGGCGTCCCGAATTTCTGGAACGGATGCGTGCCCTTGCCGCGACCGCACCTTATCCGAAGTTCCTGTTCGGCAATTTTCAGCTGGTACGGAACGGGGTCTGGGAGAGCGTCACGAAATTCGCCACCGCGCCTCAAGGCTTTTGGAACGCGATCGCGTCTGAGAAAGTGGAAGGCGGGGCAATCTTCACCGAACCGCTTTATCCGCATCTCCTGAAATTCCAGCCCATCTTCCCCTCCACCATCGTGATGACGAAAGCGTTGTTCGATGCGGTGGGCGGCTTCGACGCCAAATTCGCCCGCACCGCCAGCGAGGATTTCGAATTCACCCTGCGCTGCGTGGCCGAGGCGCCGATCGGCATGAGCGAAACCGCCCTGACCGGGGTCCGGCGGCATGGCGGCAATTTCAGCGGCAACCAGCTGAAGAATCTTCTGGGCGAAGTGAAAATCTTGCGCCATGCCCAGGCACATCATGGCGCCGCGCCCCGCTACGCCGCCTTGATCGATGCCGATATCCGGCGGCGCAATCTGGAAGCGCTGGACCTGGCCTTCGCGAATGGAGATTACGCGCTGGTGCGCGATCTGGCCCGCGAAATCGGTGGCGGTTGGCTGGGCTTCAAGCCGCGGCTGAAGGCATCGCTGGCCGCATTGCCGCAATTCCTTCGCACACCTTTTGTGGCGCTGGCGATCGGAGCCAATCCTTCCAGCGCCGGACGGGACGAAAGATGAGCCGGGCGCGCGTTCTGCACGTCTTCAAATATTTCCGGCCGCAATTCACCGGCGAAGGCATATTCACCGAACGGCTGGCCCATGCCTTCGCGCATTTAAGGCCGGACGTGGCCCATGAGGTCGCCGTCACCGCCACCCGCGCCCCTGCCGGCACGCTTCCGCCGGACCATCTTTCCGCCGTGCACTATCTGAGCGGCATCCATGGCGCGGCCAGCCAGAAGGAGATTGCGGCCTGGCTTTCGCGCAACGCGGGTCGCTATGCCGCCGTCCATTATCACACCCATGTCGACCGTACTTTCGCGGGCAGCCTGCTGCTCAAGCTGAAGGGGTGCCGGCTGATCCTGTCCGCCACCCTGGACGACAGCATCGAAGGCCTGCTTCTCACCTATCGCCGCAAGCTGCGCCCGCTGATCCGCCAGCTTTTCCGGCTGATCGATCGGTTCGTGGCGATCAGCCCCAAGCTTTATGCCGAGAACAACCGCTTTATTCCGAAACGGAAATCGTCGCTGATCCCTATCGGCATCGCCATTCCCGACCTGCATGCCGCCAGTGCGCGCGGCAGCCGCGAAAAACTTTCCATCGATCCGGATGCGAAAATGCTGGTGTCGGTGGGCGGCATCTGCGCCCGCAAGGATCAGATGTTTCTGGTCCGCCAGATCGGCCTGCTTGCGAAGTCCCATCCCGATCTGCTGCTGGTCCTGGTCGGCCCGGACGTCGAGCCGGATTATGCCCGCGCGGTCCGCGCCTATGTGGCGGATCATGGGTTGGAAAAGCATGTATATTTCGCGGGCTATAGTGAAGCGCCCTGGGATTTCTACCGGGCGGCCGACATGATGGTGTTCGCCTCGCATGAGGAAGGCTTCGGCACGGTGGTGATCGAAGCCATGGCTTATGGCCTTCCCGTTGTTGCCCGCCATCTTCCCGGGGTGAACGACACTTTTGTGGAACAGGGCCGGTCCGGTTTCCTTTTCACCCGCGACGATGAATTTCAGACCCATGTGGATCATCTGCTGCGGGCCGACACGGCGCGCCGGGAGATGGGTGCGCATGGCCGCGCCTTCGTGGTCGCCCATTACAACATTATCGACATCGCCGCCCGCTACCTGGAGCTTTACGGATTTCCCGCCGAGGCCCGGACATGATCGGTGTCGTCATCCCGTATTTCCAAAGAACGCCCGGTCTCCTCAACCGGGCGCTGAAGTCGGTCGCCGCGCAGGAGGGACAGCATCTGATCCATGTCTATGTGGTCGACGATTCCTCGCCGGTTCCGGCCGATGAAGAACTGACCGGGCTGGATGAGGCGTTCGCGCGCAGCATCACCATCCTACGCCAGCCCAATGGCGGGCCCGGCGCCGCGCGGAATCTCGCTCTGGACCGGATGGCATCCGATGTCGATTTCGTCGCCTTCCTGGATTCGGATGACGCCTGGAGCACCGATCATCTGAACAATGCCGCTGCCGCTTTCGCGGCCGGCGCCGATTTCTATTTCGCCGACTATCAGCGAGAGGAAGATCCGCAAAGCCGCTTTGCCCAATGCGGCTTCCGCCCGAACGGCGCCCCGCTCGCCGGCGGCGGTGGCGCTCTTTTCTGGTGCGATGCGCGCATGCTGTCCCGGATGATCATGCTGCGATCTCCCATCGGCACGCCCACGGTCGCCGTCCGCCGCGACAGGATCGGCGACAGACGCTTCAGCACCTGGCTTCGCTCGGCGGGCGAGGATTCGATCTTCTGGCTGGAATTTCTGCGCGCCGACATCAAAGCGGTTTGCAGCGCCGCAACCGAAGTGGCGGTGGGGCGCGGGGTGAGCGTCTTCAATCATCGCAGCTGGGGCAACGCAGCCGCGCTTCGCACCACCCTGGACGAGATGCGGGCTCAACTGCATCTGCGCCGGCATTTCATCCGCGACGGCGATCTGGTGGCGCAAAGCCGGATCCACTGCCGCGCCCTCGATCAGACCTTTTGCCTCAATCTTCTGGGCTGCATCCGGCGGGGGAACTGGCCGCCCTCCGATCTGGTTCTGGCCTATCTCAGGCTGAGGCCCTGGGCCCTCTTGCGGCTTCCCCCGGCGGCGGCGGCGGTGATTGTCCGGAAAATGCGGCCTTCCGCGCGATAACGGCCCTGCGCAACCTGGGGGCCGAGCCACAAACATATCTTTACCTCTATGTCATAACCTTTTGGGCGTAATTTGACATAATTCGCATCCAAATCGGGACCCGGGCACGTCTTGGCCAAAAGCAAATCGTGCAATCGGAACAACGGCAAACCTTAAGCTCAGGTTCAGGACCACCATAATGACCGCTTCCCTTCGACATGCGCGCCCAGGCGATCGCCCGGCGTTTTCCGCTCCCTGCGAATTGGTATAGGAAGCGGCCAATGACGAACGTGGTCATCATCGAAAACGGGCGCCAGGAGCGCAATTATTGGGGCGACATCTGGCGCTACCGGGAGCTGTTCTATGTCCTGGCCTGGCGCGATGTCGCCGTCCGCTATAAGCAGACGATCATCGGCGCTTCCTGGGCGCTGATCCGGCCCTTCCTCACCATGGTGGTGTTCACGGTGGTGTTCAGCCGGATCGCCAAATTGCCGTCCGACGGCATCACGCCCTATCCCTTGATGGTGTTCGTCGGCACCCTTCCCTGGACTTTCTTCTCCACGGGCCTGACCGACGCCTCCAACAGCCTGATCGGAAATTCCAACCTGATCAGCAAAGTCTATTTCCCCCGCCTGATCGTGCCCATCGCGGCGGTGGTCGTGGCGTTCGCGGATTTTCTCATCGCCTTCGCCATCCTGATCGGCATGTTCTTCTGGTATCACTTCATGCCGACCTGGCATGTGCTGTTCTTCCCCATTTTCGTGGTCGCCGCCATCGCCGCCTGCATCGGGCCATCGCTGTGGATTACCGCGTTGAACGTCAAATATCGCGACTTCCGCATCATCGTGCCCTTCATCGTGCAGCTGGGGCTCTACATCTCGCCCGTGGGCTTCAGCTCCAGCATCGTGCCCCCGCAATGGCGGCTGCTCTATTCGCTCAACCCGATCGTGGGCGTCATTGACGGATTCCGCTGGTGCCTGCTGGGCAACGACAGCCAGCTTTATCTGCCGGGCATCGCGCTCAGCTTCCTCATCATCATTCTCTTCATGTGGCTCGGCGTGCGCCAGTTTCGCACCACCGAGAAGAGCTTCGCGGACCTGATCTGACATGACAACACCGGTCATCACCGTCGAGAATCTTTCCAAGCGGTATCTCTTGGGGCACCACTCCAATCCCGATATCCGCAACAAGGACGTCAATCTACGCGACGCCATCGTGCGCACCGCCCGCAACGCCGTGCGCCGGACCGGCGATGTGGTGCGCGGCCGGAATATGATCCAAGGCGATGAGATCGAGGAATTCTGGGCGTTGAAAGGCGTGAGCTTCGACGTCAAGGAAGGTGAAGTTCTGGGCATCATCGGCCGCAACGGCGCGGGCAAGAGCACGCTCCTGAAGATCCTCAGCCGCATCACCGAACCGACCAGCGGCCGGGTGACGCTGCGCGGCCGCGTCGCCAGCCTTCTGGAAGTGGGTACCGGCTTTCACGCGGAATTGTCGGGCCGGGAGAATATCTATCTCAACGGCGCCATCCTGGGCATGACCCGGGCCGACATCCGCAAGAAGTTCGATGAGATCGTCGCCTTTTCCGAAGTCGAGCGCTTCCTCGACACGCCGGTCAAACGCTATTCTTCGGGCATGTATGTGCGCCTGGCCTTCGCCGTGGCCGCGCATTTGGAGCCGGAAATCCTCATCGTCGACGAAGTGCTGGCCGTGGGCGATGCCGCTTTCCAGGCCAAATGCATGGGCAAGATGAGCTCGGTGGCGCAGGAAAACCGCACCGTCCTGTTCGTGAGCCACAATATGGGCGCGGTGAAAACCCTGACTACCCGCTCGATCCTTCTGGAAAGCGGCGTGATCACCGCCAATGGTCCGTCGGAAACCGTGGTGGAAAATTATCTCATCCGGACGTTGGATGCGCGGGCCAAGGCCTTGAAGGCCAAGAATCTGGAAGGCTTCCGCCGCGGCCGGACCTTCGACAATCCGCCCGCCAAAATTCTGGAAGTCAATATCGCCAAGCCCAACGAGGATCCCGATTCACTGCCCGAGATCGAGTTGGGCTCCACTTTCACCATCGAAGTCACACTCGACGTGGAACGCCCCATCGTCAATGGCGATCTCTGCGTCATCCTGATGAATTCGCAGGGCGATCGTGTAACCTCGCTGGTGGCGTCCGACCGGGTGATGGGTCTGGCGATTCAACCGGGCGAAAAAGTCATCAAGCTTTCGGTTCCCGACCTTTATCTGGCGCCGGGCCGCTATTTCGCCGAAGTCTGGCTGGACC
>Ga0207695_10010090_pt1 | contig 11599 bp, 13 predicted proteins | sample KBSC54metaG_FD_184354 | JGI IMG/M metagenome (GOLD analysis project Ga0207695, IMG submission 184354) | Corn rhizosphere microbial communities from Kellogg Biological Station, Michigan, USA - KBS C5-4 metaG (SPAdes) (version 2) | ecosystem: Host-associated > Plants > Roots > Rhizosphere > Soil... | reverse complement strand
TCATTTCTCCCCCTCACCGGATCACCCGGCCTCCCCCGAAACACCTAAAGTCCCTCCCCGGATCATCCCCGCACCAAAGCACATCCATCACTCCCCGGACCCACACCGGGCAAGCCTCCAAATCCCCGGGAACGCCTGGTCCCCCTTAAAGTAGATCGAGTATTTTCCCCTGCGCGGCCCTCAGCTGCTCGGGCGAGAGCTTGAGTTTATGCCGCGTAAAATTGAGGTCGTCCGAACTGTCGATCGGCACCAGGTGAAGATGTGCATGCGGGACTTCCAGCCCTACGACAGAAAGACCGCAGCGATTGCAGTCGAACGCCTGCTCGATAGCACGGGCGATCGGCTTTGCAAACAGCAGCATTTCCGCCAGATAGTCGTCAGGGACGTCAAAGAATTTGTCAACTTCCAGCTTCGGAATAACAAGCGTATGCCCCTCACGGAGAGGGTAGATATCAAGAAAAGCGAAGAACTTGTCGTTCTCCGCTATCTTGTAAGACGGTATTTCTCCCGCTATTATTCTCGAAAAAATGGTCACACCGTAATATTTTCAATTTTGAATTGCAGCTTGCCGGCAGGCACCTGCACCTCGGCGGTGTCTCCAACAGTCTTCCCCAGCAAACCTTTGCCGATAGGTGAAGTGACGGATATCTTACCCAGCTTAAGATCGGCCTCTTTCTCGGACACCAGATGATAGGTCATCTGCTTTTTATTGGTCAGGTTCGTCACCGTGACCTTGGTCAGGATCGACACCTTGCTGGTATCGATAGTCCCTTCATCGATGATACGTGCATTCACAAGATCGCTTTCCAGCTTCTGTATCTTGGCCTCCAGCAAACCCTGGGCTTCCTTGGCCGCATCGTACTCTGCATTCTCCCTCAGATCACCTTTCTCACGCGCCTCTGCGATCGCCTTCGACGCCGCCTGCCTGTCAACAGTCTTCATCTTTTGTAATTCAGCTCTCAGGTGATCCAGCGCATCTTTTGTAAAATAAGTGAACCCACTCATAATTACCTCCTTAAATTTTAAGTGGACGGTGTATTACTCGTCCACAACAGAAAAAAAATACAACGCCCCGGAAAATATCCAAGGCATTGCACTATTACTGCAAAAATACGGAAATTGGCCTAAATACCCAGTTTTTCCAGGGTGACCCGTGCCATTTTCAAAAAGGCCTCATGGGTATAGCCCGCAATATGGGGGGTAATAAGTACGTCCGGACGACCCAGCAGCCAGTCCAGTTGCTGCCGCTGTACTTCAGTATAGGTCTCGAGTTTCTCATTTTCCAGCACGTCTGCAGCCGCACCCGCGATCTTACCATTCTCCAGAGCCCGGATGAGCGCCGCAGTATCATGGACCTTCCCCCTCGACGCATTGACAAACCATGGTTTCCGCTCCAGAGAATTAAAGAATTGGTCCCCAGCCATATGAAAGGTCTCATCCGTCAGCGGGACGTGAAAACTGATCACGTCCGCATAACGCGCCAGCTGCTCGAGCGAAGCCTCCCGGACATAATCCCGCGCAAAGCCAAATTTATATTTGTCATAGGCAAGGACCGTGACGTCAAACGCCGCCAGAAGTCTGGCAAAAGCCCCCCCTGCGTTGCCGAATCCGACAATCCCCACCGTTTTGCCCGAAAGCTCCGTCCCCCTGTTGGCGTCCCTGATCCACTTGCCCTCTTTGACCTCCCGGCTGCTGGTAACGATCTTATTCATCAACCCCAGCAACATCCCCAGCACATGTTCTCCCACCGCATTCCGGTTGCCCTCGGGACTGCTCACGCAACGGATACCCCTGGCCTCCGCATAGTCCGTATCGATCAACTCCATCCCGCTGCCCAGCCGCCCGATCCATTTCAGAGAACCAGCCCTGTCTATGACGGCCTGGTCGATTTTCAGCCGCGTAGTTACGATCAGCCCCTCCACCCCTTCTACCACCGCCAGCAATTCATCATAAGTGATCTGGGGAGCATATTCTACAGTATAACCCTTCTCCGTAAGCGTCTGTGTAAGATATTCATGGACTTTTGCTGTAACAATGACTTTTCTCATCCTTTCAATTCTTATTATTGGTTTATTGGTCTCATCTTCCATGTCAGCTGAACAAAATCGTCTATCGACAGCTGCTCGGCACGCTTATTAAAAAAAGGGTCCTGTAAAGCTTCCGCGTCAAAAAGGGGTTTTACCGCGTTGCGAAGCGTCTTTCTGCGCTGGTTAAACGCCGTTTTTACCAGCAGGAAAAAACTCCTCTCATCCCGAAACCCCGGCGCCTCCCTGGGCACCAGCCGGATGACCGCGCTCTTGACCTTCGGCGGAGGATTGAAACACTGCTCGTGTACCTCAAAAAGATATTCGACATCAAAAAATGCCTGGATCAGAACACTCAGCACCCCATAGACCTTATTCCCCGACGGCGCCGCCACACGCTGCGCCACCTCTTTCTGGAACATGCCGATCATAGCCTGCAGGTCGTCCTTCCAGTCCAGCATCTTAAAAAGGATCTGAGTAGAGATATTGTAGGGGAAATTGCCGATAACCGTGAACCTACCCCGGAACGGCTTTTCCAGATCGAGCACACTGGCATGAAGGATCTTCCCCCTGAGAGCAGGATAATTACCCTCCAGGTACCGGACCTTTTCTTCGTCCAGCTCAACCGCCCTGAAGTCAACCCCCTCCAGGTCCAGCAGATATTTTGTGAGCGCTCCCGCCCCAGGCCCGACTTCCAGCAGCTGCCGCACTGAATCGCTACCTTCCGGCTTGTCCTCCCCGGACACCGGCAGCGACTGCCGTACAACGTCCACGATCTTCCGGGAGATGTTCTCGTCCCGCAGAAAATGCTGGCCCAGGGATTTTTTTAGGGTATACATGGGGGGCAAAATTACAAATAATCGTAGACTTCCCAGACGCAGAATGACCAGATCGCCGACCGGAATATGACGAATAATCGTACATTTACCCTTGAAAATTAAGCGCATGAGCAATCCTCAACACAAACCAGTCATAGGTATTTCGGTCGGTGACCTGAATGGAATCGGTACAGAGCTGATCATAAAAACATTCTCCGACCACCGCCTGCTGGAGTTGTGTACCCCACTGATATTTGCCAGCAACAAGCTGATCAACTTCTACCGGAAATCCACCCCTGAGATGAATTTCAACTACCAAAGCACCAAGGACTTTGGTCGTATCGCACCCAAGCAGATCAATATTTTCAACTGCTGGGAAGAAGAACTGGCCATCGTCCCCGGACAGCTGACCGATATCGGCGGCTCTTATGCCGTAAAATCGCTGACCATGGCGGTCGAGGCCCTGCGGGATAAAAAGATACACGGGCTTGTAACTGCCCCCATCAATAAAAAAAATACACAGTCCCCCTCCTTCGACTTCACCGGACATACCCCCTATCTTAAACACGCCTTCAATGTGAACGACGTGCTGATGCTGATGGTATCGGAAAATTTCAGGGTGGGACTCGTCACGGAACACGTTCCTGTAAAGGATATTGCTAAATATATCACCCGGGAAACCATCCTGTCCAAACTGAATATCATGCGCGACAGCCTGGTGAGGGATTTTGGCATCGACAAACCCCGCATAGCCGTCCTCGGCCTGAATCCCCACGCCGGCGACGAAGGCCTTATCGGAAAAGAAGAGGAAGAGATCATCAAACCGGCCATCAAGGACGCCAAACACCAGATGCTTGTCTTCGGCCCCTACAGCGCCGACGCCTTTTTTGCCCGTAACTACCAGTCCCGGTTCGACGGCGTACTGGCCATGTACCACGACCAGGGCCTTATCCCCTTCAAGTCGCTCGCCAGCGGGGAAGGCGTCAACTACACCGCCGGCCTGCCCATGGTCCGCACCTCGCCCGACCACGGAACGGCATTCGATATCGCCGGAAAGAACAAGGCCGACCATAGCAGCTTCATCGCCTCCATCTATACCTGTATCGACATCATCCGCAACCGGCAGGAATACGACGAGAACCGCCAAAACCCGCTGAAGAAGATGGGTGCGCTCGTTCTCGCGAATGCCGTAGACGAGAAGATCGACGAATCAGGCCGTTCTACACGACGCGATCTTACTTTTTAACTCCCGCCGCGGAATAGCCGCGACCGGTCAGAACTGTATCACCACACCCTGCTGGCTGGCCTGCGCCTTCGTATAAGAAACGCCGGAGACCTTCGCGCCGCTCTTATCCAACAGCGTGATGGTGCCTCCGCTATTGGACAACTGAGCCCCGTTGCCACTAAGCGCCTGCACCAGCGGCTGACCCGCAGCGATCGTCCCGCCCAGCACCTCTTTTTTATTATTCTTATCGACGATCGACCAGCCTTGCAGATCGATATCGGTATCCGTTGTATTCAACAGATATACCGCTTCATAACCGACCTCGTCAGCCCTCGGATTGACCAACGCGGCAAAAATACTGACGCTGCTGTCCACCACCGGCACCCTCGTTCCCCCGCCCCCCGCGGGCGGCGCCCCACTCACCACCTGTGACTGGAACTTAAGAAACATCGCCACCCAGCGCTTTTCATCGGGAAAATAGATAAGAAGCCCTCCATCGGTGTAGACGCCATTCTCATAACTGAACTTACCCGAATTGCCCTGGTTCATATGCATATTATGAACCCCATTGCCCGGCGTAAAGTCAAAAAATGCGTCGGCCTTGCTCTCGGGCCCCCACTTGCTGCCAAAAGCATATACCAGCGCGCCCTTAGTAGCAATGGCCTTCGCTACATATACGTCGAAGATATCGTTGAGATCGTCACTAGACCCTGACCCGCTCGCCGTGGCCGGCAGCACCCTCAGCTCGCTAAGATCAAATAGATTTTCACGGACATAGTCCAGCGCCGCCGTATTAGAAACACTGTCCGGAGTAAGATTTGTCGGGAAACTCGTAAAACCCGCCGGCAGTTTGCTGACGGCATCCAGAATGGGATGCTTGTAATTGTCGTCCAGAAAGAACTGCAGATCGGGCGGATTGTCGTCGGACTTCACATTTACCGCCAGCCGGTATTTCTCCCCGTCCGCCTCTGCAAGGATCATATAATGCGGATCGCCCCCGCCTTTCTTCTGCGCGTCCGGACTGTCCAGTTTATCGATTGCGGTGCCGACAAGAACGCCATAGCCTGAAATTGCCATAAAGTTGGTTTAATGGTTTTGCCCGAAAGTTCCGCAAACTGAGCAGACCCACCAACCCCGCTTAGTGGTATTTATAGAAACTTAATATTCCCGCCCTTTCATTGAAACGCACTGTCCGGCACCCCCTTATTGATAGCATAGGATTGATAGATCAACTCCACCTTTCCCCTTGCCGGCCCCGCCGGTGCATTCTTCTTCGATCCGTCATCATAGTCGAAGGTTAGTCCCTTGGGCAGTTTGTAGTCCTTTGTATTGAACGTAAAAACGACCCTGTCAGGTAACGCATACGCGCCATACTTCCCATAGCTCATCTCCACCTCGTATGTGCCGTTCTCCCGCGTCGTGGTCCGCGCCCTCACGATCAGCAGCCGCGGCTCATCGATATAAAGGGTTGACAGCACCAGATCGGCATTGTCGTCCTTCGGCAGGAGCTTGATGACCCTAACGGTACGCCCGCCGGCCGTGTCCACTCCCGCATCCAGCACTGTATAGGCTCCGCGCAATAGATTGTTGAGACTGATCGTGACCGCGCCTCGCGGGACAAGGGAAATACCCTTGTCGTTGCGGATCTTCAGCCTGTCTGGTCGTTTGAAATAGACGGTCACCTGCGCCTCCGGCACTTTTAAAAAGGGCACATTCGTCTTCATCGTACCCGTGGCCTGGTAGTCGTTCACCTGATCCAGCCGGGCCCGCACCTTCTGCAAGAGCACGTCCGGCGCCTGCGCCCGCACCGCCGCCCCCATCAACCCCAAAACAACGATGAGAAAATATTTCATGAGAGTATGTCTTTTTTATTAAAGCTGACGATCGCCGCCGTCACAAAACCAAAAATATACACCAGCAGCACGACCAGGCTCCGCAGGATAGCCGGCAGATTCTCTACAGAACCGGGAATGGCCGCCCCCTGTCCGTCCGACTGCGAATAGAAAAAACCCTTCCATGCCAGCATATGGGAAGTGAACAGCCAGGGCTTGACGGTGTTATCGTACAGAGGTATGCGCATTTCCGACAGAATGGTCAGCACGATGACGACGCTGATGGTGCTCACGATCGGTCCGATAGAGTTATCCGCAAACACAGAGAGCAGAAAAGCCAGCGCCGCCACCGTGCTCAGCGCTACGGCAGCATAGCCGAAGGCGGCAATATATCGCCACAGCACATCGGAACTCCGGATCTGCTCCATCACCGTGTTTCTTGCTATCATCATATCATTGGTGCCAAAGAGCAGCATGCTCAGAAACAACGAGAGAACGGCCATCCAGACCAGCAGGGCAACAGTATAAACGACCGAAGCAAAGAATTTCACCAGCAAAAGACGGGTCCGGCTGACCGGTCGGATGACGAGCAGCCGCAGCGTCCCCATATTGGCCTCTCCCGCAATGATATCCCCGGCAACCAGCGCCACCAGCAGCGGTACCTGGATAAGCAGCGTGTTCAGGATCACAAATGCCACCAGATAGCCATTCATGATCATGTTATAGGGAATAAAAAAGGAATCGGACAGACTGCTCATCATCAGCTCGAGATAGGACCGGCCGTCAAACTTGAGCCCCAGCTGAATGATAAGGATCATCGCCGCTATCGCCCCGAATGGTATATATGTCCTCGGCCTGCGAAAGATCTTAAAAAGCTCAATCCGTAAAAGCGTCCACATGCTGATTGGCCGTTGTAAGGGTTAAGAAATAGTCTTCCAGCGAGTGCCGCGGCTGAATCGCCAGCACCCGGATACCCAGCTCTACCAGATCGTTCGTCAGGACCGGTATGTCCGCCCTGTCCATCTTCAGCAGAAATTTACTCCCCCGGCGCTCGCGTAAATGAGCCTGCCACCGCGACCCGCCCAGCTTTTCCGCAGTATCCGCCGCATCCGCCGTATCCAGTTCGACAATGGTCTCCTTCGGATCGAACAGTTCGTCGACCCGACCCTCGATGATCTTTTTCCCACGGTCGATGATAAGCATGCGCCCCGCAATAAGCTCCATCTCGCTGAGCAGGTGCGAGGAGACAATAACGGTCTTTTTCCTGTGATGGCTCAAATGAAGGATCAGGTTGCGGATATCGGCTATACCCTGGGGGTCGAGGCCGTTCGTCGGCTCGTCGAGGATCACCAGGTCGGGGTCATGGACAAGCGCCGTGGCAATACCCAGCCGCTGCTTCATCCCCTGCGAAAAAGTACCAACCTTACTATGGACCCGCTGCGCCAGCCCTACCAGCTCCAGTTGATCGAGCAGCAGACGCCGCTCGGGTCGCAGACCACTCATCCGCGCAAAAAGTGAAAGATTCTCCCAGGCCGTCAGGTACTTATAAAGGTCCGGCCTTTCTATAACGGCCCCCACCCGGCGAAGTATCTCCCGGCGGTGGGTCCGCAGATCCATCCCGAAGATCCGGATCTCCCCGGCCGTAGGGGCGATAAGGGTCAGCAGCATCCGGAGAGTGGTCGACTTGCCGGCCCCGTTTTGGCCCAGAAAGCCGTATATATCAGCGGGATATACCGTAAAAGAAAGCCCGTTTACGGCCTCCTGCTCCTTGAAGGTTTTGGTCAGGTCATTGACCTGGACGATGGGGGACATAATAGTATATAGTATTGCAGCCTGCAGCCGGCGGCATTATTTTACAAGTAAAAAGACAGGATAGTTGGGCAAATCCCGGATTTTTTCGCCGGCGGGCTTGCAAAAACAGATTGTACGCTCTATCTTTGACCCATACCCACCCCGGGTTTTATTTTCAAGCCTACTAGAAGACCAACCCCAAGATCACAATAACCTCTTCGTTTTTTATTCTTTCGAGTTCCTTCCTTTGAATCACCCGTGTTACTATTTATTTAATCACCTTACTGAAATCACAAAGATGAAAAGGAACTTGTTCATGGGCTTGCTCACTTCTACCCTGGCGCTCTCTCTCCAGACACTGTTGGCTGCAGGCCCTGACGCCAACCTTACCGCCGACAATTTCAACTCCCGTCCCGGCGTAAAGCTCTCCGAAGTAAAAGGCTACCTCCAGGGCAACTGCTGGTTCTTCTCCGACTTCGACGTCAACCGCAGCGGATGGTCACCGAATCTGGAAGGGGACGGAGCAATGGTTTCCGGCACCGGCACCAGCGCCACAGAACGCACGGGCATCTACAGCCCTCTGCTGGACATCGACGCAAACACAAAGCTCTCCTTTATCTATAGCTTCAACCAGCCCGTACAGGACCGCCGCTGGATAAAGATCTACGCAGCCGACGGCAACGACAACACCGTCTTCCTCCTCGATAGCCTTGAACTGACGGGTTCTTCCGCCGGTCACGCTTACAGCTACGACAAATCACTGTCCGTATCGACCCCCGGACAGTACAAGCTCTATATCAACTACCAGGGCATCGGCGGAAATACCAGGATCGCCATCGACCAGCTGAATATCGGCGCAGCCCACCACTACCAGTCCACCTGCAACGTGGCGCCCGTAGCCCTTAGGGATAAATTCGCCGGCACCGCGTCGCATACCGCCGCCGGCAACGTCCTGAGCAATGACTACGACCCCAACCATGAGACGATGACGGCCTATCTCCTGTCCGAATCTCCCGACGGCCGCGTCGAACTGCAAAAAGACGGACAGTTCGCCTTTACACCCAAAGAAGGCTTTACCGGCAACAGCACGCAATTCTCGTATAAGGTCTGCGACAACGGCAGCCCCTCCCTCTGTTCCATCACGACCACCGCTACGATCCGTTTCCCCACGCGCAGCACGCTGACCAGCTTCGAGGCCATGTATAGCAGAAAAGAAGTAGCCATCAGCTGGGACAAGGCATCGGACAACCACAGCTCGCTCTTCGAGGTCGAACGCAGCCTGGACGGCACCTACTTCCAGAAAGTAGGCGAGGTCAAAGCCGGGGACGCGACAATAGCCTACTCCTTTGTCGACCGGATGCGCGAGGCTACCCGCAAAAGCGACCTCTACTACCGCCTCCGCCAGATAGACGCCTCCAACCGGGTGACCTACTCCAAAGTCCTGATCGTACGCTCCTACGGCAGCAAAAGCGTGGAAGCCGTCAGCGTGACACCCGATCCCAATGTCAACGACATCCAGGTGAACGTACAGCTGAAAGAGAAATCCTTCGTCCTGGTTCGCGTAACCGACGAAAAAGGCAGCGAGATCATCCGTCAGACCGCCATGGGCGAGAACGGCGCAAATAAATATAATATCGAAGGGACAGCGGGTTTACAACCCGGAATGTACCAGCTGGAAGTGATCATCAACAGCAACGAAACGCTTAGAATGAAGTTGGCAAAAAGCTAAACAGCCGGCAGCTAAGATATCAGGGGCCGCCCGCCAGGGTGGCCCTATTTCTTTATATTCAGATAAGCCTGCAGATCCTTTACATACTCCTCAAAAGCCTGTACCCCCTGCGGCGTGATCTTACAAACGGTCTGCGGATAATTGTCCTTGAACGTCTTTTCAACGTCGATATACCCCGCCTCCTTCAGCTTGTTGATCTGAACGCTCAGATTACCAGCCGTCGACTCCGTCTTCTCTCGCAGATAGGTGAACTCCGCCTCTTTCACCGAGATCAGGATCGAGACGACAGCCAGCCTCAGCTGTGAATGCAATATCGGGTTAAGATCTTTGAACATTTTCTTATTGTGCTTTCGCTTTCAGATAACGTTTTCTAAGGATCAGCCCGGGTATGAACCAGGCCAGCTGCGCGGCAGCAGCCATATATAACATGACATACGGAAAAGAAGCATATACCGCACACAAAGCAAGCACCCAGCACGCTATCCCGCCGATCACCATCGGCCTGAACCGACGGCCATACCCAACCGTAAAGGTCGGAATTCCATACACGACCATATATATCGGGGGCTGCATCTGCACGTTCATATAAGCCATCACCCATGACAGAATGAACATCGATATGCCAAAACTGATCCAGATGCCGCTCATCAGGTCCTCGTCGTGCGTCCTAAACCCCCGGTTCTTCTTTTCCCGTATAGAGATGACTATCTGAGGAACGACCGCCGCCAGCGTCAAAAACCACACATACTCCAGCCCCGGCCACCGTAAATAATAATTGGCAAACGTGACCATACTGCAAATTGTGATGATACTGCCCCAAAGCAGCGAGCTGACACCCGTCTCATAATAATCCTTACGCGCGCTGTTTATCATCCTTGAGATCAGCTCCAGACTTTCCTGGCCGGTCATTTCTTTTCCCTTTTCCATCTGATTATGGTTGCTTTAATAATTGTCTTTTGTGCGCCGACCTGAGCAAATACCCCGGAATGATATAGCTGATCAGGACGGCCGCTGCCATCAGCAGCATATTCGTGTCGGCGCTCACATAAGTAGTGAGGATAGCAAGCCCCCAGCAGGAGACCCCGCCCCAAACCAACGGCGCAAATTTAAGCATGCGACCGGTCAAAAAGCAACCTATGGAGTACATTAGAATAAAGATCGTATAACAATGCTCCCAGTCGCCATTACGAATAAATATAAAGACCACCAGGGTTTGTACGATCCCGATACAGATCCAGATACTTTGCAGCCCGTCATCCAGAAAGGTTCGGACGGACGGGTCCTTTTCCCTTACCCCGTGCAGAACAGACACGATAATTCCGATAAACATGATATTCCAGGCTGCATAATGAGCTTCGGTATGCACAACGACCTTCAGAAAGAACTGCAAAATGGCGGCGATAAATACCAGCCATCCCCATAAGAGGAAATAAAAGCTCTTGTCTGCGACAGAAGTTTTGGCCCTGTTGATCATCGTCTGGATGACCTTCAGGCTCTCCTCAGGCGACAACGGTTCTCTATTATTTTCCATGACTAAACACTGGTTACATTGAAGAAAGGTAACGATCCGGGGTCATAAAACCGGCCCCGGACCGTCAAATCTAATAACACATTATTGACAGCTTCTGGCCTGAGGCCAAAAATAGGCCCCCGCTGTCAACCGCTAATGATGGAGACCTTCGCTGGAACGTCGTTCCTTGTTCCAGCTCGGTCGAAACCATCGCCAAGGCTCGGTTTCGGTCAGCGGACCCGTGGTCCGCTATTGACACTGCGCCAGCATATTCTCGGCCTCTCTCAAACCCCAGGTAGGGTACAGGGGCTTGGGCTGGGCCGCCTTGAAAAGGGCAATAGACTTCTCGAACAACGGCTTGGCCTTATCCTTACCACCACCATATTGCGTAGGAGTGCCGAACAGGCTCATACCTTGCAGGTAGTAAAGACGCGGATTATTTGGGTCGGCAGCCAGACCTTTCTGCAGCGCAACACCCGCATCCTTGCCATTCGTCATCCAGCGGTTCTGAGGGTCTACCAGCATCTGCTGCGTAGCCGACATGTTTTCTACTACGTACAGCTCCGCATTCTTCTCGATCGCCTCGGCCTTGGCCAGATAGGCATTGATCTTTTGGGAATTACCATCCTTATCCGTTGTAGCCGGGTTCCAGCCGATCCAGGTCTGGGCC
>Ga0207695_10010089_pt1 | contig 11599 bp, 11 predicted proteins | sample KBSC54metaG_FD_184354 | JGI IMG/M metagenome (GOLD analysis project Ga0207695, IMG submission 184354) | Corn rhizosphere microbial communities from Kellogg Biological Station, Michigan, USA - KBS C5-4 metaG (SPAdes) (version 2) | ecosystem: Host-associated > Plants > Roots > Rhizosphere > Soil... | reverse complement strand
CCGCGAGCTCGATGTCGCCGTGGCGCTCAGCCCGCGCGAACGCGCCGAGTTCGCCCAGGCCCTCGAGCGCGCCATCTGGCGCGCCAAGCGCGAGCGGGCGTGACTCCCTAAGATGCTCCCCCAGGGAGAGCTGTCGCGGAGCGGCCGAGGGAGTTTCCGCTCAGAACGCGCAGCCGCGAAACCCCCCGGCCCTCTCGGCCACCTCCCCCTCAAGGGAGGAATCCAGGGCTAAAGGATGAACCTCGACAGGTCGGCGTTCTGGGCGAGCTCGCCGACGCGGACGGCGACGTAGTCGGCGTCGATGGTGAGGGTCTCGCCGGCGCGGTCGGCGGCGGCGAAGCTGATCTCCTCCAGCACCTTCTCGAGCACCGTCTGCAGGCGGCGCGCGCCGATGTTCTCGACCGCCCCGTTGACCTGCACCGCGGCGTCGGCCAGCGCGTCGATCGCCTGCTCGGTGAAGCCCAGCGTCACCCCCTCGGTGGCCAGCAGCGCCTGGTGCTGGCGGATCAGGTTGGCTTCGGGCTCGGTCAGGATGCGGCGGAAATCCTCGCGGGTGAGCGCCTTCAGCTCCACGCGGATCGGCAGACGCCCCTGCAGCTCGGGCAACAGATCCGAGGGCTTGGCGACATGGAAGGCGCCCGAGGCGATGAACAGCATGTAGTCGGTCTTCACCTGGCCGTACTTGGTGGCCACGGTCGTGCCCTCGATCAGCGGCAGCAGGTCGCGCTGCACGCCTTCGCGGGAGACGTCGGCGCCGGCGTGCTCGCGGCTGCCAGCCACCTTGTCGATCTCGTCGATGAACACGATGCCCTGCTGCTCGGCGAGCTCGAGCGCCTCCTGGGTCAGCGCCTCCTGGTCCAGGAGCTTGTCGCTCTCCTCGGCGATCAGCGGCGCCCAGGCGCCGGCGACGGTGGTCTTGTGGGTCTTGGTGCGGCCGCCGAACGCCTTGCCGAGCATGTCGCCGAGGTTCAGCACGCCCATCGCCGCGCCGGGCTGGCCGGGGATCTCCATCATCGGCAGCGCCGGGCCGGAATCGGCGACGGTGAGCTCGACCTCCTTGTCGTCCAGTTCCCCGGCCCGCAGCTTCTTGCGGAACGCGTCGCGGGCGGCGACCGAGCCGGGGCCGGTGAGGGCGTCCAGGATGCGCTCCTCGGCGGCGGCCTCGGCGCGGGCGCGCACCGCCGCGCGGCGCTTCTCGCGGACCATGGCCAGGCTGTTCTCCACCAGGTCGCGGACGATCTGGTCGACGTCGCGGCCGACGTAGCCCACCTCGGTGAACTTGGTGGCCTCGACCTTCAGGAACGGCGCCTGGGCGAGCCGCGCGAGCCGGCGGGCGATCTCGGTCTTGCCCACCCCGGTCGGGCCGATCATCAGGATGTTCTTCGGCGTGACCTCGTCGCGCAGGTCCTCGGGCACATGGCGGCGACGCCAGCGGTTGCGCAGCGCCACGGCCACCGCGCGCTTGGCCTCCGGGTGGCCGACGATGAAACGGTCGAGCTCGGAGACGATCTCGCGGGGAGAGAACTCGGTCATCGCTTCAGACGATTTCCACGACCAGCTCGCGGTTGGTGTAGACGCAGATGTCGGCGGCGATGGCCATGGCCTTGCGGGCGATCGCTTCGGCGTCCAGTTCGCCTTCCAGCAGCGCGCGGGCGGCGGCGAGCGCGAAGTTGCCGCCGGAGCCGATGGCGGCGACCCCGCTCTCCGGCTCCAGCACATCGCCCATGCCGGTGACGGTGTAGATCTCGGTGCGGCTGGCGACGATCAGCATGGCCTCCAGCCGGCGCAGGTAGCGGTCGGTGCGCCAGTCCTTCGCGAGATCGACGCAGGCCCGCGCCAGCTGCTCGGGATACTGCTCGAGCTTGGTCTCCAGGCGCTCGATCAAGGTGAAGGCGTCGGCGGTCGCGCCGGCGAAGCCCGCGACCACCTTGCCGCCGGCCAGGCGGCGCACCTTGCGGGCGTTGCCTTTCACGATCGTCTGGCCCATCGAGACCTGGCCGTCGCCGGCGATCACCGTCTTGTCCGCCTTGCGGACGGCCAGGATGGTGGTGCCATGCCAGGCGGGCGGGGCGGTCGGATCGTTCGCCATGGCGGCGCATGTGGCCAGGGCGAGGTGAGAGGTCAAGCCGGATGGTGTTCACCGACGTCGAGATCGAGCGCTACGCCAGGCACCTCGTGTTGCGCGAGGTGGGCGGTCCCGGCCAGCAGAAGCTGAAGGCGGGCAGCGGGCTGATTGTCGGCGCCGGCGGCCTGGGCTCGCCGGCGGCGCTGTACCTCGCCGCCGCCGGGCTCGGCACCCTGATCCTCGCCGATCCTGACGACGTCGACCTCTCCAACCTGCAGCGGCAGGTGATCTACACCGAGGATGATCTCGGGCGACCCAAGCCGGAGGCGGCGGCCGACCGGCTGGCGGCGCTGAACCCGCACATCTTCGTGGCCGGCTACAACGGCGCGTTCACGGAGGAGACGGCCGAGGAGCTGGTCACCGGCGTCGACGTGGTGCTCGACGGCACCGACGACTTCGCCACCCGCTTTGCGGTGAACGCGGCCTGCGTGCGGATGGGCAAGCCGCTGGTCACGGGCGCCATCGGCCGCTGGACCGGGCAGGCCGGGGTGTTCGCCGGCCGCCCATGCTACCGTTGCCTGGTGCCGGAGATCCCGCCGGAGGCCGAGACCTGCTCGGTGGTGGGCGTGGTGGGAGCGCTCGCCGGCGTCATCGGCTCGCTGATGGCGCTGGAGGCGATCAAGCTGGTCACCGGCGCGGGCGAGCCGCTGACCGGCCGGCTGATGATCTATGATGCGCTGGCCGGCGAGACGCGCACGGTGCGCGTCGCCGCCGACCCGGAATGTCCCGTGTGCGGAGGAGCCTGATGGACCAGGACGCATTCACCGCCGTCGACGCCTACCTCGTCGAGGCGCTGATCGACCGCGACGAGATCCTCGACCAGGCGCTGTCCGACGCGCGCGCCGCCGGGCTGCCGATGATCAACGTCGCCCCCAACCAGGGCAAGCTGCTGGCGATGCTGGCCGAGCTGGTCGGCGCCCGACGGATCCTGGAGATCGGCACGCTGGCCGGCTATTCGGCGATCTGGATGGCGCGGGCGCTGCCGCCGGACGGCCAGCTGGTCACCCTGGAGTACGAGCCGAAGCACGCCGAGGTGGCGCGCCGCAACATCGAGCGCGCCGGCCTGGCCGGGCGCATCGAGATCAGGGTGGGCGCCGCGCTCGAGACCCTGCCGCACCTGAGAGGGCCGTTCGACCTCGTGTTCATCGACGCCGACAAGCCTTCGAACCCCGACTACTTCGAGTGGGCGCTGAAGCTCTCGCGGCCCGGCGGGCTGATCGTGGTCGACAACGTCGTCCGCAGCGGCGGGGTCGCCAACCCGAAGGGTGACGCCTCGGCGCGCGGCACGCGGCGGATGTTCGAGATCATCGCCGCCGAGCCCCGCGTCACCGCCACGGCCGTGCAGACCGTGGGCTCCAAGGGCTGGGACGGGTTCTGCTTGGTGCGGGTGGTCAGATAGTCCCCCCCATTAAGGGAGGGAGTCACAGCATCTGCGGGAGGATGCGGTCGGGGGGCTTGTGGCCGTCCATCCAGGTGCGGATGTTGATGATCACCTTCTCGCCCATGTCGATGCGACCCTCGAGCGTCGCCGAACCCATGTGCGGCAAGAGGACGGCGTTGGGCAGCTTCAGCAGCTTGGCGTTGATGGTCGGCTCGAACTCGAAGACGTCGAGGCCGGCGCCGGCGATCTTGCCCTGCGCCAGCAGGTCGGCCAACGCCTGCTCGTCGATGATCTCGCCGCGGGCGGTGTTGATCACGATGGCGTGCGGCTGCAGCAGCTTCAGCCGGCGGGCGGAGAGCAGGTGGTAGGTCGCCGGCGTATGCGGCGAGTGCACCGAGACGATATCCACCCGGGCCAGCATCTGGTCGAGGCTTTCCCAGTAGGTCGCCTCCAGCTCCTCGGCGATGCGCGAGGAGACGGGCTTGCGGTTGTGGTAGTGGATCTGCAGGCCGAACGCCTTGGCGCGGCGGGCGACCGCCTGCCCGATCCGGCCCATGCCGATGATGCCCAGCCGCTTGCCGGTGACGCGCCGGCCCATCATCCAGGTGGGCGTCCAGCCGGTGAAGGTCCCGGCCTGCACGGCCTGCGCGCCCTCCAGGATGCGGCGCGCTACGGCCATGATCAGCGCCATGGTGAGGTCGGCGGTGTCCTCGGTGAGGACGCCGGGCGTGTTGGTGACCGCGATGCCCTTCGCCAGCGCTGCGGGGATGTCGATGTGGTCGACCCCCACCCCGAAGTTGGCGATCAGCTTCAGCTTCTCGCCGGCCCCGGCGATCAGCTCGGCGTCGATCTTGTCCGTGATGGTCGGGGCAAGCACGTCGGCGCGGGCGAGCGCGTCCGCCAGCCGGGCGCGGGTGAACGGAACGTCGTCCACGTTGAGCTCGGCGTCGAACAGCTCCCGCATCCGGGTCTCGACCGGATCCGGAAGTTTGCGCGTGACGATGACTTTCGGCTTGCGGGCGACCATGGCGGACTTGAAAAGGGGCGTCGGGCTTCGCGCCGCTTGCCGTGGCGCGCTGTGGTTCAAGCACCTCTAGCAAAGGGTCCATGGGCGGCCAAGGCGAGGCTGGTGTGAAGCATCGGGAGTCGCGGCGCCGGCGCGCCGCGCTCGCAGCCGCCGTGCTGACGCTCTTCGGGGCGGCGCAGGCGACAGCTCGGGAGGAGCGCAGCACGCCTTCGGGTCTGCCGGTGCCGCGCTATGTCTCGCTGAAGTTCGACCGGGTGAACGCCCGCGCCGGCCCCGGCGACGACCACCGGCTGCTGTTCGTCTACCGCGTAAAGGGGCTGCCGCTGCAGGTCGTGGCGGAGACCTCCGAGTGGCGACGCGTCTGCGATCCCGACGGGGCGCTGGTCTGGGTCCACAAGCGCACCACGGACGGGCGGCGGACCGCGATGAACATCGGGGCGCGGCCGGCCCCGCTCGTGCGGCGGCCGCGTCCCGGCTCGGCCACGGTGGGCTATCTGAACCCGCGCGCGCTCGCCGCGCTCGACCGCTGCGACAGGGGCTGGTGCCGCGTGCACGTGGACGGCGTCTCGGGCTGGGCCCCGGAAGGCGAGCTCTGGGGGACGGCGCCCGCGCCGCAATGCCGTTGAGGGGCTTTGGCCGCTCGTGGTAAGGCCCGCCGCTCACGACGGAAGAGCGCGATGACCGCGGCCAGGGCCAAGGATCACTACACCTACGAGGAGCTGCTCGCTTGCGCCCGCGGCGAGATGTTCGGGCCGGGCAACGCCCAGCTGCCGGCCCCGCCGATGCTGCTGTTCGACCGCATCACTCAGATCAACGACGACGGCGGCGCCCATGGCCTGGGGTACATCGAGGCCGAGTTCGACATCCGGCCGGACCTCTGGTTCTTCGACTGCCATTTCCTGGGCGATCCGGTCATGCCCGGCAGCCTGGGGCTGGATGCGCTCTGGCAGCTGGTCGGCTTCTACCTGGGCTGGATCGGCGGCAAGGGCCGTGGCCGCGCGCTGGGCTGCGGGGCGGTGAAGTTCGCCGGCGAGGTGACGCCGGATAAAAAGAAGGTCGTCTACAAGATCGACATGAAGCGGGTTATCAATAGGCGCCTCGTGCTGGGGATCGGCGACGGTGTCCTGGAAGCCGACGGCGAGCCGTTTTATGTGGCCGAGGACCTGCGCGTGGGCCTCAAGAGCCAACTGGGAACCTAAGACATGCGCCGCGTGGTGGTGACCGGAATCGGGATCGTCTCCTCGATCGGCAACAACGCCAACGAGGTGCTGGCCGCGCTGCGCGAAGCCAGGTCGGGGATCATCGCCGCGCCGGAGTACGCCGAGCTGGGCTTCCGCTGCCAGGTGCACGCCGCGCCGCAGATCGACTGGGAATCGATGATCGACCGCCGCGCCGCGCGGTTCCTGGCCCAGGGCGCGGCCTTCGCGCACATCGCCATGGAGCAGGCGATCGCCGACTCCGGCCTGGGAGAGGCGGAAGTCTCCCACGAACAGACCGGGCTGATCGTCGGCTCCGGCGGGCCCTCCACCCGCTCGATCGTTGAGGCCGCCGAGATCACCAAGACCAAGGGGCCGAAGCGCGTCGGGCCGTTCGCGGTGCCCAAGGCGATGAGCTCGGGCGTCTCGGCGACGCTCGCCACCTGGTTCAAGATCCGCGGCCTCAACTTCTCCATCTCGTCGGCCTGCGCGACCTCCACCCACTGCATCGGCGTCGCCTACGAGCAGATCTCCGCCGGCAAGCAGGACGTGGTCTTCGCCGGCGGCGCGGAGGAGCTCGACTGGACTTTGTCGGTGCTGTTCGACGCGATGGGGGCGATGTCGACGGGCTTCAACGATCGGCCGGCCGTCGCCTCGCGCGCCTACGACAAGGATCGGGACGGTTTCGTGATCGCCGGCGGCGCGGGGATCGTCGTGCTGGAGGAATACGAGCGGGCCAAGGCGCGAGGCGCGAAGATCTACGGCGAGATCGTGGGATATGCGGCGAATTCCGACGGCTTCGACATGGTGGCGCCCTCGGGCGAGGGCGCGGCCCGTTGCATGCGGCTCGCCATGCCGCCCGACGGCCGCAGGATCGACTACCTCAACACCCACGGCACCTCGACGCCGGTCGGCGACGCCAAGGAGATGGAGGCCGTTCGCGCGGTGTTCGGCGGGCGCCCGCCGATGATCTCGTCGACCAAGTCGCTCACCGGCCACAGCCTGGGCGCGGCCGGCGCGCAGGAGGCCATCTACTGCCTCTTGATGCTCAACAACGGCTTCGTCGCCGAGAGCGCTCACATCGAGACCCTCGACCCCGCGTTCGAAGGCCTGCCGATCCTGCGCCGGCGCCACGACGGCGCGATCGAGACGGCGATGTCGAACAGCTTCGGATTCGGCGGAACGAACGGCTGCCTGGTGATGAGCCGGGTCTGACGAGGGCGTTACAGCTTCGCTTCGCCGTAGAGGTCGAGGTGCTGGCGCTCGAGCTCGCTGGCGTAGCGGCGGGTGACATAAGCCTCGCCGACCAGGCCCAGCACGCGGCCCTCTTCGTCGACGACGGCGAGATCCTCGGCTTCGGCGGCGTCGAAGGCGCGCATGATCGCCTCGATGTCCTGCTCGGAGCGGAGCGTCGCGTCCTTGTTGATCGCCAGGTCGAGCACCTTGCCTTCGGGCGGGACGTCGTCGGCGAACGCGGCGGCGGTGAGCACGATGCCGGCGTAGCGGCCGGTCGCATCGATCAGGATCACGCGGGTGGTCGAACCAAGTGGGAAACGGGCGCGGAACTCGGCGACCGTGCCGTCGGCGGCGAAGGTTCGCACGTCGAGCCGCATCATCCGCCCGGCGGTGAGCGAACGCATCCAGCCGACGTCGCGCGCCGAGCGGATGCTCTCGCCGCGAAGGTGCAGCCGCCAGGTGGAGAAGGAGTAGCCGAACCGCTCGCGGACCACCGTCGAGGCGATCAGGGCGGCCGCGAGCGTCGCGGCGGCGACGCCGAAGTCGCGCGTCGATTCGAGCACAAGGAAGCTCATGGTGAGCGGGCCGCCGATGATCGCGACGGCCAGCGCGCCCATGCCGACCAGGGCGGCGTTCTGGGTCGAGAGGTGCTCGGCGAGCGGCGTAAAGGCCAGGAGCTTGGCGTAGATCTGTCCCAGGAGGGTGCCCAGGAACAGGGAGGCGAAGAACAGCCCGCCCCGGAAGCCGAAGCCGAGCGCGGTCATCGAGGCCAGCGTCTTGAGGACGAAGATGGTGGCCAGGAAGCTGATGGTCGCGCCGCCGAACGAGAGGTCGAGGTGCAGCGCGCCGTGTCCGGCCGACATGGTCTGCGGCGACCAGAGCGCGTAGGCCGCAAGCAGGAATCCGCCGATCATCGGACGCAGGTAGCCGGGGAACGGCAGGCTGCGGACCGCCTGATCCACCCGCGCGGTGATGTGCATGATGGCGATGCCGATCATCGCGCAGACCAGACCCAGGCCGCCGTAGAGCATGTAGGCCGCCACGTCGGGCGCGCGTTCGGTCTGGATCTGGATGGAGTAGGGGATGCCGCCCAGCGCCTGGGAGGAGACCACGCTGGCCAGGCACGCCGCGGCCACCGGCGCGATGGCCGAAGGCGTGTAGGAGCCGATGACGATCTCGAAGGCGTAGAAGGCGCCGGTGAGCGGAGCGCCGAATGCAGCTCCGATCGCCGCCCCGGCGCCGGCCCCCACCAGGATGCGCATGTCGTGCCGGCGGAGCTTCAGCTTCCGTCCCAGGAAGGAGGCGGCCGCGCCGCCCGCCTGGGCGTAGGCGGCTTCCAGGCCCACAGAGCCGCCAACCCCGTTGGAGATCAGCGTCTGGCCGCAGACGATCGCCGAATCCACCAGCGGCAGCGCTCCGCCATGCAGGGCGTTGGCCTCGACGACGTCGACCAGCGGCGCGGATCGGCGTCGCGCCACCGCCCAGGAGAGCACGCCCAGCGCCACCCCGCCCGCAGGAAGCCACAGGCTCTCGAGCAGCGTGATCCGCGCGCTGGCCGAAAGGTGCTCCTCGAAGTCGATGTGGTAGATCAGCATCTGCACCGTGTGGGAGATCCGCACCTGCAGCACGGCGAGCCCGCCGGCCATCGCCCCGACCCCGACCGAAAGGACGATCAGCCACAGCTCGCTGACCCTCAGGCGCCGGCGCAGGTCCGCCAGGATGCGGGCGGGCCTTGGGCGGAACACATGGGTGAGGTCGGCCATGGACATCCGGTGCGCCCGGCGCGATTCGGCCGGCGCGGTCCGGCCATATCGCACTGATCCGCCCCGGAATTGAAGCGGCGCCGAGGCTTGCCTTACCAAGCCCGCCCGTCCACAAACCCGCGCTTACGCAATTCAGCGGCCAAGGGAGAGCCGAGGTGGCGGACGAGATGAACCTGCCCAGGGGCGAGCTGATGAAGGGCAAGAAGGGGATCGTCACCGGGGTGGCGAACCACAACTCCATCGCCTGGGGCATCGCCTCGCAGCTGGCCGCTCAGGGCGCCGAGCTCGCCCTCTTCTACCTGCCGGACATGGAGAAGCGCGTCCGGCCGCTGGGCGAGAGCCTCGGTGTCGCGACCATGGCGCCGGCCGACGTCAGCGACGACGCCTCCATGCAGGCCGCCTTCGACACGGTCGGAAACGCGTTCGGCAGCATCGACTTCTTCGTCCACGCCATCGCGTTTGCGCCGCGAGATCAGATCTCCGGCTCGTTCGTGGAGAACGCCACGCGGCAGGGTTTCCTCACCGCCATGGAGATCTCGGCCTTCTCGTTCGTCGACTGCGCTCGGCGCTCGGCGCAGCTGATGCCGAACGGCGGCTCGATCATCACGCTCACCTACATGGGCTCGGAGCGGGCGATCCCGAACTACAACACCATGGGGGTGGCCAAGGCGGCGCTGGAGGCGTCGGTGCGCTACGCCGCCCGCGACCTGGGCCCCAGGGGCATCCGCGTGAACGCCGTCTCGCCGGGCGCCATGCGCACCCTGTCGCTGGCCGGCATCCAGGGCGGGCGCGCCATGCTCGCCAAGGGCCGCACGCTCTCGGCGATGAAGGAGGACACTTCCATAGAGGGGGTGGCCGGCTGCGCGTTGTGGCTGCTCTCCGACCTCGGCCGCTCGACCACCGGCGAGGTGGTCCACGTCGACGCCGGCTTTCACATCATGGGCTTCGTCGAGGACGAGGAGGGGTAGGAATTCCTCCGTCGGCGGAGCTTCCCGCCCCATACAGCTTCAGGAACTGCGCCGCGGCCGTACGGGCGATGCGCTCGTTTTCCGCCTCGTCGGGTTCGGGCGGGGCGCCGAACAGGGCGGCGACCTGGCGGGTTGCGACCACCAGTCCGGAGAACACCTCCGCGGCCGCCAGCGGGTCGGGGCAGTTGAGGCGGCCGGCGCAGGTCTCAGCGTCGACGAAGCTCGCGAAACGGCGGCGATTGGCGAGCGGCCCGGCCTCGTAGATCGCCGCCGGCACCTCGGGCAGTTCGGCGGCGTGCGCCATGGCGGTGCGCATCAAGGCGATGGTCCGCGGGTTGAGCACGCCGCGCATCATGGCCCGTGCGTAGGCGGCGAGCGTCTCCTCGATCTGCTCCAGCGCGCCGGGCGCCTCCAAGGGCGCGGTCATCTCGCTGACGCGTCTGGCGCACATCGCTCGGACCAGGTCGGCCTTGGAGCCGTAGTGGTTGTAGATCGTCTGCTTGGAGACGCCCGCCCGCCGGGCGATCTCCTCCATCGAGGCGGCGGCCCCCCGTTCCGCGAGAACCTCGAGCGCGGCGTCGAGGATGGCCTCGTTCTTGGCGACGTCGATCTGGCCGGCGAGCCTGGGCATCAGTGCGCCCCCTCGAGCTGCGGCGCGGGAATCCCGCGGGCGGCCTTGGAGACGAAGACGGTGAGCCCCACGGCCAGCCAGCAGGCCAGCGACAGGAAGGTGAACGCATCGCCGAACGCCAGCACGGCGGCCTGCTTGTGCATCAGGAAGCCCAGCGCCTTGCGGGCCGCGCCCTCGGGGTCGGCGAGGCCGGAGGCTCCCATCATCTGGGTCAGGCCGTCCAGCATGTCCTGGCTCTGCGGGTTGGCGACCGAGGCGGCGCTGGCGATGTCGGCGTAGTGGACCGCCTGCTGGTCGGTGAGGATGGTGGTGAGTCCCGCCAGCCCGATCGCCCCGGCCACGTTGCGCACCAGATTGATGAGCCCTGAGGCGTCCTTCATCAGGGTCACCGGGAGGGTGGTGATGGTCATCTGCTGAGCGGCGATCAGCGCGATCATGCTGCCGACGCCGCGCACGATCTGCAGGGTCAGGAACTCCCCGAAGCCCCACTGGTCGGTGATCCGGCCGCCGAGCCCGATGCTCCAGGCGCAGAGCCCGAAACCGACCGCCAGGCACAGCCGCGGGTCGGCCTGGCGGACGAAGCGGCCGATGGTCGGCGCGCACAAGAACATGCTGAGCCCGGAGACCAGCATGGTCGTGCCGACCTGGGCGGCGGAGTAGCCGCGGATCTGCCCCAGGAACAGGGGCAGCAGGAAGGTGCCGCCGAAAAGGCTCATGCCGGAGACGAAGGTCATCAGGATGCCGAGCGTGAAGTTGCGGTCCGCGAACGGCCTCAGCGAGACGATCGGCTGGCGGTAGGCGAGCTGGCGCCAGACGAAGGCGACGCCCGCGATGGCCGAGGTGACCGTCAGCCACAGGATCGCGTCGTCATCGAACCAGCCGTCCTTGGAGCCCTCCTCCAGCACATACTGCAGCGACAGCAGGAAGATCGCCATCAGCGCCAGCCCCCACCAGTCGATGCCCTTGGCGAGCTTCGGGTCGCCCTTGTCGAAGCCGCCGTAGCGGCCGACCAGGAACACCACGAGAGCGCCCACCGGGACGTTGATGAAGAACAGCCAGCGCCAGGAGAGCATCTCGGTCAGGTGGCCGCCCAGGGTCGGGCCGATGGTGGGGGCGAGCGTCACGATGGAGCCCACCACGACGTTCGCGGTCACCCGCCGCTCCGGCGGGAAGACGGTCATCGCTGTGGCGAAGATCGGCGGAATCATCGCGCCGGCGGCGAGGCCCTGCAGGGCGCGCGTGACGATCATCATCCCGACGCTGGTCGAAAGC
>Ga0207695_10010088_pt1 | contig 11599 bp, 4 predicted proteins | sample KBSC54metaG_FD_184354 | JGI IMG/M metagenome (GOLD analysis project Ga0207695, IMG submission 184354) | Corn rhizosphere microbial communities from Kellogg Biological Station, Michigan, USA - KBS C5-4 metaG (SPAdes) (version 2) | ecosystem: Host-associated > Plants > Roots > Rhizosphere > Soil... | reverse complement strand
CGAATTGAGCACGAGCCCAATCCATGGGCGAATGACAAGTCTCCACTCCTGCACACCCTCCATGGCATGACAAGCCTGAATCCTAAGACGAGACGCCCAGACTCAAAGATGTGGGTAATGACAAGCCGCTTCGGGGTTCGGATAGACACTGAACGGTTTCCTGCTCCGAAAGCTGGGTGGCATTACCCCCCTACGGCGTGACCGTCACGTTGAACTGCTTGGTCCGATAACCAAGCGGCGTCGGCAAGGTGATGACAACCTTCGTCGCCTTGGTAACCCGCTGCGTGTGGATCACAAACGGGATAGAAGTCGCCGTGCCGGTCGCCACGGTTGCGGGCGCTGAACCATCGAAGAACGCCACCGAGTTGCTGCTTGTGAGCGAGAAGCTGGGTGAAGACGTGTTGTTCGCCTCGGCCAACGTCACCGTTCCGGTGATGTCCGTTCCGCCCTGAACCGTGAGGCCTGACAGGTCGATGGAGGTCAGCAACGGCAGCACCGTGATCGGAATCGTCTTGATGAACCCGGTCGGGACGCCTCCGCTGACCATCTGAACGGACATCGTCACCGTCCTTGGACCGGTGAGGGCGTCATTGTTCGTCCCGAAGGTCGCCCTTAAATCCGTCGTGCCGAGCATAACACTGAGATTGACGGAAGGGATGGACGGTAGATAGCTGCTCGTCGCCCTAAACGTCTGCGGGGTGATCATCGGTACCGCGGTGGTCGCGTTGATGGTGATCCTGTCTCCCTCAACAACTGTGCCGGGTCCGGAGGCGGAGGTCAAGCGGTTGGTCGTGATCTTTAGCGGCGCGGATCGCTTCGATCCATTCACCGTGTCGCTGAAGACGACCGAGGCGGTGAGCGCCGTGCTAAACACGGGCCCCAGGGTCACTATGGCGGTTCCCGTCGTGGCATTGGCGGGAACGAAAACCTGGGCGTCGTTCGCGAGCGAGGGGTTGCTGCTGGTGAACGTATAAGTTTGGTCGGTCGTGCGGGCCGCACTTGTCGTAATTACGAGGTTAGATGAGCCCTCGGATGGGATCGTCGGCTGGCCGAAGGCGGCGGAGGAGATCACCACTCCAGTGAACTGCACGGACGTGCTCGCCGAATCGATTCCGTCGAGGGTGGTCGCCGTGATGACGCCGGAATGCGACGCATCGAAATCGCCGACGGCTGGGGTCGCGGTGGTTGCTCCGCCAATCGACTGGCCGCTGGCCAATCCCTTAATCGTCACGGTGGGCGCGCCGGGGAGATCGCTTGACGTACCCGTCGTGATGTTGAGGATCTGGTCGGTCGCCGGGACCTCCTGCGGGAGGACATAGACGGTGAACGACTGCCCCGGTGACAGCGCCGTCGGGCGAACCAAGATGTACCGAATGAACGGCATGACGGTGACGGAGATCGTTTGCGTCGTACCGTCGTGATCGTTGGTCGCGGTCAGGGGAATCGTCGTCGGGCTTGCCACAGTGTTGGCCGTAACGGCAAAGGAAGCGACGCGGGTCGCGCCGAGCACGGCAAACTGCCCGGATGTAAAGGTCGCCGATGGCCCGCCGTTTACTTGAACCGTGGGATCGGGGGAGGAAAGCGTGATGTTTGTGCCGTCCGGTTCGCCAAAGTAGACGCTGACATTGAGCTGTTTGCCGATGCCCCCGGCAAGGATGGGCGCCGCGCCACGATCGCTTGTGATCCTGGAAATGCCGGTCGGGACGGTTGGATCGATGACTTCGACATATCCCGTGGTGTGGCCCGTGGACGGGTCGAAAGCAGACTGAGGTGCGTTGGCCGTGGTGGGCACATTGGCTACGCTGGTTGCCCCCGCGACATAGAACTTTCCGTCCGAATCCGTGGCGATCAACATATGGCCGTTGCCGCCGTTGTCGGGAAAGTAGGTGTCGAAAAGGATCGTGGTCAGATTCTCGGAAAGGCGAGCGAGGTATGCATGGCAGACGTGGCCGGAATAAGCGTCCCAGGTAAGAGGCATCACGGCGTGGGTTAAACCGGCGATCATGGGGTTTCCGTTTCCGTCGATGGTTATCGAGGATACATCGCTGGTGGAGGCAAGGGCGGGATCATCGCCAGGGAGGTTGACCGAATCGCTTCCGTCACTGCCAAATAGGCAGTCCTGCAAGAGCAGCCGAAGGTTGTTACTAAAACGTGCGACGAAGCCAACAACCTTACCTTCGCTCGCCCCCGGCGTGAGCGTATACGGTGTAAAGGGCAAATAGGAACTTCCGAAGTTTTGGCCGCCTAGGAAAACGCCGTCATGGGCGTCGATTGCGACAGTAGTGCCAATCGTTCCGGTCCCCCCGAGTACATCCTGTCCTACATAGTAGGTCCCAGTGGCAACGGTGTTGGTGGGAGACCCGGCGGGAATACGGCAGACGGCCGCGGAGCCGGATACAGCAAAGGGAAACCGCTCGAAGGCATCCGAATTGAAGAATTTCGTACGTTGCCCCACGTTGGTGCCCGCTACGAAAATATTTCCGGCAGAGTCGAGAGCCACGCAGTTTCCTGTCCCCAGCAGATTGATGCACGGTAGGAAGTAGGCGTGCAACATTGTCCCGGATTTGTCGTACGTTTCGACAGGCACCGGGGTCCCGCTATAAGACCCGTCCGGGTTAAACACGTCGGATGGACCGGCATATGCGATCGTCGATGTGCCGTCGGAAGTAGTGGCAATCCCGGCCGCCCCGCCATTAAGCATGCCCTGCGTTCCTACATAAGTGCCGAGCGTGACGGCGCCCGTTCCGTCGAAACTCGCCAAAAAGGCGTTGCCGCTGGTCGGATACGGGATTGCCCGGCTGTCCGTTGTGAAGATGTTCGAGGAGGTCGTGCAGGACACCGTGTAGGCGTTCCCGGACGCATCAAACGAGATGCCTCTTCCTTCCGTAGTTCCGGAGTCGCTGCCGCCGTAAATGGTGCTGTAGAAGCAAGTCCCGGTCGCGTCGAACTTGGCGACGAACATGGATTGCTTATTCGTCACCGCATGGAGGGCGCCGGTGGTCAGGATGGGAAAGCCGGAATTGGGAGCTTCTCCCACGACGTAAGTGTTTTTCGCCGAATCGACTACGATGCTGTCGACCTTGCCCAGGGTCCCGTCGGAGCCGGGGGTGGTACCACCGAGGTAGGTGGCCCACACGACGGGGTCGATGACGAGGGTTCGGTCCTTCTTATAACCCGTCGTGTCGAACCCGACGGTGCCATCTGGGTTTTGGATTTGGGCGGGGAAGAAGCGGTAATCAGGGCCGTCGTCCGCTTTCTGATACGCCATCTGGCGCTGCTCTCGAACCTTGCCGAAAGGCATGTCGTACTCGACGCTGCCGTCCTTGGTGACCTTCAGGTTCTTAGCGCCCTTGAAGCGCATCTTGATCTGGTTCGGGTCCGCGCCGGGGTGGACGACGAGGTCGTAGCGGGGTCGCTTGTCCTGCTCGTCGAAGTACGTGACGAGGTCGATTCCCTTGTACAGGTCCTGGATGACGGCCGACCCGTAGCTCTTCACTCGGTTCGCATGCGTCTTACCGACGTAGTAGTTGGCGAGTCCCGGCCGGGGCGACAAGCCTTGGGGTTTGCCGAGGCCCGTCGCGCCCACAAAGTCAACCGCGACGGCGCAGTTGTCGAACTTTGGAAGCTCAGGATTCTCGGACTTGTCCGGCCCGTGCCAGTTGTAGACGATGCCAGTGCTGGTCACCCAGTAGTCGACTTGATTGGTCTGAGCGAGAAACTTCGCCTTCGGATCCCACTGCCCCTTGTTCTCGGTGAACTTGAGACCGGCGACGTCTTTGTAAGGCAGCGGGGTCGAGACCTGGGAGGCGCCAGCGCGACCGAGACCCAGGATCAATGCGAGTATCACACTCGAAAGTATAAATGAAATTAATTTCTCGGGGCCCGTTTTTGGAACGCTATTTCAAAAACAGGCCCGCTTTTCGCATGAACGGGCGCGGCGATCTGACCAGCGAGCGGTCAGTTGATCTGAGGAGGTGCCGGCTCGTGCGTATCGAAATCGGTACCCATCGTCCGGCCCTTGTCGATTGCCGGCACGCCCTTCGACATCCACACCGGTGTCGGCGCGCCCTTCAGGTAATGGTCGAAGAATTGGCTCAGGCGAATCGAAAGGTCTTTTCTGTTCTTCCTCTGCACCAGGTTATGGTCTTCTTCGTTGTAGACGACCATCCACGACGGCTTATCCAAGCGGCGTAGCGCCGTGAAGAGCTCTATTCCCTGGGTGTGGGGAACCGCGCCGTCTTTGTCGTTCGACATGATCATCAGCGGCGTCTCCACCTTGTCCGCCCAGAAGACCGGCGAGTTCTCGATGTACTTCAGGGTCGAGTCCCATGGCGTACCGCCGATGCGGGACTGGCCATGCTCGTACTGCATTTCTCGGACAACGCCGGACCCATATCGGATGCCGCCGTAGGCCGAGAACATATCGCCAACCGGCGCACCCGCCTCGGCACAGGCGAACATATTGGTGCGCGTCACCAAGTAAGCCACCTGGTAGCCACCCCAGCTCTGGCCCTGAATTCCCATGTGCTTGGTATCGATATAGCCGCGGCTGGTAATGCTTTCGATTCCGGGCAGGATCGCGTTTACCGCGCTCTCGCCGGGGTAGCCCGTTTTGTAGGGGATGTCGGGGATGAAGATGCAGTAGCCGTTGCTCGCGAAGAGGGGCCAGTTGATCGTGCTGGCGCTGGGAGCGGGCGCTTTGTAGCGATATAGGTCGTCGCTCATCCGCTCGTAGAAGTACGTGATCATCGGATACTTCTTGCCGTACTGGAAGTTCTCCGGCTTGATGAGGATGCCTTGGAGGGGGATGCCGTCGAGGCTGGTCCAGCGGACGAGTTCCGCGGTGCCCCAGTTGTATTGCGCTTGCTGGGGGTTCGCGTCGGAGATCTTGGTCGGATGTTGGAAGTTGGTTGTGGTCAGCCAGAGGTCGGGATACTCGACGAAGTCTTGTCTCGTGAAGACGAGGGTATCGGCGTTCTTCGCTTTGAGGTAGCCGCCGAAGGCTTTCTTGTCCTTGAGGATGTGCTGGAGTTGGCCTTTGTCGAGGCTCACGAGTCCATCTTCCTTCGTGTCGTAGTTGAAGGCGTCGAGGAGGAGGTGGCTCGAGTCGATGGAGCGCTCTTCGGGGTCTAGCCTTACCGGGCGGTAGGTGGTTTGGTACTCGCGGCCGCTGGTTAGGCGCTGCGGCTTGGTTTGGCCGGCGGGATCGCAGAGCCACAGGTCGTAGCGGTCGGCGACGATGGCTTTGGCGTCATCTTTGGTCCAACCGACGATGCCATAGGGGGGCGGGAATTCGGGGGTGTCGGTTAGCTCGTTGGCGATGGAAACGGGGATGCCTTGGCTGAGGCTCGCCTTGACGCCAGTAGCGAGGTTCAGCGCGGTCCACTCCTTCGCCTGGCCGTTGTAGATGGCGGCGTACCTGGCGGTGGTGCTGAGGAGGGATTCGCCGCTAAGGTGGTCGGCGATTTTGGTTCGTTTGCCGGTTTTGACGTCGATGATGTAGGCGTCGCTATAGCCGGGGTTCCAGGTGTTTTCGCGCTCGTAGGTGTGCTCGTCCGAACCTTCGGCGTAGTTTGCATCGCCCCGGTCGCCGATTTGCGGGTTGGGAATGTGCTCGTCACCGAGCTGGACAGATTTTGCGCTCGCGATATCGAAGACGGCGAGGTAGCCGCGCTCTCGTTCGGCTTTCGCCTCTAAAAGTTGCTGAGGTTGGAGGCGAGCATCGTGCCAGTTCCAGACATCGACGGATACGCTTTCGTCGTCCGGTTTGGGATCGGGGTCGGGCACGGGTTTGCGCGAGGTGTGGTACAGCAGCCTCTTCCCGTTATGAGAGAATTCGACGGAGCCGCCTTCGTTAATGCTCCAATCTTTCGGTAGCGAATCGAGGCCGATTTGTGCGGTCTTATCCTTGGCTGCAGTGTATAGGTACAGCGATAGACTCGGCTTTTTCGCTTTAGAATCGTCCTTGTCCGTCGTGAAGGCCAGCATGTCGCCTTCGGGCGAAAGTGTCAACCTTGGGAACTTGCCTGTCGCGGTGATGACCGTCTTTCTTTGCGAAGAGGGAAGCCGGTAGTAAACGATGTGGTCGTTCTTGCCATCCTTGGTCACGACCGAGTAAGCGAGAATGTCGCCCTTCTTGTCAAAGGTGGCCGTGCCGACTTCCTCGATACGCTCCTCTTTGCCCGAGTTAAGATTCAAAAGAATGTAAGGATCGCCCGCCTTCTTTGCGGTGCCGGCTGCGGCAGGAGCCGCTACGCCTCCACCGGCTCCGCGCCGGCGCTGATCTTCCTCTTCTTCATCCTTCTTGGGCGCTACCGAATCTGCCGCCTTCGGGGTCTCCTTTGGCGGTTCGGGTTTGTAAAGCACGTAACCGGAGTCTTCTTCCGCCAACTGGAAGCTCGTCACCTTCTCGATGACCCGCGTCTTTCCACTCGTGAGATCGACGATCTCTAGCGAGTTTTTGGGCATGTCTTCCGGCTTGGCTTTGTCGCGACGGGCCTTTCGCGTGTCGGCGAACGGGGGGATGATCGCGGCGACGACATGCTGCGAGTCGTTCGTAAACTGGATCGTCCCCGGCCTCGCGATGGTGATCGTGTGGCCGTCGGCGACGTTCCGGATGGTCGCCGTAGCATCTCCCTCCTGAGGCGCGATGACGTAGAGCACCCACTTGCCGTCATGGCTGATGGAGGTCGACCGGATCGACTTCCAGCCGTCGTAGACGCTGTGATCAAGGGGCTTCTTTTGCGCCGAAGCGAAAAAGGGCAGAAGGAGGGCCGCAGAGGCCGCGAACATTCGCGCCGTGTCCATGAAGTGGCTGAAAATTACCCTATGAGGCGAGGCGCCCCGATAGTTTCGCCTTTGGTAGATGACCGACCGCGGCGCTCCGCAAGCGTAAATCGCTATGGCCCCCTGGTCCTAGCGTCGATCTACAAAGCACGCCGCGATTCGCGGGACGAATGCTCGGTCCGAAATTCCGCTAGCCGAGCCGTCAGCCAGTTGACTACCCAGCGGGTGGTCTCCTCATCGAAGCCGAAAAAGACCCTTTGCCATCCCTTGCGTTCGAGGAGGACGTATAGAAAGCCGCGGGATCGATTTGGACCGACGCCAAAGGCGAACTTACGCACCTCGTTGAGGTCGATGCTTGGCACAACCATCGGCACCTTTTCTCCCCTCCCGTCCGTGATGCTCATAGTCGGACCGGAGCATTTGACTACTACTCTGATGTCGGAAGAAAAGGTAATCGTCCTTCCGGCCAGAACTATCCAAGATTCGGCTACCTCGACCAGCGCTGGAGGACGGTCTTGCAGCACCAGAGGGAAATCTGGCCTGCCGGGCGTCAGAATTGGCGCACTACCGATTTGACAGGGAATTGCCAAGACAGCCTCTAGCTGCCGGCCGATATCCAAGAGGTCGGCCCCTTTGCTTTGGTAAATGGGGACCAGGAGGCCTTGCTTTGGGTCTCGGAAGCAAGCCGATTGGTCCTCCACGATCACGGTGCCAAACGGCAAGCTGACCTGTCTCACTGCTTCTTGAAGCTCGATGATGCAGTCGCTCAGATCCCCTTTTGAACCCTTCAACGGAATGAATACGAGCAGCTGCCAATGGTATTTACGCTTGACTAGGTCAACGTGGAGACGCTGCAGCGGAAGGATTTTTCGCAGACCAATGGTGATAATCACGAGCGCGAAGATTGCGGCTCCGATAAAAAACATGCCAGCGAAGACCATTCCCATCATCGGTCCGCCGTCGCCTTCGTAGTCATCCTCCTGCATCGGACCGAACCACAGCCACGCCATTGAGGCGAGCATGAAGAGTCCCAAAATCAATCCGGGAAATCCAAGAAGCCAATTCCTCGACCTCTGTTCCCAGGTCGTCACCGCTCCATTCGCCGTTTTGCGGATAGAAGAATTGGAAAACCACGATAGAAAGGTTTTCATTTGAGCGCGTCACACATTTTTGAAGACGTCAACGCGCCTGGGGCGAGGGCGGTTCCTCGGCGTGGTATTTGCAACGGTTGCCAAGTCCTCGCCCGAACCAGTTCTGATCAACCAGGCATTCCCTGTCCGGCCACGGCTCGGCTGAACCACCGACACTGCGATTTGCGGTGCCAACTGTCATGCACCGTAGATCAGATGGTTCAAATTTTCTTCGGCCAACTGTCATACCTATTCGACTTCTTCTCGGCGGAATTCCAGCGCAGAATTCCATTCATTGCGAAACACGTTACGACTGTTATTAAGAACAGTGTGTTGGGTAACGCGAAAGAGGAGGTTGCGATGAATACAGTTCAACTCACTCGAAGACGATTGCCATTGGCGCTCGCGGTCCTCGCCGGATCGTTACTTGGTGTCCAGGCGCACGCCCAAATTCAGACCGGGCCGTTCTACATGGCCGGCGACTCTCAATTGGGATTCACCGAGTCGGCATCATCCACGGCGCCGATCACCAAAGTTTATTGCGGCGGATGTACTACGGTTGCCCAACGGGCGGACGGCAGTTTTGTGACGATGGGGTTTTCCATCCGTGGGGATTGCTTGCTTCCGCCGGGAATGCTGACTTGCCGCCAGATTTCGGTGGGCGAGATAAACGGCGTAACCAATCACATTTTGAGCATCAAGACCGATGGGACAGTGGCCGCGTGGGGCTTCGATGGCTTCGGTGAGTGCGATGTACCCAGTGGTCTGAGGAACGTGATTAGCGTGGCGGCGGGTGATTCGCACAGCTTGGCGGTTAATACCAGCGGTCAGATCATTGCTTGGGGAAGCAATTCCAGTGGCCAAACCACGATTCCGGCCGGCTTGGGATCGGCAACGGCGGTCACGGCGGGGACCGGATTCAGTGCGGCCTTGCTGGCGTCCGGCCGAGTTGCGGTCTGGGGGGATAACTCCGAGGGGCAGCTTTCGGTTCCGGCGGCCGCGACGAACATCATTTCGCTTTGTGCGGCGGGGCACCACCTGCTGGCTTTGCGGTCCGACCATACGGTGGTCGCATGGGGGGCCGACGAGTCCCATCAGTCGGAAGTACCGGCGGGTTTGACTAACGTGAAGGCGATTGCGGCGGGGACGACGCACAGCGTTGCGCTCTTGATGCATGGTTCGATGGTTTGCTGGGGGGATGGTGCTTATAAGGCATGCGAAGTCCCCTCTGGACTGGGCAAGGTCGTCTCGATCGGGGCGGGGGAGAACAATACGGTCGTGGCCTTGGCCGACGGCACCTTCGCCGGTTGGGGCAGGAACACCGAAGGAGAAAGCCAGGCGCCGCCGTTTTTGAATGCCGTGCAAGTGTCATCCGGCATTGCTAACTATGTCGCCCTGCAAAGAGACGGCACCGTTCAGGCAGGGGGTGAGACTCAATGGGAAGAGGACATCGTGCCGGCCGGGTTGGCCGGAGTCGTGGCGGTGGCGTGCGGCGACAAGTTCGCCAATGCTTTGCGGTCGGACGGGACGGTGGTCAGTTGGGGAGACAATAGCCTTGGACAACTCAATTTGCCGGTTGGCCTTACGAATGTGACGGCGATTGCGGCCGGCGATGCGCACACTTTGGGGCTGCTTACGAATGGAACGGTCGTGGCCTGGGGATCCAATTCGGCGGGGCAGGTTAACGTCCCCTCCAACCTTTTTAACGTTGTAGGGATCGCGGCTGGGAATGGTTACGGTGCGGCGCTTAAGTCGGACGGAACCGTCGTGGTGTGGGGTGACAATACTTATGGGGTTTGTAACGTTCCCGCGAACGCAACCGGAATCGTCAAGATCGTCGGCGGGGCGACGGACATCCTGGCCTTACGTTCTGATGAGACGGTGGTGGCTTGGGGTCGGGATAACACGAATCAGACCGACGTGCCGGCCGGATTGAGCAATGTCGTCGGTTTGGCTTCTGGCCGAAACACTTCGACGGCGGTGTTGGCGGATGGGACGACGGTCAACTGGCCGGCAAATACCTTCCTTCCCAACAGTCTTAGTGGGGTCGTTAGTGTTTCGACGCGAGAGTCGATTTGGATGACGAACATCTATCTTTCGGTCGCTCCGTATACGGTTACCGAGGGGACTTCTGTCGGGGGACAGGTTCGGTTGACGGTCCCGGCTCCCGCGGGCGGAGCGACGGTTCATCTTTTGGCGGCAGACGCATCCATTTCCGTGCCGGCGACGGTGGTGGTCCCGGCGGGAGCGACGACGGCGGTTTTTCCGATTTCTTCCTCATCTAAATCGGCGGTTAGTCTGGTTACGTCGGTGACGGCGACTTACGGGACGGGGAGTTCGACGGCGATGGTTACGGTCTTGCCTCCGCACTTTGCTTCGCTTACGCTAAGCACGCGAACGGTGACGACGGGGTCTACGACGCAGGTTATGGGCACGGTATCGCTAAGCGGTCCGGCTCAGAAGAAGGAAGTGGTCACGTTGACGTCTTCCGATCCGGATTTCTCGGTTCCGGCTTCGGCAACGATTCCGGTGGGGGCCACCTCAGCGACGTTCATCGTTCATCAGACGTTTTTGGTTCAGCCGCGGAAGATCACGCTTACGGCGACGGCGGAAGGGATTACGCAGTCGACGAGCTTGCTCGCGCTGCCTTTGCAGCCCAAGACTCTCACGCTGGTCAATTTCACAATTCCGGGTGGTTCATCCACGACAGCGACGCTGACTCTTACCGCAGTTACCGCTTCCGATGCGGTGGTGACGCTTATGGCCAACGATCCCGTTTCCGCACCTTCGCAGGTGACGGTTCCCAAGGGCTCCTCGTCGGTCAAGTTCACGGTCTCGACGGTTCCGGTTTCGGCGGACGGTGGTTCGGCTCTCACTGCGGTCTTTAATGGCGTTTTCTTGACGACGGGGGTGGCGGTGAACGCGCCGAGGCTCGCCACGGTTCGAGTTTCGCCGACTACGGTGTATGGCGGCGCCGTTACGACGGCAACCGTTGCGCTCACCAGTCCGGCCCCTGCGGGGGGGACCGTGGTGAATCTGGACGAGACGCATTTGGTCGGTCCTTCGTCAGTCACGATTCCGGAGGGGCAGACGACGGTAAATGTATCGTACACCACGGGGAATGTCGGCACGGTTACGGTGGCTACGCTTACCGGCACGTTGGGAAGCCAGAGTCTGTCGGCGAAGGCGACGGTGCTGCCGAATCTGCCGCACACGGTGACTTTCTCTTCCGTGACCGTGAAGGGCGGAACTTCGCTGACGGGGACGGTGACTTTGGATGCGCCGGCGAATCTAGACGAGTTCGTTGGCCTTTCGTGCTCGGATAGTTCCGTGGTGGGGATTCCCTCGGCAGTTACGATCCCCACGGGGAGTTCGAGCGTTTCGTTTACGATTACGACTTCTGCGGTGTCTTCGACTCGGAATGTGGTGATTACGGCCACGAGGGCGGGGGAGTCGGTTAGCCGGACTTTGGTGGTCACGAAGTAAGGTTAGTCGGTATTCCCGCAGTTGAGGGAGCTTAGGCTGGCGATGGGACATGCACCCACGGCCGGCCTCCGCTCCCTTGTATGTTTTGTTTAGGTCCTAATTAGGATCTGGAGCATGGGTGGAGGATCCGTAGCTCCCTTATCGCTGCAACGATCTCAAGGAGAATCATCCCCACCCTGCCATAGCGTCGTTTGAGG
>Ga0207695_10010079_pt1 | contig 11603 bp, 12 predicted proteins | sample KBSC54metaG_FD_184354 | JGI IMG/M metagenome (GOLD analysis project Ga0207695, IMG submission 184354) | Corn rhizosphere microbial communities from Kellogg Biological Station, Michigan, USA - KBS C5-4 metaG (SPAdes) (version 2) | ecosystem: Host-associated > Plants > Roots > Rhizosphere > Soil... | reverse complement strand
TGTGAGACTCTTGATACTTTCGCTATCTGACCCGAAGATCAGCTCGCTTTCATCAAGCGCCCACACTTATCGGCTGTTAATTTTTAAAGAGCATTTCTGCGAGAAACTTCGTGCTTCTCAGCAGCGCCGCGTTTTCAGCAGCAGAGAAGCGAGATTATGAACCGTGTTTCGCAGCTCGTCAACAACTTTTTAACTGCTTCGTTGCGACTGCGGGGCCCATCTTCCTGCACCAGCCGTGCGCCCAACCCGCCGCACACCACCGACTTCGCTTCCCCTCTCCCGCGCCGCGTTGCCGTTAGCGCGAAAGAGGCGTGATTCTATGCACCCCGCGTCGATCGCGCAAGGGGTTCGATGCAACTTTTTTACAAAAGCCGCAATTCGGCCGTCCGGCCATGCCAGGGCACAAGACCGCTTATGGTGCAAAGAACGGACTAGAATGTGAGGTTCTTCGCCTCTTTCTATATACGTCTTTAATATGCGCCAGCGAATCGCCAAACGCCTCCCCCCCGATGCCGACAAACTGGTCGGTCTGTCGCTTGCGCTCTTCGCCTCGGGCAGCCGCATCGAGGATCGCTTCTGGGAAGCGAAGCTCGACGCGCTGCTCGCCAAGATAGTCCGCAACGGCAACCAGACCACGCTCGACGCAGCCCTCGACCATCTGCAGCAGAATCATCCCGACGCCTACGGCGCACTCGCCGACATGGCCGAGACCCACAGCGAGTCGATGGTGATCGAGCACGACGGCCAGCCGTACGATGCGCTGCTGGTCGCCGTCCCGGTTCTCGCATGGACGCGCTACATGATTCCATCGGGCCCGCTCAAGGGCGACGTGGCCGACGCGCTGCGAACGCACCTGCAGGCTCATGTCCTTGCGAACGGCACGCTCGTCGGGCTTGCCCCGTTCCTCTACAGCATCGACCAGTTGCCGCGGCATCACGTCGAGACCTACCGTCTTGCCCAGCAGCTCGCGCATGCGGCGATCGGCCAGCACACACCCAAGCTCAGCTTCGGCGACCTGCCCGAGACCTCGCCGATCCTGGCCGACCCGCGCTTCCTGCTCGCCGTCGTCGCCGCGCCCGCCGGGGCGCCGCTGTTCCGCTGGCAGGAAGAAGAAGGCGGTAGCCGGATCGAGCGCGGTCAGTGCCTCGAACAATGGACGGCCCAAGGCGGCCCGAATCTGTCGATCGCACTGCCCGGATGCGAGTTCGAGTGCCTACTTCCGGACGCGTACTACTCGGCCTGCCGCGACGCGGACGAACGCATTCGTCCACACACGGTGCGAACCGCCATTCGTTATCTTTTCGACACACTTGGTACGGCGCCGCAGGAGCTGCGCGCAGTGGTCGCCGGCTTCGGCGAACGCCGTATCGACGAATATCGTGTCGGCTTCACTCGGCGTGCGAGCAACGACGTAATCTACGGCGTCGTGTGGCCGCTCTACGGCCGTGAAAACGGCGACGTGTCGATCGACAGCGCGACGCTCGAAGGCGAGGCGCCGATCGAAGGGCCGCTCGAGGAAATCGTGAGCCTGTTGAAGGAATGCGGTGTAACCGACGTCCGACGGCACGCGGGCCGCTTCGAACCCGAATACTGCGACGACTGCGGCGTGCCGCTTTACGCAGATCCGCTCGGCGAAATCGTCCATGCGGAAATGCCGGAAGACGCCTCGCCCGCCCAGCCGCACTTCCACTAATCTCTCGCAGCAGGCCCGAACGGCCTGCCCTCCCGAAGCCGCTCCCGGTTCCCGCCGGAGCGGCTTTTTTCTTGTCCTATATTCCGTCGCTCAAAATTTCAGACTTTTCCTAAGCCTTTCAGCCAAGCAGACATCGTGTAAGGTCTTTGTCATTATCGGGGCCAACGCATGCCCGACAGCAGATCAATGACCCACCCTTACGGAGGTTGAATATGCGGTTCCTGGTGCTTTACTCAGACGCCGAACGGCGTGACGGACTGAAGGCCCTGTTGCGACAGATCGACCGCCACGCCAGCATCAACGATGCACCCGACAGCTTCCAGGCGCGCCGGCTGCTGCGCACCCAGCGTTTCGACCTCGTCGCGATCGACTGGCTGGACGTCGGCCGGCTAAGCGAGCTGCAGGCACTCTGCAGCGCCTGCTCGCCGACGCCCGCGGCCGTAATGATCGACGAAGCCTCGCCGGAGGCCATCCAGCGCTTCTTCAACTATGGCGTAGCAGGCGTGATCCCGCATTCCACGCGGCCGCACCTGATCGTGCGTGCGCTCGAGATGGTGCTGCTGGGCGGACACTACATCCCGCCGATCGCCCTCCGCCTGCTGCCCTCCGCCGCCGGAGCGCGCCACGAGGCCCATTTCCAGACGCTCGCCGGATCGCTGCCCCGCCGCGCGCCGAGCGGCCTGTTGTCGCCCAGGCAAGCGCAGATCATGCGCTTCGTCCACATGGGCAGCACGAACAAGATGATTGCCCGCACGCTCGGTATCAGCGAAGGCACCGTGAAAATCCACCTTGCCAGCATCTTCCAGCAACTTGGCGCCGTCAACCGCGCCGCCGCGGTCGCGATCTACAACGGCTGGCTGTCGCCGCACCTCGAAGTGCTGCTGGCGAATCGCAACCGCACGCGCAAGCCGGCCATCGGCGAACGCGGCACCGTTCCACTACGCACGCCACGGAACGATCATCGGTACCCGTTGCCAGCCGCGCATGCCGGCACGCAGGACCTGCCGCTCGCCGCCGAGCCGCGGGCACGGTTCCGGCGCGAGCGCTAGCAGACAGTCTCGATATTGCGACGGTCGACATGTACGGATTCCCACCTTTGATGCTCAACGAGTAATATGAACGCATGGGTTTTCTTTTCACACCGCTTCCGCTCTGGGTTGGCATCGGTGGCTGGATCGCCGCCGTGGCCCTGCTCGCGCTCGCGATCTGGAATCGCCCCTTCGTGCGCCTTCAGGACGCCACGCTCCAGCACGTGTGGCTTGCGCTCGTCACCGCAATCGCGGTCCTCTGGGCCTCGAATGCGTGGCTCGATGATGGCATCGTCATGCATCTGCTGGGCGCAACGCTACTCGTCACGCTGTTCGACTGGACGCTCGCGCTGATTGCAATGGGCGCCGTCACGGCGGTGGCCGCGATCATCTTCGACGCGCCGTGGCAGGGCATTGGCCTGACCTATCTGATCTACGGCGCGCTGCCTGTCACCGTGTCGGCGTTGCTGCAGCGCGCCGCGCTCGCATGGCTGCCGCACAACCTCGCGTCGTTCATCACCGGCCAGGGATTCCTGTCGCCGGCCATCGCGATCATCGCGGTCGCCGCCGCAGCAGCGGGAGTCCAGCTCGCCCTCGCGGACGGCGTGCCTGTCGTGATTCCTGCCGGTTATCTGTTGAACACTGCACTGCTCGCGCTCGGCGAAGCGTGGTTCACCGGCATGGCGACTGCGCTCATCGCCGTCTATCGCCCTGCGTGGGTCACGACCTTCGACGTCCGGCGCTATCGCCTCGGCGGCCCGCGCGCCTGAAACTCCTTCGGATCGGGGCACCGTCAGCACGTGCCGGCGACATTTTCCGCAGCGCGGGAGAATAGGCCATCTACTGCCGCACAACTTTTTTACGCTAAGATTGAACTCCTGTTCTCCATCGGGCATCTATACGTGCCCGATGTCTCCTTCGCTCCTCACCAATAACCAGATGGACAGCTCACCTGCCTCGCTCCGGATTCTCCGGGCGCTCGGCAAGCTGGCAGCCTGTGTCGCGGGCCTGTCGCTTGCGCTTCCGACACCGGTATTCGCCGACCTGCTCGATCAGCGCTCCGAACTGATCAACAAATTCGTCAACGAAATGCATGCCGATCCGCTCGCGGCCGATTGTGCGGCGCACGGCAGCTTCATCGCCAGCACGTCGTCGGCCTTCGACCGCGTCGACTTCGCGCCGAACGCATTCGACAGCGGCAACGCGACGATCACGCCGTGGAACGACTCGTTCGACCAGGGCAAGCAGCGCGTGAAGGTCGACAACATGGTCACGGTCGACGGACTCGGCGTCCACAGCGACGGCAGCGACCCGACGCCGTTGAAATTCCGTTGCGGCTACGTCGGCCAGCAAATGCTCGCGTTCAGCTGGAACGACCCCGTTCCGCCGCTGAAGCCGCGCGTCGAGCGCCCCACGTCCTCGACGAAGAAGTTCAAGGGCAAATCGCACCGGGGTAATGCAAAGGCGAAGGCATCGGGCCGCACCGGCAAGAAGGCCGTCGCAACGAAGAAATCAGGCGGCCAAAAGAAAGCCGTGAAGAAGAAAACCGCGAAGAAGTCCTGATACGACGGAGCGGCAACGACAGAAGCAAAAAAGCCGGGGCATCTCAGGATGCCCCGGCTTTTTTTATGCGACGACTATACGCTTACGCGAACGTGTCGACGTGTACCAGGATCGCGGCCAGCATCGCGGCGCCAAGCGCCGCGCTGCGCTCACCGTTCCAGCCGACACGCTCGTCGGGCAGGTTCGCGTTGTCCTTGAACGGCATCTCGAGCGTCAGCGACAGGCAGCCGAACTGATGGCCGATATACTTCGACGCGAGCTTGAGCGCGTCCTCCTTGTACTTGCTCGCCGCATAACCATGCTCGGTCTGGAAGTCGGGGCTCGCGACCTTGAACGCGTCGATGAACGCGGCCTGCTCCTTGCCCTGCTGCTCGGTAAAGCTCGGCAGCATCTCCGAACCGGCGACGAACACGTACGGCAGATCCTCGTCGCCGTGAATGTCGAAGAACATGTCGCAGCCGATCGCGTGGATCGCGTCGCGCACGGCCAGCACCTCGGGGCTGCGCTCGGCATCGGGCATCATCCATTCGCGGTTCAGGTTCGCACCTGCCGCATTGGTGCGCAGGTTGCCATGCACGCTGCCGTCCGGATTCATGTTCGGGACGACGTAGAACGTCGCGCGATCGTAGAGCTTGCGCGCGACCGGATCGCCGGCCCAATCGCCCCATCCGGCCAGCCGCTTGACGAGGCCTTCGACAAACCACTCGGCCATCGTCTCGCCCGGATGCTGACGCGCGATGATCCACACTTTCTTCTTCGGCGCGCCGTCGGTTTCCGGCGTGCCGAGCGTCAGCAGCGACATCGGGCGGCCTTCGACCGTGCGGCCGAGCTCGACGACGCTCGCCTGCGGCAACTGCTGGACGGCGCCGAGAAATGCCGCGTGACGCTCTTCCGAGTACGGTTCGAAATACGCGTAGTAGATGCTGTCGAACTCCGGCGTATGGTCGATGGTCATCGTCTTGCCGTCAAACGTCGTCGGCACGCGGAACCAGTCGACCCGGTCGTAGCTCGCCACCGCGCAGTAGTTGCGCCAGCCGGACGGATACGCGCATTCGGCGGCATTCTCGAACGTCATCACGCACCGCTCGCCGCGCGCGCCCGTCAAGCGGTAGTAAAACCATTGCGCGAATTCCGAGCGGCTGTCGCCGCGCACGCGCAGCCGAATCGCAGCGGGGCTGTCGCACGACACGACGTCGATTGCGCCTGCGTCGAAATTGCTGGTGATCGAAAGGGTCATCTGTTTCTCCAGTGTCGACCTGAGTTAGTGCTTCAGCACTTGCTCCGGTCCCATGCAAAGCTGTCGACCGGAACGGGCGGTGTACCGCTTGCCCGGCCTCATGCATGCGCCGGCCATCTCGTGAACGGCCGGCATGGTCACTCGCCGACTCGCCGGCGATATACGTAAGTCGAATCGTTCGACGCAGCCGCGTCGAACGCATAGCCTTCCGTGGCGAACTCCTTCAGCGCCTTCGGCTCGGTAATACGGTTCTCGACGATAAAACGCGCCATCAGGCCGCGCGCGCGCTTCGCATGGAAGCTGATGATCTTGTAGCGGCCGCCCTTCCAGTCCTCGAACACCGGTGTGATGACAGGCGCGGCCAGCAGTTTCGGCTTGACCGACTTGAAGTATTCGGTCGACGCGCAGTTGACCAGCACGCGCGCCGAGCCGCTGCGCGTCTCGAGCTGCTCGTTCAGCGCCCGCGTGATGCGGTCGCCCCAGAACGCGTACAGATCCTTGCCGCGCGCGTTCGCGAAGCGCGTACCCATTTCGAGCCGGTACGGCTGCAGCAGGTCGAGCGGGCGCAGCAGCCCGTACAGGCCCGACAGCACGCGCACGTGTTGCTGCGCATAGTCGAGATCGGCGGACGACAGCGATTTCGCATCGAATCCTTCGTAGACGTCGCCGTTGAACGCCAGCACGGCCTGCTTCGCATTGGCCGGCGTAAAGGTCGGCGACCAGTCCGCGTAGCGCTGGAAGTTCAGGCGCGCGAGCGGATCGGAGATATCCATCAGCGTTGCGATGTCCTGCGGCGAAAGCTTGCGCAGGCCGTCGATCAGCTCGGACGCGTCGTCGACAAATGCAGGCTTCGTGTAAGACTGGACGTGCGCGGGCGTATCGTAGTCGAGGGATTTGGCGGGAGAGAGAACGATTATCATAGAGGCTCGCTGGCACGCCGTGCCTTGCGGTCAGACGAAAACCACCGATTGTAACGAATGACCAGCTCCCTCGCCCCGCACGTCGCGCACCGCGTCGTGCTCGACTCGAACGTCTGGATCGATATCCTCGTATTCGACGACCCCGTTACGCGCCCGATCCGGGCCGCGCTGGAACGCGGCGCGCTTGCCGCCGTGATCGACGGCCGCTGCCTGACCGAACTCGAGTACGTGCTCGATTATCCGCAGTTCCAGGCGCGTGCGATCGACAAGGCCGCCGCGCTCGCGACCGTCGCCCGCCTCGCGAACCTCGTCGAGCCGCCGCCCGTCGACGCCGACGCGCCGCCGCTGCCGAAGTGCAAGGACCGCGACGACCAGAAGTTTCTCGAACTCGCCCGCGCCGCGCGGGCCGATTGGCTCGTGTCGAAAGACCGTGCGCTACTGAAGCTCGCGAAGCGCACTGCACGCGACTTCGGTTTCCGGATCGCGCAACCCGCGCCGTTTGCCGAAGCCTGCGCGCTCGACGCCGCACCGACCACGCCTGCCACGCCGGCCTGACGCACGCGGCGGCACCCGATTTCGACCGTATCGATGAACGCTCCTTCAGACATGCCAACGACTCCCGTTTTCCCCTCGCGCCTGCCGAACGTCGGCACGACGATCTTCACGGTCATGAGCGCGCTTGCCGCCGAAAAAGGCGCCGTGAACCTCGGCCAGGGCTTCCCGGATTTCGATTGCGATCCGCGCATCGTCGATGCGGTCGCGACCGCGATGCGCAACGGGCACAACCAGTATCCGCCGATGGCCGGCGTCGCACCGCTGCGCGACGCGATCGCCGACAAGATCGCGCACGTCTACGGCCGGCGCTACGATCCGGCCACCGAGATCACGGTGACGGCCGGCGCGACGCAGGCACTGCTGACGGCAATCCTGTGCGCGGTGCATCCGGGCGACGAAGTGATCGTCGTCGAACCGACCTATGACAGCTACCTGCCGTCGATCGAACTCGCAGGAGGCAAGCCGGTATTCGTCACGCTGGAGGCGCCCGACTACGCGATCCCGTTCGACCGTCTCGCGGCCGCGATCACGCCGAAAACGCGCATGATCCTGATCAACACGCCGCATAACCCGACGGGTACCGTGTGGCGCGAGGCGGACATGCGCAAGCTCGAGGAGATCGTACGCGGCACCAACGTACTGATCCTGTCGGACGAGGTCTACGAGCACATGGTCTACGACGGCGCGCGCCACGAGAGCGTCGCGCGCTATCCGGAACTCGCCGCACGCAGCTTCATCGTGTCAAGCTTCGGCAAGACCTATCACGTGACGGGCTGGAAGGTCGGCTATGTCGCGGCGCCTGCCGCGCTGACCGCGGAATTCCGCAAGGTCCACCAGTTCAACGTATTCACGGTAAATACGCCGATGCAGATCGGGCTCGCCGATTACCTGCGCGACCCGGCACCGTATCTGACACTCGCCGGCTTCTACCAGGAGAAGCGCGACTTCTTCCGCACAGGCCTCGAGCGCACGCGCTTCAAGCTGCTGCCATGCACGGGCACGTACTTCCAGTGCGTCGATTACTCGGCGATCAGCGACCTGCCCGAAGCGGAATTCTCGAAGTGGCTCACGTCGGAGATCGGCGTGGCTGCCATTCCGGTGTCGGCGTTCTATCACGAGCCGCACGAATCGGGTGTCGTGCGTTTCTGCTTCGCGAAGCAGGAAAGCACGCTCGCATCCGCACTCGAACGGCTCGCCCGACTGTAAGTCCCGCGCGGGCGGCCACGCGCCGCCCCGCCGGAGAAGCCGGAGAATCGCGCTTACGAACGCGCGCCGCTCGTCGCCTCGACATACGCCTTGCGATCGGCTGCCACGCGCTGCGCGGCGGCACGCTCACCGACCTTCTTCGCGTGAGCCCGCCAGTCGATGCCCGCATCGAGCAGGAAGTCGTGTCCGAACACGGCCTTCGTCGCCATCCCGATGACCGGCAGATGGATCGATGCAGCGATGTCCGCGAGACTGAACGACTCGCCGAGCACATACGGCGAAAACTGCGTCATCTGCTTGAACGCATCGATCGCGCGCGGCAGGCGCTTCTCGACGTGCGCCTTCATCCCGTCGCTGACCTTGCCGCCGAAAAACGCTTCCGTATAGACCTCGCGCGCCATCCATTCGAGATACAGCTCGAGCGTCTCGACCAGCTCGCGCACCTTCGCAGCCGCAAACGGCCGCGCCGGGAAAATGGCTTTCTCGGGATAGCGCGCCGCCAGATACTCGATGATCACCTGCGACTCGAACAGCGCGCCCTCTTCGGTCTTCAGGAACGGGATCTTGCCGAGCGGCGAATCGGCGAGCTGGGCCGGATCGCTGATCGGCAAACCGCACACCGACTCCTCGAACGGAATGTCGTGCTCGAGCAGGACGAACTTCACCTTGTTGTAATAGTTGGACAACGGAATACCGCACAGCTGTAGCATCGGAGTCTCCTTCCTTGCGGGGCCGCGGCCGCAACAATGCCGGCCGCGTCGGGATTCATCGCGCTGAAAAGCACGTTCGTGCTAGTCTAAAACAGTTTCACGTCCGTCACGACAACATTACATCCGCTGCGGCGGCAGCGCCGCCAGTCCGCGCAACGCGCGCAGCGCCGCAGCCTCGCCATCCGATGGAGACACACTCGCATGAGTGCTGAACTGCTGGCCTCGCGTCCGCCCGAGAGCGATTCGACGCTCGTCCTCACGCTATCCAATCCCGGTGCGCGCAACGCGCTGCATCCCGACATGTACGCGGCCGGCGTCGAAGCGCTCGCCACTGCCGAACGCGATCCCGGGATTCGCGCGGTCGTGCTGACGGGTGCCGACCGCTTCTTCTGCGCAGGCGGCAACCTGAACCGGCTGCTCGACAACCGCTCGAAGGATCCGTCCTGCCAGGCCGACAGCATCGATCAGCTCGGCGCATGGGTGACGGCGATTCGAGCGTCGACGAAGCCGGTGATCGCGGCGGTCGAAGGCGCGGCGGCCGGCGCGGGCTTCTCGCTCGCGCTAGCGTGCGACCTGATCGTCGCCGCGCACGATGCGAAGTTCGTGATGTCGTACGCGCGCGTGGGCCTGACGCCCGACGGCGGCGGCTCGTGGTTCCTCGCGCGCGCGCTGCCGCGTGCGATCGCGGCCGAGATCCTGTTCGAAGGCAAGCCGGTCGCGGCCGAACGCCTGCATGCGCTCGGCGTGGTCAACCGGCTCGCCGTGCCCGGCGCAGCGCTGAACGACGCGCTTGCATGGGCCGACGCACTCGCCAGCATCTCGCCGAACGCACTCACGCGCATCAAGTCGCTCCTCGACGTTGCGACGACTCAGCCGCTAGAACCGCATCTCGGTACCGAGCGCGATCATTTCGTCGCCTCGCTGCATCACGCGGACGGGCTCGAAGGCATCACCGCCTTTCTCGAGAAACGCCAGCCCCGCTACAAGCGCTGATCCGCGTCGGCCGACGACGATCGTGCACGGCGACTACCGGCTCGACAACCGGATCTTCCATCCGCACGAACCGTGCGCGCCCGCCGTGCTCGACCGGGAACTGTCGGCACGTCGGCAATCATCTCCCGTTCGCCTGCGCGTACGCATCGGCGGGCATGTTTCCGTCGCCAGCAGTCCGTGCCGAACCATGCTCTAATGACCGCCTGTCGCGGCGCGCTGCCGGCGCCGTTTTCGCGCATGCAACCAAGGAGTTGACGATGATCGACGTCTACAGCTGGGCGACCCCGAACGGCCACAAGGTACACATCATGCTCGAGGAAACGGGCCTCGCCTACCGTGCACTTCCGGTCGATATCGGCGCAGGCGACCAGTTCAAGCCCGAGTTCCTGAAGATCAGCCCGAACAACAAGATTCCGGCGATCGTCGATCCTGACGGCCCCGGCGGCAAGCCGATCTCTCTGTTCGAATCGGGTGCGATCCTGATCTACCTCGCGGAGAAGACCGGCAAGTTCCTGCCGACCGATCCGGCCGCCCGCTATGCGACGCTCGAGTGGCTGATGTTCCAGATGGGCGGTATCGGCCCGATGCTGGGGCAGGCGCACCATTTCCGGCTGTACGCGCCGGAAAAGATCGAATACGCGGTCAACCGCTATACGAACGAAGCGAAGCGCCTGTACAACGTGATGGAAAAGCGCCTCGGCGAATCCGAATATCTCGCGGGCGACGCGTACACGATCGCGGACATTGCGACGTTCCCGTGGACGCGCTCGTGGCAGAACCAGGGCATCGTGCTCGACGAGTTGCCGAACGTGAAGCGCTGGCACGAGGCAATCGCCGCGCGACCGGCCGTGCAGCGCGGCGTCGAAGTACTCGCGTCGATGCGCAAGGCGCTGCAGGACGACAAGGCACGCGAGGTGCTGTTCGGCGCGACGCAATACGCGAAGCATTGACCCGTGCATGACGGGCGGAGCGGCATCCGTGCATGCCGCCCCGCCCGTCAGAAGTAATGCAGCGTGATGAATTCCGCCGCGCAAACAAGCAACGGGGCGTCGGGACGCTCGGCCTGGATCGACACCGACCATGTCGCCTGCACGCCGCCCCGCGCGACCTCGGCGGTTTCCTTCACCGCGAACAGCGCGCGCACGCGCACACCGACCGGCACCGGCTTCAGGAACCGCACGCGGTTCAGTCCGTAGTTCACGCCCATCTTCTGCTCGAAGCGCATCGCATCGGTCATCAACGCGGGAATCAGCGACAGCGTCAGGAATCCGTGCGCGATCGGCCCGCCGAACGGCGACTCGCGCCGCGCGCGTTCGGGATCGACGTGAATCCATTGATGATCGCCGGTCGCGTCGGCGAAGCCGTCGACGCGATGCTGGTCGATCGCGACCCAGCCGCTCGCGAGCGGCTCTGCGCCGACACGTGCCTGCAACGCCTGCGCCGACGCGATCAACGGCAATGTCACGTCGGTCATGCGTTCGTGCCTCGCGGATCGCGCAATCCGAAAATCACCTTGCTATGCACGGTGATCACCGTCTCGCCGCTACCGTTGATGCCGATCCACTCCGTCGACACGATGCCGCGATCGGGCTTGCTCTCCGAGACGCGCTTGTCGTGGATCTTCTGGTGCATCGTGATCGTGTCGCCGGCGCGCACCGGCTTCAGCCAGCGGATCGAGTCGATGCCGGGCGAGCCCAT
>Ga0207695_10010077_pt1 | contig 11604 bp, 11 predicted proteins | sample KBSC54metaG_FD_184354 | JGI IMG/M metagenome (GOLD analysis project Ga0207695, IMG submission 184354) | Corn rhizosphere microbial communities from Kellogg Biological Station, Michigan, USA - KBS C5-4 metaG (SPAdes) (version 2) | ecosystem: Host-associated > Plants > Roots > Rhizosphere > Soil... | reverse complement strand
TGATAAAGCTAAGGATGCAGGCCTGGTAAAAGAAGATAGTTTACCGGCGTCTATATTTTACTAATCAGCAAGTATATATAATTCAGGCAGGTTGCGACCAAGCTTGTCATAGTCAAGACCATAGCCTACTACAAATCTATCGGGTATCTCGAAGCCTGTGTAGGATAAAGACACCTCGTATTGCCTTGCTTCCGGCTTGGAAAGCAGTGTTGCGACTTTTATAGAAGCAGGTTGCTGTTGTTGCAGCACAGGGAGAAATGAATAGAGTGTCTTCCCTGTATCTACAATGTCTTCCAGTATTATGATGTGACGACCATGCAGGTTATCTTCCAGGCCTATGGCAGTTATTACATTGCCGGTAGAGCTGGTGCCCTGGTAAGAGGCAAGCTTAATAAATGATATCTCTGCTTTAATAGTTATAGCTCTGAAAAGGTCTGCCGCAAAAACAAAGGAGCCATTAAGAATACCAATGAATAATGGGTTGAGACCCGCATAGTCACTATTTATCTCCGCAGCCAGTTCTTTAATGCGTTGCTGTATATCTGCCGCTGCTATGTATGGCTGAAAGTATTTATCATGCAGTAGTACCTTCGCCATGTATTATTCTTTTACGCGCAGGCGCTGACCCACTTTTACAGTTTCAAAGTCAAGGTTATTCCAGTTCAGTAACTGGCGCATAGTTATGTTATTGCGCTTTGCGATATTGAAGGCAGTATCACCTTTCTTTACCGTATAAAATTTAGCAGCGTCATCAGCACTTACTTTAGCAGTTTCGGCAGCAGGAGTTTCTTTTACTGTTTTTACTTCAGAAGTTGGTGCTACGGGTGCAGTCGCAACTGTTGGCGTGCTTGTAGCTGCTTTGTCGCTCTTTGTGTACACCACTTTATCAAGCTTTGCCTTCAGGCGTGAAAATTCATCCTGTGGTTCTTCAGGCGCTGCGTCCTGTTTTGCAGACGGGGCTTCTGCCACTACTGCCGCTGGAGCACTAATTGATGCTACGGTTGTAGCATCGGCAGACTTTTGAGCAGCATCATTGTTCAGTGCATCAATATGCACAGGCTGTGCTGTTTTCACCGGTTCCGGAACTGCGGGATTAATTTCTTCTTTTGCTATTTTCTGCGTTTCAACAGGAACTGGTGTTTCTTCTTTTACTACAGGTACTGCTTTAGGAGCTTCAACCGGCGCTGGTGCTTCTTCTTTAGCAACAGGCGCAGAGGCTACATCAGGTCTTTTTTCTTCTGTAAGTACAGTTGTTTCAGTAGCTGCAGTTTGTGGTGCAGCAGCAGGTGTTTCTTCTTTTATTTCTGTTGCGGGAGCTTCCTTAACCGCAACCTGAGTTTTAGCAGGCTCCTGGGCATCGTCTTTTAATAAAGGTGTTTCTCCCAATTCTGTAGGCTTTGTGACCTCGGTAGATGTGGGAGGCGTAGTTGTGTTAATAGTAGCTGCAGCAGGCACATCTGCGACAGGAGCCTTTGCAACTTCTTCAGTTACTACTGGTTTCACTTCTTCTGCTACTACTTCCGGCTGCGCTTGTGGTGCAGCAGCCTGTTCTTCCGATTTTGGTTTTGTTATATAAGCGTCCCTGTTGGGCGTAGTTATTATAGTAGCTTCAGGAGTAGCCGGTATTTCATCTGCTACAGCAGGCGCTGTAGTGGCTATAGGCATATCATTATCTACTTTTATATTGCCGGTCTTTGATGTTTTTTCAACATATACCGGTGCAATGCTTGCTGTTGCATTCTGTGCGTAAGCGTTGTTGCGCGGCATTGGCATAGGCTCCTTCGGAGGATATACAAATGCTACGGCAGGCTTTACCTCGGCAGGCTCCTGCAAATGCAGTATAGCGCCAGGTACGGGCTCTTCACCATAAATAGTTAATTTATTCAGCGTCATCAGGCGGCGCAGCTGTATGCCCTCGGCCTGGGATATCATAAGCAGGTTCTCCCCTTGCTTCACAGTATGAGTAGATCTTACACCTCTGTAGTTTTTCTTTTCGAGGTACACAAACATATTTGCAGGCAGCGGCGCATCTTTCAGGTCATTTATTTCAAGTAGATGCTCGTAACGAACATTAAACTTCAATGCATACTGCAGCAACATCTCACCCTTCAATGCGTAGAAAGCGCGCAGACCGTTTACCTTCAATAATACACCTTTATTAGGTGCAGATGAGTAGGGCGTTACGACTTCCTTACCTTGCTTTTTTTTTGAAACAAGAGGTGTTACCGTAGTAAGGGTAGCTGCATTTGTTGCAGGTAGTGCGGCAGTTGTTGGTGCTGAGGCTTCATACGCCGTATTGTTTCCTTCGGCCTTTACATTAGTTCCTCCTTTTTCATCAACAGCCAAATCATTGGAAGGCATGTCTGAATTGTCAATAGCCGCGTAGGTATATGCCTGAAGGTGGAAGTCTTCAATTATTTTTATCAGTTGCTGTGCATAGCGCGGATTAGTAGCGTAGCCACATTTTTTTAGACCATAAGCCCAGCCTGCGTAGTCGGTTACCGACAGGCGGAACAGCGAAGCGTAACGAGGTGAACCTTTTAAGTAATCGGAATGGTCTTTATAAGAATCTTCGCAGCATTTATATTTCCGGAAGCATTCATCCGGCGCATCATCTGTATGCGCGAATGTTTCGCCGGTCCAGCCACTTTTGCATTTTATGCCAAAATGATTATTGGCGCCGGTCACTAGTATGCTACAGCCGGCCTCAGTTTCCAGTATGCCCTGGCCCAGCGTTATAGCTGCGGGCACGCCACTTCTTTTCTGCTCGGCTACTGCCAGTTTACTATATTGCTGTACATATCGGTTTGCTTTATCCGCATATGAATCTTGTGCGCTCATACGGAACGGAACACATAGCATTATTGAAATGCAGGCTATCAACCACTTTTGCATAAGCAATCTGTATTACAAACGTTTAATAAAATTTTTAGTTAGCTATTTTCCTGGCTATCATGATACCATCGCGAAGGGGTAATAATACATGCTCTACTCTATGGTCGTTCTTCACCTTTTCGTTGAATGCATGCATGGCTTTTGCATTCTTGCTTTGCTCGTCATGTGGTAGTACTACCTCACCTTCATATAGCACATTATCTGCCAGTATAAATCCACCAATGGGTACCTTGTTAAAAACCAGGTCGTAATAGAGATTATAGTTTTGTTTGTCAGCATCTATAAAAACCAGGTCAAATGTTTCATCCAGTCCCGGTATTATATCTGCCGCATTACCTATTAGCTGGCTTATTTTTTCATCCAGCCCGGCATCGCAAATATAACGAAAAGCCATGTCTTCGAGCTCTTCATTTATATCTATAGTGGTGAGTTTGCCGTCTTCCTGTAATCCCTGTGCCAGGCATATGGCCGAGTAGCCGGTATAGGTGCCTATTTCCAATACGTTTTTTGGTTGCACCATATTGCTTATCATTTGCAACACTGCCCCCTGCACATGGCCGGAGAGCATTTGCGATTGAGGTACTTTAATATGCGTTTCCCTGTTCAAGGCTGCCAGGGCAGGCGATTCGGGTGTGGTATATTTTTCCGCGTATTTATCTAAAGAGGCTGATATAAGGAGCTTGGTCATTCGTCTAAAAATTAGGCTGCAATTTGTTGTGTGTGTAAAATTCGCGGATATAGTTTACCACTTCATCTGCTGTGTCAAATATCTTTATCATCTCAAGGTCGCCCGGGCCTATGTTACCACCACCGTGCATTATTTTATCCATCCACTCAAACAGGCCTTTCCAGTATTCCGAGCCTATACATATCATAGGCGTGGTGGTGAACTTTCTTGTTTGAATAAGTGTTGCTACTTCAAAAAATTCATCCATTGTTCCCCATCCGCCGGGCATCATTATAAAGCCCTGAGAATATTTAGTGAACATTACCTTACGCACGAAAAAGTATTCAAAATTCAAAGACTTATCCCTGTCAATAAAGGCATTTGCACCCTGCTCAAATGGTAATGATATATTTAAGCCTACAGAGCGGCCTGACGCCATGCCTGCGCCTTTGTTGGCAGCCTCCATTATTCCCGGCCCTCCTCCTGTTATAATACCAAAGCCTTCCTCGGCCAGGCGTCTCGATATTTCTACAGCCAGCTCATAATATTTATGACCCGGCTGTGTGCGTGCAGAACCAAAAATGGAGATACATGGGCCTATCTTGGCAAGCATTTCAAAGCCATGCACAAATTCAGCCATTATCTTAAATATCTGCCAGCTGGAGTGTGCTTTGGTTTCCGTCCAGTCCCGCAACTTTATTTTCGTCAGGTCGTTCATGTTGTTTTTCTGTAGCAGCTATTATTTTGCTGCCCTTTTTGGAGCTGATAATTAATAATAAGAATGTAAAAGCAGCATTGATGATGAGAAGTTCTGTGCCTATGGAGTAACCATTCAGCCATTTTGTATCGTGCTGCTTCAATATATAACACACTACAGGCGATGCAAGACATATAAGTGGCACCAATTCATTTCTTACCTCGCGCCGGGTAAAGATACCAAATGAGAATAAAGCCAGCAGCGGGCCATATGTATAGCCTGCTACTACCAGCAAGGTCTGTATTAATGAACCATTATCTACTGCGCGAAAAAAGAATACACACATCAGGAAGATGATGGCAAATGTATTATGCACTATGAGGCGTGTTCTTGATTTTTGTTTTTCAGTAGCGCCGTTTTTGCGTTTCATACCCAATATGTCTATGCAGAAGGAAGAAGTAAGTGCAGTAAGTGCACCATCGGCACTTGGGAAAAGCGCTGAGATAAGACCAATAAGAAAACAAAGTGTTATAAAGAAGGGCAAGCCGCTCTTCATAGCAATGGTAGGGAACAGATCATCGCCTGCTGTAGTAATGCCTTTTGTATTTGCATACAGGTATAGCAGCCCACCCAATAACAGGAATATGAAATTAGCCAGCACCATAATGAAGCAGAAAGTAATCATGTTCTTCTTCGAGTCCTTCAGGTTGCTCACACTTATATTCTTCTGCATCATCTCCTGGTCGAGCCCTGTCATGGCTATGGTAATGAATGCACCTCCTAATATCTGCTTCAGGAAGAAGTTTGATTTTAGTGGGTCTGTCTGTATCATGTTGGTATAACCCTTTGTCTTCATAGCCGCCCAGGTTTCTGACAGATTAAAATGCATGGTATGCATAATGTACCCGACACATACCACCAGTGCCAGCAGCATAAAGGTTGTTTGCAGGGTATCTGTCCATACTATAGTTTTTACCCCGCCGCGATAAGTGTATAATAATATAAGGGCAAGTATCACTACTGCACTTGCCTCAAATGAAATGCCCATATCCTGCAGCACGAATTTCTCCAGCACTTTTATCACCAGGTACAACCGAAGTGTGGCACCTAGTGTGCGTGACAGTATAAAGAACAAAGCACCTGTTTTGTATGATACAGTGCCCAGGCGTTTCTCAAGATAAGTATAGATAGATGTAAGATGCAGCTTGTAGTAAAGGGGCAGCAGGATAAATGCTACTGCAAAGTAGCCCAGCCAATAGCCCATTACTACCTGGAAATAGTCGAAGCCCATTTTGCCGACAGTGCCCGGTACAGATATGAAGGTCATGCCGGATAATGATGTGCCTATCATACCGAAGGCTACTACCCACCACTTGCTGTTCCTGTTGCCTATGAAGAATGACTCGTTGTTGGAATGACGCGAAGTATAAAATGCAATACCCAGCAGTACGGCAAAGTATAAAAGCACTATGGAAAGAAGTATACCTGAACCCATCATGTCGCTAAAATAAAAAAGGCTTCGCCGTTACCAGGCAAAGCCTTTAAAAGAAATATCTTATTAGAACCCTACATTCACGCCAAAGCGCAGATCAAGCGTGCCCTTGTATGGGCTATACTCCTGCTGCAACACATCATAAAGGCCAAGCACCACTATGGATACCCTATCTGTAATTGGTGATTTGATACCCAAACCTACAAGGGCACAAGGCACATTTACATTTATATTTTCACGCACTACATTGTAGTTAACATCATATGCATAGTCTTTAAAGCGCATTATGTCATATTCAAATTCCGTATGAACGAAAACGTCGCCTATGAAGCCAAGGTCGCGAAACAGCATGTAGCGTGCCCATACACTCGGATAAACTATATTTGACTGTAGTGGGTAGTCGCTATACTGTCCGGTGTTTTGGTCATACAGTTCGTAAAAACCTTTTATTTTTAAATACTGATAACCAACACCCACACCGGCGCTAAAATTATCGGTAATGCGATAACCCACCATAGGCGATATGCCCAGGTTAGTTACATCGCCCGCAGCCAATACAAAACCACCGCCGAATATTAAACGGCTTGCATCAAAGCCTTCTTGTTTATGCTGTCTTTTTGCATGTGTACTGCGGCCGGAGCTGGTATATACCTCTTGTGCCGTAGCCAGGGATAAGGACATGCAAAGCATTACTACACTTAGTATGTATTTCATGCGTTAATATGAATTTAAATAATCAAATATAATGTGTCACAAATTTAGACAAATAAGCCCATTAAAAGTTTAGAAGCCGCGTCCTTACAATATTTTAACTTATATCACAAGTTACATATTATTTAAACAAAAATCTTCCCCGGGTTCAAAATTCCATTAGGGTCAAACACCTTTTTTATATCCTTCATCAGTTGCATTTGCACTTTATTAAAGGCTATGTCCATGTACTGTTTTTGCACCAGGCCTATACCATGCTCGCCTGATATGGTGCCACCCATGCACACTACTTCTTTAAATAGTGCTCTTATGCCTTGTGGTAGCTTTGTTTTCCAGTCCTCATCGCTCATATCAGCCTTTACAATGTTTACGTGCAGGTTGCCATCGCCGGCATGGCCATAGCAAACAGACTGAAAACCATATTCTTTGCCTATCTCTTTTATTATGCGCAACAGTTCAGGCAGTTCAGCACGCGGCACTACAGTATCTTCTTCTTTATATATTGAGTTGCTTTTCACAGCCTCGCCCACATTTCTGCGCAGGTTCCAGAGCATTTGTTTCTGCTCGTGGCTTTCTGCAAATAGTATCTCCTCTGTATCAAATGCCTGCACTATTTCTGATATTGCTTCTACTTCGGTATATAATTGATCCAGGTGATTGCCATCTACTTCTATCAGCAGGTGTGCCTGTACATCGTCGCCCAATGTAATCCCTGTTGCGCCGGCATAGCGCATGGACCACTCCAATGCATCCCGTTCCATAAATTCGAGCCCAGAAGGGGTGTAACCCGCAAGGAAGATAGCATTAACAGCCTCGCAAGCCTGCACTGCTGAGCGGAATGGCACTAACAATAATAGGTCATGCTTTACCGCCGGTATTAGCCTTAATACAATTTTTGTTATTACGCCCAGTGTACCTTCACTACCTACTACCAGTTGGGTAAGATTATAGCCTGTTGCATTTTTTAGCACATTGGCGCCGGTCCATATCATCTCGCCGTTTGGTAGTACTATTTCCAGGTTCAGCACATAGTCTTTTACCACACCATATTTCACTGCCTTAGGCCCGCCTGAGTTTTCAGATATATTACCGCCTATAAAGCAGGAGCCTTTACTGGCAGGGTCTGGCGGGTAAAAAAGGCCTTCTGCTTTTACATATTCCTGCAGTACCTGGGTTATTACGCCCGGCTCTAAGGTCACCTGCAGGTTGCGCTTATCTAAATGCAGGATTTTATCAAAACGGCGCATATCCAGTACTACACCCGCTGCTACTGGCAATGCACCACCGCTTAACCCTGTTCCCGCGCCGCGTGGCGTTACAGGTATTAGCCGCTCATTGCAATATTTCATTATAGCGCTTACCTGCTCCGTCGTCTCAGGTTGTAGCACTACTTCTGGCATATACTTAAGGTCCTCCGTTTGGTCAGATGCGCAGCGGCTAAGCTGCTCCTCGTCCGTAAAGACATTTTTTTCGCCTAATGCCGATTTAAAAAAAGCTATATCTGCTGCCTGTATTTTGCTGAAAGCCATAATGACTGCAAATGTAAAAAGTCTGTTGCCTAATCCTGAAAAATGATAAAATTTGTTAAAACAGGTACTATGCATTGCATAATACTAAATAATACATATCTTCGTATTGTAAATGTTAGGGAAATGACGATAGATAATACAGAATCGCAGATGCGGAAAGGCTTGCTGGAGCTATGTATACTTGGTATTATACATAAGCATAAAGAGGCCTACCCGAGCGATATACTGGAACAACTGAAGGAAGCAAAACTGGTGGTATTGGAAGGAACACTATACCCGTTGCTCACCAGGCTGAAGAATGCAGATATGCTCACCTACCGTTGGGTAGAGTCATCGTCAGGACCGCCACGCAAGTACTATACACTTACAAAAAGCGGCTTAAAATTTTATGTTCAGCTCCGCACTACCTGGGATGAGCTTAGCAATGCAGTAAATCATTTAACCACCACACTTATATAAAGACACATTTATTATGCAACGTATCATACAGATAAACATAGCGGGAAGAATGATTCCCATAGAAGAGGATGCTTACTTAATACTTAGGGACTATCTTAAGTCGCTGGAGCGTCAGTTTGCCGGTGAGGAAGGACAGGAAGAGATAATACAGGATATTGAATATCGCATAGCTGAGCTGTTTATGATAAGGCTGCAGGCTAATGCACCCGCCATAGACCAGCAGGATGTACAGAAGGTAATGGAAACCCTGGGTCACGCCAGCGACCTGAATGACTCTACCAGCAGCAACAAAAGAGATGGCTATGTGCCGGGGCCATACACGCCCCCAACCAGGCCACCCTATACGCCACCTAATACAGGCAATCGCCGTCTGTACCGCAACCCTTACGATAAAATATTGGGCGGTGTATGCAGTGGTATAGCCAGTTATTTTGATATAGACCCTACTATAGTGCGTTTGGTATTTGCACTCATGCTTTTTGGCGCAGGTATTGGCTTTATAGCATATATAGTGGCGTGGATAGTGATACCTATGGCCAAAACACCCGATGAGCTTCGCATTATGCAGGGTGGTGAGCCTATGGATTTCCATACCATGACAGGCAATATGGCAGCAGAACTACAGGATCTGAAACGCAGGGCAGAACAGATGAGCAGGGAGCTAAAAGATTTTTTCAGCAAAAAGAAAAAATAAGCATTAAGATTTCATTTACAAAACTCACTATAACAAAGCCTATGCAGTATCGATACTATTAGGAAGAGATATTTAATTCTGATTTTTTATGTAGCCCGATATTTATCGGGCTTTATTTTTTAAGGCTAACTTTATACAAGAAAATAAGAGAGATGGAAAGTAATACAGATAACTTACGCAGCCTGTTCGACAAATTGAAGACTATAAGTTTCTGGCAGCGCTTATTTGGCTGGAAGCAGGTAAATAATCAATTAATAGATGCCTACGGTGAGTTACAGCGCTTGCTCACTTCATACGCAGGCCTTAAGGAGACAGTAGCGCGCGAGGCAACAGAGAATAGAGTAGCCAGGGAAGCCAATGCTGCACTCATAAGTCGTAATGTAGAACTACAGGCAGAGCTAGCTGTGATAAAGCAAAAAATAAGCGGACTCGAGGAGCAACTGAAAGTAGCAAGTACTAAGAATACAGAGCTCACAAAAGAAGAAGAGTTTCGAAAGAAAGAACATGGTAATGCATTAGCATCGCTGCAGGAGATACAACGAAAAATTACCTCTGACAGGCAGGAAGAAATAACGCAAAAGAATAACGAAGAAATTGGAAGGTTAAGAAAACAAAAAGATACCTGGAGTAATCACCAGTTGCAGGTGCAGCTGGCCATAAAGACTATTTGTAATAATCACACTATTGAGTACATAGATAAAGTGCCTTTCAGGGGCGAACCGGACAATACAATAAAGATCTGTGATGAGTACGTGATATTTGATGCGAAAAGTCCGGCGGGCGAAGATCTTAATAATTTCCCTGCATATATAAAAGACCAGGCAGAAAGAGCAAAAAAATATGCTAAGCAGGATGCTGTAAAGGCCGATATCTTTTTTGTAGTACCTTCTAATACTTTAGAGGTGCTAAACAATTTCGTATATCGCATTAGTGACTACAATGTGTATATCATCTCCACTGCTTCTTTAGAGCCAATAATACTAAGCCTGAAGAAAATAGAAGACTACGAATTTGCAGAGCAGCTAAGCCCTGAAGAGCGCGAAAATATCTGCCGCATACTGGGTAAATTCGCCCATCTCTCCAAGCGGCGTATACAGGTTGATAGTTTTTTCGCAAAGCAGTTTATAGAGCTTGCCTACAAAAGCGAAAATGATTTGCCAGCCGAAATACATGATAAAATGATAGCCTTCGAGCGTGCTGAAAAACTAAATCCACCTGCAGAGAAAAGAGCTAAAGAAATAAACCTGAAGGAGCTGGAAAAGGAAACCAACAAGCTATCTAATGATGCTGGCGCAAAGGGTATTTACTTAGGTGATATTTCTTCAGAAATGAATCATATTCCTTTATATAACGAACCAAAACAATAAACTGCGGGCTATAGTACTTTCTTATTTGTTGTAAGCGGAACAGATTTATCTACAATTTTTAAATTAACGTTATCCAGCCATACCTGGCCATCTCCATCTAATAATATTCCATAAACAAGATCGGCAGCACCTTTAGGCACATCTAATACAATACGATACTTTGTCCATTTGCTACTGCCCTTAATTGGCCTGTCACTCATGTTTTCAAATCCCAGGCATGGGTCTTTATAAACATCTGCAGGGTCTATTCTTAGCCATAGGCCGGCCCAGCCTTTTACATTCTCACTACGTACATGTGCTGTATATTCAATTCTTTTCCCAATGCACTTTTCCGGAATTGCACTACTTAGTATTGTTGCAAATCCTGAAGGTTTCAGTGATTTTATTGTTGCAACTTTATGCCCATTATGCGTTTCTACAGAATCAAGATATATTGAATAGGCACCTTCCGGTGTGTGACCCGAAAAATCATTAGGGAGCTGCACGCTGATGTATTTTTCATTGCCTTGTGCAATAGCTGCAGAAAATGCGTAGGAAAATATAACAGACATGATTAAAGTAATTCTCATAAAATGCTTTATTAGTAATAAAATTAATGTTTTTATTGCCAATAATATATAAAACAAAAGGCTACCCATAAGGCAGCCTCTTGTATATATAGACAAATAGAAATGGCTATTTTCTAAGCAGCAGGAATTTTAATTGTACCTGTACATAATTGCGGTCAAGGTAGTTAGCGTTTGGCGCAACCACGTTATTAAGTCCCTGCCTGTAAGATATACCAGCTTTTATAGTACTGCTGAGCGCACATTCTGCTTTGCTTACAAAGCCTAAGTCGAAAGAAGGTACTTCTCTTGAAATAGTCTGCTGACCGCCATCAGAGGTGGTGCTTACTGATGTTTCATTGAGCAGCAGGCGCTGTACATCTGCACCTACACCTACAGATATTTTTTTATGAATGTTGTAACCGAGCGTTGGGGTTACCTGTGCGTAGTAGAGATTGTAGTTCACTTCTCTTTCCTGTGCTGTAGCTGTAGCAGGTGTAGATGATGTTTCTACCGGTCTTTCAGAACTACCGCCCGATGACACCATT
>Ga0207695_10010076_pt1 | contig 11604 bp, 15 predicted proteins | sample KBSC54metaG_FD_184354 | JGI IMG/M metagenome (GOLD analysis project Ga0207695, IMG submission 184354) | Corn rhizosphere microbial communities from Kellogg Biological Station, Michigan, USA - KBS C5-4 metaG (SPAdes) (version 2) | ecosystem: Host-associated > Plants > Roots > Rhizosphere > Soil... | reverse complement strand
CGCGGCCAGTTCCGGCGCTTCGCTCCGCGACGCCATAGGCTCCGCTACGCGCCGGAACCCCAGACCCAGCAAAACCTGTAAAGCATCATCCCGGTCTGATTTGTAAGGCATCATCCCGGTTGCACACTCTCCTCCGGCGAAGCCGAGAGGGAGAGCCGCGCGCGGGATCGAACCTGCGCCTTGGGCGTTATCTAGCTTCACCTGCAAGGAGATCCGATGACGCGCCTGCGTAAACAGCTTCCCGCCCACCCGGGCGCGGGCGAGCTCCGCTTCCGTGGGTTCTCGGGCAAGGTGGACTATGAGGTGCTGGGGGATCCGGCGACGTTGCGCCTGGGCCCGCTCAGGCTGCGCGGCTCGCTGACCGCTACGCCGGAGGTCGCCGCCGAGGCGTTCCGCGCCGGCGAGGCCGAGCTGACCCTGCAGGACGGCGCGAACTTCCGCATCACCCTGCTGGGCCATTCCGCCGGTTCGGACGTCGCCTATTTCGAGATGCGGGTCTAGAACCTGACCCGATCGTGCTCTAGGGCGCGGTCGGGTGGATCGCCGCCTCGCGCGGCAGGGTGAAGATCAGACGATCTTCTTCCCAGACCTCTGCGCGGATCGCGTCCGACCGCTCGGCCAGCAGCCGCGCGGCCTCGTCGATCGCCCCGCCCTGTGACGTCTCCGGCAGCACCTCGAAGTGCGGCACGCCGCCGGTCTTTCGATGGATGTAGCAGAAGTAGGACATCGCCAATCTCGAGAAGGTGAGGGCGAGAGACCGGAGCCCCAGGGGTCCGCTGCCTCCCAAGCTGCTTCAGGCCAAGCCACGCCCGCAGCCGAGGCAAAGATGCGCCCATTGCGGCGCTCCGACAAAGCAAATGTGAGTAGTCGGCCAGTAAATCCGACGTGTTCGTCAGCTAGCCGACACTGCCTGGCGCCCGCTCAGCCTGACGGCTGACAAGTGACGCCTTGCCTCAGGCCCGCGCCTGGTAGCGCATGGCCAGCGAGTAGCTGCCCGTTTCCTCGTGGTTGTCGCGCAGCCGCTCGGCCACGTCGGCGAGCGCCTCCAGCTGGCCGCCATGACGCGCCAGCTCGGCGCCGTCCCGCCGCACGATCCACTCGCCTAGACTCTCGATGACTTCGAACTTCATGGGGTCCCGTCCGCTACAACTGAAGCGATATGGGATGGGGCCTTAACACACCAAGTGCGGGTGCCTCCGCAGGCCTGCGCTTCGTTGTCGCACGTCAGGGTTGTCGAACGACGTTCGGCAAATCGCAGATCGTGAATCGGGCGCCCAGCCGCGCCTTGAGCGCCGCCGCGCGCGCCTGGAAAGCCGGCCCGCGCGGGTTGGCCAGCTCGAGCCTCGGACGGTCGGCCGCCGGCAGGTCGGCGGCCAGGCGGACGCGGACCATCCGGTCCGGATCGGGCGGCGGCTCACCGACCTTGATGGCGCGCACGACGTCCAGTCCCTGCACCACCCGGCCCCAGACGGCGTAGTCATGGTCGAGCCGGCGGGCCGGCGCGCGGGTGAAGAAGATCTCGCTGTTGGCGGTGTCGATCCCCGCCTGGCGGCCCATGCCGGCGACGCCGTCGCAATAGGCGCCCCAGACCCGCGGGCGGTGGTCGCCGCCCAGACCCTGCTCGGCGGCCGAGACGCCGGCCACCGGGACCGAGCCCACGAAGCCCTCGATGCCGTCCGAGCGGCGCACGACCACCGCCAGGGGCGCGTCGGCCGGCAGCCGGGCGCTGAACTCCGCCGGCAGGTCCGGATAGGCCGAGGTTCCGCCGTCGCGGTTGTTGGGGTCGCCGGTCTGGTCGACGAAGCCTTCGATCACCCGGTGGAAGAGCAGGCCGTCATAGACCCCCTCCCTCGCCAGGCGCTTGACGCGAGCCACCGCCAGCGGGGCCAGCGCCGGGGCCATCTCCACCACGATGCGGCCCTTGGAGGTGTCGATCACCAGGGTCTGGGCGGGGTCGAGCGGCCGCCAGTCCGGCTCGGGCTTCGCCGCGCCCAGCAACCCGATCGCCCCGATCGCGACCATCCACCCCGCTCTGTGCATCTCAAGGCCACCCCGTCCGAAACGGAAACAATCTTCTGCTGACCGCGGGCTTTGTCCCACGATCTGGAAGTCTATCTTGAGCCTCGAAAGGGCGCCCCCTCAAGTCTCGGGCTGCGCGGCGCCAGGAGGACCCATCCCATGATCGACAAGCGTTCCTTCGCGAGCCTCGGCGGCGCGGACCACGGCTGGCTCAAGGCCCGGCACCACTTCTCCTTCGCCAACTACTACGACCCCAAGCGCATGGGCTGGGGCGCCCTGCGCGTCTGGAACGACGACGAGATCGCGCCCAGCTCCGGCTTCCCGCCGCACCCCCACGCCGACATGGAGATCATCACCTATGTCCGCGAGGGCGCGATCACCCACAAGGACAGCCTCGGCAACGAGGGCCGCACCGGCGCCGGCGACGTGCAGGTGATGAGCGCGGGCACGGGCGTGCGCCACGCCGAGTACAATCTGGAGAGCGAACTGACCCGCATCTTCCAGATCTGGATCGAGCCCACCCAGGCCGGCGGCCCGCCCGCTTGGGGCGCCAAGCCCTTCCCGAAGTCCGACCGGGCCGGACGCTTCGTGACGCTGGCCTCCGGCCTGCCCGGCGACGAGGACGCGCTGTCCATCCGCACCCCGGCCCGGGTAGCCGGCGCCACCATCAAGGCGGGGGAGACCGCCGACTACGCTCTCGACCCCAGCCGCCACGCCTACCTGGTGCCGGCGACCGGCGCGGTGGAGGTCAACGGCGTGCGGCTCGACGCCCGCGACGGCGCGGCCATCACCGGCGAGAGCCGCCTCAGCATCAGGGCGCTGGAGGATTCCGAGGTGGTCTTGGTCGACGCGGCCTAGGCGGCAGGCGGCGACGGCGCCAGATGAGCCTCGTACCAGGCGAGAATTCGCGCCAGCATGTCGAGCTCGTCGGTGCGACGGCGCGGTGAATGACCCTCGCCGGGGTAGATGGCCAGTTGCGCCTCGACGCCGAAATGCCTGAGGGCGCGATAGAGGCCCTGGGCTTGGCCGACCGGGTTGTTCACGTCGTTTTCGCCGTGGAGGATCAGGGTTGGCGTGCGCGCATTTCGGATTTGAGTCGACGGCGAATTGCGCACGAAGACCTCTGGATGTTCCCAAGGCGTGCCGAAATACCAGGCGTCGCCGGCGGCTCCGTCCGATTCTTCGGTTTCGAATTCCGCCGCCTGGTCGAACACGCCCGCGCCAACGACCGCGGCCTTGAAGCGGCGGGTCTGGGTGGGCGCCCAGGCCGACATTTCCCCGCCGTAGGACCAGCCGCCGATGGCGAGGCGGTCTGGATCGGTCCGCCCCTCGGCGATCACCGCGTCCAGCACCGCCATCAGGTCCTTGAAATCGCCGCCGCCCCAATCGCCCCGGTTGGCCTTCAGGAAGTCCTCGCCGTAGCCGTCCGAGCCTCGTGGGTTGACCAACAGAACCTCGTAGCCATGGGCCACCAGAAGCTGCGCCCAGCTGTATTCCCAGGCGTAGTCCGCCGCGTCGGCGGAAAAGTTGGACGCGGGACCGCCGTGCACCAGCAGGACCAGCGGCGACCGCGCCTTTGGATCGGGCCTTGTCGGCGTCATCAGGGCCGCTTCGATCTGCCGCCCGTCGAAGCTGCGGGTCTGGAAGATCCGCACCGGGCCTCGGGGAACGCCGGGCTCGGCCTGCTGCGCATGGCCGATCTGGCGGATGCTTCCGTCCTTCATCCGCAGATAGAGTTCCGGCAGGTGGTCGAAGTCCGCGCCGACAAAGGCCACGACGCCTTGGCGCGAGACGTCGAAGGCGTGAACGGACAGCGGCAGGTCGACCCGCTCCGGCGCGGCGTCGGACGCAAGGCGGTAGAGGCGGCTGTAGAACCCGTCGATAACCCGCACCCAGAGCGTGGATCGATCGATCCACTTCGCCTCGGCGACCCTGCGCCCGAGCGACGCCGTGGCGTCCCGGAGCCTGCCGTCGGCCACCGCTCCGAGGAAGAGGTCATGGGGCAGCGGGCCGCCGGTGCGCGTCGAGCTCACCGCAAATTGGCCTCCGTCCGGTGAGACGACCAGATTGGCGAACGGCTGCGGCGGTTGGCTGACCGGCTCGAAGGCGCCCTTGTCAATCGAGACCCGATAGACCGCGCCCGTGAACTCGTCCGCCCACGGCCGGTCGCTCGCCGCGGCGAGCAGCTCGGACCCGTTGCGCCATTGAAAATCGTCGATGCGGAACGCGCCTTGCGTCAACCGCCGGCTTTCCTTGGACGCGAGGTCTATGACCCAGAGCCGGGCGAGGTCGCGCTCCTGACCCGCGAGCTTGGGCCCCCGGCCTGGGGCCGCAGCGGCATCCTCCTTCGCAAGATAGGCGATCCGCCGACCGTCAGGCGCCCAGTGAAAGCTTTGCACGCCAGACTTGGACGAGGTCAGAGCCACCGGGTCTGCCCCGCCGATCTTCAGCATATACACCTGTGCGGATCCGTTCCGGTTCGACAGGAAGGCGAGCGTACCGCCGTCCGGCGACCATTGCGGGGACCACTCCGACTTGTCGGATGCCGCGATGGGGTGCGGGGCGGCGTCCAGGGCCTCGAGCAGCCACAGGTGCGACGTCTTGGTCTCGGCGCCCTGGAACGCACGGACGACATAGGCCAGCTTCGCACCATCTGGGGAAAAGGCGGGTTCCTGGACGACCGCGATCTCCACCGCCTCTTCCGGCGTCAGTCCTTCCGCCGCCTGGCAGACCGTGGAAAGGCAAGCGAAAGCAATGACCGGGAGCAGGCGCAGACGGAGACATTCCCGGGGATTCATGTTCTGATGCTCCAAGAACGCCTCGGAAATAGCCTGCCGCATCGCGCCGCGCTTCCACCAGGCTAGCGTTGGTCGCACACCCCTAGCGCCCCGAGGGTCGTGTCCGGCGGCTAGGAGGTACGATGGTCGCCCAGACAACGGTACGGGTTTCCCAATACCGGCCAAACACCGCCATGGCCCCGCACGCGCATGGCGACGCCCTGATCAGCCTCGTGGTGGCTGGCGACTACGCCGAGCGGTTCGGCGCTCGGGAACGCCACTTCGCCAGAGGCCACATCGCCTTCTGTCCGCCGGGCGCCGTCCATTCGCAGATGTTCGGGCGCGAAGGCGCACAGCAGATCATCTTCGAACCGCAGGCCGCCTGGCTCGACTATCTGTCCGACTGCCGAGCGGGTCTCGAGGACGCGCCCTGTGCGAATACGGCGCTGTTCCGGTATCTTGGCGACAGGCTGCTGCAGGAGCTTCGCCGCGAGGACGAATTTACCGCCATCGCGCGCGAGGGCATCCTGCTGGAGATCGTCGCGGCCTTCGGGCGGCGGGAGGCGGCGGTCCGAAGCGAGTCCAAGGCGCCCGCCTGGTTGAAGGCGGCGCGCGAGTTCATTCACGACCATGCCTTCTCGCCGATCAGCGTCGCAGAGATCGCGCAGGCCGCGGGCCGTCATGAAATCCATCTGGCGAGGGAGTTTCGACGTCGCTTCGGCGTCTCCATCGGAGCCTATTTGCGGCGCCTGAGGACCGAGGAAGCGGCGCGGTTGCTGGAGCGCCCGCAGGCCGATATCACCGACGTAGCGCTAAGTTGCGGGTTCGCCAGCCATTCCCACCTGTGCCGGGTTTTCAGAGCCCACTTCGGCGTGACGCCATCCCACTACCGATCACGCCATTCACATTGACGGCGATAGCTGGCGCCGGGGGCGCTCTGCCCGCGGGCAATCGATACGGCGAAGGGCTTGAAGCCGCGCGCGGGTTGACCCATAGGCAACTTCGAGCGTCGGTCTTGGGGGGAGTACGGAATGCCCGGTTTGATGTTGGCGCTGGCGCTGGCCGCGCAGGCGGCGCCGCCGGCGATGGTGCATGAGTACAAGGGCGTGATGATCTCGCCGAAGGGCGACAGGGTCGCCGCCCTGGAGTCCGACGACCGGGCCGGCTCCGAGGCCGAGGCGCACCCGACCCTGGTCATCCGCGACCGCGCCGACGGCAAGGTCTTGGCGACCTACGATCCCTGCCCCACCTGCTCCTATGCCGGCGTGGCCTGGTCGCCGGACGGCGCCTCGCTCGCCTTCGTCGCCTCCAACCGCAAGGCCAAGACCGCAACCCTGCAGGTGGCGCGCGACGGCAAGGTCGCCAGCGTGCTGGACTTCCCCGGCCTGCTCGCCGAGCCCCGCTGGTCGCCGGACGGCGCGACCCTGGCGGTGCTGGCCACCGACAAGCCGCGCAAGCTGACCGGCGCGACCCAGGCCGGCGCGGCCCTGGTCGGCGAGATCGGGTCGGCCACCGACGAGCAGCGGCTGGCGATCCTGCCGGCGCCCAAGGCCGGCGAAGCGGCCGGTCCCCTGAAGTTCCTCTCGCCGGCCGACACCTTCGTCTACGAGTACGACTGGGCCCCGGACGGCAAGGCCTTCGCGGTCACCGCGGCCAAGGGCGACGGGGACAACAACTGGTGGATCGCCAAGCTGGCGGCCGTCGGCCTCGACGGCTCGTTCCGCGAGATCGCCGACCCGCACGTCCAGATGAAGTGGCCCCGGGTCTCCCCCGACGGCAAGACCGTCACGGTCATCGGCGGCCTGCATTCCGATTTCGGCCCGACCGGCGGTGACCTCTACGTGGCTCCCTTCGCCGGCGGCCCGGCGGTCGACCGCACACCCGACTTCAAGGGCAGCCTCACCTCGCTCAACTGGCGCGGCAAGACGCTCTTCGCCACCGCCATCATGGGCGACAACAACGCGCTCCTGGCCATTGACCCGGCGACCGGCGCGGCCAGGACCCTGCTCTCGGCGCGCGTCAGCTTCTCGTCCGGCGAGGGCAAGGTCTCGCTCAGCCGCGACGGCAAGCTCATGGCCGCCGTCAGCGAGGACTTCACCACCCCGCCGCACATCGGCGCGGGCCCGGTGGCCTCGCCCCGCCAGATCACCCACGACAATGACGCGCTCGCGCCCCAGGTCACCGCCCGCAGCGTCACCTGGAAGAACGAGGGCTTCGACGTCCAGGGCTGGCTTACCGGCCCGCTGAACGCCGACCCGTCGAAGAAATATCCGATGATCGTGCTGGTGCACGGCGGGCCGAGCTCGGCGCTGCAGCCCACCTACCTGTGGAAGGGCACGACCAACGACCTGGTGCAGCACGGCTTCTTCGTCTTCCAGCCGAACCCCCGCGGCTCCTTCGGCCAGGGCGAGGCCTTCACCAAGGCCAACGTCAAGGACTTCGGCGGCGGCGACCTGCGCGACATCCTGGCCGGCGTCGACGCCGTGGAGAAGGTCGCGCCCATCGACGACCGGCGGCTGGGCGTCTACGGCCACTCCTACGGCGGCTACATGACCATGTGGACGGTCACCCATTCCAACCGCTTTAAGGCCGGCGTCGCCGGGGCCGGCATCGCCGACTGGGTCAGCTACTACGGCGAGAACGGCATCAACCAGTGGATGGTCCCGTTCTTCGGGACCACCGCCTACAAGGACCCGGCCGCCTACGACCGGTTCTCGCCGATCCGCTACATCCGGGCGGCCCGGACCCCCACCTTTATCTACGTCGGCGAGCGCGACGTGGAATGCCCCGCCGACCAGTCCCTGCAGTTCCACGCCGGCCTCGACGCGCAAGGCGTGGCCAACTCGCTGGTGATCTACGCCGGCGAGGGCCACGGCATCCGCGAGCCCGAGCACAAGGCCGACCTGAAGGCCCGCATCCTCGGCTGGTTCGACCACTATCTGGGCCAGCCCTGACCCCCGACCCGGAGATCCCGATGAAAGCCTCGATCGCAGCCCTGGCTCTGGCGGCCCTGGTCGCCGCCTCCGCCGCGGCCCAGCCCGCGCCGGCGCTCAAGCCCGCGCTGGCCGGCCTCGGCTTCCTGGCCGGCGACTGGAAGGGCCGGGACGGCAAGGTGGACGACGTCCCCGGCGGCCGCTCCCAGGGCGGCTCGCAGATCACCGTGGAGTCCGACGGCGCGGCCCTGCTGCGCCGCGACCACACCGAGGTCTTCGACGCCCACGGCAAGCAGATCAACGCCTTCCACCAGACCATGCTGATCTATCCGGAAGGCGAAGCCTTGCACGCCGACTTCGCCGACGGCGAGGGCCACGTCATCCACTATGTCTCGGCGACCGTGACGCCTGGCCGTTCGGTGGTGTTCCACGGCGCCGTCCAGCCCGGCGCCCCGACCTTCCGGCTCAGCTACGAACTCTCCGCCCCGGACGCGCTCACCGTCGACTTCGGCATGATCCCGCCCGGCGCGACCGAGGTGCGCCGGATCGCCACCGGGACCCTGCGCAGGGTCCGCTAGGCGGGCTGAGGGGCGAACTCCAGGATCTGGCGGATCTCGCAGGTCCCGTCGCCGGCGACCTTCAGGAAGGTCTTGCAGAGCTCGATCGCCTCGTCCTTGGAGCCGGCGTTCAGGAAGGCGAAGCCGCCGGCCCGCACGGTTTCGTCGCTGACCGTGAACTCGCCGCCGGACAGCCGCACCCGCGCGCAGCGGTCGCGCGGGGTCAAGGGCTCGGTGGAGATCAGCGCGCCCTTGGCGGTCCATTCCTCGATCAGCCGACCCATGGCCTGCATGTGCTCAGGGTCCGGCATGCCGCCTTCGACGCCGCTCTCGGGCCGATAGATGGAAAGATAGCGCATGGCGTTGTCCTCCTTTGGGGTCTGCCGCCCCAAGGACGCAGCCGCCGCGCCGGTTCCGACAGCCGCGTCAGGATTTGTGGATCGGGTCGATCCAGGCGACGCCCTCGGGCTTCTCCACCGGCTCGATCTCCAGGTTCACCACCACGGCGTCGGAGTCGCTGCGCACCAGGACGCAGGACAGGGTCTCGTCCGACGAGGCGTTGATCTCCTGGTGGGGCACGTAGGGCGGCACATAGATGAAGTCGCCGGGGCCCGCCTCGGCGGTGAATTCCAGCGCCTCGCCCCAGCGCATGCGGGCGCGGCCGGAGACCACATAGATCACGCTCTCCAGCGGCCCGTGGTGATGGGCGCCGGTCTTGGCGTTCGGGTGGATGTGCACGGTGCCGGCCCAGAGCTTCTGGGCGCCCATGCGCGCCCGGTCGATGGCCGCGGCCCGGTGCATGCCTGGGGTCTGCGGGGTGGAGTCGTCGAGCTGGTCGCCGGGGACCACGCGCACTCCGGTGTGCTTCCAGCCGTCGGGAGGGGTCGGGACGCCGTCGCTCATCGGCCCAGGAGACCCCCGGGGGTCCCGCTTGGCAAGGCGGGCGCCTCGCCGGCCTATTCCCGCGCCAGCACGAAGCGCAGCGCCCGGGTCCCGAACGTCAGCGCCAGGGCCGCGATCAGCAGGGGACGGCTCAGGTGCGTCGCCCAGCCCTCGATGGCGAACTCCCCCGCCAGCAGCGCGCAGAGCCCGGCCGCGACCACGCCCGTCCAGTGGATGAACCGCCCCAGCGTCCCGGCCGCGCCCACGCTGCGGCGCTTGAGGCTCGGCCACAGCAGGTTCGGCCAGATGGAGTTGGGCATGGGATCCTCCCGCGGGCTGGCCGGATGCGGCGGCGTCAGCCTAGTCGCGCAGGATCGTGGCCCGCGTCGGGCCGCTATGTTTCAGGCTTGGCCTTGGCGGCAACGAAGCGCCGCCGAGATTTCGCGGTCAGTGGAGTTTGGGAGGCTCTACGACGGTTTCGTCCCATTCGCCGACGTCGTCCTGGATCAGCACGTGGCGCGGTTCGCGGTCGAGGATCGCGAAATCGCCGGCCGCCTTGAGGGCCTCGTCCTTGGTGGCGAACTCGCCCAGCTCGCCCTCGGCCTCGTCGACGAGCAGCCACCGCCCGTCGAAGGCCACAACGCTGAGATCGAACATCGCGCTCTCCTGCCTTGGGATCGCCTTATTTCACCGAACACGCCGCTCGCGCGCCATGTCCGATAGTCGCAGGGTACGCTTCGTCCTCTCCCTGAAAGGTTAACTGGGCGGGGCTGCGTCAATCCGCGTCACGGAAATAGGGCTCCACCGGGCCCTGCAGCTTAATGGTCAGCTGTTTGCCGCGCCGGTCGGTGGTCTTGCCCACCGCCAGCTTCACCCAGCCCTCGGAGACGCAGTATTCGTCGACGTTGGTCTTGTCCTCGCCCTTGAAGCGCACGCCCACGTTCAGCGCCAGGATGTCGGCGTCGTAGAACGGGCTGTCGGGGTCGGTGGCCAATCTGTCTGGCAGGGCGGGACGGTCGGCGGGCGTGTCGGTCATGGCGTCCGCCTCGCACAAGCCGCCGCGCGGTTCAAGAGACCCGTGCGACCGCCGGGGGCCTTGGCGGCGCCGCAGGGGAAGGCGTATATTTCCTAAAGTCGGTATGAGCGCCCGCGAAAGGACGCCGCGACCACAGGCGCGGGGAGGCGCTGACATGAAGCTGAGAGAGATTTCGCGCGCCGTGACGATCGCCGCCCTGGGCGCCGTCGCCCTGGCGTCCGCCGCCGCGGCCGCGACGCCCTACCACGCGCCCCGCACGGCCTTCGGCCAGCCGGACCTGCAGGGGAACTGGACCAACGCCACCATCACCCCCTTCGAGCGGGAGGCGAAATACGGCGACCGCCTGGCGCTCACCGACCAGGAAGTGAAACAGCTCGAAGGCTCCAACGCGGCCCTGGTCGCCGAGGGCAACAAGCCCACCGACCCCAAGGCCACGGTCACCGACCTGCCGACCAATTGCGGGCGCGGCTTCACCGGCGTCGACTGCGGCTACAACTCCGCCTGGGTCGACCCCGGCACGAAGATCATCGACCTGGGCGGGATCAAGCGCGACTCGATCATCGTCTCGCCGGCCAACGGGCGCCTGCCGAAGATGACCCCCGACGCCGCGGCCAAGATGCAGGCCCGGTTCGCCGCCGGCCGCCGGGCCTCCTTCGACAACCCCGAGAACCGCTCGCTGGGCGAGCGCTGCATCCTGTCGTTCGGCTCGTCGGCCGGGCCGCCGATGCTGCCGCTGCTCTACAACAACAACTACCAGATCGTGCAGACCAAGGACGAGGTCGCCATCGAGGTCGAGATGGTCCACGACCTGCGCCACATCCGCCTGGCCGGCGTCCACCCGCCGGCCGAGGTGAAGCTGTGGATGGGCGACTCCATCGGCCATTGGGAGGGCGACACCCTGGTGGTCGAGACCACCAACATGCGTCCCGAGCAGAACTTCCGCGGCGCCTCGGTGGGCTCGAAGATCGTCGAGCGCTTCACCCGGGTGAGCCCCACCCAGATCAAGTACAGCTTCACGGTCGACGACCCGGCGATCTACACCCAGCCCTACACCGGCGAGGTGGCGCTGAACGCCACCAAGGGGCCGATCTACGAATACGCCTGCCACGAGGGCAACTACGCCCTGCCCGGCATCCTGGCCGGCGCCCGCACCCAGGAGAAGGAAGCCCTGCAGGCGGCCAAGGCCGCGGCCTCCACCGGCGGCGGCGGCGCGAAATGACCTCCTCTCCCCCGGCGAAGCCGAGAGGGAGAGGGTAGGGAGAGGGTAGGGAGATGTGCAACCGGGATGATGCCTTACAAATCAGACCGGGATGATGCTTTACAGGTTTTGCTGGGTCTGGGGTTCCGGCGCGTAGCGGAGCCTATGGCGTCGCGGAGCGAAGCGCCGGAACTGGCCGCGG
>Ga0207695_10010074_pt1 | contig 11606 bp, 9 predicted proteins | sample KBSC54metaG_FD_184354 | JGI IMG/M metagenome (GOLD analysis project Ga0207695, IMG submission 184354) | Corn rhizosphere microbial communities from Kellogg Biological Station, Michigan, USA - KBS C5-4 metaG (SPAdes) (version 2) | ecosystem: Host-associated > Plants > Roots > Rhizosphere > Soil... | reverse complement strand
TCATAGGCCCCGGCGCGCATGGCCTCGACCGCCATGCTGACATCGCCATGGCCGGTGACCACGATCACCGGCAAATCCGGATCGATGTGCATGACATGGGCCAGCACCTGCAAACCCGACCAGCCCGGCAGGCGCACGTCGGTCACCAGTACACCGGGGAAATCCCGGGTCAGCAGCGGCAGCGCCTCTTCGGCACTGGCGCAGGCGGTCACCGTAAAACCTTCCAGCTCCAGGGCTTGGGCAGTGGCGCGGCGCACGGCCTGTTCATCTTCGATCAGCAAGGCGCTGGGAGCAGCGGCGGGGTTATCCATCAGATTCATTCTCCGTCTTCAACAGCGGCAGGCGCACCACGAATTCCGCGCCGCCCTGTTCATGATTATGTGCGCTCAACTGGCCATTCATGGCCTGGACGATGGACGAGGAAATCGCCAGCCCCAGTCCCAACCCCTTGCTCGACGACTTGGTCGTGAAGAAAGGCTCGAACAGGTGCGGCACTACCTCATCGGCGATGCCGGCACCGGAATCGCGGATGCGCAGCACGGCCTGCTGGCGCTCTGCGTCGACCTCCAGGATCACGCAGACGCACTTGCGGGGCGCTTCTTCCACCGCATCGAGCGCATTGCGCAAGAGATTGACGATGACCTGCTCGGTGCGCACGGCGTCGCCGGTCACGTGCACGGCCAGCGGCATGGCGATGTGCGTCTCGACCTCTTGCTTCTCGAAGTCGCTGGACAGCAGCCGTAGCGATGCCTCCACCGCGTGGCGCAAGTCGACCGCCGCCACGGCTTGCCCGCTCTTGCGTGCAAAACCCTTCAGTTGCCCGATGATCTTGCCCATGCTGGCACTGGCATGACTGATGTGTTCCAGGTTCTCGGCCACCTGCGCGGTCTGGCCGCGTGCCAGAAACTTCACCGAGTTGTCGGCGAAGGCGCGGATGGCGGCCAGCGGCTGGTTCAGTTCATGCGTCATGCCGGCGGCCATCTGGCCCAGCATGGCCAGTTTGCCAGCCTGCACCAGTTCGTCCTGGGTGGTGCGCAACAGGCTCTCGGTCTGCTGCAGCTTGGCGTACTTGGCGGCGATGGCCTGGTTGGCCGCAGTCAGTTCCTGGGTGCGCTGGGCGATCTTCTGGTCCAGTTCCTCGGCGGCGCGGCGCAAGGCATTGCGCGAGGCCAGCCGCTCCTGCAGTCGACGCCGGTGCTGGTACCAGGCCAGCAGCGAGATGGCCAGCGCTACCATGAAGAGCGCGGCCGCCATCGCCGAGAGCATGGCCGAACGCTGCATGCGCGCCTGCGAGGGGAACAGCATCAGCTGCCACCCCAGCCGCCCCACCGGCCGCGACACATGCGTACCGAAGCCGCGCTGCAAAGCCAGCGGCAAGGTCGAGACCGGCGTGATGGGCAGGTCCGCATACTGATGGGTGCCTTCCAGCTCACGCTGCACCGGCGCGCTCAGCGCTTGCAGGCTGTGGTACTTCCATTCGGGCCGGTTGCTGAGGAACACCACGCCGCCGGCATCGGTGAGCGTGATCGGATCGCTGCTGCTGCGCCAGGTATGTTCGAACTCGGCCAGGTCGACCTTGACCACCATCACCCCGATGGGCAGGTCGCCTTCGGCCTGGTCCTGGCGGCGATAGATGGGCTGGGCGATGAAATAGCCCGGTTCGCTGGAGATGTTGCCGATGCCGTAGAAGCGCCCCGCCCTGCCCAGGATGGCTTCGCGGAAGTAAGGACGAAAACCGAAGTCGCGGCCGACGTAACTGAATTCTTCATCCCAGTTGCTGGAAGCCAGCGTCACCCCCTGGCGGTTGAGCATGAAGATATTGACCGCACGCGACTGCTGCTGGATGGTCTTGAACGCGCGATTGAGCCGATCCACCGACAGCGCATCTTCAGGATGCTGCAAGACCTGCCGCACATCGGACTGGAAGCCGAGGGCAAAGGGCAAGGCTTCATATTTCTGCAGGATCGATTCCAGGTCCAGTGCCGCGATCTGCAATTGCGCGGCAGCCTGGTTCTGCTGATCGCTCTCGGCCCGCCCCAGCGCGATGCGATAGGTCAGCCCGCAGACCAGCAGGGTGGCCGCCAGGAACAGGGTCAGGATCAGCAGGTTTCGTCGCGCGCGCATGAAGGATAGGGTCAAAAGCAGCGCGGCGCCCCGCAGGGCGCCGCGTTGGAGGCGTCATGATAACGCGCCGCGCGCCACCGCAGGCAGCCGCGCGCGGACAAGGACCGATCAGGCCGGCTTGTGCAGCTTGCCGGAAGCGGCATCGGCCTCGCCGTGCTCGTCATCCGGATTCATGGCGACATCGCCCTTGAGGTGGCCGTCACGTTGCGGGTCCGGCATGCGCAGGCTGATGATCAGCGCCACCAGGCACAGTGCGCTCACGTACCAGTAGAAGGCCGATTCCACGCCCGCCGACTTCAGCGACAGCGCCACGAATTCAGCCGAACCACCGAAGATGGCGTTACCGACCGCATACGACAGGCCCACACCCAGGGCACGCACTTCAGGCGGGAACATCTCGGCCTTGATCAGTCCGCTGATGGAGGTGTAGAAGCTGACGATGGTCAGGGCCAGGATGGCCAGGGCCATGGCCACGCCGGGGCTGCTGACGTCCTTGAGGAAGTGCAGGATCGGGAAGGTGCCGACCATGCCGAAGAAGGCAAAGCACAGCATGGAGTTGCGGCGGCCGATCTTGTCGGAGATGGCACCGAAGATCGGTTGCAGGATCATGTAGACGAACAGCGCGCCGGTCATGACGCCATTGGCGACCTTGGGGTCCATGCCGGCGGTGTTGACCAGGTACTTCTGCATGTAGGTGGTGAAGGTATAGAACATCAGCGAGCCGCCAGCGGTGAAGCCCACCACGTTCAGGAAGGCGCGCTTGTGCTGCAGCAAGCCCTTGAGGGTACCGGCGTCCTTCTTCTTGCGGGCACCGGCCGAGGAGGTCTCGGCCAGCGAGCTGCGCAGGTACATCGCCACCAGCGCACCGACCGCGCCCAGCACGAAGGGAATACGCCAGCCCCAGGCCATCAGCTCGGCCTTGGTCAGCCACTGCTGCATGGCGAACAGCACCAGCACTGCCAGCAGCTGGCCGCCGATCAGGGTCACGTACTGGAAGGAGGCGAAGAAGCCGCGGCGGCCATTGGGCGCCACTTCGCTCATGTAGGTGGCCGAGGTGCCGTATTCACCGCCCACCGACAGGCCCTGGAACAGGCGCGCCAGCAGCAGCAGCGCCGGGGCCCAGGCGCCGATGGTGGCATAGGTCGGCAGCACGGCCACGGCCAGCGAGCCGCCGCACATCATCAGGACCGAGATCAGCATGGAGGTCTTGCGGCCGTGCTTGTCGGCGATGCGGCCAAACAGCCAGCCGCCGATGGGACGCATCAGGAAACCGGCGGCAAACACGCCCGCCGTGTTCAGCAACTGGCTGGTGGCGTCACCCTTGGGGAAGAAGGCCGGCGCGAAGTAGATCGCACAGAAGGAATAGACATAGAAGTCGAACCATTCCACCAGGTTGCCGGAGGAGGCGCCGAGGATGGCGAAAATGCGCTTGCGGTATTCAGCGGCGCTCAAGGGCGTGCTGGTGGTGCTGGGCGCGCTGCTTTGCGGGGTGACACTCATGGAGATCTCCTGTTATGGCCACAGGCCTGTCCGATGGACGCGACGTGCGGCGGGTCATCTTGCTTTGATTGAACCGGAACAAGGCATAACGCAGAGGCCAGCGGGACCAGGCGCGTGAAGACGATGCATGAGCGCATCAGGTGTCTGTCTCCGTGTTTGCTTTTTTGTTTTGATGTTCATATTGCAGGCTTCGTGCCAGCACGAAAAGCTGGGCAAGGTGATCGCAAGCCATTGATTACAATAGGTTTTATCAAAATCCATCAAAAAGAACCCGCCAAGCCGGTGCGGATTCCCGGAATGCTGCTGCGCGGCATGTCCGGGAATCCAGCCAGGCGCGCAATGAAAAGCGGCGCATGTCTTTCGACATGCGCCGCTTTCAAGGTCTTGCGATCTAAAGTCTTACGGTCCGATCGAGGCTGCGATCAGCGTTCGGACAAGGCATCCATGACGCACAAGGCCGTCATGTTGATGATGCGGCGCACGGTCGCCGACGGCGTCAGGATATGCACCGGCTTGGCGCAACCCAGCAGGATCGGGCCAATCGCCACACCATTGCCCGATGCGGTCTTGAGCAGGTTGTAGGCGATGTTGGCGGCGTCGATGTTGGGCATGACCAGCAGGTTGGCGTCACCCTTCAACGGCGAATCCGGGATCACCGCATTCAAGAGCTTGGAATCGAGCGCGGTATCGCCGTGCATTTCGCCATCGACTTCCAGGTCCGGCGCGATCTCGCGCAGGATGGCCAGGGCGTCGCGCATCTTGCGGGCCGATTCGCTGTTGCTGGAACCGAAGTTCGAATGCGACAGCAGTGCAGCACGCGGATGCAGGCCGAAACGACGCATTTCCTCGGCGGCCAGCATGGTGATCTCGGCCAGCTCGCGGGCGTTGGGGTTTTCGTTGACGTGGGTGTCCACCATCACCAGCTGGCGATTGGGCAGGATGACCGCATTCATCGCCGCATAAACGTTCACGCCTTCGCGCTTGCCCAGCACCTGGTCGATGTAGTGCAGGTGCAGCTGGGTAGTGCCGTAGGTGCCGCAGATCATGCCATCGGCATCGCCCTTGTGGATGGCCATGGAGCCGATCAGGGTGTGGCGGCGGCGCATTTCCAGCTTGGCGTACTGCTCGGTGACGCCCTTGCGGCGCGACATCTCCAGGAAGCTCTGCCAGTAATCGCGGTAGCGGTTGTCGAAGTTGGGGTTGATGACCTCGAAGTCGGTGCCCGGGCGCAGACGCAGGCCGAACTTCTTGATGCGCTGTTCCAGCACTTCCGGACGGCCCACCAGGATGGGCTTGGCCAGGTTTTCATCGACGATCACCTGGACGGCACGCAGCACGCGCTCTTCTTCACCTTCGGCGTAGACGATGCGCTTCTTGGCCTCGGCAGCCTTCTTGGCGACCTGGAAGATCGGGCGCATGAAGGTACCGCTGTGGTAGACGAACTGTTCCAGCTTCTCGATGTAGGCATCCATGTCCTGGATCGGACGGGCGGCCACGCCGGAGCTTTCGGCAGCACGCGCCACGGCCGGCGCGATCTTGATCATCAGGCGCGGGTCGAAGGGCTTGGGAATGATGTATTCCGGGCCGAAGGACAGGTTGGCGATGCCATAGGTCGAGGCCACGATATCGGACTGCTCGGCCTGGGCCAGTTCGGCGATGGCGTGGACGGTGGCGATCTCCATCTCGCGGGTGATGGTGGTGGCACCCGAATCGAGCGCACCGCGGAAGATGTAGGGGAAGCACAGCACGTTGTTGACCTGGTTCGGATAATCCGAACGGCCGGTGGCGATGATGGCGTCGTCACGCACGGCCATCACTTCTTCCGGCAGGATTTCCGGGGTCGGGTTGGCCAGCGCCAGCACCAGCGGACGGGCCGCCATCTGCTTGACCATCTCAGGCTTCAACACGCCGGCGGCGGACAGGCCCAGGAAGATGTCGGCATCCGGGATCACTTCGGCCAGGGTGCGGGCGTCGGTTTCGCGGGCGAAACGTTCCTTGTCCGGGTCCATCAGTTCCTTGCGGCCCTTGTAGACCACGCCGGCCAGGTCGGTGACGAAGATGTTTTCGATAGGGAAGCCGAGGTCGACGATCAGGTCCAGGCAGGCCAGCGCAGCCGCGCCCGCGCCGGAGACCACCAGCTTGACGTTCTTGATGTCCTTGTTGACGACCTTCAGGCCGTTCAGGATGGCGGCGCCGACGATGATGGCGGTACCGTGCTGGTCATCGTGGAAGACCGGGATCTTCATCTTCTCGCGCAGCTTGCGCTCGATGTAGAAGCATTCCGGCGCCTTGATGTCTTCCAGATTGATGCCACCGAAGGTCGGCTCCAGGGCCGCGATGACGTCGATCAGCTTGTCCGGGTCAGTTTCATTGATTTCGATGTCGAAGACGTCGATGCCGGCGAACTTCTTGAACAGCACGCCCTTGCCTTCCATGACCGGCTTGGACGCCAGCGCACCGATGTTGCCCAGGCCCAGCACGGCGGTACCGTTGGTGATCACAGCCACCAGGTTGCCACGGGCGGTGTAGCGGAAGGCATTGAGCGGGTCGGCGACGATTTCTTCACAGGCCGCAGCCACGCCTGGAGAATACGCGAGGGAGAGATCACGCTGGTTGGTCAGGAGCTTCGTGGGCGTGACCGCGATCTTGCCCGGGGTCGGAAACTCGTGGTAATCCAGCGCTGCCTGACGAAGTTGCTGACGCACTTCTTCTTTCTTACTGATCATCGAATCCATACTCTGTATTCTCTAGTTGACTTGCGAAGGGGGTCGATTCTAGCAGAGGTCGGCCCTCAATCATAGGCCGCCGGGCTCATGCTGCTCCGCGCAAAGCCTTTTCCGGACTGGCTTTGCGGCCTGTCGACCCAAATCCGTGATGACCGCGAACATGGCATTTCCGGGGCCAGATGACGACCAGTTGTCGCCTGATGTGCGCAGTTGCGCGCAGCTTGATTTCCCGCACGAGAGGCTGCCACCGCCCTTGCATATCCGGTATTGGGGAAAACCCCTATCCCTTCACTCTCGTCTCTTGCGTCCTGCCGTAACGCCACATCCAGGCAATTTGCGCTGCATCGCAACATGCGTCGACGCCGGGATATTGTGCGCCTGAAGCCGTGACGGATTGGTTACAATCGCGCCATGCTTTCCGAATTCGAACTCATCGCGCGCTATTTCAGCCGCCCACCCGCTCCCGACAGCCGCACGGCGCTGGGCGTGGGAGACGACTGCGCGCTGATGACACCGGCCCCGGGGATGCAGCTGGCCATTTCCAGCGACATGCTGGTGGCGGGCCGCCACTTCTTCCCGGATGCCGATCCCCTGCTGCTGGGCCACAAGTGCCTGGCCGTCAATCTCTCCGACCTGGCCGCCATGGGCGCGCAGCCGATCGCCTTCACGCTGGCCCTGGCCTTGCCGGAAGCCCGCGCCGACTGGCTGGCACCGTTCTCGCAGGGCATGCTGGCACTGGCCGATGTCCACGGCTGCGAGCTGATCGGCGGCGACACCACCAAGGGGCCGCTGACCATCAGCATCACGGTCTTCGGCGAAGTGCCGCCGTTACAGGCGCTGCGCCGCGATGCTGCCCGTGCGGGCGATGACATCTGGGTCTCCGGCACGCTGGGCGATGCCCGTCTGGCACTGGCCGGCTACCGCCAGGAATTCGACATCAACAGCGAAGCACTGCAGCTGGCTGCCCCGCGCATGCACGCGCCTACCCCGCGCGTGGCGCTGGGACTGGCCCTGCGCGGCATTGCCCATGCCGCCATCGACATCTCCGATGGCCTGGCGGGCGACCTCGGCCACATCCTCGATCGTTCCCATGTAGGGGCGACGCTGGACGTGGACGCCCTGCCGCCCGGCCCGGCCTTGCAGCAGCGCGACCTGCACCTGCGCCGCCGCTTTACCTTGTCCGGTGGCGACGATTACGAACTTTGCTTCACTGCCCCGGCGCGCCAGCGCGAGGCGGTCCTGAAGGCGGCCCAGTCCGCCGGCACCGCCGTCACCCGCATCGGCCAGATCGATGCGCAGGCCGGTCTGCGGCTGCTGGATGCCGCTGGTGAACCGCTGCAGGACACACCGGACTCCTTCGATCATTTCCGTTCATGAACCCAGCTTCTTCGCCTTTCCCGCCGCCGCCTTCGGCCTCTCCCCGCAAACGCAAGCCGACCCCGCACTTCATGCTGGCGCATCCGGCGCACTGGATCGCCCAGGGCTTCGGCAGCGGCCTCTCGCCCATCATGCCGGGCACGGCCGGAACGCTCTTCGCATGGCTGTCCTACGTGGTGCTGTCGACACGCTGGCCGCACGTCTTCACCGCGGCCAACTGGCTGGTGATCATTGCGGCCGGGTTCATCATCGGCATCTGGGCCTGCCATCGCACCGGGCAGGCGCTCAATTCGCCCGATGACGGCAGCATGGTGTGGGACGAGATCATCGCCTTCTGGCTGGTGCTGGTGCTGGTGATGCCGGCCAGCCTGAAGACGCAGTTCGCGGCTTTTGTGGTGTTCCGCTTCTTCGACATGGTCAAGCCACCCCCGATCGCCTGGTTCGACCGCCGCTTCAAGGGCGGTTTCGGCGTGATGTGGGATGACATCGTGGCGGCCTTCTATACGCTGCTGGTGTTTGCGTTCTGGCGCACTTATTGGTAACTGGAAGTGAACAATCGGACCTTGTCCGATACAACATTTCCTGACATGGGAGTATGCTAGTTCACGCACTTCGTTGATCAACCGACCGCAGCGCGCCCGCCACCCGGCGCTGACTGCGGCACAGCCGAGGATGACACTCATGGACAGCACCCTGGACCTGGCCACCCGCGTCGGCCACACCCTCAAAGCCAAAGGCCTGCTCCTGGCCACTGCAGAATCCTGTACAGGTGGCGGCATCGCCCACGCCATCACTGAAATCGCCGGATCCTCGGAATGGTTCGATTGCGGTTTCGTGACCTATTCGAACGCCTCCAAGAACGAATTGCTGGATATTTCCGAAGCCCTGATCGCCCAGCATGGTGCAGTCAGCGAGGAAATCGCCGGTGCCATGGCCGAAGGGGCGGTCGCCAACAGCAGCTCGGACGTGGCCGTCTCCACCACCGGCATTGCCGGCCCCGGCGGTGCGGTACCGGGCAAGCCGGTCGGCACCGTCTGCTTCGGCTGGCGCGTGGGCGACAAGACCTATACCGAACGCCTGGTCTTCAAGGGCGACCGCCAGCAGGTGCGGGCCCAGACCGTGGAACATTCGCTCAAGGGCTTGCTGAAGCTTCTGGCAGATTGAAGCGGCACGCATGAAGAAAAAGGCGGCGCTCCCATGGAGTCGCCGCCTTTTTCTTCATCTCTGCTTGCGCGGTTCAGCGGAAGCGGTTGATCTCGTCACGCGTCTGGATGGCCACCCGGCGCGCCGCAGCAGCGAAATCTTCGCCGGCTTCCGGCTTGGCGTAGAGGATGGCACGTGAAGAATTGATCATCATGCCCGTACCCGAGGCCGTCTTGCCGGAGGTAACCGTCGCTTGCACGTCGCCCCCCTGGGCACCCACGCCCGGCACCAGCAGCGGCATGTCGCCGATGATGGCGCGCACCTGCGCCAGTTCGTGCGGGAAGGTGGCGCCAACCACCAGGCCGCACTGGCCGTTGGTATTCCACTTCTCGGCCACCAGGCGCGCCACGTGCTGGTACAGCGGCTTGCCATCGACTTCCAGGAATTGCAGGTCGGAACCACCGGCGTTGGAGGTGCGGCACAGCACGATCACGCCGCGATCCTTCCATTCCAGATAGGGCGAGACCGAGTCCCAGCCCATGTAGGGGCTGACCGTGACGACGTCGGCGTCATAGCGCTCGAAGGCTTCGCGGGCATACTGCTCGGCGGTGGCGCCGATGTCACCGCGCTTGGCATCGAGCACCAGCGGGATCTCGGGGTAGTTCGTGCGCAGGTAGGCACAGATGCGCTCCAGCTGCTCTTCCGCGCCGAGGGCAGCGAAATAGGCGATCTGCGGCTTGAAGGCACATGCGGCTTCGGCGGTGGCATCGATGATGGCGCGGCAGAATTCGAAGATTGCGTCCGGCTTGCCCTGCAGCTCGGCGGGGAATTTCTTGAGGTCGGGGTCCAGGCCGACGCACAGCAGGGAATTGCGCGAAGTCCACGCAGCGTTGAGTTTCTCGATGAATGTCACGGTGATGCCTTTAACTGAAAGATGCGCTATTGTAGCGCGCCGGCCTGTCCAGACCTCGATTTTTGACTGATGTTCAGGGTTTTTCACGGAACATCGGGCACTTCAGCAGGTTTGCATGGTCTCATGCGCTCCCTTTGCTTCACTTTTGCTACGAGGAAAACAACATGAAAAAACTCTTCGCCTGGCTGGCCATTGCCATGACGGCCCTCACCCGCTCCGGCTGCGGCTACAACGAATTCCAGGCCAAGGATGAAGCCACCAAGGCGGCTTGGGGCGAAGTGGTCAACCAGTACCAGCGCCGCGCCGACCTGATCCCGAACCTGGTCAACACCGTCAAGGGCTATGCCTCGCACGAGAAGGACACCCTGGAAGCCGTCACCCGCGCCCGCGCTGCGGCCACCAGCTTCCAGATCACCCCGGAAGTGCTCAACGACCCCAAGGCCTTCGCCAAATTCCAGGAAGTGCAGGGGCAATTGTCTTCGGCGCTGTCGCGCCTGATGGCGGTCTCCGAGAACTACCCGCAGTTGAAGGCCGACACCAGCTTCCGTGACCTGCAATCCCAGCTGGAAGGCACCGAAAACCGCATCACCGTAGCCCGCCAGCGCTATATTGCCGCTGTGAAGGATTACAACATCCTGGCACGCAGCTTCCCCACCAACATCACGGCCAAGCTGTTCAGCTATGAAGTCAAACCCTCGTTCACGGTAGAAAACGAAAAAGCCATCTCGACCGCGCCCGCGGTCAACTTCGGCAAGTAAGCGCGGGAGCCCCGATTGGCCATGCGCAAGCTGCTCCTGACCTGCTGGCTGCTGGCGTGGATCGCGCTGGCCGCCCCGGCCCGTGCCGATGACGGCCTGGTGCCGGTGCCGCCGCTGTCAGCCCACGTGATCGACCAGGTCCACCTGCTGCAGCCGCAGCAGCGCCAGGCCCTTGAAGGCGTGCTGGCCGAGATCGAACAGCGCACCGGCAGCCAGATCGGCGTGCTGCTGATGTCCTCCACCGCCCCCGAAGCCATCGAGCAATACAGCATCCGCGTGGCCGAGGCCTGGAAGCTGGGCCGCAAGGGCGTCGATGACGGCGTGATCCTGATCGTCGCCAAGGACAATCCCAAATCCCTGCGCCGCCTGCGCATCGAAGCCGGGCGTGGGGTACAGGGCAGCCTCACCGATGCGCAATCCAAGCGCATTCTCGAAGACGTGATCGCCCCGCACTTCCGCCAGAACGATTTCTATGGCGGCCTGGCGTCAGGCGTGACGGCCATCACCACCTTGCTGGAACAGGAAAAGCTGCCACCGGCCAAGCGTTCGTCCAGTGCGGTACAGACTGACGATGGCGGTGGATGGATCACGCTGATGGTGATCGGGCTGTTCCTGGTGGTGTTCTTCACGGTCTTGCTGAAGTCGCGCCGCAGCAGCCGCAACGTCCTCAACAGCAATGACTGGGGCCGCGGCGGCAGCACGACCGCCGGCGTCATCATCGGCAGCCTGGTCGACGAGGCCTTGCGCCAGGCCAGTTCCGGACGGGGCGGTTCGCGTTCGGGTGGCGGCGGCTTCGGTGGTGGATTTGGCGGATCATCCGGTGGCGGCTTCTCCGGCGGTGGCGGCACATTCGATGGCGGCGGTGCCTCGGGAGACTGGTGACATGGCGCACAACAACGCATCCCCTTCCCTGTTTGCGCGCATGTTGCGCCACTTGCGCATGACGCGTGCGGCGGCACGGCGCATCTTTCCCTCTTCCACCCTCAAGGCGATCCAGGCCAGCATCGGCGAAGGTGAGCGGCAGCATCGCGCGCAAGTGCGCGTGATCGTCGAAGCCGCGCTCAC
>Ga0207695_10010072_pt1 | contig 11608 bp, 9 predicted proteins | sample KBSC54metaG_FD_184354 | JGI IMG/M metagenome (GOLD analysis project Ga0207695, IMG submission 184354) | Corn rhizosphere microbial communities from Kellogg Biological Station, Michigan, USA - KBS C5-4 metaG (SPAdes) (version 2) | ecosystem: Host-associated > Plants > Roots > Rhizosphere > Soil... | reverse complement strand
CCGTCCAGCCGAACCAAGTCGAACCGAATCGAGGATCTGCGCGCGATCCCCTGGGTGTTCAGCTGGGGCCAGGCGCGCGTCATGCTTCCCGGCTGGTACGGCGTGGGATCGGCACTGGATGGCTTCGGCGACAAGGGCCTGCTTCGCGAAATGCGGGAGGCGTGGCCGTTCTTCCGGACCACGCTCGACAATATGGAGATGGTCCTCGCCAAGTCGGATTTGTCGCTTGCCGCCCGCTACTGCGAGCTGGTCGAGGATCAGGGGGTCAGGGATCATCTGTTCGGCCGGATCCGCGAGGAATGGCAGCGCAGTCACGATTGCCTGCTGGAGGTGACGGGCGAGAGCCGGCTGCTTGAGGGCAATCCGCCGCTCGAGAATTCGATCCTTCTGCGGCTGCCGTACATCGAGCCGCTGAACCTGCTGCAGATCGAGCTGTTGAAGCGGATTCGTTCCGGGGAAAGCGGCGAGCAGCTTCGCGACGGAATCCACCTGACCATCAACGCAATCGCGACGGCGCTCCGGAATTCGGGGTGAGAGTACCCCTGCGTAGGCAGGGGTCCAGTCCGGCAAAAGAGTCTGGGCTCCTGCCTTCGCAGGAGCACGGCTTCAATCCGCCGCCTCTTCCTTCAGCAGGCCCTCGAAGCGGAGCACGTGCCGCACCCACGCCCGCTGCAGCATACGCGCGCGGAAAACGGCGAGGTTCGGCCATTGCTCCAGGCCGAAAACGCCCTCGGTCCAGCCGCTGATCACGAAAAGGTAAGGATCCGGCAGCGTTAGCTCGCCGCCGAACAGGAAGGGTCCGGGACCAAGCCGCTCGTCGATATAGTCGAGCCTGCTCGCCACTTTCTCCCGGAAGAATGCCTTCACCTCTTCCCCGGCATCAGCGGCGAAGAGGGGCGAAAAGCTCTTGTGAAGCTCTGTGGTGATGAAGTTCACCATTTCCAGGACCCGGTAACGCCGGAAATCCCCAAGCGGAGGAAGCACCTGCACCGCTTCTGCGCGATCCGCGAGGTACTGGAGGATGACCGCGTTCTCGGTCAGCACCTCGCCATTCTCGATCTGAATGGCGGGCACCGAACCTTTCGGGTTTACGGCGAGGTAAGAGCTTCCGTCGTTCAGCGTATGCGATTTGAGGTGCACGCGAACCGCGTCATGCTCGATCCCGATCTCGTGCATCAGGATATGCGGAGCCTGTGAGCAGGCCCCGGGCGAGTAATAGAGGGTCACCATCGCGTCCGAGCCTCAGTCGACGTCATTCTCTTCGTTCGCGTCGAGGTCGTCGTTGGCCATCGCCTGATTGCCGGCGCTCTCGTCGGGCGGAAGCGTTTCGATGTCGGCGGGAGGAGCGGTGAGGTTGTTGTCGATCACGCTCATGTCCGCGGCATTCTGATCGGCCGTCGGCTGGCTATTATGACAGGCTGCGACCAAAGCCATCGCCGCGAACAGCGCAACCGCCAGACTTCGCCTCATTCAGACCTCCTGCCGCTCTTTATCCCATCGTCGGAATCACGAACGCATTCTCGCCGGTGACGCTCCCGTCGGGCCAGCGCTGAGTCACGATCTTGCTCTTTGTCCAGAAACGCAAGCCTTCCTGACCATATTGCCCGATGTCGCCGAAGCCGGAGCGCTTCCAGCCGCCGAAGCTATGGTAGCTGACCGGCACCGGGATCGGCACGTTCACGCCCACCATTCCGACATTCACCCGGGCCGTGAATTCACGCGCGGCATGGCCGTTGCGCGTGAATATGGCGACTCCGTTGCCATAGGCGTGATCGCTCGGAAGTCGCACCGCTTCCTCGAAATCCTTGGCTCGGACCATCTGCAGCACCGGCCCGAAGATCTCGTCCTGATAGCTTTTGAAGCTGGGCTTCACATGATCGAAAAAAGTCGGGCCGATGAACCAGCCCTTCTCGTGCCCCTGGAGCATGAAGCCCCGGCCATCGACGACCAGCTCGCCGCCCTCATCCTCGCACATCTGGATGTAATGCTCGATCCGCTCCTTGTGCGCCTGGCTGACCACCGGCCCGTAATGGGCATCAGGATCCGTCGAGACTCCGACGCGCAGCTTCTCGATCGCTGGAACCAGCTTCTGGCGCAGCCGGTCAGCCGTTTGTTCGCCCACCGGAACGACCACCGGAAGCGCCATGCAGCGCTCCCCGGCCGAACCGAACGCCGCTCCGGTGATGTCGTTCACCACCTGGTCGAGATCGGCGTCGGGCATGACCACACCGTGGTTCTTGGCGCCGCCGAACGCCTGTACGCGTTTCCCGTTCGCCGTCCCGCGTGCGTAGATATATTGGGCGATATCCGATGATCCGACGAAGCTGATCCCTGCAATGTCCGGGTGATCGAGGATCGCGTCGACCATCTCCTTGTCCCCGTGAACGACGTTGAGGATGCCGTCAGGAAGGCCGGCCTCCTTCATCAGTTCCGCGAGGCGCACCGGCACCGATGGATCACGTTCCGAGGGCTTCAGGATGAAGGCGTTACCGGCGGCGATCGCCATTCCGAACATCCACATCGGGATCATGGCCGGGAAGTTGAACGGCGTAATCCCCGCGCCGATCCCGAGCGGCTGGCGCATCGAATAGACGTCAATGCCCGGCCCCGCACCCTGGGTATATTCGCCCTTCAGCGCCTGCGGAATTCCGCACGCATATTCGATCACCTCGAGCCCGCGCTGAACGTCGCCGCGAGAGTCGGCCAGCACCTTGCCGTGCTCGGAAGAAAGCAGGTGCGCGAGCTCCTCCATGTTTTTCTCGACGAGCTCGCGATATTTGAACATCACGCGAGCGCGGCGCTGCGGATTGGTGGCTGCCCAGGCAGGCTGCGCCGCCTTGGCGGCGTCGACGGCGCGCTGAAGCTCGGCACTGGTCCCGAGCTTTACCTTGGCCTGCACTTCGCCGCGGTTGGGGTCGAAAACATCTCCAGTCCGGCCGCTTGGCGCATAGCTTTCGCCGGCGATGAAATGGTCGATGTCACGCAACATGTTAGGTCCTCGAATGCTGATTGGGGGCTGCCGCCGCACTAGACCCTGGCAGCCCCGAATTCCAGCCGAGGGCCGGGTTATTGGTCCTTCGCGAGCTTCGCCTTGTAGGCATCAAGGCTGATCGGGCGGCCGAGGAAGTCCGCGACAAGCTCGCCGGCCGGCCGGGTTCCGCCCGGTGCGAGCACCAGCTCCCGATACCGGCGCGCGGTCGCACGGTCGCGAAGCCCATGCTGCTGGAATTGCGTGAACATGTCGTCGGCAATCACGATCGACCAGCGATAGGTGTAGTAAGCCGCGGCGTACCCGGCGAGATGCGGGAACGCGTCCTGCCACTCCGAATCCGGGCTCGGCGGAAGCATGTCGTACTTTGCGTCGAAGGCGCGCGCTGCGGCGCCGAGATCGGCCGGAGCCGGCCCCATGTGGAACTGCAAGGCCGTGTTGGAGAGACCCAGCTGGCGCATATCGTCCATGCCGAGGCTGAAGTAGCGCGCCTTGTTCATCTGATCGACCAGCTCACGCGGGATCGTCTTCCCATTTTCGTCGACCGCGAAGTCTTTCAGCACGCCGTAATCGTAGACCCAGTTCTCAAGCATCTGCGACGGAGCTTCGACGAAGTCCCATTCCGTCGCGACTCCGCTCTGTCCGGCCCATCGCTGCCCCTGGCCGCCGAAGATCCCGTGGAGCAAGTGCCCGAATTCGTGGAGGAACGTCTCCACGTCGCTATGCTCCATCAGGCTCTTTCCGGCGGGCAGGTTCATCACCAGGATTCCCACCGGGATCTGGCCGGCGGCGGTGCCTGCGCGAAGCGGCACGGAATTGGCATGCTCATATTTGCCCGGGCGTGGGTGCGAATCGAAGTAGAAGCGGCCGATCAGCTTGCCGTGGTCATAGACCTCATAGCTCTCGACCAGCTTGTCCCACACCGGCGTTTTCCACGGGCGGATTTCGACACCGAACATATCCTCGGTGAGCTTCAGGATGCCGTCGCGAACCTTGTCGTACTGGAAGTATTTGCGCGCTTCCTGCTGATCGTAGCCATAGGACTGCTTCTGCACGATCTGGCTGACGTAGGCATTGTCCCACGGATTGAGCTTGGTCGCTCCCGGCTCAAGCTGCTGCAGCACCGCGAGCTTCTTCGCGTAATCGCGATCGCCTGCGGGCTTCGCCGCCGCTGACATTTCGTCCATCAGCGTCTGCACCTTCTCAGGCGTGTTCAGCATCCGGTCCTCGAAATTCAGGGTCGCATAGTTCGGACGGCCGAGCAGCTTGGCGAACTCGTCGCGTTTGTTGAGCATGTCGCGAAGCACGCTCTCGTTCTGCGGATACGCGCGCATGTTGTACGCGTGGTAGAAGCGCTCGCGAAGAGCGCTGCTCTTCGCGTAGGTCATGACCGGGATATAATCGGTGTAGTCGGTCCGCAGCGTGATCTTCCCGTCGGTGCCGGGCTTGTGCGCGTCGATGAAATCCTGCGGAAGCCCGTCGAGCTCGGCCGGCGTAGCCGTAATCGTTTGCTGGCCTTTCGGAATGTTCGCTTCGAATGCCGTCGAGAGGTTGGCAATGTCATCGGAAAGCGCCTGCGCCTTCGCCCGGCCTGCCGGATCGAGTCCGACGCCCGACCGTTCGAAGCCGCCGAGCGTCCGCTCGAGATAATAGTTCGTGACCTTGTCCGATGCGGGTGCTTTCACCGCCTTCAGCCGGTCGTAAATCGGACGCGACAGGCTGAGCTTCGTCGACTCGCTCGAAATTCGCACCTCGCATTTCTGACCGGCCGCGCGGGCCTCAGACGTGATCGCAACTTCGCGGTACATCGCAGATTCGCCGCCGGCATCCCCCAGCAGTTCCGACAGCCGGTCGTATTTGCGAAGCGTCCCGTTGACGGTGGCCGGGCCTCTCTCATGCTCCAGCGCCTTGCGAAGAGCGGCGCTCCGAGCGACGAAATAGTCGCACCTCTGGTTGATTTGGGTCGCGGTCGGCGCCCCGGTCAGAACGGGCGGGATCAGTGGTTGGGCGGCCATTGCCGGCGACGCTAACACGCTCGACCCAAGGATGAACGCAACAAATGCTCGCATGATTATTCCCCCTTCAGCAGACCCTCTGGGTAACGGCGGCCGCGTTCCGGAACAATGGCGCTTCGACAAATGGGCGTTCAGCGCGCTAAGCGGCGGTAACGGGAGAGTCTTATGCGCAAACTGGCTACCGTCCTGCCTTGTCTGGCTCTGATCGGAGCCGCGCCGCCATCGTCTCCGGATGCGCAACTCCGCGCAATTATCGCTCCAGTCAGTGCGGCGAGCCTCAAGGCCTTTGACGAGAAGCTGGTCAGCTTCGGCACCCGCCACACGCTGTCGTCGCAGACCGACCCGAAACGCGGCATCGGCGCGGCGCTCGCCTGGGCGAAATCCGAGTTCGAGAGCGATGGGCTGCCGACGGTGGAACCCTGCCAGACGATGACCGGCTCAAGGCTGCCCGGGCCCACCCGGATTTGCGACATGGTCGCGATCCAGCGCGGGACCGAACGGCCGAACGATGTCGTCATCATCACCGCGCATATCGATAGCCGGGTGACCGACGTGATGAACGCCAATGCGTTCGAACCCGGCGCGAACGACGACGGCTCGGGCGTCTCGGCGATCCTCGAAGCCGCGCGGGTGCTTTCGAAGCACAAGTTCCCCGGCACCATCGTCTATTCGCTCGATTCCGGCGAGGAGCAGGGGCTGTACGGCGGCAGGGTCATTGCCGAATATGCGAAGGCGCAGGGCTGGAACGTGATCGCCGATTTGAACAACGACATCATCGGCAACAGCTGCTCGTCGGACGGACTATGCGATTCGACCCACGCCCGCGTGCTGTCGGAAGGACCGCGCTCGCAGGGCGAGACCGAGCTGATGGCGGCCACCCACTCGCTCGGCGGCGAGAACGACTCCCCGTCGCGCAACATCTCGCGTTTCATCGCCAACCTCGCCGACAGGCTGCACATCGGCCTCAGCGTTCGCCAGATCTGGCGCACCGACCGCTTCGGACGCGGGGGAGACCAGATCGAATTCCTGAAGCTCGGCTTCCCGGCGGCGCGGATCAGCGTCGCCGTCGAGAATTACAACTGGCAGCACCAGGACGTGCGGGTCGAGAATGGCGTCCACTATGGCGATACCATCGACCATGTCGACTTCGCCTATCTCGCCAAGATGACGAAGCTGAACGCCGCCGCGCTCGCGGCGATTGCCAGCGCCCCGCCGCCCCCCGCGCCGAAGGTCGAAGGGGCGGTGAGCACGGATACTGTACTAAGATGGAAGGGTGTCCGCGGTGCGGCGAGCTACATTGTTCGTTGGCGCAGGACTGATGTTAGTCAATGGCAGCAGAGTGAGAATACGCAAGGATCGCCGCACCTGAGATGTTTAATCGTGGAGCAGCTCATAATCGGGAATGGTCCTAACGGGACGCCGCCTGTTGGCATTCCGAGGGAAGAACGTACTGGCTGCACATTCACGCTCCCCCACATCCGCGTCGACGACTGGGTGTTCGGCGTCTCCTCGGTCGGCGCCAACGGCTTCGAAAGTCCGGTCGCCTCGGCCGTTCCCGGCGGCGCGTTCAGGCCCTACGTCGCGCCGCCAGCGAAGACCTCGCGGTGATCGTCACCCCGGGCTTGACCCGGGGTCCGCCTTCCTTTCTCCCGAACCGATGAGAGAAAGGCAGATGCCGGATCAAGTCCGGCATGACGGAAATGTGCTCCACACCGACCGACCAACCGAACAGCATCCGCTCGGCGGAGTGGCTTTGCGGCTGGCGAGCGCGCTCCTGCTGGCGCTCACCTTCGCGCTGGTGAAGCTCGCCTCGACGCGCGGGGTCGATCTCGCCGAAACGCTCTTTTATCGCCAGTGCGGGTCGGCCATCTGCGCGACCGCTTTCGTTGCGTCGGGCCCCGGTTTCGCAACTCTCCGCACCCAGCGCATGTGGGCGCACGTCAGCAGGATGGTGGTCGGAATGACTGGAATGGCGCTCAATTTCCTGTCGATGATCCTGCTCCCGCTCGCGGAAGCGACGACCATCGGCTTCTCGGTGCCGATCTTCGCCACCGTGCTCGCGGCGCTTCTGCTCGGTGAGCCGACCGGCAAATGGCGGTGGGGAGCGGTCGCCGCCGGCTTCCTCGGCGTGCTGGTGATCGTGCAGCCTGGATCTGGGGATGTGCCGATGATCGGCGCGGGCGTGGCCGTCGCCGCAGCGCTGGTCACCGCGTCCGTCACCATCATCCTTCGCCGCCTCGGCGCGACCGAGCTCGCATCCACCACCGTCTTCTGGTTCGCGGTGAGCTCGCTTGTGCCGCTTTCGCTGCTGATGCTGCGTTACGCCCACATGCATGACCCGGAGACTTGGGCGATCATTGGCGGCATCGCGCTCGCCGGCGGCCTTGGGCAGCTTGCCCTCACGGGCTCGCTCCGGCTCGCGCCGGTCGCGATGGTGATGCCGATGGATTATACCAGCCTCTTATGGGCGACGGTGCTCGGAGCATGGCTCTTCGGCCAGCTGCCGAGCCCGTGGACCTGGGCCGGGGCGCCGATCATCGTCGGCAGCGGGCTCGTCATCGTCTGGCGCGAGCACAGGCTTCATCGCCGCGCCGCCTTGTCGGCGACTGCTGCAATTCCCACCTAAATTGCTGGAAGGATGCGGCAATGGCAGGCGGTTGGACTCGCGATGGAGCGGTTCAGGACCAGATCGAGGACACGGTGAAAGATGCCGTCCTTCGCGCCCGCGCTTTGACTCCGCATGGCGAGAGCGCGGACGAATGCGACGATTGCGGAGAACCGATTCCGGCACGTCGGCGCGAGGCGCTTCCGGGCGTCCGCACCTGTGTTGCCTGCCAATCCGAACGGGACAAGGCGGTCGTTCACTCGACGATCAACCGGCGCGGGAGCAAGGATAGCCAGCTTCGGTGAAATTTCTGTCCTACAAATGCAGGCTTGGACTAGTGGCAGCTTCATGAGCCTCCGCACGTCCCTGCACGCTCACTCGCCAAGTTCACAGGCGCGGAGCATTGATCGCCCACATCTCCCTTGTGATCGGCGGCGGGGGCGGCAGGGAATGCAGGCTGCGAACGCGAACTTTGTGACCTTCTGATGCCCCGCAACCGCTCCGACGGCTTGCCGAGCCGCAAGCAGATCCTCGACTTTATTTCCACGTCGGAGCAGCCGGCCGGAAAGCGCGAGATCGCTCGCGCCTTCAATCTTCGCGGCAACGACAAGATCGCTCTCAAGAAGCTGTTGAACGACATGGCCGACGAAGGACTGATCGAGACCTCGCGCGGCCGCGCCTTCAACCAGGTCGGCGGGATTCCGCGGGTGACCGTGCTCAATATCGTCGATGCGGACGAGGACGGGCACGTCTGGGCGAAACCGGAGCATTGGGAAGCAGATGTGCCGCCGCCGCGGCTTCGTGTGATCGAGAAAGGGCGGCATAGCGCGCTCGGGATCGGCGACCGCATTCTGGCGCGGACGGAAGAGCGGGGCGACCGCTTCGTCGCCCATCCGCTCAAGAAGCTCGCGAAACGGGCGGAGCTGGTCCTTGGCGTGCTTCGGCGAGATGGCGACCGGTACTGGCTGACGCCGGTCGAGAAGCGCGAGCGGCGCGAGCTTGCGGTGAGCGACATCAAGGAAGCGGGAGCCGGCGACCTCGTGCTGTGCGAAGTGAGCGGGCGCGGGCCGCGGGTCACGGCTCGGGTCGAGGCGGTGCTCGGCGACCCTTTCGCGCCGAAGAGCTTCAGCCTGATCGCGATTCACAAATACGAACTTCCGCACGAATTCAGCGATGCGGCGATTGCAGAGGCCAAGCGGGTGGCGAAGCTTCCGCTCGGCCCGGCTGCACCTCCCCCTCGGGGGGAGGTGGCGCGAAGCGCCGGAGGGGGCCCCCTCAGTCAGCTTGTAGCTGACAGCTCCCGCGCAGGGGGAGCAGCTCAACGCGAGGACCTCACTCATCTGCCGATCGTCGCCATCGATCCCGCCGATGCGCGCGACCATGACGACGCCATCTGGGCGGCGCCGGACGACGATCCGGGCAACAAAGGCGGGTGGAAGGCGATCGTCGCAATCGCGGACGTCAGCTTCTACGTCCGTCCCGGGTCCGAGCTCGACCGCGAAGCGCGAAGGCGCGGCAACAGCGTCTATTTCCCCGACCGCGTGGTCCCGATGCTACCCGAGGAACTGTCCGCGGGCATCTGCTCGCTCAAGGAGGGCGAGCCTCGGGCGGCACTCGCATGTCATCTCCAGATCGCGTCGGACGGCAGCGTCAAAGGCTGGAAATTTACGCGGGCAAAGGTTTGCCTCGCCGCAAACATTGCCTACGAGGATGCTCAGTCCGCCATCGATGCGTCCGAAGAGGAGCGGGTCGAGGTCTCGTCTCCGGTCTGCTGGATGCCGGAGGTTGAAGGACCTGTTCCGGCAAAGCTGGTCGATACCGCGCTAAAGCCGCTGTGGAGCTGCTGGCGTGCGCTGGCGAAGGCCCGCGAGAAGCGCCAGCCGCTCGAGCTCGATCTTCCGGAGCGGCAGGTGGTGCTGGACGAGATGGGCCGCATCACGTCGGTCGCCCCGCGCGAGCGGCTCGACGCGCACAGGCTGGTCGAGGATTTCATGATTGCGGCCAACGTGGCGGCCGCCCGCGCGCTCGAAGCGAAGAAGGCTCCGCTGATGTACCGGATCCACGAACCGCCTAGCCGCGAGAAATTGGTCGCCCTCAAGGATTATCTCGACACTTTTGGGATCGAGTTCACGCTCGGCCAAGTGATCACGCCGCAGACGTTCAACAGGATTATCGAGCGGGTGGGGGAGGCCGATAGCCGCCCCGAGATCATGGAGCAGCTGCTTCGAACGCAGATGCAGGCGCGCTACGGGCCGGAGCGGCTCGGCCATTTCGGGCTGGCGCTCGCGACCTACGCCCATTTCACTTCGCCGATCCGTCGCTATGCCGACCTGCTCGTCCATCGCGCGCTCGTTAGCGCCTACAAATTGGGCGAGGGGGGACTGCCACCTGAGGACGCGGAGAAATTCGAGGAAGTGGGCGAGCATATCTCCCGGCTCGAACGTCGAGCGATGGAAGCCGAGCGGGAGACCGTCGACCGCTATGTCGCGGCTTACCTCGGCGACCGGGTCGGTCAGGTGGTGATGTGCCGGATCACAGGAGTTCAGCCGTTCGGCTTCTTCGCCACCGTGACCGATCTCGGCGGTGATGGGCTGGTGCCGGTCTCGACCATTGGCGACGAATATTTCCGCTACGACGAGAAATCGCAGCAGCTGATCGGGGAAGAGACGGGCACCACCTATCGGCTCGGTCAGAAGCTCAAGCTTCGGATTGTCGAAGCCAATCCCGTGTCCGGCGCGCTCCGCTTCGAGTTACCCCATACCGGGGATGACGACGACGAGGAGGTCCGGCCCGCTCGCCGCGATCGAATCCGCCCCACGCAGCGACACGGTGGCCCGAAAAACATTCGTCACAGCAATCGACGACGGTAAAAGCAGGCATGGCAACTACCGCAGCAGCTGCAATCGCCGCAATCGCCGCCCGGGCCCGACGTGAAATCCGTGAATATCTCGAAGAGCGGAACGCATTCGACCCGATGAGCGCGGTACGTTACGACCCTCCCCGACAAATACATGCGCGACAACTGGAGATGTTGGTCCGGCGCGGGATTGTGAAGCGGACCAGCGACGGCGCCATGTGGCTGGATCGCGCCGAGGTTGAGCGTGAGGCGGAGCAACGCTCGGTCGCTTTTCAGCGGCTCACGAGATTCCTCACCTTTCTCTTCATCTTGCTTGTAATCGCGCTTGCCTTCGCTTTCCTGTGTATACGCTGATCGCTCTTGGTCTGACCTCGCAGCCGCTGTAGCGTCAGGCCATGCGTCAATATCTCGACCTCCTGCAGACCATCCTGGACGAGGGCGTGCCGCAGTCCGACCGCACCGGCACCGGCACGCTGAGCTATTTCGGCGCGCAGATGCGCTTCGATCTGGGCGCAGGTTTCCCGCTTCTGACGACCAAGAAACTGCACCTGCGGTCGATCATCGTCGAACTGCTCTGGTTCCTTCGCGGTGACACTAACATCCGCTGGCTGAAGGACCGCAACGTCCGCATCTGGGACGAATGGGCGGATGAGAATGGCGACTTGGGGCCGGTCTACGGCAAGCAGTGGCGCGATTGGGAATCCAGCGACGGCCGCCACATCGACCAGATCGCTGGGCTCGTCCAACTGATCAGGAAAGACCCATCGTCCCGGCGGCAGATCGTCACCGCCTGGAATCCGGGCGAGATCCACAAGATGGCACTCGCCCCCTGTCACTGCCTCTTCCAGACGCAGGTGGCGGCGGGGCGGCTGAACCTCCAGCTTTACCAGCGCAGCGCCGACATGTTCCTCGGAGTCCCGTTCAACATCGCCAGCTATTCGCTGCTGACTCACATGCTCGCTCGGGAGTGTGGGCTGGAGCCCGGCGTGTTCGTGTGGACCGGCGGCGATTGCCACATTTATTCCAACCACATGGAGCAGGTGCGGCAGCAGCTGACCCGCGACCCGCGCCCGCTTCCGAAGCTGGTGATCAAGGACCGCGGGCAGGGACTGCTCGATTACGAGCCCGAGGACTTCGTCTTC
>Ga0207695_10010069_pt1 | contig 11609 bp, 5 predicted proteins | sample KBSC54metaG_FD_184354 | JGI IMG/M metagenome (GOLD analysis project Ga0207695, IMG submission 184354) | Corn rhizosphere microbial communities from Kellogg Biological Station, Michigan, USA - KBS C5-4 metaG (SPAdes) (version 2) | ecosystem: Host-associated > Plants > Roots > Rhizosphere > Soil... | reverse complement strand
TCACCGACGATCGCCGTACGGCCCAGCGCTACACGCTGAGCCACCTGGCGCATGACGTGAAGAATCAGACTGGGTTGGGCGAGCCGGCGCGCGACTGGTTCCCGATTTCGTTTATGGGAACGTTCAGCGACTGGGCCGACCTGATGCATGCCCAGGATCCGAAGAATGACTGGGGCCAATTGAGTTGCGGCTGCCATCCGAATTGCGGGACTGGCATGGCCGTCATGATCGATAAGGAAACCAAGGAAGCGGTCCCGGTCACGGCATTCCTGCATGGGGATCAGCTGGCGAAAGATATCGCCAAGGTGAACGATGCGGCGCGCGGAAAGTTCCTCACGGGGCTCGGCATGGCGCTGTGCCTGATGAAGAACTACGATCCGTACCAGTCGCCGACTCACTTCAAGCTGATGGACCTGCTGAAGAAGTTCGACAAGAACTATCACGTGACTGGGAAGGACTACGGCAAGGTTGGTCCGGACCGCACGATAGATGATGTGATGAAGCGGCGCGCGACCGATCGCTGGAACTTCCTGTTCATCGCGGGGATGTGGTTCCAGGATCTGTTCAACTATGACTTCCGGCGGACGGAGCAGTGCATTATTCCGTACGCGACGCAGGAAGGGGAGATTTCGTTCTGCGCTTACAACACGGGCGTGGGATGGCGGAACATCATCGAGAAGATGCACATGACGGCGACGCTCACCAAGTGGTACGAGGAGCATGGGCGTCATGAGATCTTCGCGGGCGGCAAGAAGGTGAACATGGACGAGCCGGCTACCGCCACGGAATATCTGAACCTGCGGGAAGAGATCGTCACCAACGAACTGCAGCGCGATCTGGACAAGCTGGGCATCGCGAAGAACGCGCGCGAAGAGAAGAAGCGGGCGCGGGACGCGAAGGCTGCCGGCGAGGCGCGTGGGCCGGAAAAGAACGATGCTGCTTACAACGCCCGCATGGCTTCCTTGTATCGCGAGGTCGTGCTCAAGGAGAAGCCGGTGCAATCGGAGAACGGGTTCATTCCGCTGGGTGCGCTGGCCAAACCTAACGGGAACGGCAACGGCAACGGGCACCAGGCCGCGGATAGCAAGCCGGAGTTGGCTGAACCGGTCGCGGGAGACTGAGCAGTAGGCAGTTTCTAGTTTCTAGTTTCTAAAACAGGGCCGCCTTCGGGCGGCCTTTTTTCTGGTACAAAATCCCACCCTCTCGCAAAATGCGCGAGAAGGGTGGGGCAACCCGGCAGCATTTTCCAGTTTCTGGTTTCTAAAACAGGGTCGGCTTCGGGCGGCTTTATTTCTGGTTTAAAAATCCCACCCTCTGGCAAAATGCGCGAGAAGGGTGGGGCATCCGCGCCCTTTTCTTTACTTGGTTCTGCCGAAAACTTGCTTCAATAGCTGGGTGGTTTGGGCGGCGGGGTTTTGGCGTATTTTCTTTTCTTCTTCGCCCAGCATGTAGAAGAGGCCGTCCAAGGTCTTGCTAACCACGTATTTATCAAGATCAAATTCATTGGCCAGGGCCGCACCGCCGGGTGCGGTCTGGATCAAGCGGTCGTATTGCCCGACTACGCCGACCTTTTGCATCGAGGTGTGAACGATAGGGGCGAAAGCGGTGGTCAGGTCGGGAGTACTGGTGCGCTTGAAGTAGTCCGTGGCGGCGGTATCGTTTCCCGTGAGGATATGGCGGGCGTCGTCGAAGGTCATCTTCTTCAGGGCCGCCAGGAAAATTTGCTTGGCTTGCGGAGTGGCTTGTTCGGCGGCTCGATTCATTCCGACTTCAAGTTCGTCCACTTTGCTGCCGAGCCCGATGAAACGCAGGCCGCGGCCGACGGTCTCCAGCCTCGGCGGAAGGGCGATTTTGATGGCGTCATTTTTGAGAAATCCGTCGGGGCGGCCGGTCACGGCTACTGCTCTTGTGGTGCTGATCTGGAGAGCTTGCTTGAGTCCGGCAATGATCTTGCTGTCGCTTAGGCCGGAAGTATTGCGCTGCTGCAGGGAGTCGTCGACTTGCTTAATGATTTCCTCGATTTGCGCCATTGCGGAAACCGAGCAGGCCAGCAGGATAAGCGAGAGCGCCCTAGAACTACGCATGGAAGTCCTCTCAGAAGTCGTGAGCATGGGAATTCTAGCTGTCGAAGGAGTGCCAGGAAAGATGCAAGTTGGTGGCCCGAGGAGCGTACCCAACGGTCTAGCAGGGGCCGCCCAACCGAGGAGGGCCTTTTTTACATCCAAGGGATGTCCTTGGGGAGCAGGCCTTTATTCTGTAAACTAGGCAGAATCGCTTGCAGCGGCGAATCTAGCGGGCGGGAGCCGAACTTCCTCTGGCAGCGCGAGATGCAGTCATGAAGGAAGCACCTGAATTCTGGAGCGGATGGCGGGACCGGCTGTCGGCTCTACGCAACGTGCCGACCGTACTGCACTACGTGTGGGAATCGGGCCGCTCGGTTGTGGTTGCCGGACTACTCGCCCGAGTGGTCGCCGCGCTGTTGCCCCCCGCGCTGTTCTGGGTAACGAAGCTCATCATCGATACCATTTACAACATCACTATCCATCAGCCGGTCAAACATAACCTTTGGTGGCTGGTTGCGGCTGAGTTCAGCCTGGCTCTGGCGGGGGGACTGGTGGCTCGCGGGATCGACTACACTGACGCGCTGCTGGCCGGCAAGTACATGAACTACATCAGCGTGCGGGTGATGGAGCACGCTGCCAGCCTGGACCTGATCGCGTATGAAGATCCCGTGTTCTATGACAAGCTGGAACGGGCGCGCGTCCAGGCCACAGACCGGCTTTACATGATTCAGGCGATGGGCCGGCTGGTGCAGCAGGTGATCACGACGGTGACGCTGTCGATTTCGATCATGCTGTTTTCGCCCTGGCTGCTCCTCATCCTTATTGTGGGCGTGATTCCCGCATTCATCGGAGAGACGCACTTTGCATTTCTGGGTTATGCCAAGAATTTCCGGCAGACACCGGTACGGCGGCAGCTGGACTACCTGCGCATCCTGGGCGGAAGCAAGGAAGCAGCCAAGGAGTTGAAACTGTTTGGGCTGAAGAACTTTCTGACCGGAAAGTTCAAACGGCTTTCGGACCAGGTTTACGAGGAAGACATTGCGTTGGCGAAGAAGAAGGGCACAGCCGGCTCGTTCTTATCCGCCATTGGCACGGCCGGGTATTACACGGCTTACATTTACGCTGTATGGCGCACGGTTACGGGCGCGTTTAGTCTGGGTACGTTGACGTTCCTGGCGAACGCCATTCGGGACGCTAGTTCGAATTTGCAGCAGACGTTCTCGACGCTGTCGACGATTGCGGATCAGGCGTTATTTTTGACGGATCTGATTGCGTTCTTTGACATGAAGCCGACGATCCGCACGAAGCCGAATGCGCTGCCAGCGCCTCGCCCAATCCTGCAAGGCTTTGAGTTTCAGAATGTTTCCTTCAAGTATCCGGGTAGTGACCGGAAGGTATTGAACGGGTTGAATTTTGCTTTGCGGCCGGGCGAGCGGGTGGCGCTGATCGGAGAGAACGGAGAAGGGAAGACGACCATCGTCAAACTTCTGACTCGGCTGTACGACCCGGTCGAGGGCAGAATTCTGCTGGATGGAATCGATCTGCGGGAGTATGACCTGGAGGATCTCTACAAAGAAATTGGCGTCATCTTTCAGGATTACATGCGGTACGAGATGACGGCGCGGGAGAACATCGCGGTGGGCCGGATTGAGTATCTTGACAACCTGCAAAAGGTGCAGGAGTCGGCTCGGAAGAGCATGGCTAATGAGGTGGTCGCGAAATTGGGAGCGGCGGGATACGACCAGATGCTGGGGCGGCGCTTTGAAACCGGCGTGGATTTGTCCGGCGGAGAGTGGCAGAAAGTGGCGCTGGCGCGGGCGTATCTGCGGGATGCGCAGTTGCTGATATTAGACGAGCCTACCTCGGCGCTGGACGCGCGCAGCGAGTATGAAGTGTTTCAGCGATTTGCCGAGTTGACGGCGGGGAAGATGGCGGTGTTCATCTCCCACCGGTTCTCGACCGTGCGCATGGCGGACCGGATTGTGGTGTTAGAGAATGGAAGGATCGCCGAGGAAGGGGATCACGAGTACCTGACCAGCCTTGGAGGAAGGTACGCGGAGATGTTTGAGTTGCAGGCGGCTAGTTACCGGTGAGGCTTATTAAGTCAAAAGAGCCACTCTAGTTCCGCCAAGATGCGGCGGGACTAGAATGGGGCACCCGGAGATCGGGACACCGGGCATGGAATTTAGGATTATGGCTTCGGAAACTCAGATTAAGGGTACGGTGCAAGACACGGCCCGCGCGGCGCGTGGCGAGGAGCGGAGTGCGGCGCCTACGGCGGCGCTTACGCCTGAGATGCAGGCGCTGCGTGTGGCTGCGCTCGAACTTGCCGCGAACCTGAGCTGGTTGCCGGACCGGGATGCGGGAGAGATGTTTTCGGAACGGTGCGAGAGGCTCTCCGAGGCATTCGACTCGTTGTTCGAGGGGGTGAAAGAGGCATTCGGGAAGGGCAAGCCGTCGGAGGACATTCGCTGGCTGCGGGATAACGATCAATTGCTCGTGCTCGCGGCGCGCGCCCTGGGGAACGATTTGGGAGCGAAGAGAACGCTGCCGGTAGTGTCAAATAAAGTGGACGTGCTGCCGCGCGTGTTGGCCATCGCGCTGGGCTTCCTCAACGAGGTCGACACGTCATTCACGAAAGAGCAGTTCACGGAATTCTGCAAAGCTTTTCAGGAGCACACCCCTCTGAAGTTCCACGAGATCGGGGCGCTGGTGCCATCGCTCGAGCTGCTGTTGCTGGAGACCATAGCGGCGCACGGAAAGGCGGCCGTGAGCGCTCCCATTTCAGGAGGCTCGAAACGACTGCCGCCTTATATACGCATCTTCCGTTACGTGTCGCAGACGTCATGGAAGGACGAGATCGAGTCGCTGCTCCCGTTTGACGGCATCCTGAGACAGGATCCGGCATGCGCCTTCGCGTTCATGGACAACGAGACGAGGAATCTGTATCGCGAGAAGGTGGCGCAGATCGCGTTGCGCTCGGATCAGAGCGAGATGGATGTGGCGAGGTCGGCGCTGGCGCTGGCGAGAGAGGCGGAAGGGAGAACGTACCGGGACCCGAAGATCGGGTTGCGGGAATCGCACATCGGCTACTACCTGGTGGCCGAGGGCGCGCCTCTGCTGCGGCAGAGGGTGGCATACCATCCCGCATTTTGGGAACACGTGCGGATCTGGTTGCGCACGAATCCGGACCGGTTTCTGCTAGTCGGCATCGCGGTGATGGCGCTGATCATTATCAGCGGGGTGCTGTGGCTGCTGACTCCTCCGAGCACGCCTCTGGGAACGATCCTGCTTTCGATGCTGATCTTAGCCATCCCTAGTTCCCAGGCGGCGGTCGAGGTCATGAATTACCTGACCACGAACCTGCTCGAGCCGGTGACGCTGCCGAAGATGGACTATTCGGAAGGCATTCCGGAGGATTGCGTCACGCTGGTGGCGATTCCTACGCTGCTGCTCAGCGAGAAGCAAGTTCACCATCTGGTGAAAGAGTTGGAGGTGCGGTACGTAGGGAACCAGGATCCGCATATTCATTTTGCGATTTTGTCGGATCTGCCGGATTCACGACATCCGGCGCCGGAAGAGAATGAGCTGGTGGTGCTGTGCTCAAAGCTGATCAACGATTTGAATCAGCGCTATGCGCGGAGAAAGGCGGGGACGTTTGTCTTCCTGCACCGGCATCGGGTCTACAATCCGCGGGAAAAGGGCTGGATGGGATGGGAGCGGAAACGCGGGAAGCTGATGGACCTAAACCAGTTTCTGCGCGAGAAGTACGATCCCTTTCCGGTGAAGTCGGGGAATTTGGCGATCCTGCCGAAGGTGAAGTACGTCATCACGCTGGATTCCGACACAGAATTGCCGCGAGGCGGTGCGCAGCGGATGGTGGGCGCGATTAATCATCCATTAAACCAGGCGATCGTCGATCCGCAGGACAACATTGTGGTGGCGGGATACGGGATCTTGCAGCCGCGGGTGGATATCAGTGTGGACAGCACGGCGCGATCGCGGCTGGCCGCGATTTTCGTCGGCGAGACCGGGCTCGATCCTTACACGCGGGCGAGTTCCGACGTGTACCAGGATTTGTATGGAGAAGGGTCGTTTACCGGAAAAGGGATCTACGAGGTCGACACGCTGCTGAACGTGTTGTACGGCCGATTCCCGCGGAACGCGCTGCTCAGTCATGACCTGATTGAGGGGGCGTATGCCCGGGCGGGGCTGGTGAGCGATATTGCGGTGATCGAGGATTATCCGTCGCACTACAGCTCGTATAACCGGCGGAAGCATCGCTGGCTCCGGGGTGACTGGCAGATCGTGCAGTGGCTTACGGACAAGGTGCCCGATGAATCTGGGGCGCAGGTGCGGAATCCGATCTCGCTGGTATCGCGCTGGAAGATTCTGGACAATCTGCGGCGCAGTTTGGTCGAGCCGGCGACGTTCGTGCTGTTCTTGTTTGGTTGGTTCGTGATGGGGCATCCCGTCTGGTGGACGGTGGCGACGGTCGGCATCATGTTCGTGCCGGAGTGGGTGGAACTGCTGTTTGGATTGACGCGGGCGGTGCTCACGCGAAACTTTGGAGTGGCGCGCGATGCGGTGGGAAATCTGGTCCAGGCGAATCTGACGGTTCTGCTTACATTGACCCTGCTAGCGCACCAGATGCTTTTGTCGATTGACGCGGTAGTGCGAGCGCTAGTGCGGCGACTGGTCACGCGGCAGCGGTTGCTGGAATGGGAGACGGCGGCGGAAGCGGAGATGGGGCACCGGCGAACTCCTGTCGACCGCTATATCGACTGGATGCCGTTCCTGGCGGTTGGGCTGGGCCTGATCATCTGGCTTACGAAACCGCATTCCCTGTGGGCGGCGATGCCCGTGCTGGGGCTGTGGTTCTGCAGCCAGCCGTTTGCGCTGTGGCTGAATGGGAGCCCGATTGCCATCGAGGACGAGGTTTCAGGGCGAGACAAGTGGCTGCTGCGGAAATCGGCGCTGTACATCTGGCGCTACTTCCTGGAGTTTTCGACAGAAGAACACAACTGGCTGATTCCGGACAATGTGCAGGATGAGCCGCGGAAGCCAGCGCCCACGGTGTCTCCGACGAACATCGGATTGTTATTGAATGCGCGACAGGTCGCGACTGAGTTTGGGTATTTCACGGTTCCGGAGATGCTGGACCTGACCCAGAAGACGCTGGACACCTTGATGCGCATGCCCAAGCATCGCGGGCACCTGCTGAACTGGTACAAGACGCACAGCCTCGAAGTGGCGCCGCCATATTTCATTTCATCGGTGGATAACGGAAACCTGGTGGCTTCGCTGTGGACGCTGCGCCAGGGCTTGATGGAGCGCTGCCAGCAACCCCTGCTTCCGAAAGCGCTCGGGGAGGGGTTGCTGGATCATCTCCGGCTGCTGAACGAGTTTGGTGTGTTTGGCAAGCGGGAGTTGAAGCGGTACGAGGAAGAGTTGTGCGGGGATGACTGGCTCAACGCGATTGAAACTTTCCCGGACGAATTGCTGGAGCCGAAGGAACCGGAACCGAAGGTTGAAGTCGATGCTGCGGACATCGAGTGGTTCCGCACGCAAGCGAAGGCACGCGTTCAGACTGTGCGCGAGGTGGTGAAGACCTATCTTCCGTGGAAGCTACCGGAGTACGCAGAGATCCGCAAAGGCCTGAAAGAGGGCATGAAGTTCAGCGATGAAGCGGTCAGGCTGGAACGGCTGCCGGATCTGATTGCGGCGTTGGAGTCGTTGCTGGAGCAATCCGGGGAATTGCATCGGAACGGGAACCGGTCGCAGGCCGAGCAACTGAAGTTGCTGTTCGCAGATGCGCGGGCGAATGCGCTGGCACTAATGCAGAGCCTCCAAAAGACGAGCGAGCAGGCGGAGCGACTGGCGAACGCGATGAACTTCTCGTTCCTGTTCGACGAAGAGCGCCTGCTGATGTCGATTGGGTATGACGCAGAGGCGAAGGAGATGGCTCCGTACTATTACGACTTGCTGGCAACCGAGCCCAGGACCGCCGTGTTCGTGGCGATTGCCAAAGGAGAGATCCCGCAGGATGCGTGGTTCCGCCTGGGGCGGCCATTCACCGAGGATCGCAATCCGGCGCTGCTGTCGTGGACGGGAACGATGTTCGAATACATGATGCCGGCGATCTGGATGCAGACATACCCCAACACGCTGCTGGATGGAGCGTTGAAAGCGGCAGTGCGGGAGCAGCAGGCGTATGCGGGGAGCAAGGGCGTTCCGTGGGGAATTTCGGAATCCGCATCGGCGAAGCGTAATCCCGTGGGCGACTATCACTACCAGGCGTTCGGGGTGCCGAAGCTGGCATTGAAGAGAGAAGATACGGAGCCGCTGATAATCGCGCCCTATGCCACGTTCCTGGCTTTGAGTGTGGATCGGAGTTCGGCACTTTCAAATTTGCGCAAGATGGAATCGATGGGATGGTTTGGAGCGTACGGATTCTTCGAGGCGGCCGATTATACGGCGGGCCGCAAGCGATTTGGTGCGCCACGATTTGAGTTGGTACGGGAGTGGATGGTGCATCACCAGGGCATGAGCTTCCTGTCGCTGGCGAACTTCCTATGCGATAAAGTTGTGCAGCGGTGGTTCCATGCCGATGCGCGGGTGCAGGCGACGGCGCTGCTGTTGCAGGAGAAGCCGGTGGCGGCCGTGGTTTAAGTTCTCGGTCCTGCAGTCCTGAAAATTCCCACTTGCCAAATCTCCACTCAAGCGAAATTCCCCTCAGGTCAAAATCCCCACTCAAGCCCAAGGAGGCAGGTGGGCACCGTAAGACCTCGGTACTCCCTTCATTACTTCGCCTAGAGTTGTCGGTACTTCCCTTCGCTCGGAAGCGTCCGGATTATTGTTGGCCGGCTGGGGTAGTATCGACCGGCTTCAATTGCAACTTGGTTGCGATTTCTCTCTCTTTAGATTTTTTCGGCTCCAGACTTTTTAGATAGAAGACCAGATCCCAGGCCTCGTCGGGCTTGATGTTGTCGGCGAAAGAGGGCATGGGCGTGCCATCCAGCCCAGTCATAAAGATGCGATAAAGGTCGGCATCGGAAGAACCGCATTTGGGCGAGCCCTCGCTGAAGTTGAAGGGGGCAATCGGCCGTCCCAGGTCATCCTGCAAAGTTGCCGCGGAGGGACCATTGGCCTCGCCGGTAACGCCGTGACATTTCCAGCACTGCACTTTGGCGAAAATTTCGCGGCCATTCTTGATGCGCTCGGCGGTGACTTCTGGCTCGGGGGGAATTTGTATTGGTGTTCCCGGTTTCTCGCTGGCCCAGCGTGGCGAAAAATGCTTCACCCAAGCGACCAGATCTGCCTTCTGCTGCAAGGTGAATGTGTTCCAGGAAGGCATGTTGGAGCGGTCAATCCCACGGGCAATGGTGTCAGAGAGATCTTGGTCAGTAGGTAAGGTCCCCGTAGGAGTGGAGCGGCATTTAAAGATGCCCAGCTGGAAGTCGCGCGGCTTGGGATCTATCCAGGGGAAGTTCTCTCCCATTCCGTCGCCCCTTTCGCCGTGACAGCCGGCACAATAACGGCGGTAATCGTATTGAGCATTTTTGGCATGGCCTGTCACATTGCCAATGTGGCTCTCCATGCCGATGCGAGCGGCGAAGTCGGCGTGCGTTTGTTGCGCCGCGGCAGCCAATGGAAATGCCAGGATCAGTAATCCTAGACGACGAACGGATATGTGCAGTGTTGATCGCATGCCATCCTCTTAGAAGTCGAAGTCAAATCCCAGCATCAGGCTGTTACTGCTCAAGTCAGTTGCCGTCACAGGAGAAGTGCCGCGCTGGCGAATCCACGAGTACTCATTGTGGAAGGCGAATCCGGCACGACTGGTCATAAACGGGTTGTAGCGATATCCCACGACATAGTTGTCGATGTCGCCGAGGTTGGAGGGATTGGTGGCAAATGCCTGCTCCGACATACGGATCCATTCGGAACGCTGAAAGATCGTGAGCTGCGGGCTGTAGACGTAGTGGGTTTCGACAAAGGCGCCGTTCCAGGTGGGATTGCGGGCTCCCGCGGGGAGAACGCCAGTCGTATTGTTCTGCGAAGCAGGATCGCAAGTGCCAGTGATAATGTCGCCGTAGCAGGCACCGAACCAGGCACTGTCGGAGCCGTGCTGGGTGAAGACCTGGAAATCAAGGTGCTGGCCCAGGTAGAAGAGCCCCTCAAATCCCACCCGGCTGAAAGTTTTGTTTCCGATGCCGGAGCCTGGGATCGGGACGCCTCCGCTGGTAAGGTAAGTGGTGGGAGCCACACCGTACATGGCGTATCCGCCGATGCGCTGCACTCCGAGCTTGCCTGCGCTGAATGCCTGACTGCCGGCAAAGAAGGCGGAGTAGGAATTCTGTCCGTAGGGCAGGTCGACGTTGCCATCGGTGGAACTGAATACGGCTGCCGATAAGCGGGTGCGGTCATTGTCGGAGTGCCCCATCCATTCGACGCCGAGTTGGTTGTCGCCGACCTGGCCGAAGATATTGCCATCTCCGACGGGGATGAAATGGAAGAGTTGGTAGTCGCCGCCGCTGCCCGAAAGAGTCAGAGTGCGCTTCTCCGAAATAAAACTATCGAGTTCAAACTTGCCGACTTTAACGTTCAGCCACGGGCTGTGGAAGAGGTTGTCGAAGCGCACATTGACCGCTTCGAAGTGGAATTCCCCTGTCTCTTCGGAGGAAGGTACAAGCTGGAAGGAGAAGTTCTTTTCCAGTGTGCCCATGGTCAATATGTCGAGTCCACCCAAGTTGAAGCCTGTGGTGGTGATCTTTTGCTCTCCGGTGGGCGCACTATCGACGGCGACTTTATTGACGCTCTCGCGGCTCCAGAACGGCGTCATGCGCAGCGTGATGGGCCAATAAGAAGCGTTCTGCCAGATGGGAGCGTCGCGATCGTTCATTAATTGATAGCCATTGTCTTTGAATTTCTGGCCGAAGTAGTTCAGCATGGGCCAGGATTCATGGCAGGCGGAACAACGCAACCCATATTTCCGGGCAAATGCCGGCAGAGCGTGCGCGCTGGGAGTGGTGCCCATTCCCAGCATTGAAAGGAGGATGGCGATAAGGATTCGAGATTCCCGCAAACGGAATTTCGCGTTCAACTGTGCAAGCAAGGTCGACTTGAGTGGGGATTGCCCTGTCCTGTGGTTCTGCATGCTTCCGGTCTCCTAGTTGCAACGCGTTTGGAGGCTGTGAACGTGAGAATTCGTCAACTTGCGGCGATTCTCGGGGGATGGAGTTTTTACGCGGGCAACGTGTCAGCGTCTTGAACTGACACCTGGGGTGACCGCGTGCCGAACATAGCAGCCGAGAGACGAGAGTATTTGCAGTGCGACAAGGTATTTGTCAACACAGTGTAAAATCGCGGCGCAAATCGACCCGGAGTGATTCCCCCCCCAATTTTTCACAAAGGGATGCAAATGCGCTGTAAGGCATTGCCCTCCTTAAGGATTAAAGGTTTCGCGATGTGTTAGATTGGAGAAAAGTGGGCGCGTAGCTCAGTTGGTAGAGCAATGCCCTTTTAAGGCATGGGTCGCAGGTT
>Ga0207695_10010063_pt1 | contig 11612 bp, 11 predicted proteins | sample KBSC54metaG_FD_184354 | JGI IMG/M metagenome (GOLD analysis project Ga0207695, IMG submission 184354) | Corn rhizosphere microbial communities from Kellogg Biological Station, Michigan, USA - KBS C5-4 metaG (SPAdes) (version 2) | ecosystem: Host-associated > Plants > Roots > Rhizosphere > Soil... | reverse complement strand
TTGGGGCAAGGTGAAATCGCGAATGGCGTAACCGCCGATTAGGCGATTTGGCTGCAGCACAAAAATGGCCGCTGCCAGTATCGCAGGCACGAGCAGAAACACGCTGTAGAAGATTGCAAGCGCGCGCTTGGCTGCGGGTGGCTGGTGTTCGTCGCGGGTTTGCTGAAGATAGGCTAGCTCGAAGACGAGGCACAAGGCTGGCGCGATGGCCGCATTTTCCTTACCCAGGAGGCCGCAGACCAGCAGTAGCGGAAACAGCACGAACAGTCCACAGGCAGCGCGGCGGGTTTGTCCTAGTTCCAGCGCCGTGCGTGCCGCAAGGTAGGCCCACAGCGCCGCTAGTGTGAACAAGGTGCTGATTTGCGCCATTCGCTGTACGGCATACAGCACTGTGCTGACGTTGACCGGGTGCAACAACCACACGGCTGCAAGCAGCGCTGCCGCAAAATCTGCATGCTCGCGCAGATGTGTATCGTGTGCCAGGGCGCGGCGCAACATCCGCCAGCCGACAAAACCGCACAGCAGATGCGCGAGGAGGTTGCCGAGCTTGAACGCGAACGGGTCGTAACCGCCGACCCAGGCGCTGAACATCAGCGTGGCCATCGATAACGAGCGTCCGAACGTTCCGGACGCGTTGCCTAGCAAGGCATGCTGCCACGTGTTGTCGCCGCGCAGCCAGTCGAGGATGGGGTTGAGGTTGTTCGCGTCGTCCAGCACGAACGGGCCATGCAGGCCGATCCAATACGCGAGCATCGTACACAGCAATGCACCGGCGAACACCCATCTTGCGCTCTGCAACGAGTCTCTCCCGGAAACCATCATGTAATCCGTGTTGCCGCCCAGCATGTCTATCGGCCAACACACGCGCGAAGCCGGAAAAAAGAAACCCCGCTGGCGCGGGGTTTCGGTGGATCGGCAAAGCCTGAGTTCCGCCAAAGATCAGCGGCAGGTCGCAGGAAGGTATTTTGGGGAGCCGGTGCCTGTGCAAATCCACGTCGTACCCACTGAGGCGGTGGCGGCGAGGGTTGGCGTGAACTTCAGAGCGACACTCGCGGCCGCAGCGGTTCCGGTGACGGTGATGACGCCCGCGTTGCAAGCAGTCGTTGCAACATTGGTGTCGGTGACGCTACCGACAGAAACGCCATTGCATGCGGAGCCATTGATTACGTTAAAGGTCGCAATGTTTTCCGCGACGCCGGTCTTCATGCCGTCACCGATCACGGCGAGACCGGAAACGCGGGAGCGGATGACATAGTCCTGGTACGCCGGCAGCGCGATGGCGGCCAGAATGGCGATGATCGCAACGACGATCATCAATTCGATAAGGGTGAAGCCTTTCTGCATCTTTTTCATGGGAGTTCCTCATTTCATGGCTCATGGGCTCGCATTCGATCGGGCTCGGTAAGGCCGCCCTGAACCTTGGCCCCCGGCCAAGTTCGATCGAATGCGCGGGATTTATTCAGCAAGCGTTGTGCCAAGCGACCGATGTCACGATCCAACTTTTGGGAATAACAAACAGTTAGCGGTTTCTTTGGATAACGTGTTCGAAACCGCCAATAGCGTCAACGAATCCTGAAAATGAGACGAAATTCACAATGTGACGTATTGCGTCACAAACTGTCGTGGAAGGGCGGGCGATTAGGGTCACCTGTATTTTTGCAAGCGACCGGAACGGGAACCGGGACACATTCCCCGGGCTGCCTTTCGGGCGACAGGAACAAAGACGTGGCTGCCGTCGGCGGGTGCATGAAGCGTATGGAATGACGCCGTTTTCACCACGGATCGATCGAGACGGCGTCGAGCGGCTGCCTGCTCGTCGTGGACAGGATCATCGTGTAGGTGTCGGTGCGGCCGATCAGCGGCAGATAGACGAGCTGGTCGATCGAGGACGGGCTACTTGCGAGGTAGCGATCGATGACCGCCTTGTCGGCCGGCGATTTTGCGGCCAGCTCGGCGAGCGGCTTGGCCTTGGCCAGCATCGTCTCGGCGACCTCGGCATAAGGCACGTAGTACCTGGGAAATTTCTCCAGGTCCTTGCCGGCGATGCCGGAAAAGGTCAGATCGTTTTTTTCCTTGATGTCGGTAGGTAGCATGGCGCCGACCAGGCGCGGACCGGTCCAGGAACGCGTGGAGAATTCCGGTTGCCTGGCTCGGTCAAGGTCGGCATCTTCGAGATCGTTAGAATAGACGGGGATAAAGCGATCGAGGCGCGCGACGATGAATACCGGCCGCGCCAGCGCTATTACCGATAGCCCATAGAGGAACGCCACAGTCTGTAGTACGGCAATGCAGGCGAGATCGAAGCCCAACCCTTTCTTGCCGGCTTTGTAGACTACAAGCGTCAGCAGCGGGCCGAGAACGATATCCACGCCCATGATTAAAAGCATGAGGTTGCTACCGCCAGCGACCTGAAAATACGGGTGCGGATACCAGACGAAGTAGATCAGACAGCCGACGAGGGTGGCGATGACCAGGCTGATGCCGAGATGGATGCCGGAGGCTTGGAAACGGTTCATGGGTGCGACGCTGGCATGGGCGAATTCCGCGCAGGATAACCGTATCGCGGATGTCCGAAAACAGGCTGCGGGTTTGCGCATGTGGCGCGTCGGTACGACGGCAGGCACGACAAGGCGACACGAATCGACGTGCGCGTGGAGCCTGCGGTGGCACGGTTTTCACTCTTTGCGCCGCTGCTGTGACACGCGCAGACGCATCCGCGACATCCTGTCGCGCTGGGCTTGGCCGGCCATGACGCGGTAGACTTCAATTCGGAAATCGGGGCGGCTTCGGCTTCCCTGTGCGGTCTTTCTTTCCCTCTCGAGGAGTTTCGTCCATGTCTGTGAAAGTCGCCATCAATGGCTATGGCCGCATCGGCCGCAATGTGTTGCGCGCGCTGTACGAGTCGGGCCGCACGAACGAGATCCAGATCGTCGCGGTCAATGATCTCGGCGATGCCGAGACCAACGCGCATTTGACCCAGTACGACACGGCGCATGGGCGTTTCTCGCATGAGGTCAGCGTCGACGGCAACGACCTTCTGATCAAGGAAACCGGTGGCAAGGTTGATCGCATCCGCGTTTGCGCAGAGCGCGACCCGTCCAAGCTGCCGTGGAAGGATCTCGGTGTCGACGTGACGCTCGAATGCACGGGCCTGTTCACCTCGAAGGCCAAGGCCTCGGCGCATATCGCTGCGGGCGCGAAGAAGGTGATCATCTCGGCGCCTGGCGAGAAGGATGTGGACGGCACCTTCGTCTACGGCGTCAACCACGACAAGATCATGGCCACGGACCAGGTCATCTCGAACGCCTCGTGCACGACGAACTGCCTCGCGCCGCTGGCCTGGGCGATCAACGAGAAGATCGGCATGGTCCACGGCCTGATGACGACGATCCACTCGTACACGAACGATCAGGTGCTGACCGACGTGTTCCACAAGGACCTGCGCCGCGCGCGTTCGGCGACGATGAGCCAGATTCCAACCAAGACCGGCGCCGCCGCCGCGGTCGGCCTCGTGCTGCCGGAATTGAATGGCAAGCTCGACGGCTTCGCGATGCGTGTGCCGACGATCAACGTCTCGGTCGTCGACCTCGTCTTCGTCGCCAAGCGCGCGACGAGCAAGGACGAGATCGATGCAGTCGTCAAGGAAGCAAGCGAAGGCCGCTTGAAGGGTATCCTCGGCATCAACCGCAAGCCGCTCGTTTCGGTCGACTTCAACCACAACCCGCTGTCGTCGATCTACGACGAGACGCAGACGCGCGTGATCGACGGCACGCTGGTCAAGGTGCTGTCGTGGTACGACAACGAGTGGGGTTTCTCGAACCGCATGCTCGACATGACGCTGGCGCTGGCGAACGCGAAGTAACGGCGGGATACAGTTGTCTTCCCTTCTCCCCTTGGGAGAAGCCGTGAGAGCCCAAGCGCCGGATGAGGGAACGAGTTGCAAGCAAGGATAGTCGTTCCATGCGTGCGATGCTCTTCCCTCATCCGCCCTTCGGGCACCTTCCCCCGGAGGGAGAAGGGAAGCATGCGGCGATTCACGAATCTGAATCGCCGTCCGCATATGCCTTCTTCGTGTCCCAGCCTGCTGCTAGGCTCGGAACACCTCGAAGAAGGAGTTTCCCATGCGCATCACCACGAAGATGGCCGTGCTCGGCGCGGCAGCCCTGCTTTGGTCCGGCGCGGCGAGCGCGCGCGAGATCACTTGCGAGATGAATTTCGATCTGTCCGGCTGGTCGGCGTTCTACAAGACCGCCTCCGGCCACGGCATGATCACCTGCAGCAACGGCGCGAAGATGAAGGTCGACATCCGCACCAAGGGCGGCGGCATCACCTTCGGCAAGTCGGAAATCAAGAACGGCTACGGCAAGTTCTCGCACCTGTATGACATCGAAGACGTACTCGGCAGCTACGCCACGGCCGGTGCGCATGCCGGTGCGGTCGATTCGGCCGAGGCGCAGGCGATGACGAAAGGCCCGGTCTCGCTCGCCATTTCCGGCAAGGGCAAGGGCTGGGATCTGGGCTTCGCCTTCGGCAAGTTCACGATCCTGCGGCCGGGTGCGGACCCGGATGCGGACGAGGACGAAAGAGAGGATGCCTCAAAGCCGCAACAAGCCGAAACGCATCCGCTGGGGAACCCCTAGCGCACGGGTTCACTGCGCGTCCTTTTCCGATTGAATTGTTTCCAACAACGCGATCTGCAGGCGCGAATGCAGCTTGACCAGCGTGCGCCAGAGCAGGACGAGGACGAGTGCGCCGCCGAGCAGCACGGCGACGAGCAGTTCGGCCGGGGGCAGGATCGATGACGACAAGGCACTGACGAGCAGCAGCATGGCTGCTGTCGTCACCAGCGGCAATACTTCAGCGACGATGCGTCGCGCCGCCTGACTGCGTCGCCCGCTGCCGCGCACGCTGACTTCGGCGAGCATCATCGCCAGTGCCTTGAGTTTGCGGTAGGCGGCGATCAGGAACGGCAGCGAGACGAGCAAAGCCGCGCCCCAGATCAACGTGTGTTCGATCGCGCGGCTCGCGATCCACGCCGACAGGTCGAGCGCGCGTGACGAGGCGAGATAGGCGCCGCCACCGAAGATCGCCGCGACGAGGCAGAAATTGACGAAGGCTTGCAGCAGGATGCGTCTCACCATCGCTGCGATCACGGCGCGGTCGCCGTCGAAGCGCAAGCCCTGCAGCCATTCGGTATACATGTGCAGGATGCGGCGGAATCCGCCCGGCGCCGCCTGCACGAGTCGGTGCGCGAGCGGGTCGGCCCAGCGGATCAGGTATGGCGTCAGCAGCGTGGTCAGCGCCGACACCGCGACCGCGACCGGATAGAGAAAATCGCTGGTCACTTTCAGCGTCGCGCCGAGCGTGGCGATGATGAACGAGAACTCGCCGATCTGCGCGAGGCTCATGCCGATGCGCATCGAGTCGCGCCCGCTCTGGCCGGCAGCAAATGCACCGAACGTGCGCGCAAGGGTCTTGCCGAGCACGATCGCGAGCGTGATGACCGCGATCGGCCAGGCGTAGTCGACGAGCACATGCGGATCGAGCAGCAGGCCGATAGTGACGAAGAACACCGCCGAGAACATGTCGCGGATCGGTTCGATCAAGTGCTCGATGCGGCGCAGCGACTTGGTTTCGGCGATGATGACGCCGATCGTGAACGCGCCTAGCGCGACCGAATAGCCGAGCTTGATCACGACGAGACAGAAGCCGAACAGCAGGCCGAGCACGCTGACCAGCAGCATCTCGTTGCGGTTGATGCGTGCGATGAAGTCGAGCAGGCGCGGCACGGTGAGAATGCCGACGACGAGCGAGGCGACGAGGAACACGGTCAGCTTGCCGAACGTGGACAGCACTTCGCCGGCCTCGACGCTGCCGGTCTTGGCGACGCTCGACAGCAGCGCGACCATGCAGATCGCGAGTACGTCCTCGATGATGAGGATGCCGAACACGGTCTGGGCGAACTTCTCGCGGCGCAGGCCGAGTTCGTCGAGCGCCTTGATCGTGATCGTGGTCGAGTAGATCGACAGCATCGTGCCGAGGAACAGCGCGTCCATGTTGCGCCAGCCGAAGGCGAGGCCGATCTCGTAGCCGAGCCAGATCATCGTGACAATGCCGACCAGCGCGGCGATCAGCGCGGTCGCGCCGACCTGGCGCAGGCGCTTGAGCGAGAATTCGAGGCCGAGCGAGAACAGCAGGAAGACGACGCCGAGCTCGCCGAGCGTGCGCGTGGATTCCTCGTCGGTGATCAACGCATACGGCGGCGTGTGCGGACCGATCAGCACGCCGGCGACGATGTAGCCGAGCACGACCGGCTGGCGCAAAAGATGAAACACGACCGTCACCACGCCGGCAGTCAGCATGATGATGGCGAGGTCGTGGATGAAGGCGATCGTGTGCATGCGCTTGTGCGTCGGCTCTGACCGCATCTTCGCGGATCGCGCGACGGCGGGCAATGCGCGGCGTCGCACGATCAGGGCCGGGTCGTCGCACTCGTGCTTGCGTTGAGCTCGATAGGCTTGAACTTGGTCCAGGCGAGCACACCGAAGTAGAGGGTGCCGAAGGCGAGCACGGTCCACGGCTTCTCGATCCACAGGCCGCTGCCTGGCAGGTGCATGGCCGAGACGACTTCCGCTGTGATGCCGAGTCGAGGAAACGGTATCAGTACCGTTGCAAATGTGCCGGCAAGGTAGGTCATGCCCGAGACGACCCAGCCGCCGAGCATGCGTTGCATCTTTGCCTCCGCCTGCGCGCGCGAGGTGAACAACTGCAGGAAACGGCTGACGAACAGCCAAAGGAAGCCCCAGATCGGCCAGGTGCTGTCGAATGCGAGCGAGAATCCGAGCACGAACATCAGGTAGAAGGCCGTCAGCCCGGCGAGGGACAGCGCGCGCTTGGTGCGCGAGACGTTCTCCGCGCCGAGTGTCACCGCGGTGAAAGCGCCCGAGTGCATGACAATGAACTCGATCAGCATCAGCAACAGCAGATCGCGCACGCGGTCGTAGCCGATCAGACCTGGCGCGATCCAGGCGCAGAGGAAGGTGGCGCTGGTGATGGTGTCGGGCAGCGCGTTGAGCGCGCACACGAACCGACTTTCGACGTCTTCGGCCTGCATGTCGCTTCCCCGTGCGGCTGCAATGGACCGATTTTCGCACAGGTCGCGCCAGCTGCGACATGTCGCCACAGGCAAGCCACGCCGCGGAGGTTAGAATGCAGGCCTTCATTCCCGTTCGCGCCCATCAGATCAGGAGTTGCGCATGACCATCGTCCGCATGACCTCGCTCGACCTCAAAGGCAAGCGCGTGCTGATCCGCGAGGATCTCAACGTGCCGATCAAGGACGGCAAGGTGGCTGCAAGCCAGCGCCTCGAGGCCGCGCTGCCGACGATCAAGCTTGCGCGCGACGCGGGTGCGCGCGTGATGGTCATGTCGCATCTCGGCCGGCCCAAGGAAGGACATTTCAGCGAGCACGAATCGCTCGCGCCGGTCGCGGCGTGGCTCGGCAATGCACTAGGCAAGCCGGTGCGCCTGCTGCGTGACTACTTGAATGGCGAGACGATCGATGTCGAGCCGTGCGAAGTCGTGCTGCTCGAAAACTGCCGCTTCAACGTCGGCGAGGAAAAGGACGATGCAACGCTGGCCGAGCGCTATGCGATGCTCTGCGAAATCTTCGTCATGGACGCGTTCGGCACCGCGCATCGCGCGCAGGCCTCCACGCACGGGGTGATCCGCCGCGCGCACATCGCCTGCGGCGGGCCGCTGCTGATGGCCGAACTCGACGCGCTCGGCAAGGCGCTCGAACATCCGAAGCGCCCGCTGCTCGCGATCGTCGCCGGCTCGAAGGTGTCGACCAAGCTCGAACTGCTGCAGAGCCTGATCAGCAAGGTCGATCAGCTTATCGTCGGCGGCGGTATCGCCAACACGTTCATCGCGGCGGCGGGGCATTCCGTCGGCAAGTCGCTGTACGAGGCCGACCTGATTCCAGTCGCGCAGAAGATCATCGCCGATGCGAAGGCGCGCGGCGCCGACGTGCCGATCCCGGAAGATGTCGTCGTTGCGCTCGAGTTGAAGGCCGACGCACCGGCGACGGTGAAGAAGGTTGCCGAAGTCGCGCCCGGCGACATGATCCTCGATATCGGCCCCGCGACCGCGCTGCGCTACGCCGCGTTGGTCGAGAAGGCCGGCAGCGTAGTGTGGAACGGCCCGGTCGGCGTGTTTGAGTTTGATGCGTTCGGCAAGGGCACCGAGACGATTGCGCATGCGATCTTCCGCTCGAACGCGTTCTCGATCGCCGGCGGAGGCGACACGCTCGCCGCGGTCGAGAAGTACGACGTGGCGGACGGCATTTCCTATATCTCCACCGGTGGTGGCGCCTTCCTCGAGTTTCTCGAAGGCAAGGAACTGCCGGCCGTGGCGGCGTTGAAAGCGCGCGCGTGACCCTGCCCAGCGCAGAAACCAAGCTCGCGCTGTTCGATCTCGACGGCACGCTGATCGATTCTGAGGTCGGCATCGTCGCTTCGATCGAGTACGCATTGGCCAAACTCGGGGCTGCAGTTCCGCCACGTGAGGAACTGCGCAAGTGGATCGGCCCACCGTTGCGTGCGACGTTTCCGCTTGTGCTCGGCAACGATGCGGAAACGATCGAACGCGCGGTCGTTCTGTATCGCGAACGCTTCACCGAGATCGGCTGGCGCGAATACATCGTCTACCCGGGCATCGTCGACGCGATCGAGGCATTGGTGCGCAACGGCGTCAAGCTCGCGGTAGTCACCTCGAAGGTCGATCTCTATGCCGGGAAGATCGTCGCCAGCCTGCCGTTCGGCGCGCATTTCGCGAGCGTCTACGCAGCTGCTGCGGGGAGTGCGCACAGCGAGAAGGCGACATTGATTGCGCGTGCGCTCGATGACTTCGCCATCGACGCGAGCGACACGGTCATGGTCGGCGATCGTCATTTCGATATCGAAGGTGCGCTGACCAACCGCGTGCATGCGATTGGTGTGACCTGGGGTTTCGGCGATCGAGCGGAGCTTGCCGCTGCAGGCGCGCACGCGATCGCCGAATCACCGCAGGAACTTGCCACGTTGCTGGCGCGTCGCGCGCGCGAAAATGCGATTCCGTGCTGAGTGCAAGAATCCCGTAACGCAGGATTTGCGATGATGTCGGTCGAACCTGCAACGAGATCTCGTCGTGACTTCAACCTCGCCCATCGTCATCGGCTGGCGCGAATGGCTGGCATTGCCTGAACTGGACATTCCTGCGATCAAGGCCAAGATCGACACCGGCGCGCGCACCTCCTCGCTGCACGTCGATACGCTCGTCGTGGATGAGCGCGACAGTGTGACTTGGCTGCATTTCAGCGTTTCGACGACCGGGCGCAGGCATGCGCCGCCTGTGCGATGCTCGGCGCCCGCGATAGCGCGCCGCACGGTGACCGACTCGGGCGGCCATGCGACCTTGCGCTGGTTCATCCGCACGCGCATTGAGCTCGGTGGAACCTGCTTCGAGACGGAAATCAACCTGACCAACCGCCGCAATATGTTGTTTCCGATGCTGCTCGGTCGCAGTGCGTTGGGCCAACGCTTCAGCATCGATCCGGCGGCCTCCTACTGCTGCGGCCGGTTGAAATCGAGGAAAATGGGAAACGCTGCTTGATCCAAAACCTGCCCCTGCATCCGGAATGGTCGTTCTTGTCTAGACCGAAAGCCCAATGAAAATTGCCATCCTGTCGCGCAACGCCAAGCTCTATTCGACGGTCAGCTTGATCAAAGCGGCGCGCAAGCGCGGCCATCGCGTGCGCGTGCTCGACCCGTTGCGCTGCTACATGCGCATCGAGCCGGGCAAGTTCCTGATGCGCTACAAGAGCCGCCCGCTCAACGGCATCGACGCGGTGATCCCACGCATCGGCAATTCAATCACGTTCTACGGCACCGCCGTGCTGCGCCAGTTCGAGATGATGGGTGTGTACACGCCGAACTCGTCCGACGCGGTGCTGCGCGCGCGCGACAAGTTGCGTTCCATGCAATTGCTCGCGCGCGAGAGCATCGGTCTGCCGGCGACCGTGTTCGGCGACAACCCGGACGACACTGCCGACCTGCTCGCCCTGCTCGGCGATGCGCCGCACGTGATCAAGCTCAACGAGGGTGCGCAGGGGCAGGGCGTGCTGCTCGCCGAGAAGCGCAGCGCATCGCAAGGCATGATCGAAGCGTTCCGTGGCCTCTACGCGAACTTCCTCGTGCAGGAATACATCAAGGAAGCCAAGGGCGCGGACATCCGCTGCTTCGTCGTCGGCGGCAAGGTCGTCGCCGCGATGCAGCGCCAGGCGCGCGAGGGCGAGTTCCGCTCGAACCTCCACCGCGGCGGCATTGCCACCGTGGCCGATCTCGATGCCGCGGAAATCGACACCGCGGTGCGCGCCGCGCGCGTGATGGGGCTCAACATCGCCGGCGTCGACCTGCTGCGCTCGAAGCGCGGACCGCTCGTGCTCGAGGTCAATTCCTCACCCGGACTTGAAGGCATCGAAGGCACGACCGGCGTCGATATCGCCGGCGAAATCATCGAATATCTCGAGCGGCGCGTGCGCCAGCGCGCGGCACGCAAGCGCTGAACCGAAATTGTTGTTGCGCGGCATCGCGGAACTTACGAAACGTTTCGTTGACATCGCCGCAGTTGCAGAACTACGATATTTTACGTAGTTCTTCCGCAGCCCAGAACCTGGAGTCCAAAATGAAGGCCTTCGTTTGTCATCTGGCCCTGCTCGTATCGATGCAGGCGTTTGGCTTGGGACCGGTCGTCGCCGCAGACAAGGTCATCGAAAAGCCGGTTGCGGCCGATACACCCGAAAAGTTCGCGCAAGTCTCCACGGAGATCCGCAAGGAAATGGGGCCTGAAGGGCGCTATGAATTCATCCGCGCCGACGACAAGGCCAAGGCAAACGCCGATCTCGACGCGATCGCTGCGATGCTGCAGAGGTCCGGTTCGGTCTCGGCGATGGCGCAGGGTGACCAGGTGAAACTGTTCAACACACAAGAACATCTCAACGGCATCCTGACCCACAATGATCGCAACCGTCTGGTCTGCGAACGGCAGAAACCGATCGGATCGAATATTCCGCAGAACTCGTGCAAGACAGTTGCGGAAATCGAGAAGATGCGTCGTGATTCGCAGAAATACCTTCTCGATCATGGGCGGGATGCAAATTCCAACAGCGCCGCCATCAACAGGGTGGGCGGAGACAACGCGCCGGGGCGGCACTGATTCGTCGGGCCCGCGTCTAGATGCTTGCGCTCGTGCAATTGCCGCAGGACTGGCAAGCCCTCCGATCCATGCAGTAGCGGCCATGGCTGCGCCGTGCCGAGGGCTACGAAGCCCTTCGTTGACATCGTGGCGGAAATCGAACTACGATGGACTACGTAGTTAGTCCATCCATCAACAATCGGGGGTTTATCGTGAAGTCGTTTTTCCGTCATCTGGTCCTGCTCGCATCGATGCAGGCGTTTGGCTTGGGCATGGCTGTCGCCGCGGACAAGGTCGTCGAAAAGCCGGTCGCGGCCGATACGCCGGAGAAGTTCGCGGAAGTTGCCGCGCAGATTCGCAAGGAAATGGGGCCCGATGGCC
>Ga0207695_10010061_pt1 | contig 11615 bp, 8 predicted proteins | sample KBSC54metaG_FD_184354 | JGI IMG/M metagenome (GOLD analysis project Ga0207695, IMG submission 184354) | Corn rhizosphere microbial communities from Kellogg Biological Station, Michigan, USA - KBS C5-4 metaG (SPAdes) (version 2) | ecosystem: Host-associated > Plants > Roots > Rhizosphere > Soil... | reverse complement strand
CGTTTTCGCCGGCGACGGGAGCGGCAAGCGTAGCGAGGCCGGGAACGAACTTGGCGAAGACGAGCATCAGGCTGCGATTGCGGGAGAAGGAGTCCTGCGTGCGGCGGACGCAGATGGTGGGCTCCATTGAAAGCTTGCAGAGGATGCGGAGGACGTGGTGGCCATAGCGCCGGCCGATGATGAACCAGGTGGTGTCGGCAACGAGGCAGGCGGCGAAGCCCGCGATGAGCGCGGCGGTGAAGCTGAGCTGGTGGTCAGCGGAGAGGCCGCCGGCAGTGAGCAGGACCGGCGTTGCGGGAAGCGGGATGCCGAACTGCTCGACCAGAACCCATCCGAAGAGCAACAGATAGCCGTAGGTGAGGAGGATGTGTTCGGGCAGCGGCATGGCGGATTCCAGGGTGCGGGGATAGGTCGCCGGAGGGGTCGAGCGGGGAGACTCTCCGGAGACATTCAGTTTATCCGATGATCGGGAGTTGGATCGGTTGCGGGTTTCTGGCGAAGGACGTGGTGAAGGAGGTTACGAGGGAGTGGATGGAACCTCCGTCCGAAACAGAAAAGCCGCCCGTGGGCGGCTCGCGTTTGCTGAAAAACCCATCGCCTCTAGAGATCTTCCCTCAGGGGCTAAAGCCCGACTTTCTCTCTTTTAAGGCTACGGCCCGGCTCCGTGCACTTGTTACAAAACTTCGAAAGATAGAGTTCCAAACACGTGAGAAACCGGGGCTCAAGCCCGGTCTGATCCCTGGCTTTCATCAGGGGCCTGAAGGCCCCTGCTCCCTCCGTGTATGTCTCGGGGCCCTCAGTGAATGTCTCGGGCCAGAGCTGCGAGGTGCTGAAGGAAGACAGGAAAGCCGCCCCGAAGGGCGGCTTTCATGTCTGCTCCCGTTGCGGATTAGCGAGCGAGGGCGGAGCTTGGGGTTTCGAGGCCGGCGGTGGCCTGAACGTTTTTGTCGGCGAAGTAGTTGCGGTCCCAGAGATTGCGATAGAAGGCGCCGGTGAGTTCTGCCGCGCGGGGGCCGAAGGTAGGGCGGCCGCCTTCGAGGAAGAAGACGGTGACGAGATTCCCCATCGGCGTGGAGGAGTAGGAAGCAAACCAGCCGAAGCGGGTGCCCTTGTCGGAGCAGGTGCCGGTCTTGCCGAAGACGGGGAGTTCCTGGAAGTTGGCGCGGAGACGGCGAGCTGTGCCGTACTGCACTGCTCCGGCCATGCCGTTGAGCATGCTGGGCACGTCGTTGGCGATGTCGAGCGTGCGCTTTACCTTCGGCTCGAAGGCGAGAACTTCTTCGGGCGAGGTCGGGTGTTGGAGGTAGTAGAGGGTTCCGCCGTTGGCGATGGCAGCGACAAATGCGCCGAGCTGAAGCGGGGTCATGGAGACACCCTGGCCGAAGCTGCACATGCGGGCCACGCCGCCTTCAGACTGCGGGATCGGTTCGCTGGGGTAGACACCGAGTTGCTCGCCCTGGATGTTCCAGCCGGCGAGCTCGCCGAGACCAAACTGCGTGGCGTAGTGGTGAACGCGCTCAAAGCCGAGTTCGCGGCCGAGTTCTTCGAAGTAGAGGTTGTTGCTTTTCGCGAGCGCGTCGGTCATGTTCATGCGGAAGCCGGCGAGATGAACCGGCGTGTCGCGTGTGACGATGCCCTCGTGCAGTGCAGCGAGAGCGACGGAGAGCTTGATGGTGGAGCAGGGCTCGGCGCCGGGCGAGAGCGCAAGCTTTTGATTGACCATCGCGAGGATGCGTCCACTGGAGGGCTCGATCACGACGGCGGTGCCGTTCATGCCGTCGAGTGCGTCGATAGCGGCCTGGCGAACGATAGGGTCTTCACCTGCGGCGATGTCGCCGGCGAAGATGTCGCCCTTGGCGAAGGAGCTGGCGGTGAAGCGCTCGTAGAACCGATGACGCCGATGCGTGAGCGTGGCGTGATGAAATGCGGGGGTGGCGGAGTGAATGCGATGCGCAGAAGTGGAGGTGCGCACGGCTGCGTGCAGGCGCCGGCTGGAATGATGCAGAGTGTGGTGCTGCACATCAAGAGCAACGGCGGAGTCAACGCCCAGAGTCAGGGTGGTTGCTGCCAATCCCAAGGCAAAAACGCAAGACAGTCTCATTCCCTACAAGTCCCCTCAACGATGGAATGCGTGCGGTGCGTCTGCCATGAGGCGGCGCATTAATTTCAGAATGATCAACTTACTTATGCCACACGCGTTGGCCGCAGACTGTGAGCAGAGTCACCCAATGGAACGAGACGATGACCGCCACAATCGAGAAACGATCTAGGTGGATCGCGTTCGATTTTCCGGGGGAAATCAGAACAGCTATCTTTTTCAACTGATAGAAAAACCGGGAGCTTGTATGAACTATACAACTCCCGGTTTTGAAGACAAGCCCCTGTTTGTAGCAGGTGGAGCTAGAACTTCATGCGGCGCATAAAGGTGGGTACGTCGAGGTCGCGCTCTTCTTCCTGCGGGGCGGCAGGCAAAGGACTTACGCTCTGCTGCGGTGCATGATCCTCAGTGATGGAAGGGGTTCGGATGCTGTTACCAAAGTCTGAGGCATAGTCACGGGGCAACGGCGTAAAGGAAGGCTCGTCAGCGATTTCGGCGCGGCTGGAGCGGGTGGATGCGCCGACGAGTTCCGGCTCTGGCTCGTTATCATCGGCATCGTCTTCGCTCATGAAGCGCGGCGCAGGAGGTGCAGCCGGAACGGCGGGAGCTTTCTCGCGCATCCAGTTGTCTGACGGAATGACGGGAACGGAGAGGATCGGCATCTCTTCGACATCCAACATGCGGGCACGGCGCTCGGGCATCTGATCGCGGAAACCGGTGGCGATGACGGTGATTTTTACCTCGTCGCCCATGCGCTCGTCGAGGACGGCGCCGAAGATGATGTTGGCGTCCTCGTGCGCGGAGCTCTGGATGAGAGTCGAGGCCTCGTTCACTTCTGAGAGCTTGAGGTTGCTGGAGCCGGTGATGTTGATGAGGATGCCGCGGGCGCCATCGATCGCGCCGGCATCGAGGAGCGGCGAGGCCATGGCGGCCTGGGCGGCTTCAATGGCGCGGTTTGCGCCGGAGCGCACGGCCGTTCCCATGACGGCGTGGCCCATACCGGCCATCGTGGTCTTCACATCGGCGAAGTCGCGGTTGATGATGCCGGGGATGATGATGATGTCGGAGATACCCTGCACGCCTTGACGGAGAACGTCGTCGGCGATGCGGAAACTCTCAAAGAAGCCGGCGTCTTTGGCGACGGCAAGCAGCTTCTCGTTGGGGATGACGATCATGGTGTCGACGGACTCGAGGAGTTCGCGGAGGCCGCGCTCTGCCTGCTGCAGACGGCGCTTACCTTCGAAGGCAAACGGCCGCGTGATGACGGCGACGGTGAGGATGCCCATCTCGCTGGCGAGGGAGGCGATAACGGGAGCCGCTCCGGTGCCGGTACCTCCGCCGAGGCCGGCGGTGACAAAGACCATGTCCGCGCCTTCGAGGGCTTCGATGATTTTTTCGGAATCTTCAAGAGCGGCGCGGCGGCCTACGTCTGGATTTGCGCCTGCTCCGAGGCCGGCAGTGAGACGCACGCCGAGCTGGAGCTTTACGGGGGCGAGAGAGAGCTTGAGGGCCTGCACGTCCGTGTTGGCGGCGATGAACTCGACGCCCTCGAGGCCAGCCTGGATCATGCGGTTTACGGCGTTGCCGCCGCCGCCACCCACACCTATGACCTTGATCTTCGCTCCACGGGGACCCTCTTCGTGAAACTGGATGCGTATTTCGGAGTCGATTTTCTCGTGATCCATAGGTGCTGGTGCCTCCCCGTCCGTGATTGACATGATGCTAAGGCCTTCTCCAAGTTCGTCACGCTTTGCGTCTGCTGACATTTCCCATCCATTTCTCAAATTCGACCTCGACATGCGAAGGTCGTGACGAACATTCTGCTAAAAACTCGCCGCGAAGATGGCGCGCAGTTTGGCGCGCAGGCTGTTGTTTTCTGCCGCACGGGTCACACGAGTGCGATGTGCATACAGTAGCATTCCGATGGCAGTGGAAAAGCTGGGCGTAACTAGCTCGCCGGGCATGTTGGAGAGCCGCACGGGATTTCCGGTGCGCGCGGGAACTCGAAGCTGGCTTTCGGTGACGTCGAGCAGGCCGGGCAGCATGGCTCCGCCACCTGTAAGTACGCAGCCTGCGCCAAGTGCTTCCAGCACGCCGCCGCCGCGGAGACTTTCTTTTACAAAATACAAAAGCTCGCGAGCGCGGGGTTCGAGGATCTCCGCAAGCGTGCGTAATGCGAGACGTTGGGGGTCGGGATTGTTGATTTCGATCTCGGCTTCGATTGGAACGGCGGTGACGACGGCATGGCCGTACTGGCGCTTGAGCTCTTCTGCCTGCGCCGTGGGCATCTGGAGTCCGACGGCCAGATCGTTGGTGAAGTGATTGCCGCCGACAGGAACAGAGGCGGTGTGCGCTATGGCTCCTTCGTAGAAGACGACGAGATCGCTGGAGTGCGCACCGATGTCGAGAAGACAGACGCCGAGTTCGCGCTCATCCGCGGAGAGCGTTGACTCCGCCGCAGCGATGGACTCGAGAACAGCTTCAGAGACTTCGAGGCCGGCACGGTTGGCACAGGTGATGATGCTTTGCAGCGCGCTGCCGGAGCAGGTGGCGATGTGCAGATCGACTTCAAGACGGGCGCCGACCATGCCGACTGGATCGAAGATGCCGGGCTGATCGTCGAGGATGAACTGGCGCGGAAGGAGGTGGAGAATCTCGCGATCAGGCGGACGCTCGACGGCACGTGCGCGCTCTACGGCGGCACGAACATCTTCGCGGGTAATCTCGCGCATGCGGCTGCCTAGATCGAGTCCGCCATTGGTGTTGAGGCCGCGGACATGGGGACCGCCGATGCCGACGACGATCTGGTCGATGTTGGCGCGTGCGGCCCACTCTGCGGCTTCGTTAGCGGCTTTCACAGCTTTGGCTGCGGGGCTGAGGTCGGAGATGAGGCCCTTGCGCATGCCGGCCGACTCGACCAGGCCATGGCCGCGATAACGGAGTGCGCCTTCATTCACGTCTGCAGCGAGGACGCGCGTCCAGGCACTGCCTACGTCGAGCACTACGATCAGGTTGTCCTGTGTTTCGTTCATTTGAGTCAACCTGTCGTTGTGATGCGGTGCGGCTTCGTGGTGGTCTTCTTTGGCGTGGTGTGTTTGACTTGCTTCTTTGTGGCGAGCTTCGACTTTGCGGCTTTGGATTTCGTTAGCCTGGCTGCGCTCTTTGCAGGTGAATGAGCCTTTACAGCGGGCTTCGCGGCTGCGACATGTTTCGGCGTGACTGGCTTGGTCTGCGCGGGCCGCGGCGACTCAGATTTGATTTCAGTTTTGGCCGGGCTCGGCTTGGGCGACTCGTTTGCGCTGGACGACTCCTCCAGCCTGGCCATCTGTTCCGGCGAGGCGTGGCCGGGCGAGGAGTGCGCGCCATCGGTCATCTGCAGCACGACCTGCTGATCGTAGCGGAGATCGACTTCGGCAAGCTTGGGATATTGCTGGCGCCACTCGGCGATGTGGGCCTTGTAGCGCTGAAAGCGCTCGAGAAAATGATCTTCGCCAAAGTGCGCGAGGATGTCAGTTCCCTGCTCCGGCATGAGAACGCGCGCATCTTCGGGATCGTGGAGATCAATTTCAGAAACCTGATCAGAGAGGTGCTGGCCGTTGGAGTCTAGCTCGCTGACGAGGCGCTGGTAGACTTCCATGCGCGCGCGGCGGCCGCTGATGGGGTCGCGCGGATCGATTCCTGTAACCACCGGGAATGAGTAGTGGTGCTGCGACATCAACGAAGGCGGCTCGGCGAGAAGGACTCCGTTAGCGTCGATGAGCTCGACCTGAGAGCCCTGGCGGACGAAGGCGATTGGCTTGCGCTCGATCACGGTGATGCGGATCTGGTCCGGCAGCAGACGCTCGACGGTGGCGTGCTCAATCCAGGGAATCTGCTCAAGCTGCTTGCGGCGCTCTTTGATGGGCACGAAGAAGATGTTGCGGCCGATGTCTTCGCCGAAGACGGGAAGCATGTCGGCACGGCTGACCTGGGCGAGGCCGGCGGCTTGGATATTGGTGGTTCCGGCGATGCGGAAGCGCGCGTCGTGCTCGAGGAAGTTGGTGAGCGCATAGGCGCAGACGGTACCTACGGAGAAGACGGCGATAGCGGCGGAGGCGAGAAGAATGCGGCCGAGCCGCGTTGCCGGACGCCACCAGGGACGCTTGACTTCTTCGCCGAAGCGGCGCGGACGCGAGCGTACGGGACCAGAGTCGTCGTCATCGTCGAGGTCCATGTTAGGGGGCATGCCGGGCAGTCCGCGTTTGGCGATGGGGACACTTGCCTGGGCTCGTCGGAAGCGCGGTTCCGCGGGCACTTCGTCCTCCCACACCATGGGCCGGGTTTTATTTTCGCGTTGTGCCACGCCGTCAGTCGAAGATCGGGAGAGTCGCCAAGGTCAACTATAGACCGCGAAAGACCAGCTTTTTTCCGCACTGAAAGGAAGGGGAACCCGTCACGTTACGGCCTTGTTAAGCGGTTTGGAATAAGCTACGGAGATGAGCCGCCTTCGCCACTTCCCCGCTTTCGTTCTGTTGTTGGCAAGCGCTCTTTCTGGGTTGGGGCAGAAAACGCCGTACAGATATATGCGGGCTGGAGAGCCGGCGAATCTGACGGTGCGGCCGCGTGCGGGTTTCGCCCTGATGGGCGGCGGCACGGATCTGGATGAGGCGTTCCAGTTTCTGTGCGAGCGGGCAAACGGCGGCGACATGGTAGTGCTGCGCGCGCGGGGCGATGACGAGTACAACGGCTATCTGCGCGGGATTTGCAGACTGAATTCGGTTGCTACGCTGATCGTTCCGAATCGCGAGGCGGCGAAAGATCCATTTGTTGCCGAGACGATCGGCCATGCGGCGGCGATTTTCATCGCCGGCGGCGATCAAGCGAACTACATCAACTTCTGGATGAACACTCCGGTGCAAAGCGCGCTAAACGAGGCGATACGACGCGGAGTGCCGATTGGAGGAACAAGCGCGGGGCTCGCAGTGATGGGCGAGTACGCGTATTCCGCGCAGGGGGACAAGGCGGATGATCCGAATCTGGATGGCAAGACGGCGTTGGCTGATCCGTTTGGCGCGCGGGTCAGCATGGCGCGGGGGTTTCTGGAGATTCCGATTCTGAAAGGGACCATCACGGATACGCACTTTGCGCGGCGGGACAGGATGGGGCGACTTCTGGTTTTTCTGGCGCGGCTAAATGAGAATCCAGCGAAAGGCGACACGGCGAGTTCACAGCATGTGCGAGGGATCGGCGTGCAAGAGCGTGCGGCAGTGTTGCTGCAGCCGGATGGGAAGGCGCACGTGGTGGGATATGGCCCAGCTTACTTTATTGAAGCGGATCGTGCGAGTGGACTGGTGCAGAAGGGAAAGCCGCTGACGTATGGACCATTCGTCGTGCAGAAGGTGGCGCCGGGCGCGGAGTTCTACATCAAGTCGTGGGCGGGGGATGCGATCAGCTATAAGCTTACGGTGGAAGCGGGGAAGATTCGGTCGACGCAGACGGCGAATGAGATTTATTGAAGTGGTGGCCGGGGCTAAAGCCCCTTTTAAAGACGACGCTGATTCAGGGGCCTGAAGGCCCCTGCTCCCTCCGGTTCCCAAGCGGAATGCCTGGTATCCCAGGTCTCCAAAAGAAGGAGACCTGGGTCACCCGTTGTTATGGTTGAGCTGCGATGAGCCGGGGTCAAAGCCCGCGGCGTTCTGTTTTGATTAAGACCAGTGCAGTGTCTGGACGGAGTCTGCGGGCAGGTTGAGCGTTAAGGCTTGATCAGACATGAGCAATTGCACCTGGCGCTCGGCGCCTTTGTTCGCCACAACGACAACGTGGCTGCCATCAGGATTGCGAAATCCGGCATGGGAGATTGCCGATCCTGAGCCGGTATCGCCGAGTGCGTTGGTTGCGAAGACCCGCGCACCGCGCTTGATGTGCTGCGAGTAGTGAGAGAAGGCCCAGTACTGGCCGCTGCGGGTGATCTTGTGCGAGGCGTTGTCAATGGTGATGACGCCGCCGCAGGGGAACGGGCCGATGTTGGGCTTGCCTTTCTCATCGAGCGCGACGTTCCATGCGGTAATGGAACGCGCCCAGTTGTTGAGGATTCCGTTGAACTGGTCGGCCCAGTTGGTGAAATCGGTCTGATAGTTGGGCTGCGTGATGTCGGGGCCGCCTTCGGTCCAGTAGGCGTTCTTGTTCGGAAACGCGTCGTGCACGCGGGTCATTGCGGATGCTCCGCCGACATAGCCATGCCAGGCGACGCCGTCGACCGCGTTGTAAACATCCGGATCGCTGAGTTCGTCGACGGCGCGGCCCCAGAGGCTGTAGTTGTGGTCGAGAATCCAGATCTTTGCCTTGAGGCCGGCTTTCTGGATTGCGGGCGAGAGGAACTTGGCGGCGAACTCCATCTCCTGTTCCTGGGCCCAGAGACACGCAGGCATGCGGCCGCCCTGCTCTGCGTCTGTTTCGTTCTGCACGGTGATGGCGTTGATCTCGACGCCATCTGCCTTGTAGCCCTCGAGGAACTTGACGAAGTAGCGCGCGTAGGGATCGAAGCTCTGCACGCGCATGGCGCCGCCGAGCATGGAGTTGTTGGGCTTCATCCAGCCGGGCGGGCTCCACGGAGATGAGAAGAGAAAGAGCTCAGGATTGGCTTTGCGCGCCTCGCGCAGCATGGGCAGGTAGTACTGCTTGTCGTGGTCGAGCGAGAACTTTTTCAGCTCGGGATCGGGCTCGGGGCTCTCGTCGTAGCTGTAGAGCTTGGTGGCGTAGTCGCTGGCGCCGATGCAGGTGCGGCAGACGTTGAGGTTCATCGCGTCGGGCGCGAAGAGGTCTTGCATGACTGGGGCACGTTCGGCATCGGTGAGACGGCTGAGTACATAAGCGGAGGCCTCGGTGATGGCCGCGCCGAAGCCGAGGATCTCCTGCCGCTGCGCGGCAGTGTCGAGCTGGATGGCGTCCGCGGCAACATTCGTCGGCTTCTTCCAGGCGAGCGGAGCGAGGGGAGCATGACGTTTGTCGCGATAACTGCCCCATACCTTAACCTCGCCGTGGCTCTGGAATGCGTGGGCTACTTGAGCGGTGCGTGAGAGGGCAAGTGCGGCGGCGGAGGCCGATGCGGACTTCAGAAAATCCCTGCGCGAGCGTGCTTTCATTTCGTGCTCCTGATGGTGGATCGTGATCAGTCGGCGGAATGATAGCAGGGGCGGAGCGGGTGGTAAACCGTTTGAGTTCGCCCGGCCCTTATACGAAAACCTCGCGGAAATGATGAGCGCAGGAACAGTTTCTCCGGGGCTGAAGCCCGGGATCTCGATAGAGGCTCATCGTTTCAGGGGCCTGAAGGCCCCTGCTCCCTCCGATTTGGAAAGGTGCAGATGCATTGCGGTAATGCGGGGTTGTTGTCGCGGTTCGGCTAGTTCTTCGCTTCGAGTGCGGCGAGGATCTGGGGGCCGAGCTGGCTGACGCTGCCGGCGCCGAGGGTCATGATGATGTCGCCTTCGCGAGCGGCGGCAGTGGCTGCGGCGATTGCGGATGGGAAGTCCGGGACGTAGTCGGCTTGAGGCTGGGTGATCTTCGACGTGAGCAGTTCGGCCGTGATGCCGGGGAGAGGCTCTTCGCTGGCGGCGTAGATGGGCAGGACAAAGACTCGGTTTGCGTCACCGAATGCGCTGCCGAACTCATCGAGAAGGTCGCGCGTGCGCGTGTAGCGGTGGGGCTGGAAGATGACGTGGATGCGGTTCTGGCAGTACTCGCGCGCGGCGGCGAGTGTGGCGCGGATTTCAGTGGGGTGGTGGCCGTAGTCGTCGACGACGGTGATGCCGCGTGCGGTGCCGCGAATCTGGAAGCGGCGATCGACTCCGCGGAAGCTGGACACGCCGGCCGCAATCTGGTCGGGCCGGATTTCAAGCTGGTGCGCGATTGCGACGGCGGCGGTTGCGTTGAGCGCGTTGTGACGGCCGGGAACGTGGAGTTCGAAAGGACCGAGGAGTGTGCCGGGAGCATGCACTTGGAAGCAGGAGAAGGAGCCGGAGCCTGGTTTGATCTTCGCGGGATCGAGGAAGTCAAGACGATAGTCGGCTTCCGGGTCCGTGCCGTAGCGGAAGACACGGCGTTGTGCACGGGGCAGGATGGCAGCAAGCGCGGGATTGTCGGCGCAGGCGGTGACGGCTCCGTAGAAGGGCACCTTGTCCATGAAGGCGAGGTAGGCGTTCTCGACGTCGGCCATGTCGCGATAGCAGTCCATGTGCTCGCGATCGAGATTCGTGACGACAGCAAGGATGGGCGGGAGCTTGAGGAAGGAGCGGTCACTCTCGTCGGCTTCGGCGACGAGGTATTGAGTGCTGCCAAGTTTGGCGTTGGAGCCGAGAGCATCGACGCGGCCGCCCACGACGACGGTGGGATCAAGCCCGCCTGCAGCGAGTACTGTGGCGACCATCGATGTCGTGGTCGTCTTGCCATGCATGCCGGCGATGGCGATGCCGTATTTGAGACGCATCAGTTCGGCGAGCATCTCGGCGCGCTGAATGACAGGGATTTTGTGAGCGCGAGCTTCGACAACTTCAGGATTGGTCGGCAAGACGGCGGAGCTTGTCACCACAACTGTGGAGCCGGCGACGTTTTCCGCTTTGTGGCCCTCATATATGGTTGCGCCGAGTTGCGCGAGACGGTCAGTGGCGGATCCGCGGCGCAAGTCTGAGCCGGAGACTTTGAATCCCATGTTGAGGAGGATTTCGGCGATGCCGCTCATGCCGATGCCGCCGATGCCGATGAAGTGCGCGTGCTGTGAGGTTACGAACATGGTGGAGAAGGTTCAGGTTAGCACCTGCGGGTTCGTCCATTGTTCAGTCAAAACCGAGATTCGCGATTGGAAAAGCCCCGCGGCTGAAGCCGGTGTCGATTCAGTTGGTGGGCTTTTCAGCAGCCTGAAGGCTGCTCCCTCCGACGCGGCACGACTGAAGCACCTCTGGCTGGAGAAATGTATTCGACAGGATGACAGCTCCAGTTCGATTTGTCAGAGGCCGGCGCGGGTTTCTTCGGCCATGTAGTCGACTACGGCTTTCAGATCGCCTTTCGAATCCTCGAAGACCTTGAGCTGGCGGTCGGCGCCGGTACCGGTCTTCATGATTTTGCGAATGCCATCGATGGCTTCCCTGCTGCCGAGCTCGTCGACGACGGGATCGATCATGGCCAGGTACTCTTCGATTAGATCGCGCTCAGGAACTTCTGTCTGCTTGCCGAAGTCGATGAGGCTGCCGTCGAGTCCGTAGCGAACGGCGCGAAATTTGTTCTCCATCAGCAGCGGACGCGCGTAGTGACGGAAATCCTGGTTCTTCTCATGCAGGCGACAGAGGTAAGCGGCAGTGGCCTGAATGAGCGCGGCGATGGCGATGGTCTCTTCAGCGCGGAGTGGGATGTCGCAGGCTCGCACTTCAACGGTGTTGAAGAAGGGATGCGGGCGGATGTCCCACCAGATTTTCTTGGCGTTGTCGATGCAGTTGGTGCGGACGAGAAGGCTGACGTAGTTTTCGAATTCGGAGTAGCTGGCGAAGGC